>Ga0307986_10000064_pt1 | contig 67563 bp, 67 predicted proteins | sample EllFjometageno82_FD_203170 | JGI IMG/M metagenome (GOLD analysis project Ga0307986, IMG submission 203170) | Marine microbial communities from Ellis Fjord, Antarctic Ocean - #82 | ecosystem: Environmental > Aquatic > Marine > Unclassified | place: Southern Ocean | collected 2014-10-09 | reverse complement strand
CTAAAGCTTTAGCGATTTCATCCACTGATTTACCTGTATGTTTAGCATAAATTTTATTAAGTCTTTCTTTCAGGGAGAGAATTTCTTTAGCATGAATTTGTATATCAGTAGCCTGGCCCTGAAATCCTGCAGATGGTTGATGTACCATAATTCTTGAGTTCGGTAACGAATATCTTTTTTCTTTTTCTCCTGCGGCCAAAAGAAAAGAGCCCATTGAAGAAGCTTGACCAATGCATAAAGTGGATACAGGTGAATTAATGTACTGCATAGTATCATAAATACCGAGTCCTGCAGTTACTAAACCTCCTGGACTATTTATATAAAAATTTATTTCTTTTTTTGGGTTTTCAGATTCTAAGAATAAAAACTGAGCAGTAACTAGTGACGCAACTGCATCATTTACTGGACCAACTAAAAAAACTATTCTTTCTTTTAAAAGTCTTGAATATATATCATACGCTCTTTCACCTTTGCTTGTCTGTTCAACAACCATTGGAATTAAGTTATTCATTTGTTCTTCGTAGTCACGACTCATATAAAAAATTATACAACTATTGATTACTTTTTACTAATTTTTTTTGGTTTTATTTTATTTTTCTCAGTGGACTGATTTTTTTTAGGATTAGGTTGATCTTGGTTAGATTTATTAAATTGAGATATAATTTTTTCAGCTTCTTTTGAGTTAATTTTCTTAATTTCAAGTTTAATTTTTGATTTAATTAAGGTAATAATTTTTTCTTCATAAATTGAACCTTTTAAGCTTTGTGAGGCATTAGGGTTTTTTTGATAGTATTCAAGCACCATTTTTTCTTGCCCTGGCATTCCTCTAATTTGTTTTTGAATTTCACTTTGCACTTCTTCATCAGAAACTTTTAAATTATTTTTTTCACCTATTTCATTAAGTAATAACCCTAATTTAATTCTAGATCGTGCAATCTTTTCATTGTTGATTTTATGTTTCTCTTTTTCTTCTTTTTTTAAATTTTGCGTCATTGTTAAAATTTCTTGATCAATTAAATTTGTAGGTAGATCCACTTGGTGGTTTTTTTCTAACTGATCTAGTATTTCTTTTTTTGTAATTGAATTTAATGCTTGAGAGTATTGACTGGCAATTTGACTTTCGACCAATTTTTTTAAATCATTTAAATCTTTAGCCCCCATAGCTTTAGCGAAATTATCATCTATTTTTTTTTCTTGAGGTTCTTTAACATTTAAAATTTTACACTCAAACTTTGTTTTTTTATTTGCTAATTCTTTTTTTGGATGATTGGGTGGAAGTACCGCATCTATATTTTTTATATCATTTTTCTTCGCCCCTACTAACTGATTATCAAAACCTTTAAGAAACAAATCTTTTCCTAGTTCTAATTGGACACCTTGACCCTCACTTCCTTCAAATTTTTTTCCATCAATTGTTGCAGAATAATTAAATACAATTTGATCACCAATTTTTGCTTTATCTAAATCTTTTTTATCTTTAAATTGTTTATTTTGAGATGAAAGTTCATCTAGTTTTTGATTAATTATTTGGTCTTCAACTTTAATCTTATATTCAAGAGCTTTATACTTATCAAAAGATTTAAGAATTATGTCTGGTAAAGAGTCTATTTGCAGTTCATAATTTAAATCTTTTCCTTCTCCAAATGTTTTTAAATCTATTTTTGGTTGACCAGCAGTTTTTATTTTTTTTTCTTCAATTGCTTTCATGGAAGTCTCTCTAAGAATCTTATCTATTACCTCTCCATAAATTGATTTTCCAAATTGATTTTTTATTACTGAGGTGGGAACTTTACCTGCTCTAAATCCTTTTAATGAAACCTCTTTTTGTAATTCACCAAGTCTTTCTTCCATTTTTTTTTGTATAGTTTTTTTATCTATAGCTATTGAAAGAATTGTTCTTAGTCCTTTTTTTGATTGTACTTCTATTTTCATAATTCTTTTGGTGGGCAAGAAGAGACTCGAACTCTTAAGCCTTGCGGCACTGGTTTCTAAGACCAGCGCGTATACCAATTCCGCCACTTGCCCAATTATTAAATTTTAATGGTTTATATAGCATTGCTTTATATAAATAAACTTTGAAATTCAACAATATAGAAATTAAACGAAGTGAAAAAACTCTTTATTTAGCATTTCAGTTAAACCTACTTGTGTAAACATTAATTAAGAAATATAGATATTAAAACCTATTTTTGACTAAAAAAAATGCAAGAAATTAAAAAAAGCAATTTAGGCTTAATAACACTTTTATTTATAATAATCGTTTCTTATATACTTGGATTTTATCTGAATGAAGATAGTGCAGGTGGTGGTAAAATTGACTATATTAATCATGAGTGGGGCACAATTCAACTTTTTATTAAAAATGATATTAGCACAGTTTTAAGCAGTATTCTCTATGCATCTTCAAGGACGCCCCTTTTTTATATCGTAAATAAATTTATCCCATTCAATAATGATATAGAAAACTTAAGGCTTTTTTGGTTTATTTTTTCATCAACTATCCCTTTTTTATTTTATTTTACATTAAAAATTGTGGCTTCAAAAAAAATAAATGAAGCTTATATATTTTTATTTTCTTTTATAATTTTGTTGAGTCCTTATTTCAGAACTAATGCTTATTGGCCAAGTAGTGAAAATATGCAAATTTTTTTTGTAATATTGTCTCTATTTTTTTATTTTCTTTTAATTGATAAAAAAAATCAAAATAAATTTGAACTGTATATATTTTCAAGTTTAAGCATTATCTCAGCATATTGTGCGTTTTATACTGATCAAAAAGCTTTTTTTTTAGTAGCTTTAATATATTTTGATTTAATTAGAAGAAATAACTTAACATTTTTTTTCATATTTAGTTTTTTTAATGTGTTATTATTTCTTCCATCAATATATTTGTTTCTTTCTTGGGGAGGTCTTGTACCTGTAGAAAGCCAGTTTAGAGTCTCTAGATACACTCAAGGAACTAACATTTTGGTGTCAACTTTAGGCATATATTTTGCTTTAATTTTTTTTTCAAATTTTTTAAAAATTAATTTTTTTAATGAAAAAAAATTTAATCGAATTGATCTTTTCTTAATTTTTATTTTATCTATATTCTTATTTTTTACACTTCCAACAACACCAATAAATTTTGGTAGTGGAATTATTTCTAAATTAATAGGGGTAATTTCAATTAAATTCAATCTAGACTGGAATATAGTAAAATATATCTATTTTTGTATAAATTTATTATTTATTGGGATAATTATTATACTTGTTGAAAAAAATTTGAAAAATCTAGTAATTTTTTCATCGTTCTTGCTAATATATAATCTAACTTCTATAACCTATCAGTCTTACGTTGACCCAATATTTTATATAATTATATTAACTATTTTAAATTTTAAAAATAATATAAATATTTTAAATAAAAGAATGGCTTATCTTTTTCTTATGTTCTACTCATTTATGCTTTGTGGATCAATTTTATTTAGAACTTATGTTACTTAATTTTAAAATCTTTAATTTCTTTAATTATATATTTTTCTCTTCCACGAGTTTGTTCAAATATTCTTGCAATATAAATTCCCATTAACCCAAGAGTAAATAATAAAATTCCTGAAAAAAAAGATGTAGCAATTAAAATTCCAGTTGTTCCAGGTACAGCTAATCCACTAAATTTTGTAAAAAGTGCGTATGCAATAAGAAATATTGATGTTAACAAAGAAAAAAAACCTAGAAATATTCCAACATATAATGGTTTCAAAGAATATGAAGTTACTCCGTTTATAAATTCATTTATTGGTCCTTGTGAAAATAATGAAAATTTAGATTCACCATATGCTCTAGCTTCTCTCGTGTAATAAACAAAACTTTGTTTATAGCCCACCCATACAGATAAGCCTCTAATGTAGGGTCTAAACTCTTTTTGAGATAATATTTTTTGTAAAGCTCTTTTTGATATCAACTTGAAATCACCAGCTTCTATCGGTAAATTTATTTCAGAAAGTCCATTAATTGTTTTATAAGCTAATTTAGTAAAAAATAGTTTCGCGCTACTCTCTCCTAATCTTTTTTCTCTAACTGTATGAACAACATCATTGCCATTTTCAAATTCTATCAAAAGTTTTGGTATAATTTCAGGTGGATCTTGCAAATCTGAATCTAAATAGATGACACAATCACCTGATGCATGTTTAAAACCAGCCAAAACGCATGGACCAACACCAAAATTTCTACTCATATTTATAATCTTAATTTTATATAACTCTTGAAGACTTTCTAAGATTTGTTCAGAGTTATCATTTGAGTCATCGTTTACGAAAATTAACTCATATTTATAACTTTCTACTTTTTTAAAAGCAGAATCCACTCTTTTAATAAGCTCTTTTATATTTTTTTCTTCATTTCTAAATGAGAAAACTATCGAAACTAATTTCATAAATATTATTATTTAACTTTTTTACAATAACTTAAAATGATAAAAAAAGTAACTGTTCAATTAAAAATTATGAATAAAGTTGACTTAGTAATTCTTGCTGGCGGTAAAGGAACCAGAATTAAACGTCTTTTGGCTAATAAACCTAAACCCATGGCACAATTTAATAAAAAATTCTTTTTAGAATATATTATACAGAATTTTAGTAAGTATAATTTCGAAAATATTTATATTTTAACTGGCTACAAATCTAAAATAATTTACAAAAAATTTCATAATAAAATATATAATTTTACTAATATTACCTGCATTAAGGAAAAAAATCTTATGGGCACAGGTGGTGCTCTTTATAAGCTCAAAAAATTAAAAAAAAATGACTTTATACTAGTTAATGGAGATACGATTTTTGATATAAATATAAAAACTTTAATCAATTCAACAAAAAAAGATTCTATCGCTTCGGTTGCGCTCATAAAAAATAGTATAAATAAAAAAAATATAAAACTCAATAATTTGGACGTAAAAAATGGAGTTATTGTAAAAAAAGGAAAAGCAGGTTTTATGAATGGTGGAGTATATTTTTTTAAGAAAAAAATATTTAAATATATTAAAAATAAAAACTTATCATTAGAGGAAGATATATTTCCAAAATTAATAGCAGCAAAAGCAATTTCGGGTAAAGTATTTAAAAAATTTTTTATTGATATTGGAACTCCGGCTGACTACAAAAAAGCTGAAAAAAGATTGCTTTATCACTTTAAAAGACCCGCGGTATTTTTAGATAGAGATGGTGTGATAAATGAGGATTATGGATATGTTCATAAAATCAAAAATTTTATTTTTAAAAAGGGAGTTTTGAAAGGTTTAAAATTTTTAATAGAGAAAAATTATTATTTATTTATTGCAACAAATCAAGCAGGAATTGCTAAAAATATTTTTAAAGAGAAAGATTTTTTTGATTTACATAAAAATTTAAAAAAAAAACTTTCATTAAAAAATATTTATTTTAATGATGTCCAGTATTGTCCTTATCATCCAAAAGGTATAATAAAAAAATTTAGAAAAAAAAGTTTCTTAAGGAAACCAGGTAACAAAATGATAAAAAATTTAACATCTAGTTGGTTAATAAATAAAAAAAAAAGTTTTATGATTGGTGATAAGCTTTCAGATAAGCAGTGTGCTGTAAAAAGTAAAATAAAATTTGAATACGCTTCAAAAGATTTCTTTAAACAGGTAAAAAAAATAGTAAATTAATAATTATTTATAACTTTATTCTTATCGTTGGTGAAAATTTGTATTAGTTCTGATATTCCATCCTCTAAAGAAATTTTAGCTTTAAAACCTTTTTTTTCAATTTTTTTGTTACTAACAAAGTAGTCTCTTTTATCTGGATCTTTTCTATTAGTTACAATTTTAATTCTTAATTTCTTGTACTGTTTTTGTATTTTTCTAGCTAACATTATTTTACTGATATTTGCAGATGACAAACCTAAATTGTATACATTATCTTTTAGTTTATTAAAGTTTTTCATCGTAAAAATTATTGCATTAACGACATCTCTTACATGGATAAAGTTTCTTCTAAAATGTGGTTCAAACAATGTTAGTTTTTTCTTTTTTATTGCTGTGTAAACAAAATTATTTACTAATAAATCGCTTCTCATTCTATAACTATGTCCAAATACAGTGGCTAGTCTAAAACAAACGTAATTTTTAATTTTTGATCTTACTAAGTCTTCACCGTCACATTTAGTTCTTCCATAAAGTGAGATTGGTTTCAGAGGACTATTTTCATCGCAATATTTATTTTTTTCGCCTATGCCATAACCAGAATTTGTTGTTAAATAAATAACTTTATTTTTTTTTGTTGCTAATTTACATAAGGTTTTTATTGAACCTAAGTTTGTACTTAATGCATCCTTTTTAAATTTTTCACACAATGGAGCGCCAACAAGTGCTGCAAGAGGTATTATATAATCGTGTTTTTTGATCAGCTTTTTCATTAAACTTATCTTTCTAATATCATCACAAATTAATTTAAAATTTTTGTGGAAATATAGATGGTTTAACGACCCTTTGTCATACTTTAGAAGATCGACAGCAGTTACTTTGTGGCCTGCTTCTAGTAATTTAGTGCAAAGCATTGAACCAATGTACCCCGCTCCACCTGTAATAAGTATTTTGCTCATAATTTATAAAAGTTCTGAAATTTTGTCTCTTTTACTTAGTATTGGATTTTTTATTGGCCATTTTATTTTAAGTTTTGGATCATTCCACCTGTAACTATTTTGTTTGTTCGCATCAATATATTTTCCCTTATAACTCCACTTATAGTGTAATATACAAATTTTTGTTAGACATAAATGAGCATTGGCATAATAAGGTGGCACTAAAATAAGTTTTGGTTTTTTATGATCTAATATCCATTTTTTGTTTTTTAAATAACTTTTAGAATTTTTTCTCATATCAACTACAACAAATAAAAATTTTCCATAAATACTTGTAATCATTTTCCAGGATTTGAAATCACAATGAATGCCTCTTAATGTTCTGTATTTTGAGAGTGAAAATTTATCATGATTAAATTTTATTTTTTTAAATACGTTTTTTTTCCAAGTTGTCCATAAAAGGCCTCTATCATCCTTGAATTTAGAATTATTCACAATTTTTATATCTTCAAACATTTTTTTTAGTTTAATTGATCGCCTTTAATTTTTCTTTTAAGTTTTATTTTTGTCATTTCAATAATATTTTCTGCTGCTTTTTTTCCAAATTTTTTTTCTATTAGTTGCAAGAAAGGTTTATGGTTATGGTATTTATTAAAAGCATCATCTCTTAGAGTTATAATTTCTTTAGCTGATAATTTTTCTGTTGGCAAAGGTAAAGTTTCATAAGAGTGAAAAGAGTATCCTTCGTATGAATTTGGTAACTCAATCCCTTTTTCCAATGCATTTTTATATAATAGACTTCCAGGTAATGCCATAGCACCATATGTGTTCCATCCAGCTGTACATAATTCTAAACTCAATTTAAACGTTTTTTCAATTGTTTCTTTTGTATCCCCAGGTAACCCAAATATATAATTAGCCATTACATTGATATCTGCTTCATGCACCTCTTCAATTACTTTTTTAACATCTACATCTTCAAATTTTCCTTTATCTACTTCAAGTCGAACAGATTTATCTCCACTTTCAATACCAAGTGCTAACCACTTTATTCCTGCGCTTCTTACTAATTTTAAAATTTCCTGTCGTTTAACTGTATCTATTCTGCTATAGCTCCATATTCTCAAAGAGTCATCTTTATTTCGTTTAGCCAACTCTTTGCATAGAGGTAAATAATATTTAGGGTTTAATAAAAACATTTCATCTACTATTCTTATAGTTCGGACACCCATTGAAATAAGTTTATCAAATTCTTTTATAATAAATTCAGGTGACCAAAAACGCATGCCGCTAAAATCTGAGGCTACTCCAACCTCATCAGTATTGTTTCTGTTGACAATATTTATCATACAAAAATTACATTTAAAGACACAGCCTAAGCTTGTTTGAATACTTGCGTAAGGACTTCTTTTTTTGAAATCATACTCTGCGTGCCACATTGGCGCTCTGTACAAATCTAATGGTTTGTTTTTGAATGGTAATAAATCCCAAGCATAACCTGGTAAATCAAAATCCATTCTTTCTGTTGGTACAACTTTTTCAGATTCATTTATTAAAATTTTTTCACCGTCTCGATATGCAATACCTTTTATCATTTTAAGATCTGCGGGAGTAAAATTTTTTAATTTTAAAATATTTCTTAAGGCATAGACTCCCTCATTAGTAAAAACAAAATCTATATTTTTTTCTTTTTTCAAGGTTTCTCTTGGCAAGGCTTGTGCATGAGAGCCGATTAAAGAAATTTTTTTGCCAATACCATTATTTTTTAAATAATTAACAAGATTAGCTGCTCCACTCATGTTTGTTGTTCCTGCATTAACATTTTGTCCATAAGCAACAATACATATAATTTTTGGTGACATTGTTTTTATTCTTTTAAAAATTTCCTCTAAATCAAGATTTTCAGCTGAGGCATCTAAAATTCTTGCATTAAATTTCACGGCCCTTATGGACTGAGCTAATAGTAGTGCCCAAGTAGGAGGTTCTATCGCAGAATAGGTTTCTGATAATTTTTGATAAGACTTTTTAGAGTTTGAAGGTATTACAAAAACACAATCAATACCTGGCTTATTTTCCATCTAAATGTTAATTGTATTTAAAATTGTAACAATTTCTTTTATCTTGCTTTTTTTAAGAAGAGGGTAATTTCCAATATAATATCCAAAAAAATGAATGCGATCTACTTTTTTAAAATTATTAAAATTAATTTTTTTAGAAAATTCTTTTAGATAAGGTTGGCGTAGTTGATTCCCGCCTCCAGCTGTTCCTCTTCTAAACTCTATTCCATTTTTATCTAAAGTTTTTTCAAACAAGTTTCTTTTACTAATGCTTTTGGTGTTTAAAATTAATGGAAATGCATAATTGCAACTCCCTTTCAAATCAAATGCTTTCCAATATTTTTTTTCATCTAAAAGATCAATAAAATATTTAAAATTAATTGACCGAAAAGAATTATTTTTACTTAAATTTTTTAATTGATTTAGCCCTATTGCTGCACCTATTTCAGTATTTCTAAAATTTAAAGCAGGGTATAAAAAAGTAAATTGCGGTGACAAAGTTTTATTTTTTTTTATTATTTCTTTTTCATAAGTTTTATTGCCAGATTCTCGTAACATGCCGTGGGATCTAAGAATTCGAGACATTTCATAAATCTTTTTGTCATTTGTGCAGATCATCCCTCCTTCTATAGTAGTCATATGATGCGCATAATAAAATGAAAAATTTGAGATTGATCCGTAAGTACCAAGTTTTTTATTTCTAAAAGTTGCTCCATGGCTTTCACAAACATCTTCTATTAAATGAATTTTTTTTCTTTTTAAAACTTTAAGTAATTTTTCATTAAGTCCGTTAAAACCTAATATATGAGATATAAAAACAGCTAAGGTTTTTTTAGATATTTTTTTTATAACTTGATCAGTGTCCATTGATAAATTTTCTAATTTAGCGTCAACAAAAACGGGTTTAAACCCATTCATAAGAACCGATGATATATCTGACACCCAAGTAAGAGATGGAACTATTATTTCATTTCTATTTTTATTTTTATTTGAGTGTTTAAGTATTGCTAAGGTTACAAAATTTGCAGATGCACCTGAATTTACGAAAGTTGAATATTTGACACCAAGCCATTTTGACCATTTTTCCTCAAATTTTTTTACATTTTTTGATTGAGTTAAGATTAAGTTTTTTTTATTTATAACTTCTTTAACGGCGTTCATATCTGAACGTGTAAAGTTATTTTTCATTAAAGGATGATTTATTTTCATAGATTATTCAGTATAACTTGACTTCCATTATTTGTAAAATTAAAGGGTACATTAATCACATTTTTATATCTTTTAAAAAACTTTTTTGCATTTTCTTTTTTCATATATACAAGTAAAAATCCTCCGCCACCGGCACCTAGTAATTTTCCTCCTAGAGCGCCATATCTTAAGGTTTCTTCGTATAATTGATCGATTTTATTGTTTGTAATAAGATTGCTTAAACTTTTTTTTTCTAACCAAGAAGTGTTTAAAAGTTTTCCAAAATCATCTACATTTCCTGTTTCTAAAATTTTCTTACCTTCATTTACATAGCTCATTATATTTTCTATATGATTTTTTTTGCTTTTCGTTAATTTTCTTACATAGGTATTTGCAATTTTGTGTGCCGTTCTATTTATTCCAGTATAAATTAAAACTAAATTTTTATTTAATTTTTCAATATTTTTATTTAATGATAATTTTTGAACTTGAATTTTATTATTTTTATTAAATATGATTTTATTAAATCCTCCATAACACGCTATAGTTTGATCTTGAGACCCAACGACTTCCTTCATTATTTTTTGTTCAAATTCAATAGTTTTTTTTGTAAGCTGACTTTTTGACAGGTCTATATTTTTTATTTTATACAAAGCTTTACTTAATCCAACTGTAAAACATGAGCTAGATCCCATCCCGCTTCTTGCCGGCAAGTCTCCGTCATAGTGTATTTCTAAACCCTGACTTATTTTCAAATGTTGTAAAAGTTTTTTAACAACTTTGTGTTGAATTTGATTTACGTCTTTAACATTTTCAATTTTTGACCAGACTATCCTGTATTTGTGTTTAAAAAATTTAGGTAAAAATCTACATGAAATATAGATATATTTATCAATAGTTGTTGAAAGAACCATTCCGCCATATTCTTTATACCACTCTGGATAATCGCTACCCCCTCCAAAAAAAGATATTCTGTATGGTGTTTTGGTAATAATCATTTTTTATTTTTCGCTGTAAAAATCTCCATACTCAACAATTATAGTGTTTCTTCCATCATTTCTATTAAAGGCTTTTTCGTAAGCTGGATAAACGTCCTCCGGTTCAATCAATTTTATAACATCTATAGTTGTACACATCTTTTCAATTGACTCTGTGAAGTCACCTATGTGTTGGTGTTGTGGGTGCAGTGGTCTTTGAGAACCAATGCCTGTTCTTATAATTGCTTTAATATCATTCTCTCTACCTACCATGACATTGTACTTATCGATATGATTTATAAGTTGATTAATCCCATATAATAAAAAATTCCATCTTGGAAATATGCTAATAGGAATGTTTTTATCCATAGCTAAACCTAGAGTCATGCCCATTTGCATTTCTTCAGCTACTGGTAATTCTAATAATTTATTTTTTGGAACTTCAGATAATGTGTTTGACATTGCGGTGCCAGGAACTTCAACGGCTTGACCAATAAAAATAGTATTTTTTTGAGCACCTAAATAATTCATAGCTCTTTTTAACTCATCAAAGTATTTTTTTTTCAAAACTGGACTCTCTTTCCGGCGCCAGCATGAGGGTACTCAAGATTATATTTATAATAAGTTACGTAATCATCTGAAACATTTTCATAGGTTAGTTTCTTTTGAGACCAGGCAGCTCTTGTATCTGTACATACTGATTTTTCATTGTCTTCAATAATAAAATGGATTGGCAATTTTTTATTCCTACTATATTTGATGCACTCATGAGCAATGCCAGTTTCTGATGTCATATCACCGATGAAGGTATAAACTTTATCATTACTATTATTTCTCTTTAGTGAAAGAGCGACGCCTACAGCTGTTGGTAAATTACCTCCAACTATTGCGGATGAGTATATCTTATAATCAGGAAAACAAAGAGATATGGACCTTCCATCTAATATTTCTTGTTTAAGTTTTTTTTCAGGTACTCCTTTAAGTAAGCATTGGTAGTGTGATCTCCATGAACAAAAAACCCAGTCTTGTTTTTTTATTTTTTTAAAAAAATTTATTAAAAAATCTTCATTGCCAGAATAAAGATGGATTGGAGCTCTAATCTTTTTATTATTAAAAAGTTCTGCTATTCCCTTTTCAAAATTTATTAAATCTTTTTTTTCCATTTTGAATAATTTTTAATTAGGTAAGTATTCTCTTTTTCCAATAATCAAATCACATACAGTCAATAACCAGAGTTGATGTGTGTTCTCTATGTAATTATAAGCTTTACTGTTTATCCATAAATTAATGTCGCCTAACTGTGATAGTGGATTATTTTTTTCGTGACCAGTCAAAGTTATAATTTTAGAAATTTTTTTATTTTTCGCTGCAGCACAAGCGTTAACCATATTCAATGATTTTCCACTAGAAGAAATCAAAATTAGTGCATCATTACTTTCAGCGTAAAATTCAATAGTTTTTTCTACCCATCGGTCATATCCATAGTCATTTGAGAAACATGTTATCAAATCTGCTTCATTGTAATTCATAGATCTAATTTTGGCATTTTTAGTTAGATCAATACTTACATGACTGGCTATGGCTGCGCTTCCTCCATTGCCAAAAATCAATACTTTTGAATTATTTTTTTTTATTTCTAATAAAGTGTTTTTTACTGAAATTATCTTTTCTGTTATTTCCTCATTAGGTAAAATTAATGATGAAAAATCATTTAGATAACTTGTTACAAAATCTTTGTCTGTCATAAAAACATATATTAATTAAATTTTAGACATTTATAAAACACTATTTAACAGATTTATATAACCTTAGATATAATAGTGTGTAAATTATCAGCAAAATAAAAAACCAATACCTGTTAAATAAAGGATTATCCATAAAATATATTCCTGGTAAAATTAATATCAAATAACCTGTATTTAAAAATAGTGATGTTAGAGAATTATTATTTGGAGATGGGCGTTTTTTTTGTAAATATTTATACACCAGCATATGAAAGTGATTTTGATCGGGTAAAAAGGGTGATTTTTTTTGCAACAGCTTTCTAAAAAAAGAAAAAAAAACTTCAAAAAATATATAAAATAATAAAATACAAGAGAAAAATGCAGAAATATTTGAATTAAAGTTGTTCGAAATAATTATATTTAAAGCAATCATAGATCCAAATAAATAGGACCCGCTATCTCCAAGAAACATTTTAGCTTTAGGAAAATTAAAAAGAAAAAAAGAAATTAGGATTATAATTTGCGCAATTAAAAAAGATGAAAATTCTAGATGATTATTTTTAAGATTAATAAAAAGTAAAATACAATTGATTATAATCAAATTAATTGTTAGCAAGCCATTAAATCCGTCGATTAAATTGGCTCCATTTATGATAAACAAAAAACATAGTAATGCAAAAATAACTGAAAAAATTTTATTTTCTAACAATAAATTTAAAAAAATTAAATCAATACTATAAATTTCTATTGGTAAAAAAAATATACAGATGATTAAAAAAATAACCATTAGTATTAACCTTATATATGGGCTAACTTTTACTTTTATGTCATCTAAATAACCAATTAAAAATAAACTAGTGCATACAAAAATATATTCATAAAGAATTTTTGAATAAAGAAGATAGTAAATACCAAAAAAAATAAAGAGGGAAATTATACTTGCGATACCTCCGCTACGTGAAATAGCTTCATGATGAAATGCTTGGGGTTTCAAAAAATCCTTATCTAAAAGAATTCCATTATTTAGCTTATGAGAATATTTGCTAGTAATATAAAAAATGAAAAAAGTTATAAATGAAAAAATTGATAAAAAGCTCATTTCAATTAAATTTGTTTGCATCTTAGTTTTTTATTCCTTTATTACTTTTTTTTACGATGTAGATACCTATAATTATTATAATCATTGAAACTAAAACTCTCCAAGTAATTATTTCGTCCATCAAAAAATAACCAAATAATACACCGAAAATTGGAATTAAATAAGCTACTTGAGTTTGAAAAACTAGTCCATTAACTGTTAATATTCTAAATCTAATTAACCATGCTAACCCAGTTGCAACTACTCCAAGATATAAAAGGGCCAAAGTAGATTCTAAAGAAGGGTTTAAATGCCAAGGTGTTTCAAAAACCATAGACAAAGGAAATAAAAAAATAACAGACCAAAGTGTTGTTGAAGTTGTGACATTCTCATTTCCTTTAGTTTTTAATTTTAATGTTAATATTCCACCTATAGAATAAAACGTTGAACCTAAAATAGTTATCAGAGCGTAAATATAGTTATTTTCAGTTATGATGAGTTTATCAAAAAATAAAAAAACTATTCCAGAAAAACCAACTAAAATACCAATAGATTTTAATGTCGATATTTTTTCATTTTTAGTAAAGAAATGCGCAAGTATAGAGCCGCTCATTGGTGTTGTGCTCATTAATATTGCGGCTAAGTAACTGTTTATTTGAGCTGTTCCGATTGCAATCAACGTAAATGGTATGGTAATATTACAAAGACCAATTATTGCATAAGGTTTCCAGTTTTTCGAGAAAGCTTCAATCTTGATTTTTTTATATTTGCAAAGCAAATAGAGAGGTAAACTTGCAAAAATTACTCTAATTAAAGCCAATGTAAATGGGCTGTATGAATAAGTTGCAATTTTGATATTGGAAAAAGATGAACCCCAAATTAAACCGAGTAATAATAAAAGTAATAAATCTTTAGAATTAGGTTCTCTCATTTCAAGTGTAAATTGTATTATGTATAAAATGCATATCTGATATATATTATTAGTTATATCTTGAAGTTAATTTATTAAGTATGTTCAATACAGTTTTTATATATTTATGCAATTTTTAAATTACAGGAGTCTACTATGAGTTCTAAAAATATTTTAAAGTTAATGAAAGATAAACAAGTTGAATTTGTGGATCTAAGATTTACTGACCCGAAAGGTAAACTTCAACATCTAACTATGGACTCGACAGTAGTGGATGAAGAAATGTTTGATAAAGGTGTTTTTTTTGATGGATCATCTATTGCTGGTTGGAAGGCAATTAATGAGTCCGATATGATTTTAAAACCAGATTTAGATAGACCAATAATAGATCCTTTTAACTCACATACTACATTAAATATTTTTTGCGATATTCTCGATGCTGTAAAAAAAGACCCTTATGAAAGAGACCCAAGAGGGACTGCAAAAAAAGCAGAGGCATATCTAAAAAAATCAGGTATTGGTGACAAATGTTATTTTGGACCTGAGCCAGAATTTTTTGTTTTTGATGACGTTCGATTTAAAAATGATATGAACGAAACCAGTTTTGCGATTGACAGTTCTGAAGGTCCTTATAACACCGGTAGAAAATATGAAAATGGAAACATGGGTCATAGGCCAGGAGTTAAAGGTGGTTATTTCCCTGTTCCACCTGTTGATAGTGCGCAAGATATGAGGGGAGAATATTTAAAAGCTTTAAAAGATATGGGTGTTAAAGTTGAAAAACATCATCACGAAGTTGCTCCTAGTCAACATGAATTAGGAATGTATTTCGGAACACTAACTAACATGGCTGATAACGTGCAGTTATACAAATATGCGGTTCAAATGGTTACGCATTCTTTTGGTAAAACAGCTACATTTATGCCAAAACCTGTGAAGGGTGACAACGGATCTGGAATGCATTGTCATCAATCAATTTGGAATGGTAGTACCCCAATTTTCATGGGTAAAGAGTATGCGGGTTTATCAAAAACAGCACTTTATTATATTGGAGGAATTTTAAAACACGCAAAAGCAATTAATGCTTTTGCTAATGCTACCACTAATAGTTATAAGAGACTAATACCTGGTTTTGAAGCTCCAGTTATTTTAGCTTACTCTGCAAGAAATAGATCAGCTTCTTGTAGAATACCTATCATAATGAATCCAAAAGGAGCAAGATGTGAAGTTAGATTCCCAGATGCAGCGGGAAATCCTTATTTGACATTTGCATCTATGTTAATGGCGGGCATAGATGGGATTAAGAATAAAATTGATCCAGGTAAATCTTTTGACGAAGATTTATATTCTTTAAGTGAAGATGAGGTTAAAAAACTACCAACTGTTTGTGGCTCATTAAGAGAAGCAATGCAGAATCTTGATGGAGATAGAAAATTTTTAACTCAAGGTGGAGTTTTTACTGATGATCAAATAGACGCTTATATAGATCTAAAATTTCAAGAAATATATAAATTTGAACACACACCACATCCTATTGAGTTTGAAATGTATTACAGTAGTTAATTTTTAAGCTTTAAAAGACTCTCCACAACCACATCTTTCAGTTTCGTTTGGATTATTAAAAACGAACTGAGAGGAAAATTTTTCTTTTTTATAATCCATTTCTGTACCAAGAAGATACATAATAGCTTTAGGATCAATTAGAACTTTTACACCTTTATTTTCAATGACTTCTTCGTTAGGTTTTATATCTTTAGCATACTCCATCACGTAAGACATGCCTGCACAGCCTCCTGATTTTACCCCCACCCTAACTCCTATAGTCAAGTTTTCAGCTTTAGACATTATTTCTTTGATTCTATTAACTGCGTTATCACTAAGTTTAATTACTTGTTCGTTCATAAATTTAATTCCAATTTAGCTGCTTCGGACATTCTGTCTTTAGTCCAAGGTGGATCCCAAACTAATTTAAGGTCAACATCCTCAACTCCATCAATATTTAGTATATTCTCTTTAACCATATTTGGCAAACTTTCAGCTACAGGACAATTTGGTGAAGTTAAGGTCATTTCAATATTAACTTTCCTGTCATCGTTTACTTGAATATTATAGATTAAACCAAGCTCATAAATATTAACTGGTATTTCAGGATCGTATATTTTCTTTACTTCTTTAATAATTTTCTCTTTTAATTCACTCATAGTTAATTTTTTTTTTCAATTGCAGATAATAAAGTATGCCACGCCATTGTGGCACATTTAATTCTCATTGGAAATTCTTGCACCCCTGATAATGAGGTAATTGTAGTTATTTGATCCTCAGTGAGGCTATTTAAGGTAATTTTAGTTTTTTTGGTAACCATGCTTAAAAAATCTTCTGTTATTTTTTTTGCAAAAGACAAATTTTTACCTCCTAATATATCTGTGAGAATAGATACTGACGCCAAAGAAATAGCACATCCATCACCTTCAAAGCTTAAACCTTTAATATTTTTGTCTTCATCAAGTTTAAGATAGATGTGAACTTTGTCTCCACACAAAGGATTGTGAGCTTTTGCGTCACTGTTATAACCATCACATTTTCCTCTGTTGCGAGGATTTTTTGCATGATCTAAAATTATTTCTTGATATAATTCTTTTAGTTCCATTTAAACTTGAAAAACTTTCTTACAATTATCAATTGAGTTACATAAAATATCTATATCTTCTTTTGTGTTATATATTCCTATCGAAGCTCTTGCGGTTGCAGGAATTCTTAATTTATCATGCAAAATCTGACAACAATGATGGCCTGCTCTAATAGCGACACCATCATCATCTAAAATAGTAGCAATATCATGAGGATGAATTCCTTTTATTATAAAGCTCATTACTGAACCTCTATGTTTAGGGTTGCCGATTATTTGTACTGAGTTATTTCTTTTTAATTTCTCTATTCCGTACTCAAGTACTTCAGTTTCATGTTTCTCAATATTTTCTATTCCAAGTTTTTCAACAAAATTGATAGCTTCTGCAAAAGCTACCACTTCAGCAGTTTGCATTGTTCCTGCTTCAAATTTAGTTGGTGTTGATGCAAAGGTTATTTCATCTTTCATAACTTCATCTATCATTCCTCCACCACCTTGATAGGGTGGCAATTCTTCAAGCCATCTTTTTTTAGCATAAAGTATTCCTAAACCGTTAGGGCCATACATCTTGTGGCAAGATATTGCATAAAAATCACATCCTATTTCTTGCATATCAATCTTTAAATGTGGAGCGCCCTGAGTTCCATCCACTAATACTGGAATTTTTTTTTCTTTAGCTAAATCAACAATTTTTTTTAAAGGAACGATAGTTCCTGTAACATTAGAAATATGAGTGATAGCAATTATTTTTGTTTTATTTGAAATTAACTTTTTAATTTCATCAATTTCAACTTCACCATTACTATTTACCGGCGCAAATTTTATAATAGCACCTTTTTTTTTTCTTAAAAAATGCCAGGGAACATAATTTGAATGATGTTCAAGCTCTGTAGTTAATATTTCATCACCTTTGTTAATAAATTTTTCTCCAAATGAAGAGGCTATAAGATTAATAGACTCAGTTGCCCCTTTTGTAAAAATAATTTCCTCTCTATGCTTAGCATTAATATAATTTTTTACTTTGTCTCTAGAATCTTCAAACCTATTAGTTGCTTTAACTGCTAGCGAATGAACACTTCTACCTACATTTGAATATTCTGTTTCATAAAATTTTGATATTCTATCAATTACTGTTTTAGGTTTTTGAGAAGAATTTGCGCTATCCAAATAAACCAATGGTTTACCATTTATTTTTTTTTTAAATATTGGAAACTCAGATTTAATGTTTTTTAGGTTCATATAGTTGGTCTTCTAATTTTTTGTGAATAAAATTTTTTAATGAATTGCTTTTTATTGATTCAATCACCTCATTTAAAAATGCATTAACTAATAGTTTAATAGACTCTTTTCTGTTCAAACCTCTGGTCATCAAATAATAAATTGAATCTTCGTCTATATTTCCTGAGGTAGACCCATGTGAACATTTAACATCATCAGCGTAAATCTCTAATTCCGGTTTTGAATCAAATTCTGACCTATCACTCAATAATATTGCCTTGCTTAATTGATAGGCATCAGTCTTTTGAGCAACATCTTTTACAAAAACTTTTCCTTGATAAACAGCTTTACTTTCAGCATCAAGAACATTTTTTACTCTTTGATAGCTTTTACAATTTGGAGCTAGATGATTTATTTTAGTTTTTATTTCTTGATGATCATTATGATTTAAGAACGAAGCAGCTTGTAAGTTACATTCGCTATGTTCACCTTCTAAATCAAATTCTAAATCTAACTTATTAAATTTAAACCCTGATGGAAAAATAAATGAACTATAATTTGATCTTGTTGAAAGTTTATTTTTTGAAAATTTATGAAAATATCCTTGGCTTTTTTCATTTTGAATAGAAATATTTTTAAATATAGCAGAATCTTCTAAAATAATATTTTCATAAACATTGTTGAAAAAATTTTTTTTGGATTTATTTACTGTAAATTCAAATGTGTGGAGTTCTGAATTTTTTCCAACTTGAATTTTATTCTTGTTGTTTAAAATATTTTCATCTAAATCGGATGTAAATAAATTATAAATTACTAAAATCTTTTTAAATTTATAATTGTCCTCAACTTTTAAATAATAACCATTGTCAGATAGTGCGTGATTAAGGCAAATAAGTGGGTTATGTTCTTGTTTATTGGGGAAATTTTCATTGATAAAATTTTTTACTACAATCTTACCCTTTTGCTCAAAATCAAAATTACTTGAGTTGAGTTCTCCGTTAATAACAACTATATAATTATGATCAAAGCTTTTTAAAAAATCAATTTTAGGTTCTAATTTTTTTTTTAATTTAAAGTCTAATTTATTAAAATTTTTTGAAACTATGTTTTTCAAGTCTGTAAATTTCCAATCTTCAATTTTTTTATTAGGAAATCCAGTGTCATTAAAACAGCTCAAATTTTTCAATCTAAAAATTTTCTCTTCATTTGTAAAAGCTCTAATTTTATCAATTTCTCCCGCATCTACTTTAAAATTTTCTATCATCTAACTTATTTGTTTGTAACCTGTTTTTTCTAATTGTTTAGCCAATTCCATATTGCCGGATTTAATAATTTTACCATCGGTCAATACATGTACAAAGTCTGGATTTATGTAATCTAATAATCTTTGATAATGTGTAATAACTAAGAAAGATTTATTTTTATCCCTGTATGAGTTTACTCCATTAGCAACTATCTTTAACGCATCAATGTCTAAACCGGAGTCGGTTTCATCAAGAATAATTAAATTAGGTTCTAAAATTTTCATTTGTAAAATTTCATTTTTTTTCTTTTCGCCACCTGAAAAACCTACATTTAATTGTCTGGACAACATTTTCTCATCCATTCCTAGTTCGCTTGATTTTTCTTTAACTAATTTTAAAAATGATAATGTATCTAGCTCTTTTTCACCTCTCGCTTTCTTAACTTTATTAAGAGATGTTTTTAGAAAGTTACTTGTATTAACTCCTGGAATCTCTGTTGGATATTGAAACGCTAAAAAAATACCTTTTTGTGCTCTTTCTTCGATTGGAATTTCTTCAAGATCTTGTCCTTTATATTTTAATTCTCCAGAAACTTTGTAGCCATTTTTACCTGAAAGCACATTTGCTAAAGTGCTTTTTCCTGATCCGTTTGGTCCCATTATTGCGTGCAATTCTCCACTTTTAATCGAGATGTTTAATCCTTTAAGAATGTCTTTACCATTGATAGATGCTTTTAAACCTTTGATTTCTAACATTATCCAACACTTCCTTCTAAACTAATCTCCACTAACTTTTGAGCTTCTACAGCAAACTCCATTGGTAACTGTTGTAAAACTTCTTTACAAAAACCGTTTACAATCAAACTTACAGCTTCTTCTTGGTTTAATCCTCTTTGATTGCAATAAAATAACTGATCATCATTTATTTTTGATGTTGTCGCTTCATGTTCTATGGTTGACGATGAATTTTTATTTTTAATATAAGGTACCGTGTGTGCTCCACATTTATTTCCCATTAACAAAGAGTCACATTGGGTATAGTTTCTGGAATTTAGTGCTTTTTTTCCAATATCGACAAGACCCCTATAAGTGTTGTCCGCATAACCAGCTGATATTCCTTTTGAGATAATTTTACTTTTTGTGTTTTTTCCTAAATGTATCATTTTTGTACCTGTGTCTGCTTTTTGATGATTATTTGTAATTGCTATTGAATAAAACTCTCCAACAGAATTATCTCCTTGTAAAATACAACTAGGGTATTTCCAAGTAATAGCTGACCCTGTTTCTACTTGCGTCCAAGAAATTTTAGAATTCTTTCCTCTACATGCTCCACGTTTTGTTACAAAATTATAAATTCCACCTACTCCATTTTTGTCCCCTGGATACCAATTTTGAACTGTTGAATATTTAATTTCAGCATCGTCTAATGCAATCAATTCTACGTTCGCTGCATGCAATTGGTTTTCATCCCTCATAGGAGCTGTACAACCTTCTAAATAACTTACATAACTTCCTTTATCTGCAATAATTAGAGTTCTTTCAAATTGTCCTGTTTCTGAGGCATTAATTCTAAAATACGTAGATAGTTCCATTGGGCATCTAGTATTCGGAGGTATATAGACAAAAGAACCATCTGTAAAAACTGCAGAGTTAAGAGTTGCAAAATAATGGTCACTAATTGGTATAACTGATCCTAAATATTTTTTTACAAGATCTGGATGTTTTATGATTGCTTCGGAAATTGGACAAAATATTATTCCTTTTTTTGTTAACTCTTCTTTAAACGTCGTCGCCACAGATACTGAGTCAAATACTGCGTCTACCGCAATACCATTTAATCTTTTTTGTTCTTGTAAAGGAATGCCAAGTTTTTTGTAAGTTTCAATTAATTTTGGGTCAACTTCATCTAGGCTTTTTGGTTTTCCAGAAGCACTTTTAGGTGCAGAATAATAGTAAAGGTCTTGATAATTAATTTTTGGATATTTTGGTTTTTGCCAATTTGGTTCTTTTAAACTTTTAAGTCTATTAAAAGCTTTTAGACGCCATTCTAACATCCATTTAGGTTCTTTTTTAATATTTGAGATAAATTTAATTGTATCTTCATTTAAACCTTTTGGTGCCCTGATATTTTCAATATCAGTTGAGAAACCATATTTATATTCTTGATTTGTATCTATATCTTTTTGAGTTTTCATTTTATAGTTGTCTACTTTTGTCTACTAAATCTTCTAATTTTACTTTATCAAAAAAACCGTTTATGTGTTGATCAAGCTCATCCCATAAATTGTGTGTGATACATTTTACAGATTTATGATTGCAGCCTTTTTTAGAATGTTTTTTGCAATTAAGCATCTTAACTTCTTCATCTACTGCAAAAATTATATTTGATAGTTTAATTTCTGTAGCAGGTTTTTCTAAAAAATAACCACCAGTTGCCCCTCTTGTGCTTCTTACAAGTTTTTTGTTCTTTAATTTAATGAATATTTGTTCCAAATACCGTAATGAAATATTTTGTCTTAAAGAAATTTCTGACAAGCTAGTTGGGCCGACTTTAGCATTTGACGCTAAATCAGCCATTGCCATTACTGCATATCTCCCTTTAGTAGTCAGTTTCATAAATTTATGTTGTAATACAATACTTCTAACTTAATTCCTACTAAAATACTCAGGATTAAAAAAAATTATTTGACGCATTAAAACGTGTTATAAAGATTAATCTTTTTTTGAAAATAATAATCATTACTAAATAATGAAACCTAAAAGTCTAGAAATTTTTATACCGGGGCCTGCTGGAAGATTGGAAGCTAAATATTATAAAAATCCAAAGTTTGGTTCACCTGTCGCAATAGTTTTACATCCTCATCCTCAATACGGGGGGACAATGAACAATCGTATTGTTCAACTCATGTATAATATTTTTTTAGAAAATGGTTTTTCTGTCATCAAAGTTAATTTTAGAGGGGTTGGTAAAAGTGATGGAGTTTTTGACAATGGTCAAGGAGAATTATCTGATGCAGCTGCAGCTTTGGACTGGATAGAAAGACAAAATCTTGACTATAGTCAATGTTGGGTTTCAGGTTTTTCATTTGGGTCATTGATATGCATGCAGCTTATTATGAGGAGACCTGAAGTAAATAATTTTATAACCTTATCTCCGCAACCAAATGTTTATGATTTTTCTTTTTTAGCTCCGTGTCCTACTTCTGGTCAAGTTATTTATAGTGATAATGATGAATTAGTTACTAAAGAAAGTATAATAGATTTAGACAATAGAATAAAAAATCAAAAAAATGTTGATGTAATTTTTTCAAAGATAAAAAACTCTAATCATTTTTTTAAAAATAAAGAAAAAGAATTAACTTTAGAAATTGAGAAATACATTAAAGAAAAAACAGCTCTTATATAGCTTTGACAATTTCACCGCCCAAAGAAGGATTTTTACAACCAGTGGTGCTTGGAAATGTAATTGGTAATTTTAAAACAGATCTAATTGCAAGAAAGGCAAAAGCTTGGGACTCCACAAAATCACCATTAACGCCGTACTGATCAATAGGCTCAATAATCAATTCTTTTAATGTAACTTTTTTAATTTTCTCAATTAAAACTTTATTTTTTCTTCCTCCTCCACAAACTAAAACTTTTTTGGGTTTTGTTGTATTATTTGACGTAAATGCTAATAATGCTGCTCCAATAATATTTGCGGTAAGATCTGTAAGAGTTGCGGCCCCATCTTCAAGGGAAAGTCCTCTTGCAAAAGAAATGTCAAAATCATTTACATCAAAAGTTGAGATATTTTGATTTGATCTATTAACAAATAATTCTTGTGCTTGTTCAAATATGATATCATTTTTTTTTCCTTTAGCCGCTAGAATTCCATCTTGATCATAATTTTTTTTAGAATTATTTCTTATCCAAGAATCGATCATACAATTTCCTGGGCCGATATCTCTACTCATCAAACCAGATGATCCAGTTGTTTCATTTATAAGTGTAATATTAGATATACCTCCTATATTTAAAATACATATGGGCAATTTAAATTTTAATTTTTTTGCGATCAATTGATGAAAAATTGGTGTTAGTGGAGCTCCTTCCCCATTATTATTGAGATCATTTTTTCTAAAATTAAATACAATATCTTTTTTAGTTAATTGAGATAGCAATCTGCCGTCACCTAATTGATTTGAAATTCTTTCTTGAGAATTGTGATATATGGTTTGGCCATGAAAACCTACGATATCTATTTTATAAAAGTCATTAAGTTCTTTGATTATCTTTGAGTGAAAAAGAGTAATTTGTCTTTCTAGATCACTTAACTCTTTAACTAAAATTTTTAAATCTTTAATATTCTGAATTTTATCTTTTAAATTATGTATATTTTGTTGAATTTCTTCTCCATATTGAACATATTTATCATTTATTACTTCATAATTAGCGGCTCCATCAGATCGAATAATTGAAGCATCCACGCCATCTCCTGAGGTGCCACTCATTAAACCTAGGGATATATACTCTTGTTTCATATTTATATTTATTTATAATTTTTTTTGTATAATAGTGGATTAAACAAATTGTTCTATGAAAAATACTTTTTTATTGGAAATGAAGTCTCGAGGTTATCTAAATCAGTGCACAGATTTAGATAAATTAGATATTATTTGTAATAAACAATTTTTAACAGCTTATATCGGGTTTGATTGTACTGCTAACAGCTTACATGTAGGAAGCTTACTGCAAATAATGGTTTTGAAGCTTATGCAAAAACATGGTCACCGACCAGTTGTGCTTTTAGGTGGTGGAACAACATTAATAGGGGATCCTTCTGGAAAGGACGCTACTAGAAAAATTTTAGATAATAAAGAAATAAAAAAAAACATTAATAATATTAAAAAAGTTTTTTCTAAAATTTTAAATACATCAGACAAAAAAATTAAACCAATTTTTGTGAATAATTTTGATTGGTTATCAAAATTAAATTATATTGAATTTTTAAGGGATATAGGTAGTCATTTTACAATAAATAAAATGCTTACTTTCGATAGTATTAAGCTCAGGCTGGAAAGAGAACAGTCTTTAAGTTACATGGAATTTAATTATATGATTTTACAAGCATATGATTTTTATGAATTATTCAAAAATAAGAAGTGTGTTTTACAAATAGGTGGGTCCGACCAATGGGGTAATATTGTAAACGGTGTAGAATTAATAAGAAGAAAATTAAAAAAAGAAGCATATGGACTCACAACACCTCTTATAACTTTAGCTTCTGGAGCAAAAATGGGAAAAACTGAAAAAGGAGCTGTTTGGTTAAACGAAGATCTTTTTTCTTCTTACGAATATTGGCAGTTTTGGAGAAATACAGATGATAGAGATGTAAAAAAATTTTTAAATTTTTTTACGGAGATAAAACCTGAGGAAGTAGATAGATTAATAAACAATGAAAAAAATATAAATAAATTAAAAATACTTCTTGCAAATGAAACAACTAAAATACTTCATGGAAATTCTGCTTCTACAAAAGCTGAAAAAACTGCTAAAAAAACTTTTGAGTCTGGTGGTTTTGGAGGGGAACTTCCAGAAATAAAAATTAAAGAAAGTATTTTAAAACAAGGAATTAACATATTGGACTTATTATCATCAAATAAAATCATGTCTTCCAAAAGCGAAGCAAGAAGAGCAATTAAAAGTAAAGCTTTAAAAATAGATAATGAAATTTTACTTAATGAAAATAAATTGGTCCAGTTGAGTGATTTTGGAGAAGATAACACTTTGAAAGTTTCTTTTGGAAAAAAGAAACACTATCTTATTAAAATTATTTAGTTTTTTTTGATTTTTCTAGCACTTTAGTAATAAAACGAGGTGTTATAGTTTTTATTGGATTAATTGTAGTTTTTATTTTACCTGGCATTCCTTTCATCTTAAAGCTCACACCAAACAAACCTTCCCCTACTTCTGAGGGAATTATAATTTTTCCAATTAACGGTATTTTTGATAAAAGTTTATTTAAATTTTTAGCTGGAACCAAAGTGCCCTTTAAACTAGTTAGTCCACTTGCCTCTTTGTACCCCTCCATTAAAACAGATATACTTGGACCTACAGCAATAAGTTCTGTTAACTTTAAATGTCCTTTGTTATTACTCATGTTAACTTCCATTTTTTCAAAAGATAATCCATCACCTTCAGCTAAATCAGCGAGGCCACCAAAATCAGCAAGGGATAAAAGCTTTATTACACCAGGTGCATTCACTATCTTGAAATTATCAATTACCAATTTTGAAGTAGATGTATTTTCATCTATTATAGATGAATAAGTCAACACACCTTTCGATAAACCTTTAAAAAAATTATATTCTGAAAGCAAGGGTTGCGGTAAGTCAGAATAAATTTCTAAATATTTTTTTTTGCTCATTTTATCGCTTTTCATAGTAATGTCTAAAAACTTATTATTTCCAAAATCACCTTTGGAAGAAATTTTTACAAATTTACCTTTTTTTAATACTCCTATTAATCTAAAATTTTTAAGTCTTTCCGATAAGGGTGTGTCAATATTTTTTAAATCAATTTCTACTTCTTTGTTAATTTTACTAAGAATGTTATTTTTTGATTTTTTATTTAAAATCTTACTTAAATTATTTGCATCATATTTATTGCCGACTATTTTAATTTTTTTTCCATAATCTAAATTAAAATCATTTTTTAGATTACCGTTTTTAAAAGTTTTAATTTGAATCATTTTTAAAGAAACAATTTTTTTTTTATCGATCTTAAGATCTTTTATTAAAATTAAATTTTTACCCTCTTCATATTTAAGTTCTTTTAAGTCTATTAAATTTTTTTTATTTGCAACCTTTAAAAAAATTTTAGCAGTTTTATTTAAATCTTTTTTATAATTAATAGAATCAAAATTTAAATTTTGCAAAAATTCAAAATTTAAACTTGTGTTGAACGTTCCATCTAAAAATTTGTTCTCAATAGAATATTTTTGGTAATTGTTATTATCAATAGTATATTTTCCCGATGCATTAATAATACTTTTTTTTTCTGAATCATAATAGATTGAAACATCGGAATTTTTAATTTTTAAATTATCTATATCTCTATTTAAAAAAGAACTTTTAATTGATTTATCAAAATTAAAATATAATTTATTTACTTTACCCTTATTCGAATAATTATAATTTATAACTTTTAGTGTCTTGTCAAATGTAACATCTAAGAAATTTTCTATATTAGCGTTAAGAACTGTTTTTGTATTTATTTGATTAATATTTTTTAAGTAAGGTAAAAAATTTACTATATTGTTTTTATCTAATATAATGTTTGTAACAAAATTAGACTTTATTTTTATTTCATTGTTTTTACTAATTTGTAGATTTCCATTTTTAATTAAAATACCATTCATTTTGCTGTAAATATTCTTGATTAAAATATCAGAAGAATCCGAAAAAAAATTAAACTCAGTTTTTCTTAAATTTAAATTATTATTAATCTTCAGGTTCATATTTTTCACGACTCCTTTAGCAATAAAATTTTTTAAATCTAAATTATCACTAAAATATAAATCAAGATTAATTCTTAATTGGCCGGTTTCGACTTTGTTAACGATCAAACTATTTAAATTAGAAGGCTTTAATTTAATAATAATTTTTTTTAATTGTTTAGCTTCAATTTCGACTGCTGATAAATTTATTCTGTCAACTTTTGGTTTTGATTTAATTAAAGAGAAAAAATCTAGATAAACTTTTAAGTCTTGTAATGGAATTGCTTGATTCTTGTAAGTTAGTTTTGGATTTTTCGTTTCTAAAAATAAATCAAAATTTTTAATATTTAATTTAAATTTAATTTTATTTAGTTCTAATGAAATATATTTATTTTTTTTTTCAATCTTAGAAGAAATAAATTTATCAAACTTATTAGTTTCGTAACCTATTGTTGATAATGTAATGCTTAAAATAGCTAGAAAAAAAAGTAAAATTGAACTCGTAAAAATAAATATTTTTCTCATTATTTATTTATAATCCCTGCTTCAATAAATTGATCAATATTTCCATCTAAAACATCTGCCGGATTTGTATTTTCTACTTTATTTCTCAAGTCTTTTACAAGTTGATATGGCTGTAGAACATACGAACGTATCTGGTGACCCCAACCAATATCAGTTTTAGAATTTATTTCTTTTTGATTTTCTTGTTCTCTTTTTTGCATCTCATATTCATAAAGTCTTGCTTTTAACATTTTATAACAAGTTTCTTTGTTTTTGTGCTGCGATCTTTCATTTTGGCATTGAACAACTGTTTTAGTGGGTACATGAGTTATTCTTACTGCGCTATCAGTGGTATTCACGTGCTGTCCACCAGCGCCGCTTGATCTGTATGTGTCTATACGTAAATCTTTTTCATCAATTTTAATATTTATATCATCATCCACAGCCGGATAAACCCACACACTTGCAAAACTTGTATGTCTGCGAGCCCCGCTATCAAATGGCGATATTCTTACTAATCTATGAACACCGGATTCTGCTCTCATCAAACCATAAAGATAATCTCCATCTACTTTTAAAATTGATGACTTTATTCCCGCCTCTTCACCTTTATGTTCGCTAATAATTTCATACTTAAATTTTTTTTTATCAAACCATTTTAAGTACATTCTACGTAACATATCTGCCCAATCTTGGCTTTCGGTCCCGCCCGCTCCAGCATGTATTTCAAGATATATGTTAAAATTATCATTTTCCCCTGAAAGAAAACAATTTATTTCAATTTCTTTACTTGTTTCAATAAGTTTTTCTATTTTAATATCACATTCCTGCAAGATTTCGTCATTCTTTTCTTCTAATGCTAAACTATATAGATCTTTTAAATTGTTAATTTCCTGAAAATTTTTTTGATAAGAATTTAAAATACTCTCAAATATTTTTTTTTCTTTTACAGTTTTTTTTACTTTTTTTTTATCTTTCCAAAAGTTTTGAGATAATAAGGTTTTTTCAATTTCTTTTAGCTTAGACGAAATATCATTACTATCAAAGATACCCCCTGATATTATTCAAAGTTTTTTCAGCTTTATTTAATCTATTTTCAAAATTTTGCATTAGTAAAATTGTCTATACTTAACTAGTTTATCATAACTATTAATTGAAATTAATTTGTTATTATCAATGCTGTTAATATCTTTGGCTTTTAATGCTTCAATAATTGTATTTTTTTCACCAAATGAAGCTTTAAAACCATTATCATAATTTATTGAAGTTAAATAAATTCCCTCTGGAATTTTAAATTCTTTAAAATCTTCTTTAAAAAGAGATTTTTTTAAAAATTCTTTAAAAATTGGTAAGGCGGTTTTTGAGCCCGTCTCATATCTTCCTAAAGATTTAGGGTTATCGTAACCTATATATACGCCTACTACTAGATTTGAAGAAAAACCAATAAACCAGGCATCATAGTTCTTATTTGTAGTTCCAGTTTTTCCAGCTATAGGAACCTTTAAATCTCTTAATTTTTTTGCTGTTCCCCTTTTCACTGCACCTTCTAAAATTGAAGTCATTTGATATGCTGTTTCTTTGCTAAAGACTCTTTTATTTTTATACTCAATAGCAGGGTAAACTTTTGAACTATTTAAAAATTTATCACAGCCTATGCATTTTTTATTTTCAACTTTAAAAATTGTTTTGCCCCTTCTGTCTTGTATCCTGTTTATTAAATTTGGTTTAATCTTCTTACCCCCATTTACAAAAGATGCATAAGCTGAGGTGAGGTTTAACAATGTTGTTTCTGCCGCTCCAAGTGAAACTGATAGTAGTTCAGGAATATCAGTATAGATTTCTAATTCATTTGATAAACTTAAAATTTTATCTAAACCAAGTGTTTTAGCAATTCTAACAGTCATTAAATTTCTAGAATATTCAATTCCTTTACGCAATGTTGAAGGTCCATAAAATTTTTTTCCATAATTTTCCGGTTTCCAGTCTTTCAAACCAACACCTTGACTCTCCACAAAAGGTGCATCTAGGACAATTGAGTTTGGAGAATATCCATTTTCTAAAGCAGCGGCATAAACTATCGGCTTAAAAGCTGATCCTGGTTGTCTCTTAGCTTGAGTAACTCTATTAAACTCACTCGATTTAAAACTAAATCCTCCAACTAAAGCTTTAACATCACCAGAAAATGGGTCTATAGCTACTATTCCTCCATTTACCTCCGGATATTGTTTTAACTTCCAGATATTTTTTTCATTTTTTACAAAAATAATGTCACCAATATTAAAACTATCAAAAATATTTTTTTTATTTGGAATTGCCCATTTAAGCTCTTTTAAAAAAATATTACTTTTTAAATCTTCAAAAGTTTTAAAGTTTATTCCATTTTCATCGACACTTAATACTTCAACTTTTTTCCACTTTAAAGTTGGGTCTATTTTATAATTATCTTTTATTTTTTCCCAATTTGAATCTTTAAATTTATTTGTTATAGGGCCTCGCCACCCGTGTCTTCTATCATAGGCTTCTATTCCATTTCTTAAGGAGTTAATCGCATGTATCTGGTAGTTAGCATTTAAAGGTGTTCGGATAGACAGTCCTTCAGAATAAAGTTTTTTGAAACCGTATTTTTCCTTAATAGATCTTCTTACTTCCTCTGTATATGAGTTAGCTTCGTTTAAAATTTCTATTTGTCGTCTCTTCAAGGCAACCTTTGATTGCTTTAATTTTTTAAATTGCTCTTTCGAAATATAATTATTTTCTTCTAAATTTTTAATTACTAAATTTCTTCTAAATTTTGCAATATCAGGATATCGAAATGGATCATATTTACTTGGAGCCTTTGGTAAAGCTGCCAATAATGCAGCTTCAGCATAATCTAAATCTTTAACTGATTTATCAAAATATTCTAAACTAGCTGCTGCAATTCCATATGTCCCTTGACCTAAATAAATTTGATTTAAATAAAGTTCTAGAATTCTTTCTTTAGAGTAGGCTCTTTCAATTCTAAAAGCTAATATTGCCTCTTTAATTTTTCTATTTAAAGAAACTTCGTTTGTTAGTAAAAAGTTTTTTGCTACTTGTTGAGTAATTGTTGATGCTCCTTCTAACCTTTTATTTTCAGAAATATTTTTTAAGTTTTTGACTATAGCTCTTATTATTCCTTTTACATCAACACCTGGATGATTAAAAAAATTTTTATCTTCTGCAGAAAGAAAAGAATTGATAACTTTTTTGGGAATTGATTCAAACGGAATAAATAATCTTTTTTCTAGGGCATATTCTGCAATTAATTTACCTTCGGCAGAGTATACTCTGCTAGATATTGGAGGTTGATAATTAGACAGCTTTTTATAATCCGGTAAACCTATGGAAAAATACCAAAGAGTAGAGAAGGCAAAAAGCAAACAAATTAATGCAGATATAATAAAAAATTTTATTGAAAAATTTAGAAATTTGAACATATGCACCACCTAATAAATAAAATTTGGCTATCTTAGGGCATTATAATCCAAATATATATTAAAAGTGGAATTAATAATAAAATTGTATAGTATATGTTTATGACAAATATCTTAATTAAAAATTTCAACAATTTAAAAGGAATCCAATTATTATGGAAAAAAATTTATATATTGATGCTTCGCATCCAAATGAAACTCGAATTGTTCTTAAATCTAAATCTTCAATTGAGGAATATGAGTTTGAGGATAAAAATAAGCTAAACTTTAAAAACAATATTTATCTTGGAACTATAAGTAGGGTTGAACCCTCTCTTCAAGCTGCATTTGTAAATTTTGGTAGAATTAGACATGGCTTTTTAGCTTTTAACGATATCCAGTCTGACTACTATCAAATTCCTTCTGAAGATAAGGAGAAAATAAAAGATGCTGAACAGAAAATAAGAGAAAATCTTAAAAATAAAGCTTTAGATGATGTCCCTGCAGAAAAAAATTCTGAAAGTCAGAACAAAAAGTTAGATGAAAAAAATATAATCAAAACTGATGAAGATGTTAAAAAAGAATACAGAGAAGAACTAAATACATCGTTCGGTTTGAAAAGGTATAGAATTCAAGAAGTAATTAAACCAGGGCAAGTAATACTGATTCAAGTTATTAAAGAAGAAAGGGGACAAAAAGGAGCTGCATTAACAACATTTATATCACTTGCTGGTAAGTTTATGGTTCTTATGCCTAACACTCCAAAAGGAGGGGGTATATCTAGAAAAATATTTAATTCTTCAGACAGACAAAAGATTAGAGGAATTTTAAATCAAATTGAAATTCCAAAAAGTATGGGGGTAATAGTTCGAACTGCTGGTGCCAACAAAACTAAAAATGAAATAGATAAAGATTTTCAAAATACTATTAAAACTTGGGAAGAAATTGGCGAAAAAGCATTAAATTCAAACGCACCTTCTTTAGTATATGAAGAAGGAGATATTATCAAAAGAACTCTTAGAGATACATACGATAATGATACAAAATATGTGTATGTAGACGGTAACGAAGCTTATCAAAAAGCAAAAAAGTTTATGAAAGAATTAATGCCAAAAAATGTTAAAAATATAAAAAAATACAGGGGCAAAATTCCACTTTTTCATGATGCAAACATTGAAAAAGAACTAATCAATATTTTCGAACCTAAAGTTAAACTAAAGTCTGGTGGTTACTTGGTAATTAATCCAACAGAAGCCCTTGTTGCTATAGATATTAATTCCGGTCAGTCGACTAAACAAACTAATATTGAAAAGACTGCTCTAAATACAAATCTAGAGGCAGCTGAAGAAATAGCTAAACAAATTAAAATTAGAGACCTATCTGGTTTGATCGTTATAGATTTTATCGACATGATAAATTTTTACAATAGAAGAACAGTAGAAAAAAAAATGAAAGAAAGTATAAGAAAAGATAGAGCCCGAATTCAGGTGGGTAAAATCAGTAATTTTGGCCTACTTGAGATGACAAGACAAAGACTTAGAGAAGGGTCAATTAATTGGGAAACTATTCTTTCTATAGACTCTTTTGCTCAGAAAATTATAAAAAAAATTGAGCTTTTAGCATTTATAAATAAAGTAAAAGTTATAAAAGCTTATATTCCTGAAAAAGTAAAACTTTATATTGAGAGTAAATTGTCGAAAGAAATTGAATATTTTGAGAAAAAGTATTCTTTTAAGATTAACTTTATAGCTGATGCTACTTTAGTTATACCTGAATACAAAATTCAGCTTTTAAATAAATCTAAAAAGATTATTGATACCGTTGAAAGCATTGATAAAATCAATGAAATAAAAATAATCACAAAAAGTGCAGAAAAAATATCTAAAAGTAAGATTAGTCTTAAAAAGCCAAAAAAAACTAAAGTTATTAAAAAAAAAGTTAAAAGCTTAAGAACGCTTTGGACGAGAAGAAAAAAAAAGGAATTAAATTAAACCATCTAACGGAGAACTTGCACTAGCAAAAAATTTTTTTTTCATCCTACCCGCTATATAAGATTGCCTGCCAGAAATAACAGCATTTTTAAATGCTTCTGCCATCAATACTGGGTTTTTTGCATTAGCGATTGCACTATTTATTAAAACACCATCGCAACCCATTTCCATTGATATTGTTGCATCTGATGCAGTTCCTATTCCAGCATCTATAATCACAGGAACTTTTGATTGTTTGATGATTATTGAAATATTAACTTTGTTTTGTATTCCAAGTCCTGATCCGATTGGAGATGCTAAAGGCATAATTGCCGATGCTCCATAATCTTCTAGTTTTTTTGCTAGTAACGGATCGTCTGTACAATAAACCATTACCTTGAAACCTTCCTTTACAAGAATTTTTGTGGATTTTAAAGTTTCAATCATATTTGGGTATAGAGTCTTTTTGTCACCTAAGACTTCTAGCTTAACTAGCTTCCATCCACCCATTTCTCTTGCAAGCCTTAATGTTCTTAAAGCTTCATCAGACGTAAAACATCCTGCTGTATTTGGTAAATAAGTTATTTTTTTTGGATTTAGGTAATCGGTTAAAATTGGTTTTTTTTTATCAATGATGTTTACACGTCTTACGGCTACTGTCACCATATCAGCTTTAGATGCTTCTACAGCTCGAGCAGTTTCTTTAAAATCTTTATATTTTCCGGTTCCGACAATTAATCTAGATTTTAGTTTAATATTAGCTATTTCAAAAATATCTTTTTTCAAATTACCCTCCACCTATAAAATGTACCACTTCTAATTTATCTTTGTTTTTTAAAAGTTTTTTTTTATATTTTCCATTTGGAACAATAGCTCCGTTATGTTCTATTGCTACTTTTTTATTGTTAAGCTTAAATTTTTTTAATAAATCATAAATAGTTGTCTTTGTTCTTAGTGTAATTTTTTTTCCATTTAATTGTATTTTTGCCATAATTGAGTAAAGTAATTACTTTATAAAATTAAAGATGATTAAAATTATAATTCTTAATGGACCAAACCTCAACCTTTTAGGTGAACGAGAAAAAGAGAAATACGGCAATGTTTCATTAAAAGATATTGAAAATAATTGTAAAGAATTTGCAACTAAAAACGACATCGTGCTTTCATTATTCCAATCAAATATTGAAGGAGAATTAGTTGAAGAAATTCAAAAAGCAAGAAAAGAACAACATGCCTTAATTATTAACGCTGGTGGTTATACCCATACTTCTGTTGCTATACATGATGCCTTAAAGATACTTAAAATTCCTATTATTGAATTACATATAACTAATATTTACAATAGAGAAGATTTCAGGCATAAATCACTAATTAGTAAATTAGCTAGTGGAATAATATGTGGATTTGGAGCTGAAGGTTATGTTATGGCGTTGCAAGCAACAAAAAAAATTTTAAATAAATGAAAATAGATAAAAAATTAATTAAAGAACTAGTTAGTCATTTAAGTGAATTTAATTTAACTGAATTAGAGTATCAAGAAGGCCAAACAAAAATTAAAGTTTCAAAAGCTGCAAAAAGTTTAGTCGAACAAAGTAAGACTGGTGCTTTGGTTTCTCCTAACAAAGCGGTTTTAAATAATGTAGATGAAAATACTGGTACAAGAATTAAATCACCTATAATTGGGACTGCTTATTTAGCTGCTGAACCTGGTGCAAAAAAATTTGTAGAAGTTGGTGATAAAATAAAAAAAGGTCAAACGATAATGATAGTTGAAGCAATGAAGACAATGAACCATGTGCCTTCAACTAGTGACGGTGAAGTAAGTAAAATTCTTATTAATGATGGTCAACCAGTTGAATTTGGTCAAACCTTAATTATTTTAAAATAAAATATAATGTTCAAAAAAGTTTTGATTGCTAACAGAGGTGAAATTGCCGTAAGAATAATAAGAGCTTGTAAAGAATGGGGGGTTGGAACAGTCGCTGTTCACTCCGATGTAGATTCAGAATCTATGCATGTCAGATTAGCTGATGAAAGCGTATGTATAGGATCTCATCAACCGCAAAATAGTTACTTAAATATCTCATCAATCATGTCAGCGGTGGATTTAACCGGCGCAGAAGCTATTCATCCTGGATATGGTTTTTTATCTGAAAATGCAAAATTTGCAGAAGTTGTTAACAAACATGGTATTAAATTTATTGGTCCTAGCTCTGATTTAATTTCTAAAATGGGAGATAAAATTAAAGCTAAAAAAATAGCTAAAAAATATGGTTTACCTATTATTGAAGGATCTGAAGGTGGGGTTAAATCATTTTCTGAAGCTAAATCTATATGTAAGGAAATTGGATATCCTGTGTTAATAAAGGCTGCAGGTGGTGGTGGTGGAAAAGGCATGAAAATTGTAGAAGAAGAAAATCAATTAGAAAATTTGTTTATAACAGCAAAAAGTGAAGCAAAAAAATATTTTGGAAATGATGAATTATATATAGAAAAATATTTTAAACATCCTAGACATATTGAGGTGCAAATAATGTCTGGGAAAAATAAGACTGTTCACTTGGGAGAGCGAGATTGCTCTGTTCAAAGAAGACATCAAAAATTAATTGAAGAAACACCGAGCCCTGTTCTTACAGACCAACAAAGAAAAGATCTTTTAGAAAAAACAGTTAAAATGGTAGAACAAATTGGTTATGAAGGAGCTGGTACTGTAGAATTCATTTACGAAGACGGGAAATTCTATTTTTTAGAAATGAACACCAGGGTTCAAGTTGAACATCCGGTTACAGAGGTTCAAACAGGTATTGATATAGTTAAAGAACAATTATGGATAGCGTTTACAGGTGAAACTGCTTTAAAACAAAATGATATTGATCCAAGAGGACATTCTATAGAATGTAGAATTAACGCGGAGGATCCTTCAAAGGATTTTCAGCCAAGCCCAGGAACAATTAATGTATGTCATCAACCATCTGGATTTCGAACTCGTGTAGATGGATCAATTTTTCAAGGATGTAAAATTACTCCCTACTACGACAGTTTAATTGCAAAAGTAATTTGTAAAGGGAGAAACAGAACTGAAGCAATCCAAAGAACCTTAAGGTCTTTAGATGAGTTTGTCTTAGAAGGCATTACTACAACGATAGACTTACATAAAAAAATATTAAATCATAAAAAATTTATAAATTCAGACTTTGATACAAACTGGTTAAGTAAAGAAAAGTTTTATTAATCATTATTACACTCAACTAATTGCAAATCATAAATAGCATGATCGAAAGGGGCTAATGTTGGATCTGATGAAAATGTCCAACCATTAAAAATAAAAACTTTTTCATTCTCATTTTCCAAAATATCTTTGACTTGTAGGTAGGCAACACTATTAACTTTATTTTCTGATTTTATTTTTCCACATTTTAATACTTTTATCTCAAGTGGGCCAAATTTTTTTGTTTCACCTAAATTTATTATTATATCTGAAGTTTTAGCGGTAATTTTATCTAGACCAATAAATTTTGCACTTAATGAATTATTTTGAAGTAAAATTTTTTTTCTATTTTTTATTTTTACACTTTTTGATAAGTCAATTGTTGAATCATCTAGGTCTTCTTCAAAACTAGGTTTTAACTCATTTAAATTTATGAGGGGCGCGCTTAAAATTTTATCTTCAGCAAATAATGAAAAACTAAAAGAAAATATTAAAAAAATTAAAAATATGAATTTTTTATTTCCAGGTTTCATATTTTTTTAACTTATTGTTTCTTTTAATCTTTGTTGGTTTGTAGCTATCTATAGTTCCAGTTTTATTTTCTAGATGTATTTTTTGCCATATATACTTTTTTTGATCTTTGTGAGGAATTTTATCTATTGTATGATGCATCCACATAAACCAATCAGAAGTGATTTTAGTAGCCTCAATACTAGAGGAATATATTACCCATCTTTCGTCGTGATTATTTTTATAATACTTATTTCCTAGCTCATCTTTACCCACGTACTTTCCAAAAAATAAGGTCTTTAAAAAAGTTCCAAATGTCTGCTTGTTCCACCAAGTAAAAAATATTTTTAAATTCATGCATCCACACAATTTATAAGTGTATAAATATATATATCAGACACTTGCTATATTTGCTATATATCTTTCATAAACAGATTCCTTTTTTAAAATGAAAAAATTTATAGTTGAAACTTATTATACTTGCACCTTTAAAACTGTTCATAGTTTAGAAAGCCTTAATGATCATGAGCTATCAAAGATAGATTCTAGAAATGATGGAGAAGTAGAGGTTATCGATGTTAAACTTAATAATAGAAAAACAAAAAAAGTCGGAGAAAAAATTAAATCTTCGAATAAAATTAAAAAGAATGAAGATGTATTGGCAACATCAATATCTAAACAAGCTATAGAGTCAAATAAGAATAGTAATTTTAACATCTCAAACCCAATAAAAGCTAAAAATAAAGCCAGATTTAAGATGCCTGATCGTAGAAAGGGTTACATTCAAAAAGCTCAAATTGGAGATCACAAAGTTTATTTACATACAGGCGAATATGATGATGGAAAAATAGGTGAAATTTTTATTGATACAAATAAAGAAGGTGAGTTAGTAAAAGCTATGATGAATAATTTTGCGATTGCAATATCATTGGGGTTACAATATGGCGTACCACTTGATGAATATGTAGATGCATTTATTGATACTAAATTCGAGCCTTCTGGAAATGTTTTAGGTAATGATAGAATTTTAAGTGCTTCTTCGATTTTAGATTATGTTTTTAGAGAATTAGCAATTTCATATCTTGGAAAAGAAGATTTAGCTCACACTCCTTCTATAGCAGATTCTAGAGAGGTAAGCGGTGAAAGCACTGACGATAAATTTCTTAAAATCGTTAAGAATATTGCTTCTAAAGGGTTTGTTAGAAGCAATTATGAAGAAAAATTAGTTGATCTTTCAGATGTAAGAATTAACGTAAAATCTAAGAATTAATTTTTTTTATCAACAATAGTTAACCCAAGCTCTTTTAATTGTTTTGATTCAACACGAGAAGGTGCGTTCATCATAAGATCTTGAGCGTTTTGATTCATGGGAAACAAAGTAACTTCTCGAATATTTTTTTCATCAGCAAGCAACATTACAATTCTATCAATACCTGGTGCTATTCCTCCATGTGGTGGAGCTCCGTAGCTTAACGCATTTATCATTCCACTAAATTTTTCTTCAACGACTGAACTATCATATCCTGCTATTGAAAATAATTTATACATTAAATCAGGTAAATGATTTCTTATAGCTCCAGAAGATAGCTCGATACCGTTACATACTATGTCGTACTGGTAAGCTTTTATTTTTAGTGGATTATCAAAATTTATTTTATCAATATCTCCTTGTGGCATAGAAAACGGGTTATGGCTAAATTTTATTTTTTTTGTTTGTTCGTCAACTTCATACATCGGATAATCAGTGATCCAACAAAATGCAAATTGATTGCTATTTATCAAATTTAAATCTTTTGCTATTTTATCTCTAGATACTGATAAAATCTTTTCTAAATCACTTATATTTGCACAACTTAAAAATATACTATCTCCAATTTCTGCGTTGCACATTTTCATAATTTCTTTTAAAGACTCTTCACTAAAAAATTTTCCAACCGGACCTTTTCCTGAAATTTTTTCATTTTTTTCAATTGTAAAATAAGCTAAGCCTGAGGCACCTTGTTCTTTAGCCCATTTATCAATATTATCAAAAAAACTTCTTGGTTTATCTTTTGTATTTTTCGTTACAATACACCTTACGTTAGATCCTGATTGAACTAATTTTTTAAAGATATCAAATTTAACATCATCTCTTGTGAAAATATTTGTAATATCATAAATTAATAACGGATTTCTTAAATCAGGTTTATCTGTTCCGTACTTTAACATTGCATCTTGAAAAGGAATTCTAGAAAATTTATCATTCATTATTTTTTTTGATGAAAATGTTTTAAACAAATTGACCATCAAATTCTCTACAACATTGAAAACATCTTCTTGTTCAATAAAGGACATTTCGATATCTAGTTGATAAAATTCACCTGGGCTTCTATCTGCTCTTGCGTCTTCATCTCTAAAACAAGGAGCTATCTGAAAATATTTATCAAAACCAGAAACCATAATTAATTGTTTAAATTGTTGAGGTGCTTGAGGTAGTGCATAAAATTTTCCTGGATTTAACCTGCTAGGTACTAGAAAATCTCTTGCACCTTCTGGGCTTGATGAAGTTAAAATTGGAGTTTGGTATTCTAAAAAACCCAACTTTAACATTTCTGTTCTTATAAAAGATATTACCTTAGATCTAAGTATAATATTTTTATGCATTTCTTCTCTTCTTAAATCTAAAAATCTATACTTTAATCTTATATCCTCTGGATAATCTTGTTCGCCAAAAACCGGCATTGGCAAATCTTTTGACTCTGATAAAACTTTAATTGACTTAATGCTAATTTCAATTTTACCAGTTGGAAGGTCTAAATTTTCAGTTCCCTTTTCTCTTTCAACTACATCTCCTACAACTGTTAATACTGACTCATTTCTTAGTTTTTCTAGCAAAGTAAAATATTTATTGTCATTTTCTATAACACATTGAGTTACACCAAAGTGATCTCTTAAATCTAAAAATAACAAGTTTCCATGGTCTCTTTTTCTATGTAGCCATCCTGATAATGTGACTGTTTTTCCAGAATCTTTATCTGTTAATTCAGAGCAATTATGTGATCTATATTTATTCATTTATTAATGCTTTTTTTATTAAATTAATATTAATCGACTTTCCAGAAGATAAAGACAAATCGTCAATTTCTTTTATAAATTTAAATACTTTTTCATATGAACGTTCTATATTTTTAATAATATATTCAGATATTTTAGGAGTTATATCTATTTGTTTATCAGAAAAATACTTAGATATTATTACTCTTAACAACTCATCTGTGGGTAATTCAATTCCAACATCTATAAAGCTATTTAATCTAGATTTAAGATCATTAAGTTTAATTTTTTCATTTTTTATTGGAAAGATAGAGTTTATAATTACATATTTGTTTGCTTGTCTTAAAAAATTTAAAATCGAATAAAATTCATTTTCTCTAATATTGTTTTTGTAGTCATCTATAATTAAACATTCTTTATTTTCAATATTCTTTATCATATCAATATTTTTTAAGTCACCGGCTTCCACATAATAAGATTTTATTTTTTTAATAAAAATATTAGACAAATGAGTTTTTCCACAGCCTTTAGGACCAAAAATATTTACACACTTGTCTGGCCAGTTAGGCCAACTTTCTATTAATCGATAGGCTGAAAAATTATTACTAGAAACATAATAGTCTTGTTCATAATATTTTTTTTTGAATGGAAATTTGAAAACTAATTGACTCATTAAATTATTTTTAGTTGCCACTGCCCGGCTATCAACTTTAGCTTAATATTTTGATCATCAAGTTTTTTAATAATTTTATTAATTTTTCCAAGATACTTAATCTTGACTGAAACATAGTCTTTATTTAATTGTTGAACATAGAAATTATCAATCAAGGCTATTTTTTTTAATCTATTATTAAATTCAATTAAATTACTTTTGTCATTTAATTTAATTTCTACATTTAAAAAAGAGGGAGTTCTAACATCTATTAAGTTTTGCGACTTAATCAGATCTCCTATTATGTTATTTATTTCTAAAATAACACTATTATAGAAATCTTCCTCCAATAAATTTTTTTTATTTTCAATAGATAAATTTTTATTTATCTTTTTACCTCCAATTCTTGTGCTTAAAAAAATTTCTGCTGAAAATTTTTTAATCTCAATGTTAATAAATGCTATATTATCTATTTCATATTCTTTAAAGAAATCTGATATCTCAAGCTTAAATATATTGTTTTTATTTTTATTTATTTTTTCAATATTTTCAATATTTTCACCAGGTAAAACATATTGAATAAGATTATCTATTTTTTTTTTATTCCAATTTTCATAAAAATAATTTTTTGTATAAATAAAATATTGATCATCTTTTTTTAACAATGGAAATAATATTACCTCGGTATTAATGATGTCTGAATAAAGAATATTTCTATTATAAAAAAAATTGTGCATTCTGTCTTTGTCAAAAAAAACATTAATTTTCATTGTATTCGTGTTTACGTCGTTATTATCTTGGTTTATTATCTGATAGTATGAAATTAGATTTTTTATTTCCTTTAGATCAGTGTCTTTAAGTTTTATATGGTCTTCTTTCAATAGAAGCCTGTTAATTAATTCATCAAATGCTTTTTGGAAAGCTGTATTAACTAATTTTTCTTTATTTTTTGAAGTTTCTTTGTTTATCTCAATATTATTAACATTAAATATGTTGTTATCTGATAAAACGTTTCCAGTTTTAAATAAAATAATTAATATACTGCATATAAATACTAAATTTTTCATAATCTGCTAATTATCATTTTTATAGATGAAAAAAAAACATAATAGTTATAAAAAAAGCGGCGTAAATATTTCTATTGCTAACAAATTCGTTGATCACATTGCAAAAATATCAAAAAAAAATGTCAAAAAAACGGACAAGTCATTTAATGGTGAAAATATAGGAGCTTTTGGTTCAGTTTTCGATATAAGCAATATTAAGATTAAAGATCCGCTAATAGTTTCTTGCACAGACGGGGTAGGAACAAAAATCGATTTAGCTAATAGATTTAAAAAATTCGATACAATTGGTATTGACTTGGTTGCAATGTGTGTAAATGATTTGATAGTTCAGGGAGCTAAACCATTGTTTTTTTTAGATTATATAGCTGTAGGAAAATTAAATCTAAATAAAACAAAAAAGATTTTACAGGGTATTTTGAAAGGTTGTAAAATTTCAGATTGTAAATTAATAGGTGGTGAAACTGCTGAAATGCCTGGGATCTACTCGAAAAACAAATTCGATTTAGCCGGGTTTAGTGTGGGAATTGTTTCAAAAAAAAAAATACTTAATAAAAAAAAAGTGAAATCAAACAATATAATTTTAGCTATTCCATCTAGTGGAATTCACTCAAATGGATACTCATTAGTAAGGTCAGTTTTAAAAGATAGTAAAATTACAAATGAACTAAGAAAAGAGTTATTGCAACCAACGAAAATTTACACAAAAGAAATATTAAAATTAGTAAAAAATAATTTGATAAATTCAGCTGCTCATATAACTGGGGGAGGTTTAATTGAAAATATAACAAGATCAATACCAAGTAATTTATCTGTAAATATTGATCTTTCAAAAATTAAACCAAAAAAAATATTTAAATGGTTGAAGTCAAAAAACATATCAGATCTAGAAATGTTGAAAACTTTTAATTGTGGTGTTGGTTTCTGTGTAATAGTAGAAAAAAAGAATATAAATAAGATCAAAAAATACTTCACTCAAGACTATATACCTTATGAAATTGGCTATATATCAAAAGATGTTAAAAAATTAAATTTATATAATTCAATAAAATGGTAAAAAAAAATGCGTGCGTGTTTATTTCTGGACATGGTACAAATTTAAAATCTTTAATTGAAAATTCTAGATATCAAAATTTTCCCGTAAATATAAGTTTAGTTATTTGTAATAATATCAAAGCTAAAGGTATATTGCATGCAAAAAAAAATTCTATACCATATTTGATCGTAAATACTAAAAAAAGAAATTTTGAAAATATAATTCTTAAAAAGATAAAAAAATATGATGTTACTTTAATTTGTTTAGCTGGATATATGGAAATTATTTCAAAAAATTTTTTAATTAGGTATGGAAAAAAGATAATAAATATACATCCATCATTACTCCCTAAATACAAAGGGTTAAATACTTTTGAAAGAGTCATAAGAAATAACGAGGTAAAAACTGGATGTACTGTTCATTACGTTAATAAAAAATTAGATAATGGAAAATTAATTGTTCAAAAAAGTTTTTTTATTAAAAAAAGTGATAAAGCCAACGATTTAAAAATTAAGACACAAAAACTAGAATACAAAACATTTCCAGAAGCTATTATTCAAATTTTTAGGTATAATTAATTTTTAAAGAAAAAATTAATTTCTTGTTTTGCGTTGTCAGGTGAATCTGATCCATGAACTGAATTCTTATCTATTGAAATTCCATAAAGTTTTCTAATAGTCTGTTCTTCAGCATTTTTAGGGTCTGTTGAACCCATAAGCTTTCTATTTAATAATACAGCGTTTTCTCCCTCTAAAATCATTACTAATATTGGTCCAGATGAAAGATATGAACATAAATCATCATAAAAAGGTTTAGATTGATGAACTTTATAAAATTCTGCAGCCTCTTCTTTTGTTAAATGGATTTTTTTATCTTCTTTAACCGTTAAATTATTTTTAATAAAAATTTTTTTTATTTCATCAACTAAATTTCTTTCAACCGCATCAGGCTTAATAATTGATAATGTCTGTTCTGTATTACTCATAATATTCCTCTATTAATTTATTTAATAATCTTACTCCAAATCCGGTTGCACCGCCTGAATTTAACGCTCCACCATATTTTGAAAAGGCCATACCAGCAATATCTAAATGAGCCCATGGAGTTTTATTTAAAATAAATCTTTGTAAAAATTGAGCAGCTGTTGTTGAGCCTGCTCCTCCAACATAATTTATATTTTGCATATCTGCATTTTTAGAGTTCATAAGTTTATCATAATTTTTATGAAGAGGCATTCTCCATAATTTCTCTTCAACCTTTTCACCTGCTTCTAAAATTTGTTTAGATAGCTTGTCATCATTTGAAAAAAGTCCAGCATATTCTGATCCCAATGAAACTATTATTGCACCAGTTAAAGTCGCTAAATCAACCATAAACTTTGGTTTAAATTTCTTTTCAGTAAAAGTTAATGCGTCAGCTAAAACTAATCGGCCTTCTGCATCTGTATTCAATACTTCTATAGTTTTACCACTATAAGACTTAACAATATCTCCAGGTCTTTGAGCATTTCCACTTACCATATTTTCTACAAGACCTACTACGCCGACAGCGTTAATTTTTGCTTTTCTTAATGCCAAGTTCTTCATTAAACCAACTACTGTAGCAGAACCCGCCATATCATAAGTCATGTCTTCCATAAATCTTGCGGGCTTTAGTGAATAACCACCAGTATCAAAAGTTACTCCTTTGCCGACAAAAGCTAAAGGCTTAGAATTATTTTTGGCTCCACTCCACTCCATTGTCACAAGGTATGAACCTCTGCTACTTCCCTGCCCCACGCCAAGCAAAGCATTCATACCTAATTTTTTTAATTTTTTTTCATCATATATATTTATTTTTAAGCCATCTTTTCTAAGAGAGTTTAACCTTTTTACGTACTCATCTGGATGTAGAATATTTCCTGGTTCAGAAACTAAATCTCTTGCATAAAAAGCACCTTCTTCCAAAGCTTTAAATTTTAATTGATTTTGAATTGAAGGTTTATTTTTATTTCCAAATACATTTATAGAAATAAGTCTTTTTTCTTTTTTTGTTTTATATTTATTAAACTCATATGATTTTAATTTTAGTCCATGAAGAAAATAACCTATAAAATTTTCTTGCTTACCAACTATGCTGTCAGAGCTTATAGAATACTCACTATTTTTTCCATAGTTTACACGTCCATAAAATTCAGCGCCTAAATTTTCTATATCAAAGCTCTTTAAATCTTTTTTGATAGAAATTAAAACTATCTTTCTTTTTGAATTAATCTCAAAAACAAAGATATTTTTTTTTAAATCACTAGTTTTTAACAAATCATTTATGTAAGAAAAATCTGAAATTGGAAGATGTTTTTTTAAACCAGTAATATTGAATTTTTCATCAACAAATAACACAACATTAGATAAAAATTTGCTGTTTTGCTTGTTTGGATAGTTAATTTTAATAGACATAAATTTTTAAATACTAATTAGTAGAGTTGAGAGCTATATATGTGCAAATATCTCATAATTCAATGGAAAACTTGCCATAGTGTACTATCATAGGTTGAGTTTTAACTAAAGTTACATTATTTATATACATCAAATTACAATGCTACAAAACAAAATCTATCAAAACTTTATCAAAGAAATGCTTAAAACATTTTTTGTTATATTGATTGGCCTCACTTTAATTGCTTGGACTGTTAGAGCGGTTAACTTTTTAGATTTGATTGTAGAAAGCGGGTATTCTGTATCAACTTATTTTCAGTATTCATTATTAAATTTATTTGGCATTTTAACAAAGTTCATACCTTTGGCTTTTTTGCTATCGTTAATAATATTTATAGTTAAACAAATTCAAGAAAAAGAATTTCTTATATTATGGACATCTGGTGTTAAAAAAATGAAAATAGTTAATCTTTTTTTTTTAATATCTATTTTTATATTAATATTTTATTTATTTTTTTCTACGCTGATAACACCTATGGCTTTAAATAAATCCAGAGTTTTAATTAGTCAAAATAACTTTAATTCTTTCTTGCCAACTATAAGAGTACAACAGTTCAGCGACTCTTTTAAGGGTTTTACTTTTATAGTAGAAAAAAAGTTTAAAAATGACATAGAAAATGTTTTTATTCATGATAGCTCAAATACTTTAAAAAATTTAACATCAGATCAAACAAATAAAACCACAACAACAATAGTTGCTAAAAACGGTGTAGTAGAGGAAAAAAAAATGATTTTATTTGATGGTCAAGTTATTTCATTTAAACAAAATAAAAATAAAAATGAAATTGTTAAATTTAAACAACTAAATATAGATTTAAAAAATCTGCAATCTGGGACGATTAAACAACCTAAACTACAAGAAACCTCAACCTTAAAACTGTTAAACTGTATAAATAATTTAATAAAAATTAGTAGTCTAAATTGTAAAGAAAATACTAAAAAGGAAATTACTACTGTGCTCAATAGAAGAATCGTTCTTCCTTTTTATATTCCAATTATTTCTCTTTTATGTTGTTTTTTATTGGTAAAACCTTCTACTAAAAATAATCATTTTTTAAACAAATATTCTATTTTTATACTTAGCTTTTTAGTTTTACTTTATGCAGAGTTAGTTATTCGTTATACGGGCATATCAAAAATTATCGGCACTTTATTTACTATATCTCCCTTTTTTTTTATACCTATTATTTATATAATTTTATCCTTTAAACTCTCAAGAGAATCAATTCATTATGAATAAAGTTTTATTTAATTATTTGTTTACCGGTTATTTAAAAACAGTTTTAAAAGTAACATTTATATTTTACTGCTTTGGCTTAATACTTAATTTATTTGAAGAAATTGAATTTTTTAAAAATATAGACTCTTCAATTTTAATACCTTTGTCTCTTACAGCTTTATATGTTCCAAATATAATAATAAAATTGCTTCCTTTCATAATTTTTATATCTAGCATATGGTTTTTGCTTAGTTTAAGAAATACAACTGACTTACTAACTATGAAAGTGTTTGGATATTCTAATTTTAAAATTTTTTTTATATTAGGTTTCATATCATTCTTAATTGGATGGGTTGTATTATTTGCAATTAATCCAATCACTTCGACAATGACGAAATATTACGAACAAACAAAATCTGAATTTTCTCGTGACATAGATCATTTAGTTTCAATTAACAAAAACGGGCTATGGATTAAAGAAAATATAAATGGTGGATATAGAATTATTACAGCCGATGAAACTAGAGATAATATCATTAAAAATATAGTAATTTTTAATATAGATAAAGATAGTAAATTGATAAATCAAATCTACGCTAAAAGAACTGATATCACAAAAAGTAGATGGAATTTAGAAGATGTTATTATAAATAAATTCGAAAATGGAATGAGTACTCAAAGATATTTGAAAGAATATCCAATAGTTTCAAAGTACAATTACAGTCAAATTACAAGTTTATTTAAGAACTTTGACACCATGTCTTTTTTAGAACTGATTTTAAATTACGATAATTTGCAGTCAAAAGGTTACAATAAATCATATTTAGATCAAAATCTTAATTCTATGCTATCTTTGCCTTTTTTCTTATTCATCATGACTTCTTTAGCCTCAATTTTAACAATGAACACTTTAAAAAAATCAAATAATTTTACATTTATAATAGCTGGACTTATTGCCTGCGTAACTATTTACTACTTCAAAGATTTATCGTTAGCCTTGGGACAAACAAATAGAATCTCTACGTCCTTAGCTGTATGGATACCAGTTATAACTTTAGGACTATTTAGTTCAATTGGAATTTTACAAATAAATGAAAAATAAAATAATCATTTTCCTAATCTATATATTTTTTTGCACTCAATCTGTAGCTGAAAATCTTAATATTCAATCACTAAACATGACTGTAGATAAAAAAACAAAAATCACTATTTTCCAAAATCAAGTTTCCGCCAAGGATGAAAAGAATAATCAGCTTTTAACTGAGCTTGCAGAATATAATAAAAATCTTCAATCACTTAAAACTATTGGCAAAACTACTGTTATAACTTCAGAAGGATATTTTATAAATGGTGAAAATTTCGTATTCGATAATATAAAGAATATTATAACATCTAATAATTCTGCTACCATTAAAGATCTGGAAAATAATGAGATATATTTAGAAAATTTTGAATATTCAACATTAGATAATCTTTTTCAGTCAGTTGGTAAAATTAAAGTTATAGATTCTAAGCAAAATATATACAACTTTACTCAAATTTATATTGATGAAAAGAAAAGAGAAATAGTAGGAACAGATGCTCGAACATTTTTAAATGAAGAAAACTTTAAGGTTGATAAAAGAAATAAGCCACGAGTCTTTTCTAACACTGTCAATATTTACGATCAAGGAACTAATTTTACTAAAAGTATTTTTACTTTATGTGATTATAGAAAAAATGATAAATGCCCCCCTTGGTCGCTACAAGCTAAAAAAATGTTTCATGATAAAAAGAAAAAAACAATCTATTATGATAATGCAATAATAAAAATTTATGATTTACCAATTTTTTTTCTTCCAAAACTATCTCATCCAGATCCAACTGTTGACAGAAGATCTGGTTTTTTAATTCCATCATTTACTAATTCTAAAAATATGGGATTCTCTGCTGATATTCCGTATTTTTTAGCATTAAATAAAGATAAAGATTTAACTATAAGAAATAAACTTTTCAGTGAAGAAAATCCTTTATTTTGGGGTGAGTATCGACAAGCATTTAAAGAATCAAATTTAATTTTAGATTTTGGGTATTCAGGTGGTTATAAAAAAACTTCTGCTAAAAAGAAACCAGGAGATAAATCACATTTTTTTTCTTTGTTTGTAAAAAATTTTAAAGGAAAAAATGATTCAGACAATTCTTTTGCAGTACAAGTTCAGCAAGTTTCGGATGATAAGTATTTAAAATTATATAAAATAAAATCAAATTTAGTTGATTTCGAGCAGAGTAGTTTGGAAAATTCACTTTCATTTACTAGAGAAGAAGATTATTTTTTTGGTTTTAAAGCTAGTGCTAACGAAACATTGGTTGAAGGTCATAATGATAAATATCAATACGTTTTGCCAAGTATAATTTATGATAAAAATCTATTTGCTAGCAATACATATGGGATTTTAGATCTTACTTCTAACTTAAATGTTCATAATTACGATACAAATAAATATACAAAATTTTTAGTTAATGACCTTGATTGGAAATTTAAGACTAATAATTTTAAGTCCGGATTAAAGGGTAATTGGCTTGGAACATTAAAAAATGTAAACTATGAGAATAAAAATACAGCTATGTTTAAAGAAGAGCCTTCAAATGAATTGTTTGGGGCTTTAGGCTATTTAGCTAAATTAGATCTTTTTAAAAAGAATAATAATGACAATTTTTTACTGACACCTAAAATTTTAGTAAGATACGCTCCAGGAATGATGAGAAAAGAAACAGATAAATTAAAAATAGATAACCAAAACATATTTAGTTTAAACAGACTTAGTTCTAATAATAATTTTGAAAATGGTTTAAGCTCAACACTTGGGTTTGATTATGAATTCAAAAATAATGAAAAACAGTTAAATTTTTCAGTTGGTCAAATAATAAATGAAAAAGAAAATAAAAAAATGGCTTCGTCGTCCAGTTTAGACCAAAAAACATCTGATTTAGTAGGTAGTGTTAATTATAAAGCTAATAATAAACTAGATTTTAATTATAATTTTAATGTAGATCATAACTACAATGAATTAAATTATAACGAAGCAGGATTTGGTTATGACTTAAAACCAATTAAATTTAATATAAATTATTTACAAGAAAAAAAACATATTGGAAATAAAGAATATTTTACAACTAATATGCAATATTCAAAGGGTAACAATGGACTTTTTGCTTTTGAATTAAAAAGAAACATAATTACAAATTCAAATGAATTTTATAACTTGAGTTACGAATACTTAAATGACTGTCTTAGAGCTGGTTTAGTCTACAGAAGAGAGTTTTATAATGATTCAGAGTTAGAAGCTGAAAATTCATTGATGTTTAAGGTAACGCTAATGCCATTTGGTGCAGTAAGTTCCAATAATAATAAATGAAAATAACAAAATTTTGTTTTAAATTTTTTATCTTTTTAATACTTGTAAATATTGAAACAAACTTATCTGCAAATATAGAAAACAAGATTGTTGTGCGAGTTGAAAATCAAATAGTTAGTTCATACGAATTAAAGAATAAAATAAAGACTCTCCTTTTATTAACTAATCAAGAAATAAATCAAAAAAACATTAATTTTACTAAAGAGAGAGCCTTAAGCCAGCTAATAAACTATAAATTAAAAAAAAATGAAGTTACAAAAGCTAATATTGAAGTTAAAAATGATAATCAAATAGATAGCTATTTAAAAAACATATCATCGAGATTCCAAACAGATTTAAGTGGAATGAAAAAAATATTTGAGAATAACGATGTTAACTTTGATCTTTATTACGATGAAGTAAAAACTGAATTTAAGTGGCAAAAATTAATTTTTGAAATTTTTGGAAATAAGATTAATTTAGATGAAAATGAAGTAAATAATGAACTAAATTTTTATTTAAAATCACAAAATAATTTAAAAGACTTTAAATTGGCTGAAATTGAGATAACTCTCAAAAATAATGCTGAAGATAAAAAAACTTTTTTAGAAATAAATAACCAGATAGTTACAAACGGTTTTGAAAAAACTGCTCAAAAATATAGCATCTCAACTACTGCTCTCGATGGTGGAAATATAGGTTGGATAAACTCAAAATCTTTGTCTGATAAGATATTGCTCATACTTAGTAAAATGAAAGTTGGTGACATTTCTAGCCCTATTGTACAGACAAATAATGCTACTATACTTAAATTAATTGATATTAAAGATACAAATATTAAAAATGCAGATCTTAATAAAGTAAGAGAACAAATAATCAATAATAAAAAAAATGAACTTTTAAATTTGTACTCAAACAGTCATCTGTCTAAAGTAAAAAATAGTGCTTTTGTCGAATTAAATGAAAAATAAAATTCTCATATTAGCTGGTGATCCTAATAGTATAAACTCAGAAATTATTTCTAAAGTTTGGACAAAAACTAATATATCGATTAAAAATAGACTTTATCTAATTGCAAACTACAATCTTATAAACAAGCAGTTAAAAAATATTAAATCTCGAATATCTATAGTAAAAGTTAAAAAATTAAATGAGAAATTACAAACAAATAAACTAAAAGTTATTGACATCCCGTTGAAATTTGAAAATCCATTTAATGTACCCTTAAAAAATTCAAAACAATACATAATTAGAAGCTTAAATTTGGCGCACAAACTGGCTGAAAAAAAGGAAATTAAAGGATTCATAAACTGCCCAATTGATAAAAAATTGCTAGGCAATTCCAAGAAAAAAGGTGTCACTGAATTTTTGGCATCAAAATGTAAAATAAGTAAAGATTCAGAAGTTATGTTAATTCATAACAAAAAGCTTTCGGTTGTACCGCTTACTACTCACATCAATATTAATAAAGTTTCTAAAAAATTAGATATTAATTTAATAATAAAAAAAATGAATACGCTACAAAAGCAATTTATAAAACTTTTTAAAAAAAAACCTAAAATTGGGATTTTAGGCCTTAATCCACACAATTCTGAATTTACTAAAGATTCCGAAGAAGTTAAGATAATTATTCCAGCAATATTAAGACTCAAAAAGAAAGGTTTTCATATAAATGGTCCTTTGTCAGCTGATACGTTATTCATTGATAATTACAAAAAATATGATGTTATTGTTGGAATGTATCACGATCAAGTTTTAGCGCCTTTTAAAACTTTATTTAAATTTGATGGAATTAATATTACTCTTGGACTAAATTATTTGCGTGTTTCACCAGATCATGGTCCTGCAAAAGATTTAATTAAAAAAAACCAAGCTAATTATTTAAGTTTATTAAGTAGTATTAAATTTTTTAATAACTTTACATAATGAGTTTTGCTAAAAAATCTCTTGGTCAAAATTACTTAATAGATCTAAATATTATAAAAAAAATAGTTAATCTAGTCGACGTTTACAATAAAAATATATTGGAAATTGGTCCAGGTAGAGGAGCGCTTACGGAAGAGATAATTAAAAAAAAACCTAAGTCTCTAATATTAATTGAGAAAGATGACAAATTAGCTACCGAACTAAAATTAAAATACAAAAATGATAAAAAAATAATTATCTACAATAAAGATATTCTTAAGTTTAACTTTGAAGACAAAATTGAAAGCAATTCTATTATCTTTGGCAACTTACCTTATAATATTTCATCTCAAATACTTGCTAAAATAATTAAATTTAAGGACTGCCCTTTTGCATATTCTGATTTGATATTCATGTTTCAAAAAGAACTCGCTGAGAGAATTGTTGGTAAATTTAATACTACGAAATACGGAAGGTTATCAATTTTAACTAATTATAAATTAAAAATTATAAAGAAATTTAGCGTCTCTCCTAATTGTTTTTTTCCTATACCAAAAGTAGATTCTACTGTTTTATTTTTTAAACCTAACAAAAATATTTTTTTTAAAATAAAAAATTTAGAAAATTTAGAAAAAATAACTAATATCTTATTCTCAAATAAAAGAAAAATGATAAACAAAAATATAAAAAAAATATTAAGTAAAAATCAATTAAACTTAATTAAGAATATTAATCTTAGCTCCAGGCCTTCAGAGTTGCAACCAGATATTTACTATAAGATTACTGAGCTTTTTGAGAAAAACTAATAGATCTATTTTTATTTTCTAGAATAATACTTTCAATTTGTTGGTAACAATTTTCAAGATTCTCATTTATTACAACATAATCGTAGTCTTCCCAATGTTTTATGTCTTTGTCATAAGCTTTGAATCGTCTTTCTACTTCTTGTGTTGAGTCTTGATTTCTTTTTACTAATCTTTTTTTTAATTCTTCTTTATTGGGAGGTATTAAATATATTTTAATTAATTCTAAATTTTTAAATTTAGAAAGTTGTTTTGTGCCCTGCCAATCAATATCAAAAATTATATCATTTTTTTTTATTGTTTGATCAACTGTTTCTCTTAATGTTCCATAATAATTATCAAAAATTTTTGCATATTCATAAAATTTTTCTTCTTTTATTAATTTTTCAAATTTTTCATGAGAAACAAAATAGTAATCGACACCATCAACTTCATTGGGACGTGGTTTTCTTGTGGTATGTGAAACTGAAATCTTAAATGTTTGATACTTTTGTTGAATTTTTTTTGTAATAGTCGTTTTGCCTGCTCCAGAAGGAGAAGATAAAATTACCATGATATTTTTTGAGTCATGACTCATATTAAATTTACGTCTAATTATTGATTTGATTTACTATCAATAAATTTAATAGCATCACCTACTGTCAATATTTTCTCAGCTTCACTATCTGATATTTCTGATCCAAACTCTTCCTCGAAAGCCATTACTAATTCAACAGTATCTAAACTGTCAGCTCCTAGATCGTCAATAAAGCTTGCTTCTTCTGTTACTTTTTCTTCTTCTATGCCCAAGTGATCAGCTACTATCTTTTTAATTTTTCCTTTTATCTCGTCTGACATTAATTACCTTTGTTATGTTAATGATATTTTCTTATTAGATTATTAGATGGAATTGTCAAGCCATATACATTCCACCATTAACATGGATAGTTTCTCCATTAATATAATTTGCCATATCTGAAGCTAAAAATGCTACACAATTGGAAACATCATCACCTGTCCCTAGATCACCTGATGGAATTTTGCTTATTAACATCTTTTTAAAATCTTCATTAATTTTATCTGTCATTTCAGTCTTTATGAAACCTGGTGAAACACAATTCACATTTATATTTTTTTTAGCGTACTCAATTGCTAAACTTTTAGAGAAAGCAACTATTCCTGCTTTAGAAGCAGAGTAATTTGCTTGACCTAAATTTCCTGTGTGACCAACAATAGATGTTATATTAATTATTTTCCCAGACTTATTTTTAAGCATCTTTTTAATTGCAGATTTACACATTAAAAAAGTAGAAGTTAAATTTATATCTAAAACTTTTTTCCAGTTCTCTACAGTAAGTCTTATTGATAAATTATCTAATGTTATACCAGCATTATTAATCAAAATATCCAACCCACCAAGTCTTTTGTGAACCGTTTCTATAAAACCTTCTATATTTTGATGTTGATCAAGTTGAAATTTTTCTATTTCAATATTATTAAACTCTTTTTTTAAATTATTAAGTTTTTCATCTTTTGTGCCAGTTGCTAAAATTATTGAACCGCTTTCACTAAATTTTTTGACAAGGCTGTACCCTATACCTCCTGTTGCACCTGTAATAAGAACTTTTTTATTTTTTAAATTCATCGGTTGTTTTTTTCATATCATCTATTGAATTTATACTAAAGCATTTAATATTTTTAACTGTTCGTTTAACCATTCCAGATAAAACTTTACCAGGGCCTATTTCAATAAAATTAGAGACTTTTTCTTTTGACATATTAATTATGCTCTCTCTCCACCTTACTGTAGAACAAATTTGTTCTATTAATAATTTTTTTATATTCACTGGATTATTTTCAGGTTTTGAAGTTACATTAGAAACAATATCGAAAATAGGTTTTTTAAAATTAACTGAATTTATCTTATCTTGCATTTTTATAGCCGCTGGATTCATTAAAGAACAGTGAAAAGGTGCGCTAACATTTAGGGGAATAAATCTTTTTTTATTTTCTTTAAGAATATCTTGTAATGAATTTATGCTTTCAATATCACCACTTATAATTGTTTGGCCATCAGCATTATCATTAGCAATTTCACAAACACCGTTGATTTTTAAATCTTGAATTAACTTATTTAGTTCATCTATCTTTGAACCCAGAACAGCGATCATGCTTCCTTTTCCAACCGGTACTGACTCTTGCATGGACTTTCCTCTTTCAAAAAGTAAAAATAATGCGTCATTGAATTTTAGAGATTCTGAACAAACTAACGCACTATATTCACCAAGAGAATGTCCAGCAAAAAATTTAGTATTTTCAAAATTAAAATTATATTCTTGTTTTAAAACTGAAAAAATTGCATAACTAACTGTCAGTATTGCTGGCTGAGTATTTTGAGTTAGTTTAAGTGTGTTCTCTGGCCCTTCTAATATAATTTTCGAGATTTTATAATTGAGCTTCTCGTCAGCCTCTTTAAAGATGTTTTTTACAATTTCAAATTTATTGTAAAATTCAGATCCCATACCTACTATTTGAGAACCTTGGCCTGGAAAGAGTATAGCATTCATATATTTAGCATTTAATCACGTATAATATGTATTGATATAAATACCTATTATAGTATAAAGCCTTTTTTACAATATGTACTTTAAAGCAAACTAATAAACAATATTCTTTTTTATGTCCTTTTATGAAAATACTTTAATAACTAAGCAAGATTTACCCAAATCTGAATTAGAAAAAATTAAGGAGAAATACAGCCAGATTATAAAAGATAACTCTGGCAAGGTTATTAAAATTGAAGAATGGGGTTTACTTAATCTTGCAAGAAAAATCAAAAGGTACAAAAAAGGATTTTATATACATTATAAATTTGAAGGTAATAAAGAAACTTTAAGTGAAATAAATAAAAAAATTAAAGTTGATGGTTCGATAATAAGACATTTAGTTGTTAAATACAAAATTTTAGACACAAAGAGTGAATATTTTAAAAAGGAAATATAAATGAAGCGTAAAAAAAAATTTCAAAAAAAGGGATCAAACTCACTTAATAAATTGAGTTTATTTCAAAAATCAGAAGGAAGATTTAGTAAGTCATGTCCTTTTTCAGTAAAAAATGCGCCGATTATTGATTACAAAAATATCAGTTTATTAAAAAAGTATATAACTGAAAGTAATAAAATTCTTTCTTCTAAAATTACATCTGTATCAAATGGCAAACAAAAGAAATTAACTAGAGAAATAAAAAAAGCTAAAATACTAGGACTAATTTAAAATAATATGGAAATAATACTTTTAGAAAATATAATGAACCTTGGTAACATAGGGGATAAAGTTGAAGTGAAACCAGGGTATGGGAGAAATTTTCTTTTAAAGACTGGTAAAGCCCTAAGATATAGTAAAGAAAATCTTGAGCATGTTTCAAAAAAAAAGGATGAATTAAATAAAAAAAATGTTGAGCTTAAAAAAAAATTAAAAGAGACAGCTCAGTTAATTGATAAAAAAACATTTAAGTTTAATAAAGAAAGCAAAGATAACGGTGAGCTATATGGATCAATTAAGCCAAAAGAAATATCTTTAGAAATTTTAAATAAAATAAAAGTGGAAATTAAACCTTCTCAAATAGTCTTAAAAGATAACTTAAACAAAATAGGTGATTATAAAGTAGTTATAAATTTCCATTCTGAAGTTTCGGCACAAATTATAATTAAGATAGATAAAATACAATCAGTATAACTTTTCCACAGCCACTTAAAATAAGTGTGTAACTTTTAACTTTAATTACTTTTTACTCAATCTATTATTGTGAAGTGGAAAAAATTAAATTACCAGATAATAATATGGATCTAAAACAACCTTCAAACTTAGAGGCTGAACAAGCGTTACTAGGCTCGATCTTAGTAAATAATGATATAATTGACGAGATTTCAAATATCATAAATCCTGTTAGTTTTTATGATCCGGCTCATACTAAAGTATATGAAGTAATAGAAACTTTAAACAACAAAGGGATGATTGCTAACCCTATAACTCTAAAAAACTTTTTCGAAAAAGATAATATGTTAAATGAGGTAGGAGGAACAGAATATTTGGTTAAGTTAACAAGATTTTCTGGCTCAACAAAACAAGCAATTGATTATGCAAAAATTATTCATGAAATGTATTTAAGAAGAGAGTTAGTTTTAATTTCTGATAATTTATCTTCCGAAACATTAAATGCAAAAGAACAAAGTGCTGAAAAAATTATTGAAGGCACGGAAAAGTCTCTTTTTGACTTGGCTGAACGAGGAAGTTTTTCTCAATCTTTTTTAAAATTTAACCAAGCTTTAGATCAAACCATTGAAATGGCTACTCTAGCAATGAAAAATGATAAAGGAATAGTTGGAGTACCAACAGGTTTAATAGATTTAGATGAAAAGTTAGGAGGACTACATAAGTCTGATTTAGTAATTTTAGCTGGTAGACCTTCAATGGGTAAGACCGCTTTGGCTACAAATATAGCTTACAACGCCGCACAAGATATTATGAGCAGACAAGAAAAATCATCTGTAGCTTTTTTTTCATTAGAGATGTCATCTGAACAACTTTCAACTAGAATTCTCTCTGAACAAGCCAGAATTAAATCTGATGATATTAGAAGAGGCAAAGTAACTGAAGAAGAAATTAATAGATATATTGAGACCTCAAGAAATATTTATAACCTCCCTTTGTTTATTGATGAAACTCCTGCAATTACAATTGCCACATTATGTAATAGAGCTAGAAGAATTAAACGTCTTTTCGGTGTTAGCTTAGTTGTTGTAGATTATATTCAATTAATGAGAGCCGGCTCCAATAGATCAGATAACAGAGTGCAGGAAATTTCTGAAATTACGCAAGGTTTGAAAGCGTTAGCAAAAGAGCTTGGAGTTCCAGTATTAGCTTTATCACAGCTATCACGAGCTGTAGAACAAAGAGATGATAAACAGCCACAACTTGCAGACTTGAGAGAGTCTGGATCAATTGAGCAAGATGCTGATGTGGTTATGTTTGTTTATAGAGAAGAATATTACTTGGAAAGAAAACAACCTAAGCTTGGCTCTATTGAACACGCAGAATGGCAGTCTAAAATGAATGATGTTAATGGACTAGCTGATATAATTCTAGGGAAACAAAGACATGGTCCAACAGGCACTATTAAAGTTGAATTTGAAGGAATATATACAAAATTCAAAGATTTAACTAAGAATTAGACCTAAATTTTATCTTTAGTTATCATAAATTTAAGATATATCTGAAATATCTCTATGCTTACTAATATTTACAAAAAAATAGTTATCGATTTTTCAAAAGTAACCCTTTTTTTTATATTTATACTTTTAACTTTTTCTCTGTATAACGCTAAAAATTTTAATCTAGATGCTTCATCTGATGCACTTATATTGGAGGGGGACAAAGATTTAAAATACCTTAGACAAGTTAATGAAAGATATGGCTCTAAAGATTTTTTAGTATTAACTTATTCTCCAGTTTCTAGTTTTGAAGAAAAAGAAACCATCATAAACTTACAGCTTCTTAAAACTAAAATAGAAAAACTTTCATGGGTAGACAGTGTCATCACAGTAATTGATGTGCCTCTTTTAAAGAGCTCAGATAATAGTTTAATGGAAAGATTAAAAAATTATAAAACATTATCTCACCCAGAGATTGATAGAAAAAGAGGATTTGAAGAAATATTAAATAGTCCAATTTATAAAGATTACGTTATTAGTAAAGATGGCAAAACTTCTGGCATAGTAGTTTATTTAAAAAAAGATGAAAGACTTGCTGAATTCATAAAAGTTAAAGATAAATTTTACAATCAATCAATTGAAGGAGGTCTTTCAAAAACAGAAAGATCTAAGTACAAAAAGTTCATAGAAGAGTATGAAGACTATAAGAATTTATATAATCTTAGAAATCATCAAAACATTGCTGAAATAAGAGATGTTATAGATAAATATGGTGAAAGTGCCAAAATTCATCTTGGTGGAATACCAATGATTGCAGATGATATGATGAGTTATATCAAAAGTGATATTGTTGTATTTGGGATAGGGGTTTTTGTTTTCATTATATTTACTCTTTGGATGGTTTTTAGAAATATAAAATGGGTTGTGATGCCATTACTAGGATGCGCTACATCAGTAACTATAATGATAGGGTTGTTAGGATTAATTGGCTGGAAAGTTACAGTCATATCTTCAAATTTTATTGCGTTAATGCTTATATTAAATATGGCAATGAATATTCATGTCACTGTAAGATTTCTTCAATTAAAAAAAGAATTTAGTCAACTTACTAAAGAACAAGCCATTTTAGAAACATGTAAAAAAATGTTTATGCCAATTCTTTATACTGTTTTAACTACAATATGTGCTTTTCTGTCTTTAATTTTTAGTGGCATAAAACCAATTATTGACTTTGGATGGATGATGACTTTAGGGTTAATTGTTTCAATCTTAGTAACATTCCTATTATTGCCTTCATTGATAAATTTATTTTCGTCTAATGATGACATAAATGTTAAAGACACAGAAAAGTCTAAGATTACATCTGCGTTAGGTAGCTTCACAAAAGATAGTAAGATTTTAATTTTTGGCACAACAATAATAGTTTTAATTTTAAGTATCGTTGGTATTTCAAAATTAGAAGTTGAAAATAGTTTCATTAATTATTTTAACAAAGAAACAGAAATCTATAAAGGTATGAAAAAAATAGATGATGATCTTGGTGGAACAACGCCTTTAAGTGTAATAATTAAGTTTCCTTCAAAAGAAAAAGAGGAAAGCGCAGACGATGAATTTTCTGAGTGGGAAGATGAAAATGTAGGTGAAGAAGATAAAGCAAAATATTGGTTCACTAGGGATAAAATGGATAAAATAATAAAAGTTCATGATTATTTAGATTCTCTACCCGAGATTGGTAAAGTTCTTTCTTTTGGTTCAATCTTAAGAGTTGCTGAAGATCTAAATAAAAAAGAATTACAAAGTTTAGAAATTGCTGTTTTATATAGTAAAATTCCGAATGAAATTAAGAGAGAAATTGTATCGCCTTATATTTCTGTAGAAAATGATGAAGCAAGAATAAGTGTAAGAATAAAAGATTCTTTACAAAATCTCAGAAGAAACGACTTGATCAATAAAATTAATTTAGAGCTTAACACGAAGTTAAATTTAGAGAGGGAAGAATATAAATTAGCGGGTGTATTAATTTTATTTAACAATTTATTACAAAGCCTTTTTAAATCTCAAATACTAACTCTTGGAATTGTAATGTTAGGAATATCAGCTATGTTCTTTATTCTTTTTAGAAACTTAGTGGTTTCCTTTATTGGTGTTGTTCCAAACTTTATAGCTGCATTTTTTATATTGGGAATTATTGGATTAATGGGAATTCCTTTAGATATGATGACTATTACAATTGCAGCTATTACAATAGGAATAGCTGTAGATAACAGTATTCACTATATTTATAGGTTTAAGGAAGAATTTAAAAAAATTAATAATTATAATTTAACTTTAGATAGATGCCATAGCACGGTTGGTATAGCAATTCTAAATACATCAATAACAATAGTGTTTGGTTTCTCTATTTTAGTATTATCGAACTTTATACCAACAATATACTTTGGGGTATTTACGGGCATAGCAATGTTGTTAGCTATGATTTCAGTTTTAACTCTTTTACCCAAACTTATATTAATATTAAAGCCTTTTGGAGCAGAAACAGTTAATGCATAATGATTTCAGGTTTATTTGAACATTTAATGAAAACTATTAATTGGTTTGATGGAATTTTTTGCATTTTGATGATTTACAGCATTATACAGTGTTACTCTAAAGGTTTCTCCTTAAGTTTAATTTCGTTTATGAAATGGATTTTTTCTACAATAGTAACGATAATATTAGTTCCAAAATTACAACCCTGGGTAAGTGAGTATATAGAGTCAGAGTTCGTAAATAATGTTGGTGTTGGAATTGTAATATTTATTTGCACTCTATTTTTAACTATAGTTTTAGGAAGAGCTTTAAGTAGGGCCGTGACATGGACCGGCGTAGGATCAATTGATAAAACTTTTGGCTTATTATTCGGATTTTTTAAAGGCTATATTGTTTCAATCTGTTTATTTTCTATATTAAATTGGTTTTATCCATATCAAAATTGGGGTATATCAACAGAAGATGCATTTTCATTTAATATTGTAAAAAAAGGTAGCGAGATATTGGTGGAGGAATTTCCTTCCAGTGAAGATTTCATGGACACAAAAGATAAAATTGAAAAAATTTAAATCTGATAAATTGAGAGAAGAATGTGGTGTTTTTGGTATTTCAAACCATGAAGACTCTTCAGCTTTAGTTGCGTTGGGATTACATGCTTTACAACATCGGGGTCAAGAAGGATGCGGAATTGTATCCTATGATGGAAAAAATTATCATTCAGAAAAAAGACAGGGTTTAGTTGGTGATCACTTCACTAAAGGTGAGGTTATTAAAAAACTACCTGGAAAATTTTCTATAGGGCACAATAGATACTCTACCACAGGTGAAACCTCTTTAAGAAATATACAGCCCTTTTTTGCAGATCTTCATATGGGTGGATTGACGATAGCTCACAATGGTAATTTAACTAATGCATTAACCTTAAGAGAGGATTTGGTTAAAAATGGTGCAATATTTAGAACAACAAGTGACACAGAAACAATAGTACAATTAATTGCAAAATCAAAAAGAGATAAAATAATTGATAAATTAATTGATACCCTTTTCCAAATAAAAGGGGGTTATGCATTAGTTTTAATGACTAATAAAAAACTAATAGGTGCAAGAGATCCTTTTGGTATAAGGCCCCTGGTAATTGGTAAATTAAAAGACTCATTTATTTTAACATCTGAGACATGCGCTTTAGATATTGTTGGCGCTACATTTGTTCGCGAAGTGGAAAATGGAGAAATAGTAGTTGTAGAAAATAATGAAATAACTAGTGTTAAGCCTTTTCCTAAACAGAAATCAAGACCATGTATTTTTGAATACATTTATTTTGCTAGACCAGACAGCTTACTTGATGGAAAATGTGCTTACGAATATCGTAAAAACTTTGGGATACAACTTGCTAAAGAAAGTGATATTAATGCTGATATAGTTGTGCCAGTTCCAGACTCAGGTGTTCCAGCTGCTTTAGGATATGCTGAATATTCAAAAAAAAGATTTGAATTAGGGCTAATAAGAAATCATTACGTTGGTAGAACTTTTATTGAGCCAACTCAAAATATTAGAAGTTTAGGAGTAAAGTTAAAATTAAGTCCGACAAAAAGTATTGTTAAAAATAAATCTATAATATTAATAGACGATTCCCTTGTAAGAGGCACAACGTGCCATAAAATAGTAAAAATGCTATATGAGGCTGGAGCTAAAGAAGTGCATGTAAGAATTGCTTGTCCAGAAATAAAGTTTCCAGATTTTTATGGAGTTGATATGCCAACAAAAGAAGAGCTTTTAGCGCATAACAAAACAGTAGATGAGATGTGCCAACATATCAAAGCCAAATCACTTAAATTTTTAAGTTTAGAAGGTCTGTACCACGGTTTAAATAAAGGAAAAAGAAATGAACTATACCCCCAATTTAGCGATCACTATTTCACAGGCGACTATCCTATAAAACCTACTGAAAATTTAGGTGAAAAACAAGTAAAGCAACTGTCTTTACTAAGCAGCAAGTCAAGCAACTAATTATTAATAATTAACTTATTTTTGTAGTCTAAGTAAAGTATAGATTTATTAATAAATATTGGTAAAGATTGAGGTGGTGAAGATAGTTTAACGATGCTTTTTATTTTTCCATTTGAAATAAACTTTACAAAATATGAATTATTTAAAAATAAATATAGATCATTATTAACAATTGCCAAAGTTTTTACACTTAATGATTTTTTTTTTGTATTTAAAAAATTAGATATTTTCTGATTAATATCAACAGAATATATTATCTTCCCAGTTTCTAAATTAATATAAACTAGTAAATTATTATTTGTAACTAAAAATAAATTTTTTCCAGAAATTACTGGCTTAATTGTTGTATTAATTGAAATTTTCGACAATGTTGATCCAGTATTAGAATTGATTATATATAAATATAAATCAGTGGAAATAATTAATTTATCTTGATGATTTATAATTGGATTTGAATAAAATAAATTGCTAGGGTTTATATCCAAAGATTGATTTAAATTAATAAACCACTTAATTTTTCCATTAAAACCAATAGAATAAAGAGAACCGTAAGTATTTAGATAAAATAAAGAATCTTTATTAAACGATAAAGAATTAACAAAATCATTTTTTATTAAAACTTCTTCAGTTGGAATAATTTTTATTTTTTCACCATTTGTTTTATCTATTAAATACAAAGAATTATTAATATCAGCTAAAAAGAGTTTCCCATTCAAAATTTTAATATTTGATCTAAATGGTACTTTATAATCTTGTGCCCATAACAACTTTTGATTTACATAATCTAATGCATATAAATAACCCAAATTATCACTTACATAAACTATATTTTTTTCAATAATAATATTTAATTCTTTATTAATTTTTTTAAATTTTTTTTTATAAAAGTTATAATTGAAAATAATTTGTTGATTTTGAATTGAGTAAACAATAACATTGCCTTTTTCGTCGACTACTATGATATTTTGATCTTTGTACAACAATCTTTCTTGGGTCTTATTTTTGCTTAATTTCTTACTTTTAAAGACTAATTCATTTGTATCTTTATAGCTAAAATTATCTAAATTGTTAGAATTTTGATAATACTCATCAAGCCAATTTAAATTAATTTTAACTGGGTCTAAAATAATTTTTAATTTTTTATCAGGGTTAATAATATCGTTAAAAACTTTATCTTTTGTCTTTATTTTTTTAAAATCTTTAAACTTATTTGTTTTTTTTGACTTTGTATCATTTGCATTTTTCCAGATACCAGTTTTATTATCAAATGAGCAATTTGATAATAATATAAAAATAAAAGCTGTTAAAAAAAATTTCACTAGTTTTAATATTCGCTAATAGTAATTTTTTACTACTTAGGTATTTCTATTGCAGTTTCTTTCCATATTGAATTGTCTGCAATAATTTCGTCTAACAACATGTTTCCTTCTTCTTCTTTCGATATTTTTTTTAAATACAAAGCTTTTTTTAATTTAACTAAATTTTTTTGTTCAAAATTTATATTTGTATTTTCTACTATCTTAAAAAGTTTCAACACTTCATTACTATTATTCTCTAGATCATTCTCTATAATACTATTTAAAGCAAGAATTGAATAAAAATTATTTTTGCTAGCTACTATTTCTGTGTATGTAGATTTTGCTTTTTCATTATTTTTAGATGATAAATAAATACCAGCTTTTATATACTTTTCAGCTATATTTTTATTTATATTATTTTGATAATAATTAAAAAAAGAAAGTGTTATTAAAATAATAATCAATACTGATAAAATAAAAATTAATAGTTTCTTTTTTTTTTTAAGTACTATAATAATTTTTTCAGTTAAGCTTAATTTATAATCAATTTCATTTTCCATATAAAAAATTTTTGTTTTTGGGAAACAACTTAGTTTTCACTTCTTTACTATATTTTTTTACAGCTTTTTCAATTACTGTATTCAAATTTGCATATTTTTTAACAAATTTAGGATAAAAACCACTTATACCAAGGATATCATCGGTTACTAAAATTTGTCCATCACAGTATGATGACGACCCTATACCGATTGTGGGAATTTTTAACAAATTTGTTATTACTTTAGCTGTACTTGGGGTAATACATTCCAGGACAACTGAAAAAGCTCCAGCTTTTTCTATGGATAATGCTTCTTTCATTAACTTTGTAGATTGTTTTATATCCCTACCCTTTACTTTAAATTTATCATTAAATTGAGGGGTATAACCTATATGTCCCATCACTGGTATTTTTGCTTTAATTATTTCTTTGATTATTTTAAAATTTTTATTATTACTTTCAATTTTAACAGCATCACAATTTGTTTTTTTTATAATTAATTTCGCATTTTTTTTTGCTTGTATGGGATTTTTATATGATCCTTTTGGCATATCAACTACCATTAAAGACTTTTTAATTCCCTTTTTAACGCTAACACTATGTTGAATAATTGTTTCAAGAGAAATTTTATGAGTATTTTTCATGCCATATAAAACGTTAGCCATAGAATCTCCAACCAAAACTATATCGCAGTGTTTGTCTAATATTTTAGCAAAATTTTTTGAATACGCTGTTAAACAGACAATTTTAACTTTTTTCTTTTTTAATTGTATTTTCTTAATTTTATTCAACATTATTCTAACTCAATAGTACTAGGTGGTTTTGAAGTTATATCATACACCACTCTATTAATGCCTGGTACACCATTAATAATTTTGTTTGATATTTGATCTAAAAAAATCTTAGGGAAGCTATAATAATCTGCAGACATACCATCTTCAGAAACTACTGCTCTTAACAAACAAGTATATTCGTATGTTCTGGAATCACCCATAACACCAACTGTTTTCATAGGTAGGAGCGCGGCATAAGCTTGCCAAATTTTGTGGTAGAACTTATGACTGACTAATTCTTTGATATAGATATCGTCGGCCTCTTGAAGAATTTTTATTTTGTGAGGTGTAATTCTGCCTATAACTCTAATTGCTAATCCTGGACCTGGAAATGGATGTTTATTTCTTATTTCATCTATTAATCCCAAAGATTTACCTAATACCCTAACCTCATCTTTAAAAAATTCTTTGAGAGGTTCTACTAACTTTAAATTCATTTTTTTTGGGAGTCCGCCAACATTATGGTGTGATTTTATTTTTGATGACTGACCTCCGGTGGTTGACTGACTTTCGATAACATCAGGATATAATGTTCCTTGGGCTAGATATTTTATCCCTTTTAATTTTCTAGACTCCTTTTCAAAAATTTTAATAAATAAATTACCAATAATTTTTCTTTTTCTCTCTGGATCTCTGACATTTTTTAATTTATTAAAATATATTTTTGAAGCATCAACTAATTTGACATTTAGTTTATATTTTTTTTTAAAAATACTATAAGAATACTTGAATTCATCTTTTCTCATCAGCCCTGTGTCTACCATAATGCAAACTAAGTTTTTTTTAATAGCTTTACTTACTAATAGAGCAACGACACTACTATCTACTCCACCAGATAAAGCACAAATTACTTTATCTTTTTTTGCAACTTTTTTAATCTCATTAATTAATCGATTTTTTTCCAATACAACATGCCAACTTTTTTTTATTTTACAAATTTCAAACAAGAAATTTTTAAATATTTGCTTGCCACTTTCTGTATGTGTAACCTCTGGATGAAACTGCACTCCATAGATTTTAGATTTTAAATTCTCTATAATTGTTAATTTTGACTCTTTGGTTGAGGCAATTATTTTAAAATCTTTAGGCAATTTTATTACTGCATCTTGATGACTCATCCAAACTAATTTTTTTTTGGTATTAAAAAAATTTTTAGTCAATAAAGATTGTTTTTTTTTAATTAAAGTAGCTCTTCCGAATTCTCTTTTTTTTTTAAAAGCCTTAATCGAACCACCAAATATCTTTGCAATTAATTGTAAGCCATAGCATATACCAAGAACAGGAATATCTTTTGAAAATATATTTTTTGGTATTCTTGAAAACTTTTTTTTAGTTACAGTTGAAGGTCCTCCAGATAAAATTATACCTCTCACTTTTTTAAAATTTTCAATTTTGTGCAGGTCTTTAACATTAATAATTTCAGAAAAAACTCCTAATTCTCTTATTCTTCTAGCTATTAATTTAGTTACCTGTGAGCCAAAATCAATAATGATAATTTTTTCTTTTTCATTTTGAGATCGCATTTATTTTTTTTTTGAATTATCTATTTTAATTTTTAAGTTTTTACTCTGTTGACAGAAACTTTTACAAAAATTAAGTAATTGATTAACTAATCTTTCGCTTTCTTTGTAGTCAGATTTGTCTAACATTAATTTTGAAAGATTATATGTAGCTTCTTCGTTTGTAGGGTTTAACAAAATTACAGTATTAAGATTTTGTTCCTCTAAGTTTTTTTTCTTTTGAGCGTTAAATATTTTTGAAAGATATAGGTAGGACTTTTCATTTTTTGGGTTTAAAACTAAATCTTGTTCAAATTTAAACTTTGCTTTTTTTAGATCATCTTTTTGATAGAGAGCTAAACCTTGGTTAAAAAAATCGTTATTAGCTAACGATTGAGCTGTGGTAAGTAAAAGAAAAAAAATAATTTTTAATAATTTCATTTTATAACTTGTAATTAAGTGTTGGTTCTATCATTTCGACACTATGCACCATGCTTTCATAAAAGCCAGCTTTGGTGATCTTAATGAATTTTGCATTTTTTGTAATGTCTTTAATTTTTTTTGCGCCTATATAACCCATAGAAGACCTCAAACCTCCTTTTAACTGATATATAATTTTAGATACATTACCTTTATATTCAACTCTTCCATCAACTCCTTCAGGTACAAATTTAGATTTATCCTTATAATTTTTTTGAAAATACCTATTTGATGATCCTGCTGACATTGCTCCAATGGATCCCATTCCTCTATATTGTTTATAAAATTTATTTTTTATCTTAAATTTATTTCCTGGACTTTCTTCTGTTCCTGCAAATATAGAGCCCATCATAATAGCATCTGCCCCTGCTGCTATCGCTTTTGCTATATCTCCTGAAAACTTAATCCCTCCATCAGAAATTATTTTAATTTTTTTTCCTTTCAAAACCTTCTTTACTTCCATGATAGCAGTAATTTGTGGAACGCCTATACCAGCTACCATTCTTGTTGTGCAAATCGAACCTGGTCCTATACCAACTTTAATTATATCGGCACCTGAATTGTATAATTTTTTAGCAGCTTCTCCAGTGGCAATATTACCTACACAAACTGGGACTTTATAATTACTCTTTTTTACCTTAGATAGAATTTTTAATACTTTTTCACTATGTCCATGTGCTGTATCAATAACAATTAAATCTACACCTGCTTCTATTAATGATTTTGCTCTTATAAGATCATTTAAACTTGTTCCGATAGCAGCTCCTACAAATAAATTTTTATTTTTAACTTTGTGAACTTCTTGAGTTTGCTTTTTAATGTTTAGGTTTCGATGTATAATTCCGATTCCTCCAGATTTTGCCATTGCAATAGCCATCGTTGATTCTGTGACAGTATCCATTGCTGAGGATAAAAAAGGTG
>Ga0307986_10000063_pt1 | contig 67918 bp, 70 predicted proteins | sample EllFjometageno82_FD_203170 | JGI IMG/M metagenome (GOLD analysis project Ga0307986, IMG submission 203170) | Marine microbial communities from Ellis Fjord, Antarctic Ocean - #82 | ecosystem: Environmental > Aquatic > Marine > Unclassified | place: Southern Ocean | collected 2014-10-09 | reverse complement strand
ATTCAAAAGAATTATCTTCTACAAATGCAAGTCTAGGAAGAAACTTCATATCAAGTTTTTTTGACAGTGCCCTTCTAACAAGATGTGAGAACTCCGTCAAGATACTTACTATTTTTTTAGCTTCTTTACCTCCAAGTGGTACTACGTACACCCTTGCTGACTTAAGATCAGGTGTCATTTTTACCTCTGTTACTGTTACTAGACTGGTGTTTAGGGCTAATATTTTAGCCTCATTTCTGATAAATACTTCGCCTACGTTTTGCTTAATCAACTCTCCAACACGAAGTTGTCTTTGAGAGTATGTTGGCGGTTTTTTGCCTTTTCCCATTTTTATATTTGTCTGTCTATATTTTCTGACAAGTAAGCTTCAATTATATCTTTTTCTTTAAAATCGATAAAATCTTTCAAGCTAATTCCACACTCTAAACCATTTTTGACTTCCTTAACTTGATTCTTTTCTCTAAAAATACTTAGAATTTCACCGGTATAAACAACGGCTCCATCACGAATTAATCTGGCTTTTGCTTTATTCGTTATTTCACCATCTGTCACTTTTGAACCTGCAATCTTTCCTGCATCTGAAACTTTAAATACTTTTAAAATCTCAGCTGTTCCAATAATAGTCTCTTTTACCTCTGGTTCTAGCAAGCCAGAAAGCCCTTTTTCAATAAGTTCCAATACTTCATAAATAATATTAAAATATTTAATCTCTACATGTTGTTGTTCAGCTAACTTTTTTGCTTGGTTGTTTGGTTTAACATTAAAGCCTAGCAAAAGAGCGTTGGAAGCTTTTGCTAGAGAAACGTCTGATTCATTAATCATACCTATGTCGGACAAGATAATATTTGCTTTTACCTCAGGGTGTTCAATTTTATTTATAGCATTTTTTAATGCCTCACTTGAACCCTGTACATCAGATTTAATAATTATGTTCAGTTCTTCTTTGTTGTTATGATTTTCAAATATTGTTGTTTTATCTTTTATTGCTGCTTTAGGAATTACAGATCCACTCTGATTAAATTCCGCAATTTCTTTTGCTTTTTCTTCATTCTCCGTAACTGCAAATTCTGCACCAGCAAAAGCGGACTCGTTCATTCCAAGGATCTCTACTGGCATGGCAGGAAAAGCTTCGTTTATTATTTTTCCCTCGTGGTTAATCATTGCTCTAATTTTTCCATATGTTTTTCCACAGACGAAGTAATCTGCTTTTTTTAGTACTCCGTTAGTTATCAGCACTGTTGAAACTGGTCCTTTACCTTTGTCTATTTTAGATTCTATAACAACACCCGTTGCTGATCCGCTAAAAGATGCTGAAAGATCTAATATTTCTGACTGTAACAAAATACTTTCTTTTAATTTTTCTAGGTTCGTTTTTTGTGTAGCTGACACCTCAACAAACAAGGTGTCTCCACTAAAATCCTCAGCGATAAGTTCGTATTTCATTAGATCATTTTTTATTTTAGTAATGTTTTTATCTGGTAAATCACATTTGTTTATTGCTACTATAATTGGAACTTTTGCAGCTTTAGAATGTTGTATTGCTTCTATTGTTTGCGGCATAATTCCATCATTTGCTGCAACAACTAAAACGACAATGTCGGTAATTTTGGATCCTCTAGCACGCATCTCTGTGAATGCTGCGTGACCAGGAGTATCAATAAATGTTATAACCTGATCTTTTCCAGTTGTAACTTGATAAGCTCCAATATGTTGAGTTATGCCTCCATGTTCGCCAGAAACTACATTAGCGTTTCTTAGAGCATCTAGTAAAGAAGTTTTACCATGGTCTACATGACCCATGATTGTCACAACAGGTGGTCTATTTTTAATTTTACCTTCTAACTGATTTTTCTTCTTTTTTATTTCTAAGTCAGGATAGCTTTCAACGATAGGTGTGTGGCCAAATTCTTTAACAATATATTCGGCAGTATCTTTGTCTATAACATGATTTATTGTAGCTACGACTTTCATGTTAAATAAAAATTTTATAACATCTGCAGATCTTTCTGCCATTCGATTAGAGAGCTCCTGAATAGTGATCTGTTCAGGGATGTTAACATCTTTAATTACTTTCTTTATATCTTTTTGATCGTCTGAATTTTCTGCTCTTCTATCTTTTAGTCTTGATCTTTTTACAGAGGCTAAGCTTCTTTGTTTAATTTCTATTTCCTCAACATTCATAGCTCTTGAAACGGTAAGCTTAAAATCTCTTTTGGCGGATAGAGGGTCTAGTTTTAATTTTATTTTTGAGGGTCCTTTTTCATCTTTTTTAACAAAGTTTTTTGTTGCTTGTTGCTCAACAAATTTTCTTACAACATTTTTTTTAATAGTGGTTGGTTTTTTAAAAGTGTTAGATCCAGATTTAAGTTTGTTGTCTCTTGCAGATCTAAAAGAAGGTTTTTTTTCTATGGAAAAAGTTTTCTTTCCATCGCTAGAAAGAGATGAAAGATCAATTTTTTTGGTTACGCCAGTTGAAATTGTTAAAGTTTTTTTTTTATTCTTTTCGTCTTCCATGAATATTTTATTTAAATGCTATTTCCCTAGCAGCCATAATTAATTGATCAGCTTCTTCTCTTGAAAGAGAAAATTCTTCTAAATACCCTTCAATTCGAATTTTTTTTCCTTTTATTTCATCAAAACCACCAATTAGTTCATCGGATGAAAGATCAGCAAAATCACTCAGCTTTTTGATGTTTCTTTGGCCTAGTAAAACTAACATTCCTTGAGTTATACCTTTTAGCTCAACTAAGGAATCTTCCATTCCTAGTTCTTTTAACCTTTTGGAAATTTCCTCTTTTTCTTTAACTAGATTTTCTTTTGATCTATTAATCAACTCGGTAGCAGTTGCTTCGTCTATGCCTTCTATTTTTGTAATATCATCTGGAGTAGCTTGGGACAGTTCTTCTATACTTTGCATCCCTTCTGAAACTAGTAATTGTCCAAGAGTTTCATCTACTTCTAAGCTTTTTATTAAATTTTCTGTTTTTTCTTTAAATTCAGCCTGTCTTCTTTCAGAGTCCTCTTGATCTGTTAAAATGTCAATTTCAAAATTTGTAAGTTTAGATGCAAGTCTTACATTTTGACCTCTACGACCGATTGCCTTACTTAAGTTCTCTTCAGTCAGAATAACATCGATTCTTTTATTATCTTTATCAATTAGTACTTTTTGAATTTCAGCAGGAGATAATGATTCCGAAATTAGTGTGGGGAGATCTTCCGTCCATTTTATGATGTCAATTTTTTCTCCATGAAGTTCGTTTACTATAGTCTGAACTCTACTACCTCTCATACCTACACATGCACCAACTGGATCAATTGATCCTTCACTAGAAAATACACAAATCTTAGCTCTGCTTCCCGGATCTCTTGCTACAGCTTTTATTTCTATAATTCCATCATAAATTTCTGGAACTTCTTGAAAAAATAATTTCGCTAGAAACTGGGGATGAGCTCTTGATAAAAATATTTGATGTCCTTTTAATTCTTTTTTAACTTCATAACAATATGCTTTTACTCTATCACCAGTCTTTAATATCTCTCTTGGAATAAGTTCATCTTTTTTTATTACTCCTTCTGCCTTACCTAAATCTACTATAACATTTCCATATTCTAACCTCTTTATAATTCCACTTAAAATCTGTCCTTGTTTTTCAACAAAATCTTCATACTGTCTATTTTTTTCTGCTTCTTTAACTCTTAAGCTAATAACTTGTTTAGCGCTCTGAGCCGCTATTCTACCAAAATCTATCTGGGGCAGATCCTCAAAAATTTGATCTCCAATTTTTAATTCTTTATTTTCTTTGTCTTTAGCTTTTAAATCCTTCAAAAGAATTTCTTTGCTTGTGTCCTCGACCTTTTCAACTATATCAAGAACTTTTTGAATCTTAATTTCTCCTGTTGTACGATCAATAAGAACACGTATGTTATTTTCTGTTCCAAATTTTATTAAGGCTGCTTTTTGTATGGCACTTTCCATTGACTCTAATACTATTTCTTTATCTATGGACTTTTCATTTGCAACAGATTCAACTATTCTTAATAACTCTACTTTATCTAATCCTCTATTTAACATTTTTTTCCTTTTTAGTTTGCTCCAAAAAAAAATGGGCTAAAGCCCATCTGTAAACACTTAAATTTTAAGTATATTTAATGAAAATTTAAGGCTTTTTCAAGGTTACTTTTTAAAGATATCAATATTATCTGTTTTTTCCCACGAAAAATGACCTTTATCGTCTGGCTTCCTTCCAAAATGCCCGTATGCAGAAGTAACCTCATAAATAGGTTTGTTTAAACCTAATAGTTCTCTAATTCCTCTTGGAGATAAATCAAAATTCTTTTCAATTTTATTTTTTATATCTTCAGTTTTTTCTACATCAGAATCTGAAAGTTTTATATAAACAGAAAGTGGCTTTGAAACTCCAATAGCATATGCAAGTTGAATTAAGCACTTGTCTGAAACACCGGCTGCTACAATATTTTTCGCTAAATATCTAGATACATAGGCGGCCGATCTATCAACTTTTGTTGGATCTTTTCCTGAAAATGCCCCTCCACCATGTGGTGCAGCTCCACCATAAGTATCTACAATAATTTTTCTTCCAGTTAAACCTGTATCACCATCCGGCCCACCAATTACAAACTGGCCCGTAGGGTTTATATAAACTTCCTTGTCGTTTAATTCTTTCAAAAGATTTTCTGGTATAGATTTTTTAATATAAGGGTAAATAAGATCTCTTACTTTCTTTTGATTCAAATCTTTAGAATGTTGCGTGGAAATAACAACAGATGTTACTTTAGTAGGCTTACCGTCTTCATAGTGCATGGTAACTTGGCTTTTCGAATCCGGCTCAATTCCATCTAATAAACTTTTTTTCCTATCATCGGCCATCATTCTTAAAATTTTGTGCGAAAAATGTATTGGTGCTGGCATTAAATCTTCTGTTTCGTCACAGGCGTAACCAAACATGATGCCTTGATCGCCAGCGCCTTCGTCTTTATTGTCTTTGGCGTCAACACCCATTGCTATATCTGGTGATTGTGCATGTAAATGAGATTCTATTTTCGTTTGTTCTTTCCAGCTAAAACCATCTTGATCATATCCTATGTCTCTAATACAATCTCTTACTTTCTGAATTAAGTCATCTTTTTTAATTTCTGGAGCTCTAATTTCGCCAGCTAAGATAACTTTATTAGTTGTTGTTAATGTTTCACAAGCAACTCTAGCGTAAGGATCTTTTGATAAATACGAGTCCACAACCATATCTGATATTCTGTCACTAACTTTGTCTGGATGACCCTCGGAAACAGACTCGCTTGTAAATAGATAATTATTTATTTTCATTTTTATTAAAAATTAAAAAGATGAAAACACATGTAAATAAAAGTGCAAAAAAGATCAAATCAATTTTATACTTTTTTTGGATATTGTCTATAAATGGGACGTTTAGCTCTATAGCGCCTATTTCATTTGGCTTTAAAATTTTTTTAACGTTTCCTTTATTGTCAATAAAAGCACTAAATCCTTTATTGGCTGACCTTATTAAAAAAACATTGTTTTCTATTGATCTAAATATTGCTTTGGTAAAATGTTGATTTGGGCCACTTGTGTCTCCAAACCATGCATCTTCTGAAATGTTTACAATTAAATTTTTTTGTTTATGGCTACGGCTCAATTCTGGAAAGATTATTTCATAACAAATTAATGGTAGTAATTTTAAATTATTTAATAAAAAAATATTGCTTTTTTCTCCCCGAGAAAAAGATGCATATCCTTCTGTTATTTTTTTTAACCCTAATTTGCTTAAAATGTTTTCAAAAGGTAAAAATTCCCCAAAAGGAACTAGTTTAATTTTGTTGTATTGGAATACAATATCAAGATGCTTATTAACGATCACTAAACTATTAAATATACGACTATCATTCTCTTGCAGGTCGACTGTATTTACACCAAACAATATGAGTTGATTGTCAGAGAATGCTTCTTCGAATAAGAACTGGTATTGTTTAATTTGATCAAAATTAAAACCTGTAAATATTCCTTCTGGCCACACGAAGAGAGTTTGTTTTTTTTTTTCTGGAGCGCTATATCGTATTAATTTTGAAATATTTGCAATCAGGTCTTCGTTGGACAAATTATATTTTAGATCAAAGCTTGGTGAAATTATTTTAACAAAGACTGAATTTTCTGAATTTAATCTTATTTTTTCTAGATATTTATCATTTTTTTCTATCACAGAAGATCCGTAAATAAAATTACCAAAAAAAGTTAGTGCTATTAAAACAAAAATAATAATATCAATTTTTTTTTTAAAAATTAGTAAAAGTAATGAGCAAGAAAAAATAATACAAATAAGATTAAATGAAAAGAAACCTACTATAGGCAAAAGTTGAAGTGTTTCTGGAGTATGGGACCATGTGTATGCCCATAAATTCCAAGGGAAGCCTGTAAAAAGTTTAGCACGAAGAAAATCCATACATGCAAAAGAACTTGAAAATAACAGAACTGACGCAAAGTTATTTTTTAAAAATGGACCTACAATCAAGTTTCCAAATCCAAAAAAAAATCCTAGAAGTAACGGTATAAGGATAAGGGAAATAGGTATTAAAAATTTAAAATTTTCATCAAATGTTAGAGAGTTGGAAATCCAATGAGTACCCATTAAAAAGAAACCTATTCCAAATAAATATCCGATTAGAAATAAATTTAAGAGATATGGTTTTTTTCTATAAGTATTTTTTGATTTTTTTTGAACATGAGTTGTCAATAAAAATAGTGCCGGCAGAAGCAAAAAGTTAATAAAACTATAATTAAACGGCTCAAAGCTAAAAACTGTTAAAGAACCTAAGACAAGCGGGAAAAAAAAAACTAAACAAAATCTACTATTTAAGAAAGCAAAAATCATATTATTGAATTGATTTTATTATTTTATTCTCTAACTTTTGCATTGCGAAAAAATCTTTATTAGATTTATGACGATGACCCAACAAATGCGTCAGACCATGAATCCAAATTTTATCAAAAGCAATAAAAAAATTTTGTTTTTTTTGGGGTTTAATGATTTTTTTTAAATTAATTATTATGTCACCAAGATAAATATTATTATTATTTTCTTTTATCAAATTCTGTAATTTTTTTTTCTCATGAAAAGGAAAAGATAAAATATCGGTAGTTTTATTTTTTTTTCTAAATTTTTTGTTTAGGTCTTTAATTTCTTTATGATCTGAGAGCAAAAGTGTAAAATTAAACTTACTTTTTTTAAACATATCAATTTTTTTTTCTACTTTTTTTAGTCTATTTTTTATATAAATATTGGGATTCCCGATATATTTTTTCCAAGATTTATTATCAACTAATACGTTAGCTCTGATCATCATTTTTTTTTTGATATGCTTTGATAATCTTTGAAACAAGTGGGTGTCTGACTACATCTGTATGATCAAAATCAATTATTTTTATTTCTTTTATATTTTTTAAAATATTTTTTGATTTTGTTAGACCTGAATGGGACTTGTTAACTAAATCTACTTGTGATGGATCTCCGTTAACTGCTAATTTTGAGTTTTCACCAATTCTAGTTAAAAACATTTTTATTTGGGTTTCTGTTGCATTTTGAGCTTCATCTAAAATAGCAAAACAATTTTTTAAAGTTCTACCTCTCATAAATGCTAATGGTGCAATCTCTATCTCTCCAGATTCAATTTTTTTGTCAATTTTTTCATAACCAAATAATTCATATAGAGCGTCATACAGAGGTCTTAAATATGGATCTACTTTTTCCTTCATATCACCTGGTAAGAAACCTAATTTTTCCCCAGCTTCTACAGCTGGTCTGGATAATATAACTCGTTCAATTTTTTTTTCCATAAGCATTGTTATGGCTACAGATACTGCAAGAAAACTCTTTCCTGTTCCTGCTGGTCCGAGTGCCATCACAATATCATTCTCTCTTAAAGCTTTAATATAATCAGATTGTTTCTCAGATCTAGCTATTACCGACTTTCTAGGTGTTTTAATGAGCTGTGTAAAAGATTGTACATTTGACTTTTTACCTGAATTTAAATTTTTACTCATAGATAGTATTATATCACTTTTTTCAATGCTGTTCGTCAAAAGAAATTTATTAATTAAAAATTTAATAGCTTCTGATACGCTAAATAAGTTATCTGAACTCCCTTTAGCTGTAATTGAGTTTCCTCGAAAAAATAAAGTTGTTTTTGTTAATTTTTCTAGTTGAACAAGATTGGTATTAAATTCACCAACTATTGATAAAAGAATATTATTGTCCAAAATCTGTATATTAATAGTTTCTTTATCTATTTTTTTTATTGATAGTTTTTGTTCCAATCTATTAATCTCAGACATTAATTAAGTTATGCAATCTTTATTTTGATCTGAAACAATTTTTCCAAATAAACTGTTATGATTATAATTATTAATTCTTACGCTAAGTAATTTGCCTGTTAGATTTTCTTTACTTTCAACAACAACTGAATTTAAAAACTTATCTCTTCCAAAATATTTATTTTGATTTTTCATTTTATTTTCAAATAAAACTTCTGTTGATTTATACAAAAATTCTTTTTTACTTTGTGTGTTGATTTTTTCCAAAACATCTTGCAATTTAATTAGTCTCTTCTTGGCTACTACCTTTTCTGTTATATTTAATTCTGACGCTGGTGTTCCTGGTCTTGCACTAAAAATAAATGAGTATGAATTAATAAATTTTGTTTTCTCTATCAAATCTAGAGTTTCTTGGAAGTCACGTTCTGTTTCTCCTGGGTATCCAATAATAAAATCAGATGAAAATCTTATATTTGGTTTAACCTGCTTAAGATTAGTGATAATTTTATTGTACTCATCTGTGGTGTGTTTACGGTTCATTGCTTTTAAAATTTTTGAAGAACCACTTTGAACAGGCAGATGTAGTATGGGCATTAACTTTTCACAATCTTTATGAGCTTTTATTAAATCTTTTGTTACGTCATTAGGATGCGATGTTGTGTATCGAATTCTCTTTAATTCGTTCAAACTATTAAGTTCAAATAGTAAGTGTGAAAGACGATATTTTTTATTATGATTTCTGTATTCATATGCATTTACATTTTGCCCTAACAAAGTAATTTCCTTTGCTCCATTCCGTATCAATTGCCTGGCTTCTTCAATAATTTCATCAAACGATCTAGAGTACTCCGGACCTCTTGTGTATGGTACAACACAAAAATGACAAAACTTATCACATCCTTCTTGTATTGTTAAAAATGCTGATATTTTTGAACTTGAATTTTTGACCAAATTTAAATTATCAAATTTTTCTATAACCTCAAAATCTGTACTATTAATTTTAGATTTATCATTTTCTATTTTTCTTATTATGTTTGGGATCTGATGATAAGACTGAGGTCCAACAACGCCGTCGATATATTTTTCACGATTGAGCATTACCTGGCTTTCAGCTTGCGCTACGCAGCCAGTTACTAGCAGCATTGGTTTTTTTTTATTCCTAAACTCTTTTTTTAATCTACCTATGTCGTGGTAAACTTTATCTGTAGCTTTTTCCCTTATATGACATGTGTTTAAAACATAACAATCTGCCTCTGATGGGTTGTTGGTAGAAATATAGCCTATTGGTTTTACTAAATCTAAAATACGATTACTGTCATATTCATTCATTTGACAGCCAAATGTTTTAATAAATATTTTTTTTGACAAATTATTTTTTTATTTTAGAACCATAGAGCTCTAGTTTATGATCTACTAATTTGTAACCTAATTTTTTTGCAACTTTATTTTGTAAAATTTCTATATTTTTATCGACAAACTCTATTATTTCACCACTATTTATATCTATTAGATGATCGTGGTGTTCTTCGGGTGCTGCTTCGTATCTTGCTTTCCCTCCTTTGAAGTCGTGTTTTTCTACAATGCCTGACTCTTCAAACAATTTAACTGTTCTATACACCGTAGCAATACTTATTTTTTTATCTACCTTATTAACTCTTTTGTGAAGCTCATCTACATCGGGATGATCTGTGGAGTTCGACATAATATCTGCTATGATACTTCTTTGATCTGTTAGCCGCACACCTTTGAGTTTACATTTTTCTTTAATGCTATTCATATAATTATTTATATCTTAGCTTAGCTTAAATAGAGTGGTTTAATCAATTTATTTTCTATAAGATTATATTCTATTAATATATCAATATTTCTGAGGTTAAATTCAACAATTCTTATTCTTTCAGGATTTAAGCTTTTAATAATTTCATCATTTTTAATCTCATCCGGAACAATGAACAAAAGTCCTGCTTTTTGTAAATTTGATAGGTCGATTTTTTTTGGGGCAGTAAAATGATAAGTAGTTCCAAAAATGCCATGACAATAATAATAAAAATTATTAGTCTTTTGTATTGAAATTAACTCCTTTTTTTCAAATAGATATGTAGCGGCGTTAAGTAGGAAGGTATTGTAACTGTAAACATTTATATTCATAACTAATTGAATGCCCTTTACGACGGCTAAAGATATTCTAACTCCAGAAAAACTACCAGGGCCTGAGTTTACAAATACTGAAAAATTACTATCAAGTATGACATTATGTTTCTTAATAAAATTAACAATTTCTAAAGCTAATATTTCATTTTTAATAAGATTAGTTTGTAATTTTTCTATAAAGAACTTATTATTAATTTTTAGTACAATAGAATCATTTTTACCCGTGCAATCAATTATTAAAAAATTCTTAATCATTTTTTTATCTTTTATGTTTATACCTGATAAATCTTTTCCTATATCCAATAATATTGATGACGAAGGTATTATTGTCCTTATGTATCATCGTTTTGAAGAAAATAAATATCCATCTACTAATATAAAAGTGGCAGATTTTATAAAACAAATTGATCTAATAAAAAAAAGTGGCATCAGCTTTATTGATGCTAATAATTTTGAAAATGATCTTATAAATCTTAAGAATAAGAAAAAAGTTTTACTAACTATAGATGATGCTTTTAAATCATTTTATGATCAAGCCTGGCCTATTCTTAAAAATAACAAAATACCTTTTTTACTATTTGTGAATACACGAGAAATTGGTAGTAACGGATATATGAGTTGGGACCAAATTAGAAAGATCTCTAAAGAAAAATTTGTACATATAGGTAACCATTCACATTCCCATGAATATTTGGTTGATAAAACAGATGGTAAAATTATTAAAGATATTAATCTAGCTAAAGCAGAGTTAAAAAAAAACTTGGGATATAATTCTTCTTTTTTTTCTTATCCATTTGGTGAGTACAGTAATAGTTTTAAAAATATTATTAAGAATTTAGGATTTAAATATGCGTTTGGGCAACATTCAGGCGTAGCGAGTGAAGCAAATGATTTTTATGAACTACCAAGATTTTCTATTAATGAAAAATATGGCAAAATGGAAAGATTTAAATTAATTCTTAAAACTATTCCTTTAAAATTTAAATCAATCACACCTGTAGAAAAATATATTAATGATACTAGTAACCCGCCAATAGTTACCATTGAGTTTTTTGAAGATACAAAAAATATTAAATTATTAAACTGCTATTCAAATGAATTAAATGCTTGGAGAAAGTCTGAAATTGAATATCTAAATGACTTTAAAATTAGAATTAAATTAGCTGGCAAGTTTACTACGGAGAGGGGAAGAATTAATTGTTCCCTAAGAGAACCAAATGGTTCTTGGCGTTGGCTTGGTATGCAGTTTGTTGTGGCGGAGCTTTAAATTAAAGTTTTAATTGATTGCTGTCTTTGAAATCATCTATTGTTACAGCTTCTAATTCATCTAGATCATTTTGTTTAATAATTTGTTCCAGTATCTTCGTGTACTCTTTGCCAGTTTGTGCATAGTTTTCAAGTTCGTGAATCAGTTGTAAGCCAGTTAATTTTTTATTTTTTTTTCTTAGTTCTGATCTTTTTTTTCTAAAACTTTTATAGCCAGAATGAGTATTTAAATTGTTTATGTAGGCTTTTACTGAAGCTCTTAATAGGGGAAACTTAAGTATTTTATGGTTTTGATCTTTAGTTTTCTCTAAAGGTTCAATACCATCACCATTCCATGTCCATTGGCCATATATTGCATTTCCTTCTAGTGCAAACCTTGATGTTCCCCACCCACTTTCTTTTGCTGCCTGTGCTAGAGCAATTGACGTTGGGATAATATCAATCTTTTCTATTAGCTCGTTGATATTTTTATTTGACACTTTGTATGCTTTGTATTTTTTATTTAACCATTTCTTACTTTCTTCTTTTTCATTTTCTCTTAATAATTTAAGTAAATATTCCCTATCTTCTTTAATTTTTTCATTTTCAGCTACAACTAGCGGCAATAAAATTTGTAAAAAGGTTTCTTTTTTTTCTTTGACACTTTTAATGGTACTTAAATCCTTCGGTAATCTCGTAAAATATATCGGTTTTACTTTTTTTTTGTTTCTTACATAGTCTAAATCGTATTCTAGATCTTCAAATAAATTTAATACCGTTTGTGTGTTTAAACTATAATCGCCTACTGACTCTGGAGATTTTTTATTGTTTGATAAATTTGCCACATCTTTAGATTTATTTTTTTTTATATTACCTGGAGTTTTGACGAATTTTTTCTTTTTTATTTCGCTAAAGTTTTTATTCTTATCAGATTTAATCTCTAATGATATTTTTACCGAATCCATATTAGTAATAAGATTTTTTATATAAAATCCGGAAAAAACTAATATTACTGCAAATGAGGCATACATTCCTTTTGAAAGAAAATTTCTTATAATTTTTTCTTTAACCTTAAATTCATAGATATCGTTTAATCCTTCAATTATTATTTTAGTTAAAGTTTTAAAAAAATTAACAATATTGAAAATTATAAATTTAAAATAGTTCTCGATAACATTAAAGAATTTTTTTACGTACTTACTTACGTTAATATCAAATGATATTTTTTTTCTTAAACTTTCAAAGAATTGTTTATAAATTCTATTGATATTGATATTGATATTGAATGATAATTTCTTTTTTAGAGTACTGTAAAAAGGATTAAAGACTTCATTTGTAAATTTATGAGATATATATCCCCTTCTAGAGGGTATAGGAACACTATTTTTTAAAAGTATAATTTCTATATCATAAGTAGTGAGTTTTAAGTTTTGATCAAAAACCCTGTCGATTTTATAAATTCTTGCTAGCTCTATTAATTTTTGTCTGTAGCTTACAATTTTTGTCATTTTAGATAGCCTCTACTGATTTTACTTCTTCTACATAATGACAGAGTAAGTTTTGAACCCCTTGTTTTAAGGTCATAAGCGAACTTGGACATCCAGAACAGCTTCCTTGCAATTCAACGTGCACAACACCATCTTTAAAAGATTTAAATTTAATATCTCCACCATCTTTTGCAACAGCTGGTCTTACTTTTTCGTCTAAAACTTTAATTATCCTTTCCTCTACCTCTCCTAAATCTAATTTACCTTCATTTATTTTCTTTTTTTCATTAAGTATGGGCTTATCATTTTTTTCAAAATAATCATTCATGTGAGAAATAACTGTTGGTTTTAATACATCCCAAGAAATTTCTTTATTTTTTTTTACCGATAAAAAGTTATCTGCTAACAACACAAGCTCGACACCTTTTAAGTTAAGCAAATTTTTTACAAACTCATTCTCAATTTTATTAAAATCTTTTTTTTGGAATTCTTCAGTTCCTGCTGTAGATATCACTTTTTCAGACAAGAATTTTAATGAATCTGGGTTTGGTGTTATTTCTGTTATAATCATCCTGTGTTTATAACATCTTTAGTTAAAAAAAACCTACGACATTTCGTATCTCTTTGAGGTTGTGCTCAGCTAAATTTCTAGCTTTTATTGTACCTTCTTTAAGAACTTTTTCTAGATAACCTTTATCGTCTAATAATTCTCTTATTCTTTTCCCCACAGGGCAAATCACTTCAATTAGGATTTCTGATAATTTTTTTTTTAAGTATGAGTATTCTTTTCCTTTTAGTTCATTCAATACATGTTCTAATGAATTGTTAGTTAAGTCAGAATATATACTAATTAAATTGAAGGCTTCCTTTTTTTTTTCTAAATCTTTCAAGTTATCAGGAATAGAAGAAGAATCTGATTTAGCTTTTTTAATTTTTTTTACAATATCATCGGCTGAGTCTTTTAGGTCAATTCTAGAATATTCAGACTCATCAGACTTACTCATTTTTTTTGTACCATCTCTTAAGCTCATAACTCTTGATATATTTTTCTGTATCAACGGCTCTGGAATTGGAAACACTTTTTTTTTAAAGTCATTATTAAACTTTTGTGCAATATCTCTACAAAGCTCTAAATGTTGTTTTTGATCTGCTCCAACTGGAACATGTGTAGCTTTATACAGGAGAATATCTGCTGCCATTAGGTTTGGGTAGATATAAAGACCAACACTTGCTTTTTCTTTATCTTTTCCCGCTTTGTCTTTGAACTGAGTCATTCTATTTAACCAGCCAAGACGAGCGATACAATTTAAAATCCAAGCAAGCTCAGCATGTCCACTTACAGAAGACTGATTAAAAATAATACTTTTTTTGTTATCAAGACCGGTAGCAAGAAAACCTGCTGTTGTTTCTAAAATATTATTTCTTAACTCTTTGGGATCCTGAAAAACAGTAATCGCATGAAGGTCTACAACACAATAAATACATTCTGTTTCCTCCTGCAAAGATACAAATTTTTTAAGGGCACCCAGATAATTGCCGAGGTGTAAGTTGCCAGTTGGCTGAACTCCTGAAAAAACTAATTTACTTTTATCCATTTTTTAATTTGTTTTATAATTTTTTAACTTAAAAACTCCTAGTATGCGTGCACATAATAAGTATATCGTAGCAGTTAAACCTATAATCACTATAAGATAAAATGATTTATAATAATTAGTATAAATAAGCTTATCCTCAAAAAAGTTAATTAAAAGCCAGAGAACTAAGCTCATTACAACTACTGAAATAAGTGTTTTGGCAAAATTAATACATAATACAAAGCTAGTTTTAAAGTATTTTAATTTTAACAATAAAATTAAATAAATTATTACCGCGCACCAGGTCGCTATAGATGTAGCGATTGGAATAATAATAAATCCTATTTCTTTGAAATAAATAATTGATATCAGTATATTTAAGAAAACACTAAAAAGTGAAATGTAAAATGGAATGCTTGTGTTATCTCTTGCGAAGAAAAAATTAGAAAGAACTTTAATTAAAGCAAATGCGGGTACGCCAAACCCAAAATATTTTAAAGCCTGAGCTGTTAACAAAACATCTGTTTCCAGAAATGAGCCATACCCAAATAATGCACTAGTAATTTGTTGTGAGGCAATAACCAGGCCAACACATGCTGGTACTGATAAAAGTAAACATAATTCGATAGATTTATTTTGTATGTTCATTGCTTCAGAGATATTCCCAATTTTTATTTTTTTCGATAATTCAGGTAGCGCTACAGTACCAATTGCTATTCCAGCTATTGCTAAATTAATTTGATAAATTCTATCTGCATAATATAAATAAGAAATAGCTCCAGCTTCAAAAGAGGCAATAATTGTTCCTACTAAAATATTAATCTGAGTAACACCTGACGAAAATATGCTCGGTAGTAGTTTTTTTAAAAAAAAACTAACTTTTGAATTAATTTTAATTTTGAAATTAATAGATGGCTTGTAGTAGTATTTAGTAAAAATAATTAAAAATATTAATTGAAACAGACCAGCTAATGTAACTGCGTAAGATAGATTAAACTCAAAATTAAGTTCAAAATAATAAGAAATCAATATACTCAAAATTAAAAAAATATTTAATATAATTGGTGCCGCCGCTGCCGCAGCAAATTTATTATTAGAGTTTAATATTCCTGAAAAAAAGGAAGATAAGCTAACGAAAAATAAAAACGGAAAGGTGATCCTAGTTAGATCTACGGCTAGATTGAATTTCTCTACATCGTCGTAGAAGCCAGGTGCAATTAAATAAACAATTGCTGGGGCAAAAATTTCTATTAACAAAATAGTTCCCAACAAGACTATTACCAGTAAGTTTAATACATCGTCAGCAAATTTTTTTCCTTCTATTTTATTAATTGTATTTTCTTGTGTGTAGCTTGGTATAAAAGCTGCGTTAAAAACTCCTTCTGCAAAAAGTCTTCTAAAAGTATTGGGAAGTCTAAAAGCTACAAAAAAAGCGTCAGCATATATTGATGCACCCAAAAAAGTTGCTATTAATATGTCCCTAAAATATCCAAGCACCCTACTAATTAAAGTATAAAAACTAAAAACCGAAGCTGCAGATAATAGGTTCATAAGTATTATTATTAAAAATTAAATTATTGATGATTTTACCTATTTTATATTACATACTAAATTTTAATGACAAAAAAATCTAAAATTGACCATTACTCAGATAAAGAGGCATTAGACTTTCATACACAAGGTAAGTCTGGCAAAATTGAGATAAATTCGTCTAAACCTTTAATAACAAAAAGAGATTTATCTTTAGCTTATTCTCCAGGTGTTGCTGTCCCAGTTATGAAAATAGCTGAAAACCCAGAAACTGCATATGATTACACGAGTAAAGGAAATTTGGTTGCGGTCATAAGTAATGGGTCAGCAATCTTAGGGCTTGGAAATCTTGGTGCTTTAGCATCAAAACCGGTAATGGAAGGAAAATCTGTTTTATTCAAAAGATTTGCAGACATAGACTCTATAGACATAGAAGTTGACAGTTCTGATGCTGATGAAATTATCAATACTGTTAAAAATATTGGTAATACATTTGGTGGAATTAACTTAGAGGATATTGCGGCACCCGATTGTTTTGTTATAGAACAAAAATTAAAAGAACTTTTAGATATTCCAGTTTTTCATGATGACCAGCATGGTACAGCAATAATTACAACGGCAGCACTTATTAACGCTCTGGACATTTCAAAAAAAAAAATTGAAGAAGTTAAAGTTGTTGTGAACGGTGCCGGAGCATCCGCCATTGCATGTACAAATCTATTTAAACTTTCAGGTGTAAAGAATGAAAATGTAATTATGTGTGATAGGACAGGTGTCATTTACAAAGGTAGAAAAAATGTTGATCAATTTAAATCAGCTCATGCTAACGAAACAAAATTAAGAACACTTGCAGAAGCATTAGATGGTGCGGATGTTTTTTTAGGTTTATCCGCTAAGAATGTGCTTACAAAAGATATGGTAAAATCAATGGCAAAAAATCCAATTATTTTTGCTTGTGCTAATCCTGACCCAGAAATAAAACCTGAACTAGTAGAAGAAGTAAGATCTGATGCTATTGTAGCAACAGGTAGGTCTGATTATCCCAACCAAGTTAATAACCTTATTGGTTTCCCTTATATTTTTAGAGGAGCACTTGATGTTAGGGCAAAAGAAATTAACGAAGAGATGAAAGTAGCAGCAGCAAAAGCAATTGCACAATTAGCAAGGGAAGAAGTTCCTGATGAGGTAGTAGCAGCATATGGCGGTGAAAGACCAAGATATGGAAGAGAGTATATTATTCCTTCAACTTTCGATCCAAGATTAATTAGTGTTATACCTGCTGCCGTAGCGGAAGCAGCTATGAAATCTGGTGTGGCCAGAATAAAAATTAAAAACATAGAAAAGTATAAAGAAGATTTGACTAGAAGGCTTGATCCCTCAATGAATATTATGCAGGGGATTAATGCTCAAATTAAAAAGTCACAAAAAAGAGTTGTTTTCGCAGAAGGAGAGGATCCTAGTATCTTAAAAGCTGCAGTTGCATTCAAGAATAGTAAATTAGGAATACCGATTTTAATCGGAAAAGAAGAAAAGGTTAAAGAACAATTAAAAAATATAGGTTTAGATGAAAATTTTAAAATTGAAATTGTAAGCTCAAAAAATATGGAGAAAAGAAAAAAATATACTGATTACTTGTATAAAAAACTTCAAAGAAGTGGGATGCTGGAAAGAGAATGTGATCATCTTGTAAGAAACGATAGGGTTACCTGGGGCTCGTGTATGGTTGGCTGTGGAGATGCGGATGCAATGGTTACTGGTGGCACAAGACACCATGCTGCTACGATAGAAAAGCTGAATAAAGTAGTGGAATCTAGGCCCGGAGAAATAATTTTTGGACTAACTATGCTCGTCTCAAAAGGTAGAACAGTTTTTGTGGCTGACACTAATGTACATGACAATCCTACTGCAGAGCAACTTGTTGAGATAGCCATCTCAAGCACAAGGGTTGCAAGATTATTTGGATTTGATCCTAAAGTAGCTTTTCTCTCTCACTCAACTTTTGGTAAACCGGCTACGGTAAGAACTAAGCACGTTAGGGAAGCTATAGAATTAATGAAGTCAAAAAAAATAGATTTTAATTACGATGGTGAAATGCAGCCTGATGTTGCCCTGGATCCTGCATATAAAGCTTCATATCCTTTTTCTAAAATTGTTGGTAATGCAAATATTCTGATAATGCCCGCTCTACATAGTGCCTCTATATCTGTTAAACTAATGAAAACATTTGGTGGTGCTAAATTAATTGGACCACTATTGATTGGTCTTGGATTACCAATTGAGATTGCGCCTTTAAGATCCTCTCCATCAGATATTTTAAATCTTGCTTCCATTGCTGCTTATTCATCGGAAGTAATTGATTATAAAAATTAAATTTTATTTCTACTAAGCTCAGAAACTAAATAGATTGTTGGCACAACATCATCAACATCGTATATTTTTTTTGCCTCTGCTATAACTTCTTTTTTTTCCTTATCATTCATGGCAATGCCAAAAATGTAAACTTTTTTGTTAATTGTTTCTAAAGTGTAGTTTCCTGATTTTATTAATTTATTAAAAATTAAAGCTGTTCTAATTTGTGAAGTAATGAGTATATCCTTCGCAGTACTCTTAAAATTAGATTGTCCTTTAATAGCTATGGCATTTTTAACTGATCTTACACCTTTAGTCTCCCATGCCATTTTTGTTATTTTAATTTTTTCTTCTGGCTCATTTACTTTTCCTGTTAAAAATATTTGTCCATCTAAAACTTCAGCCTGTATGGAAAGAAAATATTTCTTCTCTGTAAGAGTGAGTCTTGCAATTAAATTTTTTTGCATAATCGTGTCATCAATTTGCATTCCAACAGTTCTTGGATCAAATGATATGCTTACGCCCTTACCAAAGGTAGAAAAATTTGATGTTGCACAACTAGCGGTTAGCAGAAATAGAAAGGTTAGACTAATTATTTTCATTTTTTCTTATTTTTAAACAAATTTCATATACTTTTTTTTTAGAAATTTTTTCTTTTTTTGATATTAACTCCACAACATCTTTTAAACTATATTTTTTTAAGTACTCGTTTGCTTGATTGGTAATATTAACATCTGTTAGTTCTATATCAGTTTTATTATAAATTTTTGAAATTACAATCGTTAATTCGCCTTTCAGCGGATTTTTAAAAAACTTTATTGTTTCTATCTTGTCTCTATAAAAAGTTTCATGCATTTTTGTAACTTCTCTCGCAACAACAATATCTCTACCGGATAAATGCTCTTTAAAAAATTTTAGATAAAAGTTTATCTTTATTCCCGGCACAAAAAACACTAAGGAAAAATCTAAATTTTTTAGATTTGTTAAAGCTTTAAGGAGACTACTTTCAGTTTTTGGCAAAAACCCATAAAAAAGGAATTTGTCATCAAAACCTGATATGCTCATAGCTGCCGTAATTGATGAGGGTCCTGGTATCGGAAAAACTTTAATTTCTTTTTCTACACAAGTTTTAATTAATAAAAGTCCTGGATCAGAAAGCGTGGGTGTCCCTGCGTCAGAAATTAAAGACAAAATTTTGCCCTCTTTTAAATGTTCTATAATCTTTTGTAACTCTTTTTGCTCATTAAACTTATGGTAGGAGACTAATTTTTTTTTTATCTTATAATGATTTAATAGTTTTAAAGATCTTCGTGTATCTTCACACAATATTATGTCTGATTTTTTTAATACCTGTAATGATCTTAATGTTATATCATCCAAATTTCCTATGGGTGTTGATACAATATATAGTCCTGGCTCAAATACGTTCATAAAAAATGATTAAAATTATTATTATATTTTTATCTTATATATTCATATTATTTAACAGTAATTTAATTTCAGGTGAAAATGATAAGAAACTTAGAGTTGGTTTATTAGCCCCTTTTTCAGGTGAATACAGAAATTTAGGGGAGTCTCTGCTGTTGTCTACTCAGCTAGCGCTCGGTGAAATAGCTAACGAAGATATTATCATCATACCTAGGGATAGCGGAACTAATGATAAGTATAAATTAAATCTAGCAATTAAAGAAATAATAAATAATGGAGCTAAAATAATTATTGGACCTATGACTGCTTCGTCATTTAGTGAGCTTGGAAAATATAGAGACACAATTTTTATTTCGCTCTCTAACAAAAAACCAAAGATTTCCAATAATGTCATTAGCATAGGTATAAGTCTTGAATCACAACTTGTGGCAATAGAAAAATTTTTGATCAAAAAAAAGAGAGAGAAAACTATAATTTTATACCCAAAAAATGAATACGAAAAATTCGTAGATGAAAAAATTAAATCTCTTAAGCTAAAAAACTTCAAAGTTTTTAAATACAGCGCTGACCCTAGAATTCTTACAGGAGAAATAGAAAAACTTACAAACTACAGTCAAAGAAAGAAAAACCTTGAGAAAAGAAAAAATGTTTTAAAAAAAAAAGATGATAGTAAATCGAAAAGGGAACTGGAAATTCTGGATAGGCTTTATACTCTAGGTTCTGTTGATTTTGACTCTATTGTAATTATAGACTTTGGAAATAGTTTAAAAAGTGTTCTTGCATCTTTGGTTTTCTCAGATGTTGATGATGAATCGGTAATTTTTACTACAGTAAATCAATGGTTTGATGAGAGCATCTTTAGGGAAAATTCAGTTAAGAATTTATATTTTCCATCTGTGAATATGAGACAGTTTAAAAAATATAATCAAAATTATTATGAAACCTTTTCATTGAAACCCGATGAAATTACAATTTTATCTTATGATGCATTGGGTTTAATTTACTATGTTTGGAATAAAAACAACGGAATCAATACAATTAATGATTTTTTTATAAAAGAAAAAATAAAAGGAAAAATAGGGACTTTTGAATTTAAAAACAAAAAAGTTTTACATCAACTCAAAATATATAAAACTGGAAATAATAAGTTTAAAGAATTTTAATTTTTTTTTTTAATTTTTTAAATGCTAAATAACGATGATCTATAAGCATTTTTTTTCTTTTACCCATCTGTCCGAAAGTTAAGTGCTGACCTAATGGAAGAAAAATAGAATCATATCCAAAACCATTTTTTCCTAATATTTTATTTGAAATAGTTCCATGTACTTCACCTTTAGTTGTAAAAAAAGAATTTTCATTAAAACAAATAGTTAAACTGCAAACAAATTTTGCCCTGAGATTTTTTTTATTTTTATTTTTATTTTTGTTTTGTACTAATTTAATAATTTTTGACATGGCCTGCTTGAAACCACCATATTTTAGCGCCCATCTTGCTGAATAAATACCTGGCTTATTACCAAGGCATTCTACACATAAACCGGAGTCGTCCGATATTGTAATTATTCTTGATTTTTGAAAAAAATATTTAGCTTTTAACTCTGAGTTAGATTTAAAAGTTTTTCCATTTTCAACGGGGCTTTTTATATTTAATTGAAATGGGGTTATTTTCTTTATTTTCTTGCTTAATAGATAACTAATTTCTTTAACTTTTCCTTTATTATGTGTGCCTATCAGTATTTTTTCCATTTCTCTCTAGTAATTTAGTTTTAAAACCCTATATAGCAATTATGGAAAAAGAGATCGATAAAAAAAGTAATGAAAAATCAACTTCAGAACTTGATGTGGATGGTGAAAAAAAACCACATAATGAAGAGGTCGCGGAGCCTACGCTTGAAGAAAAATTAGAGGAAACTCAAGATAAATTATTGCGTTCACTTGCAGATTCTGAGAATCAAAGACGAAGGTCTGAAAAAGAAACTAAAGAGGCTTTTGAATATGGCGGCTTTAATTTTGCCAGAGAATCATTATCATTACTGGATAATTTGCAGAGAGCACATCAATCAATTAAAAATGATGAAAGTTTAAAAGACAATAAAGATTTAAATAAATTTTTAGAGAATATTCAAATAATAGAAAAAGACCTAGTAACTATATTTGAAAAAAATACTATCAAAAAAATAGACTGTCTTAATCAAAAGTTTGACCCAAACAATCATCAGGCCATGCTTGAAATGGAAGATGAGACCGTTGAACCTGGTGTGGTACTTCAGGAAATTCAGCCTGGTTATTTTTTTAAAGATAGATTGTTAAGACCATCATTTGTTGCTGTATCAAAGAAAAAAGAGGTTAAAAATGAGGAAAATAAAGAAAAAAATAATGATTCAACTCTTGTAGAGAAATAAAAAACACCCATATAACTAATAATTGAACAAAAAAGGATTAATATAATGAGTAGAATAATTGGAATAGATCTTGGAACGACAAATTCATGCGTAGCTATTATGGAAGGCTCACAGGCAAAAGTTTTAGAAAATTCTGAAGGTGCAAGAACTACACCATCAATTGTTGCGTTTTTAGAAAATAATGAAAAATTAGTTGGCCAACCAGCAAAAAGACAGGCTGTTACTAATGCACAGGATACAATTTTTGCATCTAAAAGATTAATTGGCAGAAGTTTTGAAGATGACTCTGTAAAAAAGGATTTAGGTAAAGTTCCTTATCAAATTGTAAAATCAGACAAGGGTGAAGCTTGGATTGAAGCAAAAGGAGAAAAATATTCTCCGGCTCAAATTTCAGCTTTCGTTTTGCAGAAAATGAAAGAAACAGCAGAGAAATATTTAGGCCAAGCTGTTACAAAGGCAGTTATAACTGTTCCTGCTTACTTTAATGACGCTCAAAGACAGGCAACAAAAGATGCGGGGAAAATTGCTGGCCTTGAAGTTTTAAGAATTATTAATGAACCAACTGCTGCATCACTAGCATATGGTTTAGATAAAAAAGGTGGACAAAAAATAGCTGTCTATGATTTAGGTGGTGGAACATTTGATGTTTCTATTCTTGAAATTGGTGATGGAGTTTTTGAAGTAAAATCTACCAATGGAGACACCTTCTTAGGTGGGGAAGATTTTGACGATGAAATAGTTAGCTATTTAATTAATGAATTTAAAAAAGATAATGGTATTGATTTAAGAACAGACAAACTTGCTCTACAAAGATTAAAAGAAGCTGCTGAAAAAGCAAAAATTGAATTATCTTCAGCTACACAAACTGAAATAAACCTTCCATTCATTACTGCGGATAAAACAGGTCCCAAACATGTTAATTTAAAATTTACTAGAGCAAAATTGGAAGCATTAGTTGGAAAATTAATAGAAAGAACTTTAACACCCTGTAAAACTGCACTACAAGATTCTGGTTTCACAGCCGCTGAGATTAATGAGGTTGTTTTAGTTGGTGGCATGACAAGAATGCCTAAAGTTATTGAGGCTGTTAAAAATTTCTTTGGAAAAGAACCGAATAAAAGTGTTAACCCTGATGAAGTAGTTGCTATGGGCGCAGCTATTCAAGCTGGTGTGCTTCAAGGTGATGTTAAGGATGTTTTGTTGTTAGATGTAACACCTTTATCGTTAGGAATTGAAACACTGGGTGGCGTTTCAACTAAATTAATTGAAAAAAATACAACTATACCAACAAAAAAAAGCCAAGTATTTTCAACTGCTGAAAACAATCAACCAGCCGTATCCATAAGAGTACTGCAGGGTGAGAGGGAAATGGCATCAGACAATAAATCACTTGGTAATTTTGAGCTTGTTGGTATTCCACCAGCACCAAGGGGAACCCCACAAATAGAGGTTACATTTGATATTGATGCTAATGGAATTGTGAGTGTTTCGGCAAAAGATAAAGGAACTGGAAAAGAGCAAAAGATTCAAATTCAAGCTTCGGGAGGCTTAACAGATGAAGAGATTCAAAAAATGGTAAAAGAAGCGGAAGCTAATAAAGAAGAAGACAAGAAAAAAAGAGAATCTGTTGATGCAAGAAATCAAGCTGATAGTATTATTTTTTCTACAGAAAAAAGCTTAAAAGAACACGGTGATAAAGTAACAGAAGAAGAAAAAAAAGCTATTGAAACTGGAATTTCTGACTTAAAAAAATCCCTTGAAGGAACTGACACTGAAGAAGTTAAAAAGAAAACTCAAGATTTAATTCAAGCTTCTATGAAGTTAGGTGAGGCAGTTTATAAAGATCAACAAAAAGATGAATCAACTAAATCTGGTGATAAACAAAACGAAAAAGAAGACAAAAAAAAAGAAGATGTGGTAGATGCAGACTTTGAAGATGTAAAAGACGATAAAGACGATAAAGAAAAAAGCGCCTAAGATATATTAAAAAAGGGAGTAACTTTTTGTGGCCAAGAGAGACTACTACGATATCTTAGGAGTAAATAAATCTGCTTCTAAAGAAGAAATTAAAAAAGCATACCGTACCACTGCTTTCAAACATCACCCTGACAAAAACCCAGGCAATAAAGCTGCTGAAGAAAAATTCAAAGAGGCCAGTGAGGCTTATAGTATTCTTTCAGACGAAAAAAAAAAAACAAATTATGATCAATTTGGTCACGCTGCATTCGAAGGTGGTAGTAGTCAAGGATTTGGTGGTTTTGATTCATCTTCTTTTTCTGATATTTTTGAAGACTTTTTTGGAGATTTTTCCGATGGTTCTAGAGAGTCAGGCAGAAGATCTTCTGGTAGTAGGGGTAACGACTTAAGATACGACCTAAGTATAGATTTAGAAGAAGCATACACGGGTCTTGAAAAAAAAATAGATTACACAACATACAAAAAGTGTGATGGATGTAAAGGAAATGGAGCAGAGCCAGGATCTAAACCAATAAAATGTGACTACTGTAAAGGCAATGGTAAGATTAGATCTAGTCAGGGATTTTTTACCGTTCAACAAACATGTCCTCAGTGTCATGGAGGAGGAGAGACTATCGGTAAAGCATGTAAAAAATGTAGCGGTGGTGGAAAAGTTCAAAGTGATGAATCGGTTTCAGTAAAAATTCCTAAAGGTGTAGATGATGGCACAAGAATAAGACTTTCAGGCAAAGGAGAGGCTGGAACCAAAAATGCTGCTAATGGTGATTTATACTTATTTATTTCAATACAAAGTCATAATCTTTTTAAAAGATCAGAAGAAAATTTATTCTTTGAGTTACCTATTACGTTTGCAGATGCTGCGCTAGGAACTACAATAGAGGTTCCGTGCATTAGCGGAAGTAAGGTAAATGTTAAGATTCCAGCAGGTACTCAGTATGGAAAACAATTGAGATTAAAAGATAAAGGAATGCCAATCTTAAGGAGAAGTTCTTTGGGAGATTTATACATTAGAATTATTCCTGAGGTTCCTATATCATTATCTAAAAAGCAAAAAGAGCTTTTAGAGGAATTTAAAGAGCTGGAAAAGATTAAACTAAGCCCGACTATAAAAAATTTTTTTGATAAAGCTAAGAAATTTTGGGAAACAAAATAATGAAAAAAATTAAATTAGCAATCACTGGGTGCATGGGAAGAATGGGGCAACAACTTATCAAGTCTTCTAAGAAAGATAAAAGTTTTCAAATAACAGTTCTTACAGAACATAAATTAATTAATAAAAAAATAAGCGGTATAACACCTGACTTAAATAATGAACAAGCTTTTAGAAAAGCAGATGTAATAGTAGATTTTACTGTTCCAAAATGTACAATGGAAATTCTTAAACTTGCAACTAAACTTAGAAAAAAAATTGTTATCGGTACAACGGGATTTAATAAAAAAGAAGAAGTTTTAATTAAAAATTATTCAAAAAAAATTACAATTCTAAAAGCGGGAAATATGAGCTTAGGAATTAATCTTCTTATGTATTTAACGGAAATTGCATCTAAATCTTTAAATGATAAATTTTTAAGCAAAGTTTTAGAAGTCCATCATAAGCACAAGAAGGACCATCCATCAGGTACAGCTTTAATGCTTGGTAAAGGTATAGCTAATGGTCAAAATAAAACTTTTTATAGATTAATTGGTAAAAAATTTTTAAATAAGAAATCTTTTCCTTACGGAAAAAAAATAAATTTTAATTCGTTGAGAAAGGGAGAAGTAATTGGGCAACATGAGGTTAAGTTTTCTAGCGGCAAAGAAATAATTACTTTAAATCACGAAGCATTTGACAGGGCTCTTTACTCAGAAGGAGCTTTAACGGCTGCGAAATGGCTAGTGAATAAAAAGCCAGGTTTATACTCGATGAGAAATGTTTTAAATTTTAAATAAATTCAAAATAATGAATGAAACTCAACGTGCTTCGTTAGTCTTAAAAATACTAAATAAAATTTATCCCACAACACCTATTCCTCTTAAACATAATAGTAAGTTTACTTTGCTGGTTTCTGTTCTTTTGTCAGCACAGTGCACAGATGTGAATGTAAATAATGTAACTAAAAATATATATCCCAAACACAATAAACCTGAACATTTTGTTAAATTAGGAAGAAAAAAAATTGAAATACTTATAAAAAGTATAGGCATCTTTAGGGTGAAAGCAAAAAGCATATACTTAATGTCAAAACAATTGATAGCAAACCATAATAGTCGCGTCCCTAAAAGTTTTGATGAATTGGAAAAGTTGCCCGGTGTTGGTCACAAAACTGCTAGTGTAGTGATGTCCCAGGGTTTTGGTCAACCTGCTTTTCCTGTCGACACCCACATCCATAGATTAGCTCAAAGATGGGGATTAACTAACGGTAAAAATGTAATACAAACTGAAAAAGATTTAAAAAGACTTTTTCCAAAAAAATCTTGGAATAAACTACACCTTCAAATTATTTTTTATGGTAGAGAATATTGTAAAGCTAGAGATTGTTATGGTATAAGTTGCAAAATTTGTAGCACTTGTTATCCCGGTAGAAAAAAACCAGTTAAAAATATAAAAGCTTAATAACATTATGAAAATTTTAGGAATAGGAAATGCAATCGTAGATGTTATTTGCAAAATCGATGATAACTTTTTAATCAAAAATAGCCTAACTAAAAGCACAATGAAATTGGTAGATGAAAAAGAGTTTAAACTATTGCTATCTAATTTAAAAATTGAGAAAACTATAGCTGGTGGGTCTGTTGCTAACTCTATTGTAGGGCTAGCACAACTTGAAAATCAAGTATCTTTCATAGGAAAAATTAGTGAGGATAAATTAGGAAATGAGTACGAGAAAAGTTTAACTGATGAAAAAGTAAAATATTGCTACAATAAAAAAATAGAAAACACTCCAACAGGCACTTGTTTGATATTGATTACCCCAGATTCTGAAAGAACTATGTGTACATTTCTTGGAATAGCAGGGAAAATCACACCTGATGATATTGATGAAAATTTTATTAAACAAAGTGAGTTAGTTTTTTTAGAAGGTTATTTGTGGGACGAAGGGCAACCGAAAGCAGCTTTTGATAAAGCGTTAGCTCTTGCAAATAAGTCAGCTATGTCTTTATCTGATAAATTTTGCGTAGATAGACACAAGAAGAGCTTTTATGATTTAGTTAAAAATAAACTAGATATTATATTTGCTAACGAGCAAGAAATAATGGAGTTAATTGATGCAAAGTCATTTGATGATGTGATTGAATTTGGTAAAAATTTAAATAAAACGTTAGTGGTAACAAGATCAGATAAAGGAAGTATTGCGATCAGAGGCCCTGAGGTTGTGGAATGTGAAGGCCAGAAAAATCTTAAGATAGTAGATTTAACTGGTGCAGGAGACTTGTTTGCTTCTGGTTTTCTACATGGATATATTAATAAAACTTCAATCAAAGAGAACTTACAAAAAGGCACAGAAATGGCATCTCAAATTATTCAAAAAATTGGTGCTCGATTGAATTAAGAATGAAAAGATCTTAAAAAAAATTAGAATTATCTTTTTTTTCTTTTAAAACTACCTTTACCTTTTTTTGATTTAACAACACGTTTGCGATACTTTTTAGAATATAGATCTATGGCTATTTTGTTTCTTTTTTTCAAATTAAATAACCACCTTTAGAGTTTACTATAAATTTTTCATCATTGAATTTATTGAATATTTTTTTTCTAAGACGGTAAATATGAGTTTCTACAGTGTGAGTATCCGTATCATCGGAGTACATCCACACTTTTTTTAAAATAAAATTTTTGGATAATGGTTTTTTTTCATTAAATAATAACTCAATAAGTTCTATCTCTCTTTCAGTAATAGTAATTGTTAAGGGGCCTTTTTTTAGTTTTCTTTCATTTTTATCAATTGTATATTCTCTAATCTTAATAGAAGAATTTTGGTTAAACTTTCTCGATGATATTAAATTCATAATTTTTTCTGATATTTCCACTAAACTTAAAGGAAGTGAAACAGTCTCAGTAAGAGTTAGATCGCTCGTATTAGAGGGACGATTACTAATGAGTAGTAAAATAGACTTATTTTTGATTTTACTAATTATATTCAAAATTTCAATATCATTACAAACATCAGCATCTACTAACACAAAGCTATATTCGTGAACTAATAAATCTGTAAAATTTTTTTTGTGGTAAAAAACTAAGGTACAGTTTAAAAATTCTTTAATTTCGTTTAAAGAATTGTTAAAATCCTGAGTTCCAAATACAAGTAAGTTATTTTTCATTGCTATGGATATAAAATTAAAAAATAAATTTATATACTTTGACAAGTATAAGATAAAATGTGCCATAGGTAAAAGAGGAATTACATCCAAAAAGAAAGAGGGTGATAACAAAACACCTAAGGGCATTTATCTTTTTAAATCCTTGTTTTATAGAAAAGATAGGATTTCCAAAATTAATTCAGTTCTCAAAAAAAAAATAATAAAAAAAAACATGGGATGGTGTGATGATACTGATTCTCAATACTACAATAAACTAATTAAATTTCCGTTTGATTGTAGTGCAGAAAAACTTTGGCTAAGGCAAAATATTTATGACTTGGTTGTAGTAATTAACTACAATCTAAAACCTGTTATGAAAAACAAAGGAAGTGCTATTTTTTTACATATTGCCAAAAGAAATTATGATCCAACAAAAGGATGTATTGCTATAAAAAAAAAGGATCTTATTTTGCTAGTTAGCAAAATAAATAATAAGACGAAAATAATAATAAATTAACTTCTGTTTCCAAAAATAGCACTACCTATTCTTACAAAAGTAGTTCCGTAGTCCAGGGCAATCTTATAATCGGAAGACATTCCCATACTTAATTCTTTTAAACCTAATGATTTATTTAATTCCATTAGATTTTTGAAAAAGATTTGTTCCTTACCATCGTTTGGAGGTATGACCATTAAACCAATAATATTTAATTTTATTTCTTTAACGCAATAATAGTAAAAATCATCAAGAAGATTAATTCCTATACCTGATTTCTGTGTCTCATTGTCAATATTTACCTGTATGAAATACTTAAGTTTTCTGCCAATAATATTTTCATGCTTAGCTAAAGCATTTGCCAATTTTTGATTGTCTAAAGAGTGAATATAGTCAAATAACTTAACCGCATCTTTGGCTTTGTTTGATTGAAGTTTTCCAATCATATGTAGATTTATATTGGGTCTATTTTTTTTTATCTCAGCCCATTTAGATTGCGCCTCTTGAACTTTGTTTTCGCCATAATGTAAATGACCATGACTAACTAAAGGACTGATCAAATCATAAGAAAATGTTTTAGAAACAGCGATAATCTTTATATTGCTATTGTTGATGATAGATTTTATATTTTCAAATCTGTTAATTATTGAGGGCATAGATGTTTATTATAAAGAATAATTATTATTTATATATAGATAATACACGGTCTATTGACCTTGATTGTTTTAAGAAAAATAAGAAAATTTCAATTATCTATCGAAACAATGGAGTGGAGGAAGATTATATAAGCATAAATATGTTTATAAAGAAGTGCAAGATTCGGGATTTTAAATTTTATATAGCTAATGACTATAAAATGGCAAAATATTTTAACGCAGATGGCTTATATATCTCATCTTATAATAAAAAAATTTATTCATCACAAACTCATAATTTAATTGGATCTGCTCATAATTTTAGGGAAATATATGAAAAAATAAAACAAGGATGTAATACAATTATATTGTCTAGGTTATTTAAAACTTCTTATAAAAATAAAAAAGATTTCATGGGTGTTGTTAAGTTTAACCTTATAAAAAAGAATTACTCAATAAACTTAATACCATTAGGTGGTATAAATAATGATAATCTACTTATGTTAAATTTGGTTGACTCGGATGGTTTGTGTTTGTTGTCTGAGATAAAAAAAAAGCCGGTTATTTCTAACCGGCTTTTTTAAATTTTAATTATTACTAACTAACTAAAATGCCATTGCAACAGAGAAAGTAGTAACTTTCTCAGATTTGCCAACTGTATAATCAGCATCATCTGCATCGGCTATTGCTAGACCTAATGTAGCTCCACCATATACGTATGCAGTTTGAAGATGACGTATTTTCATTTTAATATCATCAGTTGATGTAATAACACCGCTTGCTGCCATTGCATTACCTGTTTGTAGCGCTGATCTTTCTTCTGAATATGAAACAGACAAGTTATCGTTTACAGCGAACTGTGCACCATACATGTTTGTTCTATACATAGTTGAAGCTCCAGTAGCTGATGTTTTACCTTCATTTGGTTGGTAACGACTCTGTGCTATACCTAATGTTAATGGTCCTTGTACGTATTTAACAAAAGCTCCACCACTTTCTTGAGCATATCTAACTGTTTGGTTTGAACCACCAACTGTCATATAATCTGCACCCACATTAAGTCCTGGAACAGGAGTAGCTGTTACTTTAACTTGTGTAGCGTTTGAACCAACTTCACCTTCGTTCTCAACACCACTAGCTTTAGCTGAAGCACCTTGAGCGTTGTTTATGTTTGGAGCATATGCAATTTTGATCTGAGCATCGTTTGGAAGTAATCCTGATGCCGTAGCGTAACCAATGTTGTTATATGAACCCATATTAACACCATGTTCGACTGTTGATGGACCTGTGTAATCTGAACCAGGACCCATTGCACCAACGTCATAACCAAATTTAGATGATAAATCGTTTTCAGATATATAGAAACCAAAAGTACCGTAACCAGTTCCTACTTCTAATCTTGTATCATCGTTCTCAGTAGTTGCATTGTCTAATTGTGTTTGCCATTTCCAAGTGAAACCATTGTCTAGTTCACCTGAAGCGTTGAAGTCTAATTCGTTAGAAACTCCAATTCCTTTTCCTGTATGTGCATCAGCTCCACCTATTTTGTAGGTAGCTGTCGCTCCACCTGTAACAGATAACTCACCTGCACCAGCTGTTGACAATACAAAAGAAGAAATAGAAAGAATTACTACGAATAGTTTAGTTATTTTTTTCATTTTTATCCTTTTTTTATTAATATTAAATTTAATACTTGATGAAGTTTTACTCTCTTAATTGTTAATTTGCTTGAATATATTACATAAATCCTACTTTTTTCTCTTTTTGTGATAATTATACAACAGTTTTTTTCCTTACTTTTAAGGATTTTCTAGGCTAGTTACCGTTAAATTGATATTATTAAATAATTAAACTTTTTAAAAATATCACTAATTTTAACCAATAAAGAGACAACACAAATGATGAATATTATGAAGCCCCTTAAAATTTTTTTAAGCTCAATTTTAATTACATTGATATTAAGTTCTTGTGGCATATATAAAAAAACAGATCAAAGAGGTGTTCCATCAGCAGCTAAGAACAAGGCGAGAGAAAATTTAAAAACAGGCAGTGGTAACTCCATAAATAAGATCCTTGGTCGTAACAAAGGAAGTGGTAATTTTGAATTTAGTAGTTCAAATCCATTGTGGAGAGCCTCATTAGAAATTCTAGATTTTTTGCCACTGGCTACAGTTGATTACTCTGGTGGTGTCCTTATAACTGATTGGTACAATGATTCCCAAGACACTAATGAATCTCTAAAAATTACAATTCGGTTTTTATCAAATGAAGTTAGAAGTGACAGCATTAAAATAATTGTACATCGAAAAAATTGCATTAACGTAAATAGTTGTAAAATAAGTGTACTTAACTCTAAGATAAAAACTGAGTTAACTTCTTCAATTTTATCAACCGCATCCCTATTAAAAAAAGAATCAGATAATAAAAAAAAATAATTTAAAAAATGGAGCGTGTAAATTTTCAATCTATTGAAAAAAAATGGCAATCTATTTTAATTAATAAAAAATTATATAGATCGAAAGAGAATAAAAAATTTTACTGCTTAGAAATGTTTCCTTACCCATCAGGTAAAATACATATGGGTCACGTTAGAAATTACACAATTGGTGATGTTATCGCCAGGTTTAAATATCTTCAGGGATTTAATGTTTTGCATCCTATGGGGTGGGACGCATTTGGCCTACCAGCTGAAAATGCAGCGAAAGAAAATAATCTTCACCCCCAAGAGTGGACTAAAAAAAATATTTCTGAAATGAAAAGACAGTTGAAAATGTTAGGTCTATCTATTGATTGGGATCTTGAAATATCTACTTGCGACGAAACTTATTATAAACATCAGCAGGAATTATTTATAGATTTATATAATAAAGGTCTTGTTTCAAGAAAAGAAAACTATGTTAACTGGGACCCTATAGAACAAACTGTATTAGCTAATGAACAAGTAATTGATGGTAAAGGATGGCGCTCTGGAGTAACCGTCGAGAGAAAAAAATTATCACAATGGGTTTTTAATATTACTCAATTTTCTGAAGAACTATTAAGTGATCTTCAATTCCTAAAAAACTGGCCAGATAAAGTTAAGCTAATGCAGAAGAATTGGATTGGCAAATCTATAGGCTGTGAAGTGGATTTTCAAATATTTGATAAAGATGAAAAAATTAAAGTTTTTACCACAAGACCAGATACAATTTTTGGAGCTAGTTTTATAGCAGTTTCAATTGATCATCCGGTTTGTAAAAAACTAGAATTACAGGATAGTTTTTTGCAATTTAAAACAGAGTGTTTGAAATCAGGTGCAACAGAAGAAGCTCTAGCAAGTGCTGAAAAAAAAGGTTTTCACACAGGACTGTTTGTAAAACACCCTTTTATTAATGACAAACAAATACCAGTTTTTGCAGCAAACTTTGTTTTAATAGACTATGGAACTGGAGCTGTTTTTGGTTGTCCAGCTCATGATCAACGTGATCTGGAGTTTGCCAAAAAATATAATTTGGAGATTACAGAAGTTGTTGCTGAAAATACAAAAAAACCTAAAGATTTTAATAAATTAAATAAAGCTTATACATTAGAAGGAATCTTAATAAATTCTGATTTTTTGAATGGGTTGGATATTAATACGGCCAAAGAGAAAATAATTGAACGTATAATAGAAAAGAATATTGGAGGAAAAAAAATATCATTTAGGCTAAAAGATTGGGGTGTGTCTAGACAACGTTACTGGGGCTGTCCAATACCAATGATTTATTTAGATGATGGTACTGTTGTTCCAGTTGATAAATCTGAACTACCTATTAAATTGCCAATAGATATAGATTTACAAAAGAGTGGCAACCCTCTTGAAAATCATCCAACCTGGAAAAAAACAAAACATAAAACAACTGGCAAACCGGCTGTTAGAGAGACCGATACTCTTGATACATTTGTAGATTCTTCATGGTATTTTATGAGATTTTGTTCGCCTCAGAATAAAAAAGAACCTTTTAGTGTTGAAGAATTGAATTATTGGATGCCAGTCGATCAATATATTGGAGGTGTTGAACATGCTATTTTACATTTGCTTTATTCAAGATTCTTTATGCGCGCAATCAAAGAAAATAATCCTGAAGTAAATGATAAAGAGCCATTTAGTGGTCTTTTTACTCAAGGTATGGTTTGTCATGAAACCTACAAAGATAAAAATGGAAAATGGTTGAGTCCTGAAGAAATAGAAAAAGTTACAGAAAATAATTACATCAAAACTTCAGATAAAACAAAAGTAATTGTCGGCGCTTCTGAATCTATGTCTAAATCAAAGAAAAATGTTATCGATCCTGAAAGTATGATCAAATCCTATGGTGCTGATGCAGTGCGATGGTTTATTCTTTCAGATAGTCCTCCTGAGAAAGACGTACAATGGTCTAATCAAGGTGTGAGTGCTGCTTATAAATTCTTACAAAAAATTTATAATTTAAATAATTTAATTATTAAGCGAAAAGACGGGAGTTCTGAAAAAGATAATGAATTTGAATTTAAAGTAAACAATTATATTTTAAAAATTACTAATTTAATTGAGAACTTAAATCTAAACGTCGTTATAGCAAACGTATACAGTATCTATGGCTTATTTATTGATTACGAAAAAGAAAAGATTAGCAATAAATGTCTGAAAAAGAATTTTTCAAATTTAATGAAAATACTTATTCCCTTCATTCCCCATCTCGCACATGAATGTTTGGAAATACTAGGTGAAAAAGAATACGATAAATGGCCTGTAATTAGCAAAAATTTAATTTCAGATGAAAAAGTCAAAATTGCCATACAAATTAACGGTAAGACACGAGAGATTCTAGAGGTAAGAAAAGACTTGGATGAAAAAGATGCTATAAATGAAAGTAAGAAAATTAATAAAATTAATAATTACTTAAAAAATAAAAAAATTATAAAAACAATATTCGTAAAAAATAAAATTATTAATTATGTTATAGGATAATTCTCTATGTCTAAAAAAACTAAAGTTATACTTATTTTTATATTCTGTTTCTCTCTACTGTCCTGCGGTTTCAAAAAAATTGATCAAAATAACGCTTTAGTTAATTTAAAGGAAATAAATATTAAAGGTGAAGTCAGAGACGTTTATATATTAAAAAATAATATTCAATTAATTTCAAATAAGAATGCTGCGGATAAATATGCTATTGAAATAAAACTTTCTAAAAAAAAGGTAGTGAAGAAAAATAAAGGTAATAGAGCTTCTAGTTACAGCTTATATGGGACAGCAGAATTGTTAATAAAAGACATTGACAACAAGAAAGTTGCAAGCCAAGTGTTTACAAAAAATGTAGACTACGATGTGGAATCATTCCAAATTAGCACTATAGCAAGAGAAAGAAATGCATCTAAAAAAATTATGCAAGGGCTATCCGAAGATATTATTAAATTTATTTTTTTTAGTATTAAAACTAAGTGATATTAAAAAGTTACATTGTCGAAAAAAATATTGATACATTAAGAGAATATCAAGCCGTACTCATGTATGGTGAGAATAGTGGGATAAAAGACGATATCAAAAATAAACTTAAAGAAAACAATAAAAATTCAGAAATAATAAATCTTTTTGAAAGCGAAATTGTTAAAAATAAAAATATATTATTCGAAAATATTTTTAACGAATCTCTTTTTAATGAAAAAAAATTGTTTTTTTTACATTCAACTACTGACAAAATATTTAATGAGATCGAAGAGTGTTTAGAAAAAGAAAATAAAAATGTAAAAATATATATTTTTGCGGAAAATTTAGACAAAAAATCTAAACTTAGAAATATGTTTGAGAAAGAAAGAAGATTAGCAATACTAGCTTGCTATAAAGACAACGAAAGAACTTTGATGGAGTACATAAATAAAGAATTTGTAGGATTTAAAGGACTAACAGGAGAAATGATTAATATTATAATTGCAAATTCAAGTTCTGATCGCAGAATCATACAAAATGAAATTATGAAAATAAAAGGGTACTTTGTTGAAAAAACAATAAATAAAAATGATCTCTTAGAGATACTAAATATTAAAAATGATACTAGCTTTGATGAAATTAGGGATAATGCCTTAAATGGAAAAAAGGATAAAATTAATAAATTACTTTCTGAAATTGATTTACTAAATGAAGATTGCTTCTTCTATTTAAACGACCTTAATTATAGGGTTTTAAAACTGGCAGAAATTAAAGAAAATAAGAAAATTTTTAAAAGTGATGAGGAGGCATTAGACAATTTGAAACCACCTGTTTTTTGGAAAGACAAACCTGTATACTTAGAACAACTAAAAAAATGGGATATAAAGAGGTTAAACGAAGCTTCGTGTATAATCGGTGAAACAGAACTTTTAATTAAAAAATATTCAGAAGTTAGAGGTTCTGTTATAATAAAAGACCTTATTATAGCTCTGTCTAAAGAAGCTTCTACTTTTTCCTAAGCAGCTTAGATAACATTTCGAATTGATCAAAATTACTATATTCAATTATTAGCTTTCCGGAATTATTTTTTCTAACAATTACTTTAACTTTTAAGCCCAGACGCTCCTCTAATTTTCTCTGCACCAACAATGTATTCGGATCAGTATTTTTTTTAGGCTTTAACTTAAAGGCTTCTTTTTCTTTTTCATTTTTAACTATATTTTCGATTGATCTTGCGCTGAGTTTTTCTTTAATTATAGTCCTAGCAATTTCTATAGCGTTAAATCGGCCAATTAAAGGCCTGACTTGACCTGCTGTTAGTTTGCCTTCTTCTACCATTTTAATAACTTCATTTGGTAATGACAAAAGTCTTAAGGTGTTACTAATATGGCTTCTACTTTTTCCCATAAATTCTGATAGTTTTTCATGATCATAATTAAATTCATTAATAAGTCGTTCATACCCTTTTCCCTCCTCAATTGGGCTAAGGTCTTCCCTTTGTATGTTTTCAATTACTGCCAATTCTAAGGATTGAGTGTCGTTAAGATCTAATACTATTACTGGTACTTCATGGAGGCCGGCTTTTTGTGCGGCTAACCACCTTCTTTCACCGGCAATAATTTCGAAAACGCCTTCCTTATCTTTTCTCACAGCTATTGGCTGAATTAAACCATTTTTTTTAATAGATTGGGCCAATTCTTGAAGCTTATTATTGTCAAAGAAAGTTCTGGGTTGAAATCTGTTTCTTTTCAAATCGCCTATGGATACTGATAAATACGGGTTATTAAAATCTTTCTTTATTTTATCACCTTCTTGTTTTTTTGTAGATTCATCTTGATCGCCAAACAAAGACATTAAACCTCTGCCTAAACCTTTTTTATTTTTCTCTTCACTCACTTAGAGCCTTTCATGTTTCCTTGCTCTATAAACTCATCGGCTAATCTAATATAAGACTGACTACCGAGGCATGCTTTATCATAAACGATACAAGGTACTCCATGTGAAGGTGCCTCCGACAGTCTTACATTTCTTGGTATCACGGTTCTATAAACTTTTTCCTTGAAATACTTTCTAGCCTCATCGTCTACTTGAGTTGATAATTTATTTCTTTTATCAAACATTGTTAGGAGGATTCCTCTTATTTCTAAAGCTGGATTTAAATTTATTTTAATTCTTTCAATTGTTTTTACTAATTGAGAAACTCCTTCTAAAGCAAAAAATTCTGTTTGGAGGGGTACTAATAATTCATCCGCAACCACCAGGGACATCACGGTAAGCAAGCTTAATGAAGGAGGGCAATCAATAAAAATATTTTCATATTGATCGAGCAAATTATTGTTTTTTTCTTTTAAGATCTCTTTTAAAAGGAAAGCTCGATTTGGATCGTTCGCAGTTTCTACCTCTAAACCTGATAAATTGACGTTTGAGCCAATGATATCAAGGTTTTTAACACAGCTATTTTGTATGCAATATTTTAGGTCAGACTGACCTATAATGACTTTATATATATTTTTATCAATATCGTTGTTAGACTTTCCTAATCCTGTTGTGGCATTACCTTGTGGATCTAAATCTATTACTAATATTTTCTTGCCAAGCTGGGCTAATGCTGTTGAAAGATTAACTACTGTTGTGGTCTTACCAACTCCTCCTTTTTGGTTTATTATAGAAATTATCTTTTTCATGCTATTTTTTTATTTCAACTATTACTATTTTGGAATCTGGACTAGTAATACTTTTTTCTAAACTATATCTGTAATTAAAATTATTGTTAAGTTCTTTTATCTCTTTTTCGGCGTTTTTACCTTTTAGAATTATAAGTTTGTGGTTAACTCTAATTATTTCACGTGAAATACGTATATGCTCCTCAAGTTTCTTAAAAGCTCTCGAAACTATGTAGTTACTGCTAATTGTATGTGAACGATAGTCGCTCTCATGAATCTGAACACGAATATTGAGTTTTTCGGATATATATGTGAGAAACTTGGTCTTTACTCTAGATTTTTCATAAAGTTTCACGTGAAATTTCTGGTTTCTATTAAATATAGCTAAGACTATACCGGGGAAACCTGCGCCTGTACCAAGGTCAGATAAACTGCAACCATCGTCAAAATCTATAAACTTTACTAATTGAGCTGAATCTAAGATATGTCTATCCCAAATATTATCAATAGTTGACTTAGCAATTAGATTGTATTTTTGATTATATTCAATTACTTCTTTGCAGAATATATCAAGTTTATAAAGGGCATCTTGGCTAAAATGTAACTTGTTAATTAGTGTTTGTTGTGCCTCTTTTTCTGTCATTAAGCAGAAACTTTATATCTGCTTTTCTTAATGAATGCCAAGAGAATAATTGCTGCTGCTGGGGTTACACCGTCAATTCTTAATGCTTGACCAAGTGTTTTTGGTTTGATTAGTTTCAACTTAGATTTAATTTCGTTTGAGAGACTGCTGAAGCTTTCATAATTAATATCAACAGGAATGAGTATTTCTTCATCTTTTTTAAAAGCAGCAATATCGTCTGTCTGTCTTTTTAAATAAACAGAATAATGGGCATCAACTTCTACTTGCTCATCTATGCTTTTCTCAAATTGGGGTATATTGTCCCATATCTGTCTTAACTTAGCAAGTGTAACACCTTTTTGGGATAGCAATTCAACCCCTGTTCTTTTCACACCATCCATTGCAATTTTGACTGAATGTTTGCCAGCTGCGTTGGGAGATATAACTTGTGATTGTAGTGCTCGATGAACTGAAGATAACTTTTTTTGTTTATCTAAAAAAATTTTTTTCCTGTTTTTTTTTACCAAATGAATCTGGATGCCAAGAGGAGTTAACCTTTGGTCTGCGTTGTCAGCACGTAGAGAGAGCCTGTATTCCGCTCTTGATGTAAACATACGATATGGTTCAGATACACCCTTGGTAACTAAGTCATCAATCATAACGCCGATGTAAGATTCTGATCTATCTAGTATAAATTCTTTTTCATTTTTTATTTTTAAAGCAGCGTTAATACCTGCTATCAACCCTTGAGCAGCTGCCTCTTCATATCCTGTAGTTCCATTAATTTGCCCAGCTAAAAACAAGGACTTAATTTTTTTAGTTTCAAGGGTAGGATTTAGTTCTCGTGGATCAACATAATCATACTCTATTGCATAGCCGGCTCTAACCATCTTAACTTGCTCTAAACCCTTTATTTTAGCTAATAATTGAAGCTGAATGGCCTCAGGAAGGGATGTAGATATGCCATTTGGGTAAACAGTATTGTCCTTTAATCCTTCGGGCTCAAGAAATATTTGATGTCGTTCTTTTTCTTTAAATTTAACAATCTTGTCCTCTATGGACGGACAATATCTTGGCCCAATGCCCTTGATGTTGCCAGAGTACATTGCGCTAAGATGTATGTTGTCACTTATTATTTTATGTACATCATTGTTTGTGTAAGTGACACCACAAGAAATTTGTTTATTACTTAATTTGTTTGTTAAAAAAGAAAAGAAATAAGGAACAGAGTCCGCTGCTTGCATTTCAATCTCATCATAATTAATAGTTGATCCATCTAGACGTGGAGGTGTTCCTGTTTTAAGTCTGCCAAGTTTGATATTATATTTTTTTAATTGCTCGCTTAAACCTGTTGAAGGCTTTTCGTCAAATCTTCCAGCAGGAATTTGATTTTGACCAATGTGTATGAGACCATTTAGAAAAGTTCCAGTGGTTAAAATTAGTTGTTTGCAAAAAATTTGTTTATTGCTTTCACAAACGAAGCCTATTACTTTATTTTTATCATTATCAAATAAAAACTTACTCACTGGATCGGCTATTACTGTTAAGTTTTTGTAGTTCAATAAGATTTTTTGCATATGTTCTTTATAAAGAGCTCTGTCTGATTGTGTTCTTGGTCCTCTCACAGCTGGACCTCGACTTCTATTTAATAGTCTAAATTGGATGCCTGATCTGTCAGTTACAACACCCATTACACCATCAAGGGCATCTATTTCTCTTACAAGGTGACCTTTACCTAAACCACCTATGGCTGGGTTACATGACATTTCCCCTATAGTTTCAATTTTATGTGTAAAAAGTGCAGTATTGACACCCATTCTAGCTGATGCTGCTGCTGCTTCACATCCAGCATGTCCGCCACCAATAACAACTACGTCATAGCTCATATCATTCATAAATTAAATGTATTACTCTAAGATATTTTTACAAGGTGTTATTTAATTATTTACCAATACAAAAATCTTTAAAAATTGAACCGAGAATTTCTTCGACATCTATTTTTCCGACTATACTACTCAAGTGTCTTGTTGCCAATCTAAGGTCTTCTGCTGCCATTTCTATGTCTTTTTTTTGATCTTTTCTAAGAAAATTATCAATTTCTTTCAAACAAGCATTTAGTTTATTTCTATGCCTTTCTCTTGTTACCAAAACATTATTAGATGTTATAAATTTTTTACTTAACTTTTCTTTTATTTTATTTGTAAGCTGGATAATATTTTTATTATCTTTTACAGATATAAAAACAACTTCTGTTTTATCAAATGTATGATTTTCTTTACTGGTAACATCAGATTTATTTAAAACAACAATGCAATCTTGACTAATTAAATTCTTAATTTTAACATCAATCTTTCTGGTTGAGTTGTCGATCATGATTAAATTTAAGTCGGATTCTTTTGATTTATTAATTGCTAATGAAATACCTTTTTTTTCAATTTCGTTATTGGAATCTCTTATTCCTGCGGTATCGGCCAATATTACTGGATAGCCATCTATGTCTAAATATACCTCTATAATGTCTCTAGTTGTTCCTTTTTCCTCGGAAACGATTGCTACATCTCTCTTAGACAGCAAATTAAGCAATGATGATTTACCAGCATTTACTTCTCCTATTATAGACACTCTAAAACCATCTCTGATTTTTTCCCCCACTTTATGATCTTCTAAAATTTTTTTTATGTCAGAATGCACTTCCATTATCGAATTCTGAACTTCTTTCAAAACACTTTCTGGTAAGTCGTCTTCAGCAAAATCGATTTTTGCTTCAATATATGCCAATGATTTAATAAGCTTTTCTCTTAAATCGTTGTAATAGTTTGATGCATTTCTTTGAACTAATTTTATAGCCTGTTGCCTTTGAAGTTCGGTTTCAGAGTAAATAAGATCCCCAATACTCTCTGCTTCTACAAGATCAATTTTATTATTCTGAAAAGCAATTTTAGTAAATTCCCCTGGTTCTGCCAGCCTACAATTATCTTGTTCTGATAAAACTCTCAAAAAGTAAGAAATTACTGCATTACTGCCGTGTACATGAAACTCGACTAAGTTATCTCCAGTGAAGCTATTTGGAAGCGGAAACGTTAATAATAAACCCTCGTCGATTAAGGTATTATTTTTGGGGTTGTAAAACTTGCATAGGTTTATTTTTTTAGATTCTAAATTTTTTTTTTTTGATATCAGCTCTGAAATCTTTAGAGCATCTTCTCCTGATAATCTAATTATTGCTATACCAGAAGGTCCTCTACCAGACGAGAGTGCATAGATATTCATGGTTGTTTTATTAATAACACAGAAAAAGAATTTAGAAGTTTAAAAATTTAAAAAAATTTAGCTAGTCTTATTCATAGATTCAAAGAAATCAGCATTGTTCTTTGTATTTTTAAGTTTAGAAATTAAAAATTCTATACCATCCATTGTGCCCATCGGACTGATAATTCTTCGTAAAACATTCATTTTTGACAGATCATCTTTCTCGAAAAGAAGCTCTTCTCTTCTTGTTCCTGATCTAGTTATGTCTAATGCTGGATAGATACGCTTGTCTGCAACTTTTCTATCAAGAATTAACTCACAATTACCTGTTCCCTTAAATTCTTCAAAGATTACTTCATCCATTCTTGAGCCAGTGTCGACAAGGGCTGTTGATATAATTGTTAGCGATCCACCCTCTTCGATATTTCTAGCAGCTCCGAAAAACCTCTTCGGTCTTTGCAGGGCGTTTGCGTCCACACCGCCTGTTAATACTTTTCCTGAGCTTGGTATAACTGCATTGTAAGCTCTTCCCAGTCTTGTTATGGAATCTAATAAAATTACAACATCTTTTTTGTGCTCAACTAATCTTTTTGCTTTTTCTATTACCATTTCTGCTACAGCAACATGCCGGGAAGCTGGCTCGTCAAATGTCGAGCTGACTACTTCACCCTTTACTGATCTTTGCATGTCTGTGACTTCTTCAGGTCTTTCATCAATTAATAACACCATCAAATAACACTCAGGATGATTTGTTGTGATCGACTGTGCAATATTTTGTAAAATTATAGTTTTACCAGCTCGAGGGGGTGAAACAATTAGAGCTCTTTGTCCTTTGCCAATTGGGCTAACGAGATCGATTAATCTTGCTGTGTTGTCAGGTTTTTTTTCAATTTTAGTTGCTTCAACTTCTAGGGTTATTTTTTCATTGGGGTAAAGTGGTGTCAGGTTGTCAAAAGCAATCTTATTTCTTCCCTTTTCAGGTTCTTCAAAATTTATTTTTGTTACTTGAAGTAATGCAAAGTATCTTTCAGCATCTTTGGGTGATCTTATTTCCCCTTCTACAGTATCTCCAGTTCTTATGCCAAATCTTCTGATTTGACTAGGGCTGACGTAAATATCATCCGGTCCAGGTAAATAATTTGATTCCATGGCTCTCAAGAAACCGAATCCGTCAGGTAGAAGCTCTAACACTCCTGCGCCTGTAATTTGCTCATTTTTTTCTGCAAGTTTTTTTAATATGGCAAAAAGAATTTCTTGTTTTCTTAGTGTACTAGGATTTTCAATGCCAAGTTTTTCAGCTTGAGAAATAAGGTCAGCAGGGTTTTGTTTTTTTAATTCTTGTAGGTTCATATGTGTTTGATTTTTGAAGAGGAAAGTAAACTAAATATAGGTCTTTTTGGCTAAAATTCAAGTCTTATAATGGTTTGAAAACGATAACGAAAATAATGACAATTAGAAGAATAGTAGGCACCTCATTGATAATTCTATAAAACTTAGGGGAGTATTTACTGTAATTTTGACCGAGACTATTAAGACAATAAAAAAGGAAAAAATGATAAAGCGTTAACATTGAGACCATAACAACTTTTAACTGAACCCAAAGATACCCATAACTTTCTGGCCCGATGGAGTGTATTAACAAAATACCGAACACCCACGATAAAAACATAGCTGGATTCATAATATAAAAAAAAAGTTTTTTTTCCATAATTTTAAAAGTTTCTTTCATCTGTTTGTTTGTGGTTGTTTCAGAGTGGTATAAAAATAATCTTGGCAAATAAAGAAGTCCGGCCATCCAAGAGATTACAGAAATTAGGTGTAAAGATTTAAATAAAAGATAATAATTCATTTTTTATAGTTTTTGTATTCTTGGACATTTTTTGAATTTTTTTAAGCATTCAATCGATGAAGTAAATCTCTCTCCGTTGCTAGCTTGTAAAATGCTTGTCTTTAGGGAATTAATAAAATCATGATGTACAGTAACTGCTGGTACGCGTATATAATCTTTTGATCCATTTTCTTCGGCTAATTTTCTATATTCAATATCAAGCTCAACTAAGGTTTCTGAGTGTTCTGAAACAAAGGCTACAGGGACTACAATTAATATTTTTTGTTTTTTTGCTTCGTTTTTAATAACATTTTCTGTAGATGGACCTATCCACTTTAATGGTCCGACACGACTCTGATAACTTAAAATATAGTTTAAATTTTTAATTGACAATTTTTTTATCAGTTCTTTAACAGATTGTTCAACTTGCCACTGGTAAGGGTCGCCTTGTTTAATTTTGTTTTCTGGTAAGCCATGGGCAGAAAAAATTAATGTTGTTTCGTTTAGTTTTTCTAAATCAATTTTCTCTCTAATGAGGTTGGCATAAGATGAAATAAAATTTTTTTCTGTCGGATAACAGCAAATAACTTTGGTCTCTGTTGTTAGGTTTTCCTTCTTACAGGTGTCAAGCCATTCATTTATTGAAGAACCAGATGTTGCGTTTGAATATTGGGGGTAGAGCGGTAATAGTATTATTTGATCTGGATTAAAATTTGTTACTTTTTTTATTGTTTCTATAGCACGCGGATTCCAACATCTCATCACTATGAAACATTTGTAATTATCGCTTTCATTTTGTAAATATTTTTCTATTGCATCCGCCTGAGATTGTGTTTCTTCTAAAATAGGTGATTTTCCACCCATTTCAGCATAAATTGCTTTAGCAATTGGAGCTCGTCTCTTTGAAATAAGCTTAGCTAGTGGATATCTAAAGATTGTTGGGAGACTTATAATCGCAGGATCATTGAATAAGTTAAACAAGAAAGGCTCGACTGCATCCAGGTTGTCTGGTCCGCCCAAGTTAAATAAAATAACTGCCTTTTTCATTTGTAATTACCAACTCTTTCTACGATTTTTTTTATAATATCGGGATTTGTTTCGGGTAAAAGGCCATGACCGAGATTAAAAATATAAGGGGTATCTTTAAAAATATTTAGATATTTGTCAACTTCATTAAATATTTCTTCTTCACTTTTAAATAATATTTTAGGATCCATACCACCCTGCAAACACAAATTTTTCAAATTATCTTTTGCCCATAAGGGATCTATTTCATAGTCTAAATTTAAACAGTTTGGTTTAACTATTTCTGTAAATGCTACATAATTTTTATTTATGCCTCTAGGAAAAGAAATAACTGGAATTTTTTTTTCTCTACAAAAATCAACAATTTTTTTATTTGGATTGTAGCAATAATCATGAAGCTTATTTTCTGGTATTAAACCAGCCCATGAATCAAAAATTTGTACAGTGTCTGCTCCTGCGTTTATTTGATTTTCTAGATGCGCGCATAAATATTCGTTGAGCCCTGTTATTATAATTTCTAGTTCATCTTCTTTTTCTTTTAATTTATCTAAATCTATTTCATCTTTATTTTTTTTTAAGCCAAGCATGTAAACAGCTAAGGTCCATGGTGCGCCTACGAATGATATTAAAGATTTTGTTTTATCTAATTTTTGTCTTGTTTTGTCGATTGCTTCATAAACTGAGTTTAATTTTTTTTTAAAGTCTTTCGTATTATTTTTTAGGAATAAATTTGTATTAAATTCTGATAGAATTGGTCCCATATCTTTTTTAAATATAACTTCTTGTCCTAAAGCATAAGGGACCATTAAAATATCGGAAAAAATTATAGCGGCATCAAGATTAAATCGATTTAAAGGTTGTAATGTAATTTCAGAACTTAAATCACTATTTAGACAAAGTTTAATAAAATTTTTATTTTGTAATCTAATTTTTCTAAATTCAGGAAGGTATCGACCTGCTTGTCTCATAAACCATACGGGAGTACAAGAAGGATCTTTATTTAATATACAGTTTGTTAATTTACTCATTAATATAAAAAATTATTTAAAAGTATAGCGTTTGATGTAGGGCGTGTTAGTTACCAACATAAGTATCTATACATCTTTCTTAACAGTTTACTCCACAGCAAAATATAAAAAAAAGGTTTTAAACAAGTGAATTTATAGATTGTTAAGAAAGTAATCTTATTTATCTTTAATTAATCAACAATGAACAAAATGTTAAAAACTTGTTATGTATTGTGGATTTCTTTTTTAATTAATAACGCTAAATGTATAACAACAAGTTATACTAGTCTTATTAACACAATTACCTATGAGACATAAATACCAAATTAGTTTAATTTGGGATTCTACTATTAAGATTTTGATATAAAAAAAAGAAAGAAATAATGGAAATAATTTTAGCTTCAAAAAGCGGCGTTAGAAAAAAAATACTAGAAGAAAATAACATTAATTGTGTGGTGGTGCCTTCGAGTGTAGACGAAGATCAGGTTAAGGATTCTCTGTTAGCTGTAGGAGCAAATCCGATGCTAATTTCTAAAAATTTAGCGGAATTAAAATCTGTAAAAGTTAGCAGCAAACATCCAGATAGATTAGTTCTAGGTGCTGACAGTGTTATAAGTTTAAACAATGAATTAATTAACAAACCAAGCACAAGAGGAGAGAGCTTAAAAATATTGAAAAAATTAAACGGAACTACACATCATTTAATAACTTCAGTATGTATTTCTAAAAACGGGGCAATGGTTTGGAATTTTACTGATGAGTCCGAGTTAAAAATGAAAAAACTTTTAGACGAGGAACTTATAGCTTATTTAAAAAAAATTAAGACAGAAATTTTGCTCGCTTATGGTGTTTATCAAATAGAATCAGGAGGGTTAGAACTTTTCGAAAGTATAAAAGGCGACAAAAACTCGATCATGGGTTTGCCCATTAAACAGGTAATGAGTTATATTAAATTAGCGTCATGACAAACTTATCTTACGGAATTATTGGAAAGCCATTATCGCATTCTCTTTCCCCAACTCTTCATAATTTTTGGTTTAAAAAATATAAGATATCTGCGAATTACTCTCTCATAGAAATTGAATTAAATCAAATTGAAGAAATAATAAAACGAATTAGAAAAAAAGAGCTACAAGGAATTAATATTACAATTCCTTATAAGCAAGCAGTAATTCCTTTCCTTGACATAATAATAGATGATGCGAAAGAAACAATGTCTGTAAATACAATTAGTTTGAACAAAGAAGAAAAAATTGTTGGAAACAATACCGATGTTTACGGCTTCGAACAGGGGTTTATAAATAAATTTAATAATAAGAATTTAGAACAAAAAAAAGTTCTTGTTTTGGGAGCTGGAGGTGCAACCTCATCGGTGATCTACGCTTTGTTAAAAAGAGGAATAAAACAAATATTTATAAGCAACAGAACAATAGAAAAAGCTGAAAATATTAAAAAAAAATTTCCTTCAATTACGATTATAAGATGGGACGATATTGAAGCAAAAGGAGAAGAAGCTGATATTATCATTAATACAACAAGTCTTGGCCTTAAAGGTAATAGTGATTTTAAGCAAGATTTTAAAAATGTAAAACCTAACTTAGTTTATTGCGATATAATTTACAATCCAGACGAAACTTTAATGATAAAAAAATTTAATAAAAAGAACATTCAAACATACAATGGTTTAGAAATGTTTGTTTATCAGGGTCAAAAATCTTTTTCTTTGTGGAACGCAATTAACCCAGAGTTGGACGATGAATTAAAACAAAATATAATATCAGAGTTAAAATGAACGTTATAGGAATTACAGGATCAATTGCTTCGGGTAAATCAACCGTTGCAAAACTCATGGCCCGAAAAAAATATCCTCTTTTCAGCGCAGATAAAATTGTTATAAATTTATATAAAAATAAAAAGTTTATCAATCTCATGATTAAAAAATTTAAATTAAATGATAAAAAAAATATTAAGAATCAAATAAAATTAATTGTCAAAAAAAGTAAAAAAAAACTTATAATATTAGAATCAATCATTCATCCGCTTGTTAGGAAAGAAATGAAAAATTTCTTGAAAGCTAAAGTTAAAATTTTAATTCTAGAAATACCTCTGCTGATAGAAAACAAGCTTGATAAATATTTTGATAAAATAATTTTTGTTGATGCAAAAAAAAAATTACGATTAAAAAGATACCTTAAGCAAAATAAAGACAAAAAGACATTCGAGGTGCTAAATAAAAGGCAATTATCGCCTGCAGCAAAGAAAAAAAAATGTGACTTAGTGATTGATAACAACTATTCGTTAGAAGTTTTAAAAAAGAATATCAAAAATTTTATGGTACAATATGATTGAAATATTTTTAGACACAGAAACCACTGGCCTGTCACCTAGTGATAGACACAAGATAGTAGAAGTAGCCTGCATAGAAACTAATGATTTAATTCCTACAAATAGAATTTTTCATAAGTTGATAAATCCTGAAAGAAACGTACCAGAGGGAGCTTTTAAAATACATGGTTTTACGACTGAATTTTTGAAGGATAAAGAAATATTCGATAAAGTAGCCGATCAATTTCTTGAATTCATTAAAGATAAAAAAATCATAATTCATAATGCCTCATTTGACCTAGGCTTCCTAAATCATGAACTAAAACTAGTTGGAAAAAAAGAAATAAGAAGAGACAGAGTTGTCGATAGTTTAGAAGTAGCAAGAGGAAAGTTTCCTGGTTCTTCCAATTCGCTTGATGCTTTATGTAGAAGATTTGGAATTGATTTATCAAAGAGAACTAAGCACAATGCTTTATTAGACTGTGAGTTATTAAGAGAGGTTTATATAAACTTACTGGACGCTAAAGAGCCTAAGCTTATCTTTTCCAACGAAAACCTATTAAACAATATTGAAAATAGAGTGGAAGCTAATAAAAATTATTGTAAAACGATAGTTAAGCCAACAATTGAAGAAATAAAATTACACAATATTTTTTTAAAAAAAGAGCTAAAAAAAAACAACTACTGAATAGTATTTTTTAGAAATAATTCCTTAAAATTAATTTTTTCTTCAATTTTAACTTTTTTAAATCCAGATTTTTCAAACAATAAAATAAATAAAGATCTAATTTCTGGATAAATTTCATTAGGAACTTTAATTAAGATAATTTCTTCTAAATTTTTCTTCTCTGTTATCTCATCATCAATTTCAATAATTGTGGAAAAAATAATTCTCGTATTAATTTTATCTACATCTTCTGTTGTAGGAGCTAAAGAAAGATTAATTATAATTTCAATAAATTGATCCTTGAAACGATTACTTTTGATATCAATATTTATTTTATATTTTGATATATTCTTTTCCAATAAAAAAAAGGTTCTCGCATTAGGGATTTCAAATCTTAGATCTTTAATATATTTACCTACTATTTTATAATTCATCTTCATCTTTTTTTTTTTCTATTATTTCAGCATCTATAATTTCTTCACTATTTTTAATATTTTCTTGATATTTATTTCTAAACCAAAAATTAATTATTATTTTTCTAGTAATGGGCACAAGTAAAAGAAAACCAATTATATCAGAAAAAAATCCAGGTAAAATTAACAGTAAAGCTGCTATCGCTATAGTAGCCCCGGAAATCATTTCATAAAAGGGAATTTTATTCTTATACAGGTTAGTCATACCTGACCTAATTGTATTCATCCCTTCAATTTTGGCATAGTAAATCCCAATGATTGCAGTAAAAAAAATTATTAACACTGTATTAAAGGCCCCAATGTGTTGCCCAATTTTAATCATGAGTGAGATTTCTAAAATTGGCAAGGCAATAATAATTAGTAAAAGTGTGTTCATTTGCTTCTTACAAAATTATATTATTAATGTATATTTATCAAATAATGAGCAACAATTTTGGATTTATTGATATAATTTTATTAGCTATGATCGCTGGCTTTATTATTTTGCGTTTAAGAAATATTTTGGGTAAAAAAACAGGCCATGAAGTTAAAAGCTCGGTAGTTTTTGATGAAAAAAAATATAGCCAATTTAAACCTGAAATAAAGACTGAACCTGTCTCAGAAAATGTACTAAAAAACGATGAAAAAAAAGAGTTCTTAAAAGGAGCTGAAATTGCTTACGAAAATATTATAACTTCTTTTGCAAAAGGCGAAGCAGCCAAGCTCAAACTACTTTTAACGAAAGAAATTTACATTATTTTTGAGCAAGCAATTGACCACAGAAAAAAAGAAAATATAAAATCAGAGCTTACATTTATTGGCATTAAGGAATCTAGTATTGAAAAATTCGAAAAGACAAATAACCAATTTGCAACAACTGTTAAGATTATTTCTGAAATAATATCAGTCAAAAAAGATAAAAATGAAAATATTATCGAGGGTGATCCTGATAAAATAAAAACAGTCACAGACTATTGGAAGTTTACAAAAAGTGTTTTGAGTAAAAATCCCAACTGGTTTTTAGCTGAAATTGTTAGTAGGTGAAAAAAAAAGAAGAGCTTTCAAATACAGACAAAGCTCAATGGGAAGAATATTTAAAAAATCCTAAGGATATTTTTGATAAGGAATTAGCAGATAAAAAAACATCTAACATTAATCATAGATTTAGTTTTGATCTACATGGCTTTACCTTGGCAGATGCAAATAAGAAAGTTCAAGATCTAATAATTAGTTGTCAAGAAAAAGGTTTTAGAGAAATTTTATTGATTACAGGAAAAGGATTACATTCAAATACAGATCAGAATACCTATGTTTCTAAGGAATTAAGCAAATTAAAATTTTCTGTTCCAGAATATATAAATTCACAAGCAGAATTATTAAATAAAATTTATGGGATAGAGCAGGCACCAGTTGCAGATGGAGGAGAAGGTGCAATTATTATAAAATTAAAAAAATTATAATATAAATTTGCTTAAGTCTGTATCTTTAACTAAGTCGCCAAGATTTTTTTCAATATATTTTTTATCTATTATAATTTTTTCACCAGATCGATCTGATGCTGTAAAGCTAATATCATCTAAAACTTTTTCAAGTAAAGTGTGAAGTCTTCTAGCGCCTATATTTTCAACCGATGCATTTACCTCTGCAGACACTTTTGCTAAAACATCAATACCATCATCTGTAAACTCTAAGTGAACATTTTCAGTCTTAAGCAAAGCTACATACTGTTTAATCAAACTATTGTCTGGTTCTTTTAGAATTCTTTTAAAGTCATTTTCTGTTAATGCATTTAACTCTACTCTAATGGGTAAACGTCCTTGAAGTTCAGGCAATAAATCTGATGGCTTTGCTAGTTGAAATGCTCCTGACGCAATAAATAAAATATGATCAGTTTTAATAGGTCCATGTTTTGTGTTAACTGTTGTACCTTCGATTAAAGGTAATAAATCTCTTTGAACACCTTCTCTAGAAACATCACCGCCAGTACGATCACCACGTGCTGAAATTTTATCAATTTCATCTAAAAAAACTATTCCATTGTCTTCCGTTGCTTTTTTAGCTGCACTTACAATTTTATCTTGTTCGATTAACTTATCTGATTCTTGTTCTATTAAGATATCGTGAGACTCTTTTACTGTCATTTTCTTTTTCTTTGCCTTTTGACTCATCGATTTTCCAAGCATTTCAGAAACATTAATCATTCCAATGTTAGCTCCAGACATACCTGGAATTTCAAAACCTTGCATATTAGAAGGACTTTCACTTACTTCTATCTCTATTTCGTTGTTATCTAAATCTCCACCTCTAAGTCTTTTTCTAAAACTTTCCTTAGTAGCAATGCTTGCTTTATTTCCCACTAGCGCGTCTAAAACCTTTTCTTCTGCTAACAATTGGGCTTTAACATGAACTTCTTTTCTTTTCTTTTCTTTTTCTAAAGCTATAGCTATTTCAATTAGATCTCTAATAATTTGCTCAACATCTCGCCCAACGTATCCAACTTCTGTAAATCTTGTTGCTTCTACTTTTATAAAAGGAGCTTCAGCTAATTTTGATAATCTTCTAGATATTTCTGTTTTTCCAACTCCTGTTGGGCCGATCATTAAAATATTTTTTGGCAAAACTTCTTCACGCATCTGGTCATCAAGTGCTTGGCGTCTCCATCTATTACGCAAGGCAACAGCAACTGCTTTCTTTGCATTTGTTTGACCGATAACATATCGATCAAGCTCAGAAACAATTTCTCTCGGTGACAAAGCACTTACAGTAGAAGTTTGTTTGGTTTTTTTTTCCTTGACTAGATTTATATTTGTAACTTTAGTTGTATCTGTCATCTCTAAACTTTTTCTATAGTAATATTGTTATTTGTAAAAACGCAAATTTCTGATGCAATTTTTATAGCTTGCCGGGCTACCTCTTCCGCTGAAAGATTATTCTTGATCAACACTTTTGCTGCAGCTAAGGCATAATTACCACCGGAACCTATTGCTATAATATTGTCTTCTGGTTCCAATACATCTCCGGTGCCAGAGATAATAAAACTATTCTCTTTATCTGCGACTGCCATCAAGGCTTCGAGTCTTCTTAAATATTTATCCGTTCTCCAATCTTTTGCAAGTTCAACAGCCGCTCTTGGAAGATTACCAGCATGTTTTTCAAGTTTGGCTTCAAGTCTTTCAAACAAAGTTAGTGCGTCGGAGGTAGATCCCGCAAAACCAGCTATAACACCACGTTTCTCAATTTTTCGAACTTTTTTAGCATTACTTTTTAATACAGTATTGCCAAGGCTAACTTGTCCATCGCCTGCAACCACTGTTTCATTATTTTTTCTCAACAAAACAATTGTAGTACCATGCCATTTTTCACTAGTATTCATACAATGTATGTGGCTATTAATTCTATATCTTCAATAGATAATTTGAGTTTATTGATAAAATCTAAATTTTTCTATATATCATTAATGAAATTTACTATTAATTTATGATTAGAAAAGCAAAAATTTCTAGAAAGACAAAAGAAACAAGTATTGCAGTTGAAGTTAATATTGACGGCAAAGGTAAATATAAAATTGATACTGGGATTGGTTTCCTAGACCACATGCTGGAACAACTTTCTAAGCACTCCTTAATAGACATGTCAGTAAAAGCTAAGGGTGATACCCATATAGATTTGCATCATACAACTGAAGATACAGGCATAGCTATTGGGGAAGCAATTAGTAAGGCAGCCGGTAATCGAAAAGGGATAAAACGATATGCTCATGCATTAATACCAATGGATGAAACACTAACACGTGTTGCTATAGATGTTTCTAATAGACCCTACTTAATTTGGAAAGTTGATTTAAAAGTTGAAAAATTAGGAGAAATGGATACAGAGCTATTTAAGGAATGGTTTCAAGCGTTTTCACAATCAGCTGGAATTACTTTGCATATAGAAAATGTATACGGGGAAAATAGCCATCATAAAATTGAATCTTGCTTTAAAGGCTTAGCCAGATCTTTAAAAGATGCTTTTGAAATAGACATAAGAACTAAATCATCCGTGTCCTCAACTAAAGGCAAACTTTAAAATAAATGTTACTCACAGTTGTTGATTACGGCGTAGGCAATTTGAGGTCTATCGCTAAATCCATAGAGAAAGCTAGCTCTGAAAATAATCTAAATTATTCTGTAAAAATTAGCTCAGATATTAATGATATTAAGAAAGCAAATAAATTAGTTTTACCAGGACAGGGATCTTTTAAAGCATGTCGGGAAGGAATAAAAAATATTAAGGGTTTAGAAGATGAATTAAACGAAGGTGTAATAAATAAAAAAAAACCAATTTACGGAATTTGTGCAGGAATGCAATTATTCGGGACAACTGGTTACGAAGAAGAAAAAACATCAGGACTTAACTGGATAGAAGGTGATATTGTCAGAATAAATCCAGGACCAAACAATTTAAAAATACCACATATGGGCTGGAATGAACTCTACGTAAAAAATTTTTCTGAAGTATTTAAGAGCGTTAAAAATAAAAGCCACGCGTATTTTATTCATAGCTATGAGTTTTTACCAAAAGATAAAAATGTAGTTTCCATATTCACCAATTATGGCAAAGATATAGTAGCAGCTGTCTGCTATGAAAATATTTATGGTTCACAGTTTCATCCCGAAAAAAGTCAAGATACTGGCATTGAAATACTTACTAATTTTCTAAAAATATGAAAATTTTCCCAGCAATAGATTTAAAAAACGGTAAGTGTGTAAGACTTACAAAAGGCGATTTTAAAAGTGAAAAAATTTATAATGAAAATCCTGTTGATCAAGCAGAAATTTTTAGTAATGCTGGGTTTAAATACTTACATATTATTGATTTAGATGGTGCGCTAAAAGGAAGTCTGGTTAATTTAGAAATTATAAGAAAAATAATTAAGAAATTTAATTTTAAAATAGAAATTGGTGGAGGAATACGATCTAAAGATAGTATAGCCAAGTTATTAGATATTGGTGCAGATAAAATTATTTTAGGAACAGCAGCAATTGAAGATAAATTTTTTTTTGAAAATTGTTGTAAGTTTTTTCCTGGAAATATTGCCCTTTCACTAGATGCAAGAAAAAATAAGATAGCAACTTCAGGTTGGAAAAATCAAACACAAATAAATATTTTTGATTATTTAGATACAGTTAAAGATTACGGTATATCTAGATTAATTTATACAGATATTGACAGAGATGGAACAAACACAGGTCCAAATTTTGCAGACAGCTATAAAATAGCTGAGATGTTTAATCTGCCAGTGATAGTATCAGGTGGAATAAGCTCTATAAATGACATTAATAAAATTATTATTGATAATAAAAAAATTGAAGGAATAATAGTAGGTAAAGCAATTTATGAAAATAGAATAAAGTTGAATGAGCTAAGTAAAATTAATTAATGTTAAAAAATAGAATTATTCCTTGTTTAGATGTCAGAGACGGAAGAGTAGTCAAAGGAATAAATTTTATTGATTTAAAAGATGCGGGAGATCCAGTAGAGCAAGCAGAATACTATGACAAATGTGGAGCTGATGAAATTTGTTTTTTAGATATTACAGCAACTCATGAAAACAGAAGTGCTATTATTAACATAGTAAATAAAACAGCTGAAAAGTGCTTTGTGCCCTTAACAGTTGGCGGTGGGGTAAAAACAATTCAAAATATAAGAGATTTACTTTTAGCTGGTGCTGATAAAGTTTCAATAAATTCTGCTGCTGTTAACGATATTGGTTTTATTAAAGAAGCCTCAAAAAGATTTGGGTCGCAGTGCATGGTTGTTGCCGTAGATGCAAAAAAAGTGTCAGAAAATAAATGGGAAATATTTACTCACGGCGGTAGAAATAAAACTGGCATAGATGCAATTGATTTTGCTCTACAGGCAGAAAAAAATGGGGCAGGCGAGATTCTTCTAACATCAATGGACAAAGACGGCACAAAAAGTGGTTATGATATAGCTTTATTAGAAAAGGTAACAAGTAAAATTAGCATTCCTGTCATTGCTTCGGGTGGCGCAGGAAATTTGGAACATTTATACGAAGGAATAAAAAAAGGTGGCGTGAATGCTGTATTAGCTGCATCCATATTTCACTATGGAGAATATACCATACAACAAGCAAAAGATTATTTGGCATCTAAAGATGTTCCAGTTAGAATTAAATAATGAGTAATTATTTATTAAAGCTAGCAAAAACTATTCAATCCAAAAAAAATGATGATGTTACAAAATCTTATACGTCTTTTTTATTATCAAAAGGATTTAGTGGGTGCTTAGACAAGTTCAAAGAGGAAAGTGAAGAATTTTCAGAAGCAATAAAAAAAAATAGTAATATTATCCATGAGTCTGCAGATGTAATATATCATTTTTTAGTTACCCTTGAATCAAGAGGCGTTAAGTTTACTGATGTTATTAAAGAACTGGAAAAAAGAAAAATTCATTCGGGCCATGAAGAGAAAAAAAGTCGAATAAAATGAAATATGATAAAAATAATATTTTTGCTAAGATCTTAAGAGGAGAGATACCTTGCAAAACAGTATATGAAAATGAATATGTTTTATCTTTTCATGATATAAACCCAAAAAAAAAATTACATATTTTAGTAATTCCCAAAGGTGAATATATTGACCTAGATCACTTCAACACAACTGCTTCTGAAAAAGAAATAATAGAGTTCAGCAGATCTATCACACACATTGTTAGGATGTTGAAAATTTCTAGCGACGATGAAGGTTACCGGGTACTTACAAATATTGGAAAAAACGGTGGACAAGAAGTGCCACATCTTCATCACCATATTTTTGGCGGTGAAGAAATCGGTAAAATGGTTGTTTAATTTAATCGATGCCTAAAGTTCACCGATTTTTTCTAGAATTAAAAAAAAATAAAAAATTAAATCAAACAATTATTTTTCCAGAAAATACCAAAATTTCCCTAGATACCGAGAAAGACATTAATATAAATAAATTTTTTTATCGTCAGGTAGGCAAAGATCATTTTTGGAGAGATAGACTTATGTGGTCAGATAATGAATGGAAAAAATATATAAATAATAAAAATTTAGAAACTGGCGTTATGAAAATAAACGATAATCTAGCTGGTTTCTATGAACAGGAGTATCATGAGGATAAAAATGAAATAGAATTAATACAAATGGGTATTTTGAAAGAATATCAAGGAAAAAAACTAGGTTCTAATTTACTAAAATATATCATCCAGAAAGCACTTAATCGAAATGTTCAAAGATTGTGGGTACATACTTGCAGTTTAGACCACAAGTATGCTTTAAATAATTATTTATCTAAGGGTCTGGAAATATTTAAAGAAGAGGTAATAGACTTCATCTTTTAATTCATAGAAGGAATTTTGAAAATTTTTGAATTAATTTCGCTATTTACATGCTTAATTTTTATAGAAAAATTAATTACATTCTGTAGTTTATCAATTACTCTCCAACCAAGTATATCATAATTATCTTTTCTAAAAAAAATTATAATTTTTTCCTTATTGTCATCTACGTAAGTTAAAATAATATTATTATCTAATTGATATTCTGAATCTCTGATTAAATTAATTAGATTATCTTTATTAAAAATTTTAATAAAAAGAGAATTTGAAATTGGGTAAAAATAAATTTTATTATACCTTTTATGTTGAATAATTAAATTTTTACCGTTTATTAGTATTTTTTTTTGCATAGAATCTTTATAATCACAACTAAGTCTGTCATTAAAAGCAAGAATACATGATCCCACTTCTTTTTTATCGTTCGTTACTTGTTCAAAGTCAAAAGTGATATTGTGAATATCAATTAATCGATTAATAATTAATTCTTTCTCGTTGGCTTTAAGGCTTAAAGAAATACTTATGAAAATAAAAAAAAAAATTAAAAGTTTATTCAACAATATTTATAAAACCTCTCTTTTACCAACATGATTTGCTTTACTAACTATTCCTTTTTCCTCCATCATGTCTATAATTCTAGCTGCCCGATTATAACCAATTTGTAATTTACGCTGGAGAAAGCTTGTTGAAGCCTTCCCTTCTGATTTAATAATATTTAATGCTTCACTGTATAAATCATCAGCATCATTAGCTGGTGTTGATTCAAATTCATCACTCTTATCGTTTATAGTTATTTCATCAATATAATCAGGTTTACCCTGTGCCCTTAATACATTTGTAATTTTTTCAATTTCTTTTTCAGAAACATAAGGACCATGTATACGGATTATTCTATTGGCAGATGACATAAAAAGCATATCACCGTTACCTAGCAGTTGTTCGGAGCCTTGTTCACCCAAGATAGTTCTACTATCTATTTTAGAACTTACCCTAAAAGATATTCGTGTAGGGAAATTTGCTTTTATTGTACCGGTAATTACATCTACACTAGGTCTTTGAGTCGCCATTATTATATGAATACCTGCAGCTCTTGCCATTTGAGAAAGTTTTTGAATGTAATTCTCAATTTCTTTGCCGGCTACAAGCATTAAATCAGACATTTCATCTACAACAACAACGATATAAGGCATTTTAAGTTTATGTTTTGCGTTATATCCATCTATATTTCTAACACCATCTTTGCTCATTAATTTGTATCTGTTATTCATTTCTCTCACTGTCCAGCCTAAAGCAGAAGCTGCTTTTTTTGAGTCTGTAATAACAGGACTTAATAAATGAGGAATCCCTTCATAGGCTGAAAGTTCCAACATTTTAGGATCAATTAAAATAAACTTACATAAATCTGGATTTAATTTATAAAGTAAAGAGACTATAATTGTATTAATGCAAACAGATTTACCAGAACCAGTAGTCCCAGCAATTAGTAAATGTGGCATTGATGTAAGATCACCAATAATCGGCATGCCAGATATACTTTTACCCAAAGCTATTGGTAATTTAATTTCTTTCTTTTGAAATCTTTCATTTGCAACAATTTCTCTTAGATAAACACTCTCTCTAGATTCATTGGGAATTTCAATCCCAACTGTATTCTTCCCAGGTATAATAGAAACTCGTGCAGATGTAGAACTAGTATTTCGAGCAAGGTCATCAGATAAGTTAATAATTTTTGCTACTTTTACACCTGGTGCCGGTTCAAACTCATATAAGCTAACAACAGGACCGTTATTAATTTTAGTTATTCTACCATCAATACCAAAATCTAATAAAATTTTTTCTATAAATTTTCCTTCTGGTCTATTTTTAGATTGATCCAATGGATTAACTTTAGAAGGATTTTTTTCTAGTAAATCTACCGAGGGAAGTTTGAAGTTTTTAAAGTACGTAGGTTTTGTGATTTCTTCATTAGGTTCCTCGTTTAGCTCAAAAGAAAAAGTTCTTTGAGGCAGTTCAGTCAAAGGATTATCTTTTAATAAATTTTCAGAATTATCAATATTAATTTCTGATTGTATATTTATTTCATTATTTCTTTTAAAAAGTTTTAAAATCTTAACAAAAAAAATCTGAAGATATTTAAAATTAATATTAGAGGCTAAGACAAAGAAGGTTAAGCTTAAAACAATAAAAAAAATAATAATATATTCATTATTCACGTCTAAAAAAGTATTCGAAATTAAGTTATGCAAAATTTGCCCAACAAACCCAGAATTTCCATTGTCTATTAGCCAAAAGGAGTTATTGAACGTTAAGTAAATAAAATTACTAGTAAAAATTAAACACAAGACCAAATAAAAAACTTTAAATTGTAATTTCTTTATCTCTTTTTTAATCATCAAACTGAAACCCCAGAGTGAAATAATAAGCAAAATTAAAAAAGCTGATAAACCAAAACTTTGTAATAGAAAATCAGCAACTAATCCTCCGTAAATACCTAATAAATTATCAACATTTATTTTTTCAGCACCAATAATTAAGGTGGGGTCGCTAGGTGAATATGAAAAAAAAGAAATACCCAACAATAAAGCAGAAAAAATTAGAGCTAGACCTATTAATTCAATAGTTCTATTTTTAATAAAATTAATAATATTTTTATAAACCATCATTTATTAAACGAATCATTTAGTTTACTTTGTATCATTTTTATTAAACTGGTAAAATTTTAAAACATGAACACACAGAAAATTTGTATTATCGGAGACGGTTTGGCCGGGCTTTCAACTGCTTTAATACTAAGTCAAAAAAACGTTAAAATAGATTTATACGTTGGCACAAATAAAAACTATAAATCGAAAATTGACAATCGAACAACAGCTATTTCAGAAAGCAGTTTTCAGTTTATACAAAAAAAATTAAGTATTAAAAAAAATATTTTCTGGCCCTGTAAGGAGATTAAATTATTTTTTGAAGAAAAAAAAATTGTTAAAAATTTTTTAAATTTCAAAGAACAAAATAAAAAAACAATGTATGTTTTTCAGAACAAGGAATTAAAAAAAAAGTTGATTAGTCAAATATTAAAAAAAAAAAAAATTAAGATAAGAAGAAAAAATATAACGGCTGTTGATTATAATAATGGATGTGTGTTGATGAATAAAAATAAAATGTCCTATGATTTGATAATTTTAAGTATCGGAAATTCTTCAAAATTATATCAAAAAATCACGCAAGGAAGAAACATTGAGAAAGATTATAAAGAAATAGCTTTAACTACCACTGTAAAGCATAATTCTAAAATTGATACAGCTAGTCAGTTTTTTTTAAAGCAAGGTCCATTAGCAATCTTACCTTTTAGCAAAAATAAATTTTCTATAGTATGGAGTGTCAATAATTTATTTTTTTTAAAAAATAAAAATTCATTAAAAAAATTATTAAATCAAAAAATTGAAGAATTATTAAATAAACCGAAAATTAGTAATATTGCTGACATACAATGGTTCCCAATTAATTTAAGTTTAAAAACTAAATATTTTAAAAAAAATATACTAATTATGGGCGACGGTTTACACGCCGTTCACCCCGTGGCTGGTCAAGGATTTAATTTAGTGCTGAGAGATATTAAAAAACTTAGTGAGTTAATTGATAAAAAATTAAAACTTGGTTTATCGCTTAGAGATAGCTCTTTGTTAAAAGATTTTTCCCATGCAAGACAACCAGAGAACACGATAGTGGGATTAGGTATAAATCTAACAAATATTTTTTTTAAAGATAATATTTTTTTTTCACCATTTAAAAAAGTAATACTTAATAATATTAAGAATTTTAAATTTATTAAAAAAATAAGCCAATCAATTTCTGATAAAGGAATTTCAGTATAATTATTGTAACGTTAAATTATCTTTTGGATTTTCATATAAATAAAATTCTATTATTTCGGATAAAATTTTAGTTTTAGATCGAGCATCAACAGATTCCAAAATAACTTGTTTTTCTTCATTTGATATGGGGGCTATCATTGCCAGTGTATTCACTCTCTGATCTTGGTCTAGTTTTTCAAATTCTTTCCAGTTAAGTAATAAACCATTCTTTTTAAAAAAAACCTTAGTTTTTTCAGACAATGTTTTAATTTGATCAATTTGTTTTTTATTTAGGTCTAAATCTTCTCTGAATGCATCGTAAGAAACATCAAATTCTTTATAATTTTTATTATTATCTATTTCTGTTTTTATTTCAAAACGAGTAATACCAACCAGATTTACTAGTATACGACCATCTTTAGTTTTTTTGCTCTCAGTAATTTTTCCAAGACATCCAACAGAGTATGTTTCTGAACTATTTTTTTTTGTTTGAATCATGCCCATGTATTTATTTGAGTTAAAGCTGTCTTCCACTAAGGATAAATATCTAGGTTCAAAGATATTGAGTGGAAGATTAGTCTTAGGAAAGAAGATAATCCCACTTAATGGAAAAATGGGTATAATTTTAGGTAATTTCAATTTCATAAAACAAAAAGTATATTAAAAAAAACGTTTTAACCATAGTAAATCTTAAAGATTGATCTTATTTAAAAAAAAATAATCGAACTATTACAGTTTTTTTATCATTTAATTCTTCAATTCTGATTGTATTAGACGATTAGATTTTCTTTTAAACTCAAAAGTGTTTTAAGCTAATAAATATAGTGTTTTTTAATTTTCGGACATTTGACAAAACAATTTGTAAAATATAGGTTGTTCAAATATTGAACTCATACTTAAAAAAAAAGCTGACCCATGAGACTGAATCCTAATAGTTGGGATAAAACAAGTGTAAGTTATAACGATTGGCTTGAAAAAAGTAAGCTAAGATTAATTTTTAATCAAAAATTAAAATACAAAGACTATTCACTGTGGTGGTCTACGGGTTTATGCGATCGTAATACTGATCTTAATTATGATGCCTTTACAAATCTAGATTTTGCTATCAACAATAAATATAAAACTACTAAACCTGAGCTAATAAAATTTACGGCGTATAAAAAAAAATCCTTTATTTATTCATTATTAAAATTAATAAAAAATTTCCTTCTAAGTATTTTATTTAATATTTTCTCAAAAATTTTTTATAAAAAAAACAATATTGAAAATAACGGTCTAAATAAAAATTGTTTTTATACTACTCCTAATAATTTAGTCATAGATAATGATAATTTGACGGACAGAATGTATGGATCTTGTCTACCTAAAATAGATAAAGAAAGTTTTTATATAATAAATTTTGAAGGGTCTAAATGGGATCTCTTTTCAAGATCACAAAATTTTAATAAAAAATTAAAAAAAATTAAAAATAATTATTATGTGGCGGAAAATTATTTAAATATTAAAGATATTTGCTCAGTATATATTAGTTGTATATTTTCCTTATTTAAGTTGATTATAATTTTAAGAAAAAAAAACTATTTTGTTATAAATAAACAGGATTGCAGTAAGATATTGAGGCCAATCCTAATCGAGTCTTTTTTAGGTGGCATACAACAGTCATTATTAATGGCTCTTGCTATAAAAAATATTAATACACGAGTAAAATTCTCAAATTTTTTTAGTTACATGGAATTTTATCCTAATGCTCGAGCAATTTATCATTTTTTAAAAAAAGGAAACAAGTTTACAAAAAATATATCTGTGGCGCATTTTATAAATTTTTGCAAGAGAAACTTTTTTTTGACATTTAATAAGGGTGAATTTTCAAAAAATAATGATTCTAGTTTCTACTCTCCTAAACCGGATATTTTTTTTTCATCCGGCAGAAAATATTCCAAGTTTCTTAAAAGTATATTTCCTTACAACAAAAATATTTATACAATAGGTTCTCTTAAACATGTCACACAAAATTTGAATCTAAAAAATATTTATAAAAAAAAAAAAATAAATAAAAATTCACTTTTAATAATTATAGGTCAACCTAATCTTGATAAAACTTGCATACTTTTAAATAAATTAGATTTAAGTAAATATAATATTATTATAAAGACCCATTTACATAATCCAAATATAAATGGAAAAAACGTTATTGATTATTTCAAAGAAAATTTAAAATTTAAATTTAAATTACTAGAACAATATTCAACTCGTGAACTTATTAAAAGTTCTGAATTTATTATAGTAGATGGAGAAACTTCAATGAGTATAGAAGCCTTAATTAATAAACGACAAAAAATATTAAGATTGAGACCAGTAAATGGTATACTTATTTTTGATGATGAAAATTATTTTATTGATATTACTGACAAGGAATCGTTCAAAAAAAATGTAGAAAAAAAAATATTATTTAGTGAAAGAGTCCATAAAAAAATTATCGATGATTACTTCTTTAAATATGATAATAAAGCACTTAATAGACTTTTAAAAATAATAATTAAAAGAAAGTCTTTATTCAACATAAGTGCACGATAAACTTTGGAATCGATTAACAACTTTTCTTGTAATCTTCTTTCTATACGGTTAAATTGCAATAGAAAAAATTGCGGGCATAGCTCAGTGGTAGAGCGTCTCGTTGCCAACGAGAAGGTCGAGGGTTCGAATCCCTTTGCCCGCTCCATCTAATTATGGAAAAACTTTATAAAAAACACTGTGAAGTTTCTAATTCAAAGAACCCTCCTTTTGATATCAATGAAATACGTAAATATTTAAAAGAAGTAGATACTTGGGATGTAAAAAGCTCTACAGATAATAATTATTATTTAAAAAAAAAATTTAAATTTTCAAATTTTATAAAAAGCCAAACATTTGTAAATAAGATTGGTGCTTTAGCAGAGCTGGAAGAACATCATCCAGATATTTCTTTTGGATGGGGATATGCAAGAATTAAAATATCTACACATGCTATAAGCGGTTTAACAATAAATGATTTTATACTAGCGGCTAAAATTGACCGTATTTAGCTAGTGATTAAAATGTCTAACATTAGTAAAAACCATCTTTATCTTTGCCTTATCAGCTACATTTATAACTTCTTCATCTCTTATTGAACCACCAGGCTGAACAATAATTTTTACACCAGCAGCAATTAATGATTTTATTCCATCAGCAAAAGGGAAAAATGCATCTGAAGCAGCTATAGAATTTTTAATTTTACCTTTCTGAAAAAGTCTAGCTTTTTGTACGGCAATTTTACAACTATCGAGTCGGCTAGGTTGACCAGCTCCGATACCAATTGTAGAAAAATTATTTGTTAAAACAATTGCGTTTGATTTAACGTATTTTGAAATATTAAATGCAAACTCAATTTCCATTAATTCTTTTTTAGTCGGTTTTTTCTTTGTGACAAATTTTAAATTCTGTTTATTAAAAATTTGTTTATCCCTGTCTTGAATCAAAAAAGAATTAGCAAAAGACCTTAAGTTTGTTTGACTTTCAGTTTTGTATTTTGAAATATCAATTATCCTTAGATTTTTTTTTTTTTTTAAAATATTAAGAGCATTTTTTTCAAAACTAGGAGCCAGGATAACTTCAAAAAATTTTTTACTAATTTCATTCGCTATTTTCTTATCAATTTTGAAATTAAAGGCTATAACTCCTCCAAACGCACTCATAGGATCACACGCGTATGCTTTCTTAAATGATGTTAAGGTTGATATATTCGTTGATACACCGCAAGGATTGGAGTGTTTCACAATAACAGTCGATGGAACTTTTCCAATAGAGAATAATATTTCTAATGAAGAAAAAATATCATTATAATTATTGTAGCTGAGTTCTTTACCGTTCAATTGATTCAAATCAAGTTCTTTATCATCATAACCACTGATATAAATGGAACTTTTTTGATGCGGATTTTCTCCATATCTTAACTCCTTAAGTTTTTTTCCAAAAATAGTTTTCCTTTCTGGAAAATTTATATTAAGTTTTTGATTAAACCAATTAGCTATCATGGCATCGTAATAAGCAGTTAACCCAAAAGCTTTACTAGACATATATTCCCTAAAATTAAGAGACGTTTTACCTTTATATCTATCAATTTCTTTTACCAGATCGGTATAATCATTCTTACTAGTTATAATTAAAACATTTTTAAAATTTTTAGCAGCAGCCCTAACCATAGTAGGTCCACCAATATCAATATTTTCAACAATTTCTTTATCATTCTTAGAGCTAGTAACAATTTTTTGAAATGGATAGAAATTAACAACTAAAAGATCAATTGAGGGAAACTTATGTTTATTCATTTCTTTAGTGTGCTTCGCGTTTGATCTATCGTGGAGGATCCCTGCGTGAATTTTTGGATGAAGTGTTTTTACACGACCATCAAGCATTTCTTCGAATCCAGTATAAGAAGAGACTTCTGTACATAAATAACCTAACTTTTTGATAGACTTATAGGTGCCACCTGAACTTATAATTTTAACCTTATACTTAGCTAATGTATCGAGAATAATCGAAAGGTCTGTTTTATCCGAAACTGATATTAAGGCTGTTTTAATTTGTTGTTGCATTTCTAATTGTTTTTCTTAAATTCCCAAAAAATTTTTTTATTTTCATTATCTGTAAGTGTTCCAGAGATGGTTATACAAAGGTTATTAATTATTTGATTTCTGCCTAAAAATATACTTTTTTCTAAAAATATATTTTCCTTATTAGCAGTAAATATTAAAGATTTATTTCTCTCTATTTGAATTAAAATAGAATTTTTACCTATTGTTTGTACAGCGTTTATACCGGGGCAAAGATGAAATCTAATACTATATACATTAGCCAATCCTTTAACATTGTATTCCGTGGTTAAACTATCTTCACCTGTTAGATTACCATTTTTTTTATTTATCCTTATCGTTCTTTGATGTAAGTAGTTAAAATTATTTTTATAAGCATCATGTTTAGCAGTCACTAATAAAGAACTAGGATTTTCATCTATATTAAAATCAAAAATCTTAAAAGTCGAAGTAATTGAAGCTCCAAATGTTTTGTTAATTAAATTATTTCTTTCAAATTTTGTGACAGAAGAATCGTTTAAACATAATGTTGATTGTGCTGATGTAAGTCTACTAATTAATTCGGCTTTTTTTGATATTTTATTACCAAAACCACAATTAGTTATTATTTTACGATTATCAATAAAATATTCAAAAGATAGGGGACCTGATTGATAGTTACTTGAATTTTTTTTTTTTGGAGGAGGACCAACATCAAAAGAAAGAAATGATTTTTTATTTTTAAAAATATAAATTTGTCCTATGATATTTTTGATTTTATCTGTTTTGTATTCTAAGCCTGATAAATATTCCAAATAAAAATCCATTTTAAATTCACCAGCACCGTTAAATAGTGGATTCGTATGAGTCGGTGTTTCTATGGAATATAAACAAATAATTAATTTATCTACAATATCATCCAAATAATCGGGAATATATTCCTGTGCATCTTTGCAACACTCCTTAATCAAGATTAAAAATTTTGAGCATTGAACAAGATCGTAAATATTTCGATTTACAGGACAACCGTCATTATCAAAAAAAATTTTTACAATACTTTTAAGTTCTCTAATACCAATTTCAAAGTTTTTATTATATTCTCTAAACACTAGTCCCGATAAGATAATTGCAGACACAATTTCAATCTTTTTTACTAGATTATTCTCATTATTTAGATTGTTTTTTAAATGATTAACCTGAGTAATTATAGAATTGAAAAAATCTTCTTTAAAAGTTTGATTGGTATTTTTTAAAATAATGTCCGCGTTAAGAATCCATGCTAAAATTCTCTTACTGATATTTAAACTTTGCCAGTTTTGTCTATTGTATTTTTTATTATTTTTTATCCAAATAGAAATAATTTCTTGTATTATTGAACTATCATTTTTTCTATTAATTAAATTCAACCAAAAAAAACTATTAAGGTCTTCTTCTTCTTTATTATTCTCATGCTTAGTCCAAAATGTGTCAACGTTCACTTTTGATATTTTAAATGTAAAATTTTTTTTATTAACAAATGACGATAGTAAAAAAGAATTTGGAAAAAAATATAATTGTTCAGGTACTCTAGTTCTTAAAGACTTGTTATAATAATTAGTTGTAAAGTAAATTTCTTTTAAAAATAAAATAAAATTAATTTTTACTGCTAGTAAATAAAAAAAAACAGTCTTGAAATTAAACATTAATTAGATCTAAGTAGCTGAATATTCTTTTTAAGATCTCCATTATTTTCTTTAAAAACTGTAGAGCCAGAAACTAAAATATTTGCACCAAATTCTTTTGCTTTCTTGCTATTATCAAAATTGATTCCACCATCAATCTCTATGTCCACATTCAATTTTTTATCATTTACTAAAGTTCTTAACTTTTTCATTTTGTTCAAGACTTCAGGCATAAATTTTTGACCTCCAAAACCAGGGTTTACACTCATAATCAAAATTAAATCAATTTGATCTAGATATTCTTCAATTAAATTTGCAGGCGATTCAGGTTTTAGCGACACACCTATTTTTTTTCCAAAACTTTTAATTAATTTTATTGTTTTGGACATATCTTTCGTAGCCTCAGGGTGAAAAGTAATTATGTCAGACCCGGCATTTGCAAAATCTTTAATAAAATTGTCAACAGGAGAAATCATTAAATGAACATCAAAAATTAATTTTGTAGCAGGTCTTAACCGTTTAATAACTTCAGGACCAATTGTAATATTGGGTACAAAATGTCCATCCATAACATCAATATGAATATAGTCAGCTCCTGCTTTTTCTAGGGCAATAATTTCTTCATTTAATTTTCCAAAGTCAGCAGAAAGAATAGAAGGCGATATTTTGACTGGTAAATCCATATTTACTTATATATTTTAATATTAAAACATGTCAAAAAAATAGTGTGCTAATAAAATAAACGGTACAATTGTTTAGAAAAATCACTTTCTAGTGGAAATGCAAGCATACCCCAAACATCATAACCAAGTAAATATGGCATAGCGTAAAATCTAAAAAGATAAAAAAACCAAGCTACGTAAAGAGCAATAAAACCACCAAACAAGAAGCTAGGAGTTATAAATTTAAATAATTTTATGATTGGATCTGTGTATTTTACAAAAACCCTCATGAAGAAAAAAGTAGAGTCTTCTCTTTGGAAAATATTCATAAAAGCTCGACCAATCAGAGTCCACATAATCATGCCAAGTATGTAATCAAGAACAATTATCCAAGTAGGTATCATAAAGTTAAGATATCATTAATTAGGCAAAAAAAAGGGGCGAAAATTTCGCCCCTTTAATTTTTTATATTTTATTACTAGTGTTGTTTACCCAAGATAGCCTTGCCTGTAGGTACTCTACAGTCATCAACCATTTTTTGAGTAGCAGCATCTGGTTCTTTAGTCATTAAACTAACTACAACCATTGTTACTAAACAAATTGGAGCACCGATCATTCCGAATCTTAAATGAT
>Ga0307986_10000062_pt1 | contig 68283 bp, 59 predicted proteins | sample EllFjometageno82_FD_203170 | JGI IMG/M metagenome (GOLD analysis project Ga0307986, IMG submission 203170) | Marine microbial communities from Ellis Fjord, Antarctic Ocean - #82 | ecosystem: Environmental > Aquatic > Marine > Unclassified | place: Southern Ocean | collected 2014-10-09 | reverse complement strand
ACCCTGGCTGCCGCGGAAGTAGCGGTGGGCTTAGGTCTTATTATTCAAATGTATCGTCGTTATCACACGGTCGATATCAACGTGCTAAGTCAGATGAAGGGATAGGAGCAGAAAGCTAGAGTGCAAGGTCTAATTTGGCTATTACCGACGTATCCGTTACTGGGTTTTTTAAGCCTTGTGCTTACTAGTGGGAAGCTGCCTAAGAAAATCGTTGGGGCTATCGGTGCTGGATCTATAGGCCTGTCGTTCTTGGTCGCTGCCATGATTGCCTATCAGTTCCTAGGCTCCGGTGAAACGCATTTTGTCATTGAGATGTGGGCCTGGATGTCAGTAGGGAACTTCACCCCAGGTTTCAGTTTCTATGTAGATGGTCTTGCGGTGGTCATGATGCTGATCATCACTGGCGTGGGTTTCCTGATTCACCTCTACTCCGCAGGCTTCATGCTGGACGACCCTAGCTACAGCCGCTTCTTCGCTTATATGAACCTGTTTGTGGCTTCGATGCTGGTTCTGGTTCTAGCCGATAATCTATTGCTCCTCTATCTGGGTTGGGAAGGAGTGGGCTTGTGTAGCTACTTACTTATAGGGTTCTGGTATGAGAAGCCAGAGAACGGCTATGCGGCAAGAAAGGCATTTGTCACGACTCGTGTCGGCGATACCTCGATGGCGATTGGCCTATTTCTGTTGTTTGCTCAGCTAGGCACTCTAAATATACAAGACATGTTGCATGCGGCGCAGACGCAGTGGGCCGTCGGTTCCGGCCTAGCAGTTGCGGCCTCTTTATTACTTCTCGGCGGTGCGGTGGGCAAGTCCGCGCAGCTGCCACTACAGACTTGGTTGCCGGATGCGATGGCTGGCCCTACACCGATCAGTGCATTGATTCACGCAGCGACGATGGTTACTGCCGGCGTCTATCTGATTGCGCGAACTCATGTGCTGTTTGAGCTTGCACCAAACGTGCAGCTATTGGTCGCATGGATAGGCCTGATTACTTTGTTGATGGCTGGCTTCACCGCCATGACGCAACACGACATCAAACGAATTCTCGCCTACTCAACCATCAGTCAGATTGGCTATATGTTCTTAGGCTTGGGTGTTGGTGCTTGGTCAGCCTCGGTTTTCCATCTGATGACTCACGCGTTCTTCAAGGCTTTGTTATTCCTAGCTGCGGGCACGGTGATTCATAGTCTTCATCACGAACATAACATCTTTAAGATGGGTGGTAAGCGCAAGCAGCTGCCAATCGCCTTCGCCTCCTTCATGATAGGTAGCCTCGCCTTGGCGGCATTCCCATTCACCTCAGGCTACTTCAGTAAGGATGAGATTCTTATTGCTGCTTTGGAGATTGAAGGGCCGGGCCTGATTCTCTGGCTAGGCGGCGTACTAGGCGCCTTCCTTACTGGTATCTACAGCTTTAGGCTCGTGTTCGTCGTGTTCTTCGGTGAGAGCAAGGGGCATCATGAAGAGACGGAGGTCACAGGTTTTAGCATGGCGACCCCGCTAATAATTTTAATGGTGTTCGCGCTGTTTGGCGGCTGGATACAGATTCCCGTCGACGCGGTATTTAGTCACGGTGAGGTTCACGAAGCAGAACACCATATCAGTGGTTTCATGCACGCGATCATGATCGCCGTTCCACTCTTAGGTATTGGAGTCAGCTATCTGTTCTTCATGTCGAAAACGTTCTCGGTAGAAAAGCTTATGGCCAATCCACTAGCGGAGCGGCTGCATCGATTCTGGTTCAGCGGATGGGGAATGGATGCGCTCTACAACTTCCTCTTCGTGAGGCCATTCGTATTCCTAGCTCGGGTCAATAAGAACGATCTAATCGATGCCGTATACGCATTGGTGGTAGAAATTTCTCGGGCCGCCCACGGTATGCTGGCGCGTACGCAAACCGGCCAACTACGTTGGTATGCGCTTAGCGTCGCCGGCGGTGTGGTGATATTGATCACCCTAGGAGTGGTGCTATGATTTTAGTAGTGCTCATGAGCATCTTGTTTCTGGGTGGTGTGCTCGCCTGGTTATCTGAAGGCCTAGACTCTAGGTTTCCAAGGGTAGTTGCGCTGGCGGCTGTGGTTATCGACCTGCTGGTGATGATGGCTCTAGTCGGTGCGGATACAGAAGGCTCTAGCTGGATCGTTCAACTCAATGCGCAGTGGATACCGCGCTTCGGCATTTCCTTTCACTTGGCCGCTGACGGGCTGAGCGTCCTGATGATGGTGCTAACAGCCTTTCTAGGAATTATTGCAGTTGGCTCAGCATGGGATGAGATTACCGAGAGAACTGGGTTCTTCTACTTTAACTTGCTCTGGACTCTAGCCGGTGTTATCGGTGTCTTCACCGCGCTCGATCTCTTTCTGTTTTTCTTCTTCTGGGAAGTCATGTTGATTCCGATGTATTTCATCATCGCGATCTGGGGGCATGAGAATAAGAACTACGCCGCGATGAAGTTCTTTATCTTCACGCAGGTCACCGGAATGTTCATGCTGATATCGATACTGGCATTAGCGTATTTTCACTACGTACAGTTTGGCTGGTTCAGTTTCGATTACTTCGACCTGTTGAAGGTAAATACCAGTAGTGCGATAGAGATGTGGATCATGCTCGGGTTTTTCGTAGCCTTCAGCACTAAGCTACCAAGCTTTCCGTTTCATTCTTGGCTGCCTGATGCCCACTCACAGGCGCCTACTGCTGGCAGTGTCATTCTGGCTGGTGTTCTACTTAAGACCGGTGCCTATGGCCTGATAAGATTCGCCGTTCCGCTATTTCCAGAAGCCTCGATGCAGTTTGCGCCGTTCGCAATGACGTTAGCTGTTATCAGTATTCTCTACTGTGCCAAGGTGGCTTTCGCGCAAACCGATATAAAACGATTGATCGCCTATACCAGCATTAGCCACATGGGCTTCGTTGTGCTTGGCATCTATGCGTGGAACGAACAAGCGCTGCAGGGGGCCGTAATGACGATGCTGGCACACGGTCTAAGTGCCGCTGCATTGTTCATGTTAGCTGGTGGCTTACAGCATCGAATTCATACGCGTGACATGGATCATATGGGAGGGTTCTGGGCGAAGGTGCCACGGCTTTCCTTCGTTGCCTTGTTCTTCTCGATCGCTGCGTTAGGTATGCCTGGCCTCGGGAACTTCGTCGGTGAATTCCTTGCGCTACTAGGCGCGTTTCAGGCGAGCATTGGTCTTACCGTTGCTGCCGCATTCGGTCTCATCTTCGCGTCGGTCTATTCTCTATGGGTTATTCAGAAGGTATTTCATGGTGCGTATCGAAACTCGGATTTCGATGACACTCACCTAGCCGACCTGAGTCGTCGCGAGATGTTCTATTTTGGAGCGATGATGATTGGTCTAATTTGGATGGGCATGTATCCACAGAGCTTTTTAGATATGTCGTCCACGACTCTAACAAATTTACTTAACGAAACTGGGCAGCTTCTCTCCACACAGGGCAGCGAGCTATGATTACGTCATTCAATGATTTACTCCCATTAATGCCATTGCTGATAGTGACGGCGACGTCCGTAGTAGCGATGCTGATGATCGGTATACGCCGCAGTTACATCGCCACGGGCACCATAACGATTACTGGTCTATTGGCGGCAACACTGGTTGCTGTGTCAATGATGGACTGGACCAATCAGCAAGTTACGCCACTGCTTATTATCGATCAGTACAGCCTGCTATTTACTGTTGTGGTTTGCGCATCGGCTATGGTTCTTGCAGTCCTCAGCTTTCCCTACTTCTTCGAGCTGGATGATCAGAGAGAGGAATACTTCCTGCTGTTAACAGTCGCGACTATCGGCGCCATCGTGATGGTGAGCAGCAATCATTTCGTGAGTACCGTGTTAGGCCTCGAGACTCTTAGTATGTCTCTGTATGGCATGATCGCGTACCCTTTGCACAGCGCGAAGTCGGCGAAGTTTCCGTTGGAGGCGTCGGTTAAATACCTTGTCCTCTCGGCGGCAGCATCGGGTTTTATCTTGTTCGGCATGGCGCTGATCTATGCGCAGACTGGGACACTTTCATTCGCCAGCGTTAGGGAACTGCCCGTGGCAGGACTGGGCGATGGTTATACGATTGTTGCATTGCTGATGGTTGTTTCTGGCATGGCATTCAAACTCTCCCTAGCGCCGTTTCATATGTGGACGCCTGATGTTTATGAAGGAGCTCCGCTGCCTGCCACGGCGTATCTGGCAACAATCGGTAAGGCGGCGATGTTCGTCGTACTGCTGCGCTTCATACAGATCAGTGAAGCCTTAAGTTTCGATTCGATGGTCACTGTTCTTACTCTTATTGCCGCCGCGTCCATGTTAGCGGGCAATCTGCTTGCACTACTGCAAAACAACCTAAAGAGAATACTGGCGTATTCTTCTATCGCGCACATGGGCTATCTGTTGCTCGCCTTGGTCGCTGGGCACTATGTCACAGGCACAATCGCCGTCGAAGCAATTACCTTTTACCTGATCGCCTACATGATCATGTCGTTAGGTGCATTCGGTGTGGCGTCCATCATATCCTCGAGTGAGAAAGAGTTCGATTCGGTAAAAGAGTACCGTGGGCTTTTTTGGCGTAACCCCTTATTGGCTACAACTTTCATTGCGATGTTACTTTCTCTTGCGGGCATTCCGCTCACGGTAGGGTTTATAGGTAAGTTCTATATTTTCTTAAGCGGTGTTGAAGCAGGGCTTTGGGTTCTGCTAGGCGTGTTGGTGTTGGGCAGTGGTATTGGACTCTATTACTATCTTCGAATAATTTATCGCATGTTTATGCCGGAGAAGCATTCGCAGCCTTATCGGGTCGGCGGAGTAGAGAGTGTCAGTTCCTACGCCGTGCTCGCAATTTTACTATTCTTGTTGCTGCTATTTGGTATCTATCCCGCACCAATCATGTCGATCGTTGCCGCGGCCTCTGCATTCATCTAGGTTTTTTATTTAGGCTCAGCCTGATATCAGATTGCGCTCGCTCGAGGCGTTATTCGAGGTGGTGGATAGTATGTCTGCATTTCTAAAAAAGTATTTCCCACAGTTCGCCGCGCTAACTGTCTTGTTGGTCCTGCTAGCAGTAATCAATCTGGTGACGGTGAATGGCTTGTTGGAGGCGCAACAAGAATTTGATCGACGCAATCTCTATCAGTTCTTCGAAGTAGGCAGCTTTGATAACGATATAGTCCTAGATAGCTATTTACTTCCGGCTGTCGCTGAAGACGAGAAACTTAGCAACCTGCATTTGCTTAACTTGGATAGGGATCGACTTGCCTACATCGCGAGAAAGGATGGAGTGGCTGTTGCCATCGCCGTGCCTGCGATTGCAGAAGATGGATTCAATGGCAAGGTTGACCTGCTAATCGCAGTAGACATGTTCGGTCGTATTAGCGCGGCTCGCGTAATCGAAGACATCAATTCCGAACAACTTTATGGCGTGGTTGATGTTATAGATTCGAAATGGATGAACGAATTCGCCGGGAATAGTATGCGCGACATCTTGCGCCTAAGCTGGCAACCGATTACCGCTGAGAACGAATACGATCAATTCGTAGGGGCATCGATCACACCTAAGTCAGTTGCTAACCAGATATACGATGCGTTGGTGTTCTATCAATCCAATCGAATCGAACTCATGCGCGGAAGTCGAGAAAGCTGAGAGGGCGGAGGAGGTAATATGGCATTCAAGGATCATTTCTCTGGGCATGCGCAAGCCTATGCAGATGCGCGACCTAGCTATCCCGATGAGCTGTTTGAATTTCTGCATTCTCAATGTGAACAACATGATCTGGTTTGGGACTGCGCAACAGGTAATGGGCAAGCAGCGGTGTCACTTGCCAAGACCTTCAAGCGTGTAATTGCGACCGATGGTAGTGCCGAGCAAGTAGAGCAGGCGCAGCCAGCCGAGAATATCGAGTATCGACAGATGACCGCTGAGCAGCCGCTGCTCGAGGCGAATTCCTGTGATTTGGTGACTGTGGCGCAGGCGCTGCACTGGTTCGATACAGATACCTTCTTCGATAACGTTAAAGCCTGTCTTAAGCCTAGTGGTGTTTTGGCGGCGTGGTGCTATGCGGTGCATCATATCAATGACCCAATCGATGCCGTTGTGGAGAAATTGTACGAGGAAATATTGGGCGAGTACTGGCCGCCAGAGCGTCGGTTAGTTGAGCGGCACTATAGGGATATTAGTTTTCCATTCGCGACATGCTTCGAGCGAAAATTCGTCATGGCCCGTGAGTGGAATCTGCAGCAGCTTTGCGGCTACTTCACTTCGTGGTCGGCTCTGCAACGCTATAGGGATAAGAAGGGAAGCGATCCACTGGAGATAGTGATGGAGGATCTTCGTGAGGCATGGGGCATGGATCCCGAGAGGGCACATGTAGTGAGCTGGCCGTTGACGGTGAAGCTCGCAAGATTGTAGAGCCTTGCGATGCTGCGCTGCCTTGGTATTGCGGTCTAATCAGACTATCATTGTGCGTTGGACAGACAGCGAAGGACATTCATGTCTACAAGCAAGATTTCGGTTATTGGTGGTGGTAGTTTCGGCACGGTGATAGCCAATATTACTGCAGAAAATGGCTATGACGTCAGTTTCTGGATGCGAAGTGAAGCCAAGGCTGAGCAACTCAATCGTACTCGCGAAAATTCGCAATACCTACCTAATTACCAGCTCAGCGAGAGAATCGTAGCCACTCCCGATATGGCGGCAGCCGTGAAAGATAGCAGCCTAATCTTTGTCGCCGTCCCGAGCTCGTCTTTCCGTCAGGTCGTAAGAGGCATGGTGCCGCATATTGCAGAGGATGCTGTGCTTGTTAGTACGACGAAGGGAATAGAAAGTGGTAGCTTCGACCTGATGACTCAGATATTGAATCAGGAAGCTCCGAACGCCAGAGTAGGTGTACTAAGTGGCCCGAATCTAGCGGTGGAGATTGCGAAAAAGAATCTCACCGGCACCGTGATTGCGAGCCCAGATGAAGAAGTCCGCGAATTGGTGAAGAGTGCGCTTAAGTCTAAATATTTTCGCGTCTATGCAAATAACGACATGTTTGGTGTAGAGCTAGGTGGTTCGCTTAAAAATATCTATGCAATTATTGCTGGCATAGCGGCTGCTCTTGGTATGGGTCATAACACCAATAGCATGTTAGTGACTCGCGCCTTAACGGAGATGGCCAGGTTTGGAAAGGAGTTAGGTGCCGACCCGATGACGTTCTTGGGTTTGGCGGGCGTAGGTGATCTGGTTGTCACCTGTTCGACCCCGTTGAGTCGGAATTACCGGGTTGGTCTTGCCTTAGGCAAGGGCATCCCCCTAGAAGAAGCGATAGCAGAGTTAGGTCAGGTGGCGGAGGGAGTGAATACGGTTAAGTTGGTGCAAGAGAAAGCCGAAGAGTTAGGAGTCTATATGCCACTGGCCAGTGGGCTATATAAGGTAATTTATGAGAATGATTCTCTTGAGAATATAATTTCATCGTTGATGCTGAGCGAGCAGGCTCTGGATGTAGAGTTCGAAGCAAATGAAGATAAGATTCTTGACTAGCTGCTTACAGAGCGAATTAAACAAAGGGCATTGAACCGATCGTGCCTTTCAAAACATTAGTAGAGGAATATTCATGTCAGATGATCTAAATGAAGTTGCAGATAATATTATTCAGCCATCGGCCTGGATTCGAGTGCTGTTCTTGGCGCTCTTCGCTCTTGCCTCCTACTTTGTTTTACTGCCTTTGATTCTCGTGTTGAGTATCGCGCAAGCGCTGTTCACGCTCATCACTGGCGATACCAATGCCAACTTAAGGTACTTTTCGAGCGCGCTTGAGTTGTATGTCGTGCAGCTCTTCAAGTTCATGACTTATCTTTCCGAAGAAAAACCGTTCCCATTTTCTGACCTTCCCGAAGTAGAAGACGATTCGCTACCAGAGGAGCCGGCTGCAAAGAAAGAGAGCAAGGAGAAAGCGTCCGCTACAAGTACAGCTGCAAAGAAACCTGCTGCCAAGAAACCTGCGGCTAAGAAGACGCCTGTTAAAAAGAAAGTTGCAAAAAAGAAGGCCGCTAAGAAAGCGCCTAAAATTGAAGAGAAGGCAGATGCAGGAAGCGAGGGCGCTAGCGAATCGTAAGCAATACTACGATGAGGAGAGACTTACTAGATGCCAATTTATTTATTACGTCATGCAATAGCAGAAGACAATGCAGCTTCTGACTCTGTAAGAGACTTAACGGCAGAGGGCTTGGCGCAAGCTCGCTCGATTACAGAGAAATTCAAGCAGCATTCCCCGGCGATGGATGCAGTGCTGTGCAGCCCATACAATAGGGCGCAACAGACGGCGTCTGCCGTAATGACACTGTTCCCAGATCTAGCCCTTATCACTGATGAGAGTATAAGACCCGACGGCGATGCCTATGGCGTGTTAGATGCTATTGAGGGGCTTGATGTGCAGCACCTCTTGATTGTTAGCCACAACCCATTCCTGTCTAACTTGCTGTCGGCGATGGTGGATGGCACTATGGAGTCACATCGCTACGTCGCTAACGCGACTCTGCATTGTCTATCGGTGGATGTCGTAGCTCCAGGATGCGCTGAAGTTGTGTACACGCTAGAACCGTAAGAAACCCGTGAGAAATCCATGATTATTTCTACTTATCAATTTGCAAGACGACTCCTACCGTTAGTGATTCTACTGCTTGGTTTTTCCGTAGTGAGCGCTGCGCAATCCGAAGAACTCGTTGTGGGCTTTAGTGATCATAGTCTGATCGCCGGATTCGCTGACTCGGAAATTATTGAGCGAGGATTGCAGAGAGATATCAACTACCGAATCGTCCTGGGTGCTTTGGAGAGAATTCGCGGAGAAGTGATACCGGAAGATTTTGAGAGACTCAGAGGGGATGTCACGAAGATTACCTATGAAGTGTCGCAAGAGTTTACTGGCGAAGATGTCTACGCGTTTTATCAAGATCAGCTAACGGCTAAGAACTATGATGTGCTGTATAGCTGCGGGGGCAGGGAATGCGGTAGCAGTAACTACTGGGCCAACGATATATTTAGAAATCGAATTCTCTACGGGCCGGAACGCAACCAGCATTTTATGGCATTTCGTGCGAACTCTGCTCTGGAGAGCGATCCCTATTTCTCCCTGTATATCATTACTCGTGTTAATAGAAGAATCTATGCCTACCTTGAGATAGTCGAGCCGGCTGGAACTCAGGATCCAGAACAAATTGCGGCGGTAGCAGAGGCAGTAGAGCTGCCGATCGTAGAAGTAGGAAGCGGCGTGTCAGGCTCGAACTTACTGCAGCGATTGCGCGAGCAGGGTAGCGTGGTTCTGCCTGCTTTTAGTTTTCAATCGAATGATCGTTTAACCACGCCAGTCGATGTGGAGTCGCTAGTTAGCGCACTGAATTCTGATCAATCACTTTCTGTATATGTCGTCGCGCACTTGAAACAAGGTGGCCAGTCACTGCAAGAATTAATGCAGCGATCACTGGCAAGAGCGAATTCGCTTAGGCAAGCGTTGATAGCGGCTGGCATTGACGCGCAGCGAATCGAGGCGGCTGGGGTAGGTCCGCTGGCACCTTTTTGCGCCAGTGGAAATTGCGAAGAGCGTGTCGAGATGGTGCTGCGTTAACTGGATTTCGTAGCGCTTCTCTACTTACTTGACTAGAGAGAGAAATTCCGCTCGTGTCGACTGGCTGTTTCTGAATGCGCCCAGCATACAGGACGTGGTCATTACCGAATTTTGCTTCTGAACTCCGCGCATCATCATGCACATATGTTGCGCCTCGATGATAACGGCAGCGCCAGCTGCATGAGTTTTCTCTACGATGCAGTTAGCGATCTCGTTGGTCAGGTTCTCTTGAATCTGTAATCGTCTGGCGAAGACATCAACAACTCTCGCTATCTTTGAGAGGCCAATGACTTTTCCATTGGGAATATATGCCACATGGCACTTTCCTATAAACGGAAGCATGTGATGCTCGCACATCGAGTATAGCTCAATATTTTTTACGATAACCATCTCGTCGGTGTCGGAAGGGAATAAGGCGTTATTGATCACTTCGTCGATATCCATCGAGTAGCCCTGAGTCAAAAACTCCATGGCCTTCGCTGCTCTTTTGGGTGTATCAACCAATCCTGCGCGCGCAGGGTCCTCACCAATTTGTTTGAGGATTTCTAGAAAAGCCTGTTCCATAGTTGTTCACCATTCTGTGGGGTCTGATTGCCGGCGTAGCACGCTGACTTTGCAAGCCGTGAAACGTCGGCCTTGATCTTGCTCTTATCAATACTCGTCTCAACATGAGATTGGCGAGAGATTAGCATATTATTCGCTTGTTGAAGACCCTCTACGCTATTTATTGCGTTGCTGGATTACAATGGCACACCATCGGCTACAATTACTCATTCGAGCTGAAGCAGTTAAAGGAACAAATTGAAAATTGCAGAATATATACAGAAAATGGCTGCTCGCTTGGACTCGGCGGATCTATGTTATGGCCACGGTACCGACAACCCGCTAGATGAGGCCTTCTATCTCATCTATGGTCTGTTAGGAATCGATTTTGCGGATGAGCAGGCGGCGCAGTGCGAGCTTAGCGATGGTGACGAGGCGATGCTCGAGACCGCCCTAAAGCGTAGGATCAACGAACGCGTGCCAACAGCCTATTTGGTAGGGCGCGCCTGGTTCGCTGGGCATGAGTTTTTCTGCGATGAAAGGGCGCTTGTGCCGCGATCCCCATTAGCGGAATTGATCAACGGCGAATTCGAGCCATTGTTACATGAGCCGGCGGGGAAGATCTTAGACCTTTGTACTGGCGGAGGGAGCATCGGCATCGCTACTGCCTTGTTATGGCCTGATTGCGAAGTCGAGCTAGCTGACATTTCTAGAGATGCGTTAGAACTCGCGAAGATGAACATCGCGCTGCATGGCTTAGGAGGCCGGGTTAAAGTGATTGAGAGCGATCTATTCGACACTATCGATTCACGTTACGACCTCATCGTAGCGAATCCGCCCTATGTGCCTGTGGAGGAATACGACGAGTTACCTGCTGAATTTTCCCGAGAGCCTGCTTTGGGGCTCGTTAGCGACGATGCTGGCCTGCAGATACCCCTTAAAATTTTACGCGATTCGGTCGATTACCTGTCTGCAGATGGCCTTTTAGTGATGGAAGTCGGCTATAGCCATCCCCAATTGTCCGAGCGTCTCAAGCAGGTTCCCCTGCTCTGGTTAGAGCTCGAGCGGGGAGGCGAAGGCGTGCTAGCCCTTACGGCTAGGCAATTACAGCAGTACAGAGAACAGTTTAATTAGTGTACAATCGCCTGTTTTTCGGCCCTGCTGTTAGTATCTGCCAGATTTAAATTCTTTATTCGAGTGCTCAGATGTCAGGAAATAGTTTCGGCAAATTATTTACAGTAACCAGCTTTGGTGAAAGCCACGGGCCTGCGCTCGGCTGTGTGGTCGATGGTTGCCCCCCGGGCATGGAGTTGACCGAGGCTGACATGCAGCGTGATCTGAATCGCCGTAAGCCAGGTCAGAGTCGCTTCACGACGCAAAGAAGAGAAGACGATTCGGTGAGGATCCTATCGGGCGTGTTCGAGGGTAAGACTACCGGTACACCCATCGGCCTATTGATAGAGAACACAGACCAGCGCTCAAAAGACTACAGCAAGATCAAAGACCAGTTTCGCCCTGCGCATGCCGACTTCACCTACTGGGAGAAGTATGGAATCCGTGATTATCGGGGCGGTGGACGCGCATCTGCGCGGGAAACAGCTATGCGTGTGGCTGCCGGCGCAATCGCAAAGAAATACCTACTCGAGACCTGCGGCACGCTGATTCGAGGATATCTCAGTCAGCTGGGGCCGATAGCCATCGATTCAGTGGACTATGACGAAGTGGAGAACAACCCATTCTTCTGTCCGGACGCCTCGAAGGTGCTGGAGATGGAGCAATATATGGCCGCTCTGAGCAAAGAAGGTAACTCGATAGGCGCTAGAATCAATGTCTGCGCTACGAATGTGCCGGTAGGGCTAGGTGAGCCTATCTTCGACCGCCTAGATGCGGACATCGCGAAGGCGTTGATGAGCATTAATGCCGTCAAGGGTGTCGAGATTGGCGCGGGTTTCGAATCCGTCACTCAGAAGGGTAGCGAACATCGCGACGAGATTACGCCAGAGGGTTTCGAAGGCAATAATGCTGGAGGAGTGCTCGGTGGTATATCGAGCGGTCAGGATATCGTCGCCAGCATTGCGCTGAAGCCTACATCTAGCATTCGCCTGCCTGGTAAGTCGATAAATATCAAGGGTGAGGCCGATGAGGTAATAACCACAGGCCGTCATGATCCCTGCGTCGGCATTCGCGCCACGCCAATCGCCGAAGCAATGCTTGCCTTGGTGTTAATGGATCATTTATTGCGGGATCGCGGTCAGATTGGCAAGGCTCGTACGACGAGTGGCACGTTAATCTAGAGCAAGATTTTCTTCTGACATTATTGTATAAATCGTTTTAGATCAGATAGTTAAACAAGTTAATCAATTTAAAACATGAAAGCTGTTAAGTCAGTATTGGTGAGCAAATGAGCAGTAAAACGCTATATGACAAGATCTGGGAAACCCATCTAGTATCAGAAAGAGAAGATGGCACAGCCCTGATTTATATCGATCGTCATCTGATCCATGAAGTGACCTCACCACAGGCTTTTGAAGGCTTGCGTCTGGCTGGACGCCGTCCATGGCGGGCCGATGCGAATTTCGCGACGCCTGACCATAATATTCCCACTACCACTGAAGAGCGGAAGCAAGGTTTAGAGGGCATTAAGGACCCGGTTTCGAAGATTCAGGTCCGCACGCTAGACGATAACTGCGCCGAATTCGGCATTTTCGAGCTCAAGATGACCGATGACCGTCAAGGTATCGTGCATGTTGTCGGGCCAGAACAGGGCGCCACGCTGCCCGGTATGGCGATTGTCTGTGGCGACTCGCATACCTCGACTCACGGGGCTCTAGGCGCCTTGGCACACGGTATCGGCACTTCTGAGGTGGAGCACGTTCTCGCCACTCAGTGCCTAATGCAGAAGAAGGCCAAGAACATGCTCGTTCGTGTAGATGGTCAGTTGAAGCCAGGGTGCACAGCGAAAGACATCGTGCTCGCGATAATCGGTAAGATCGGCACGGCCGGTGGCACCGGGTTTACCATCGAATTCGGTGGAGAGGCTATCCAGGCGCTATCTGTAGAGGGTCGAATGACCGTCTGCAACATGGCTATCGAGGCTGGAGCGAGAGCGGGCCTGATCGCTGTCGACGAGAAAACTCTGGATTACATCAAGGGCAGACCTTTCGCGCCAAGTGGCGAGTTATGGGAGCAGGCGGCGCAGTCCTGGCGCGGCTTGGTAAGCGATGACGACGCCACATTCGACGAGATCGTCGTGTTAAAGGCGGCAGACATCGAGCCACAGGTTACTTGGGGCACTTCGCCAGAGATGGTGGCTCCGATTTCCGGACAGGTGCCTGATCCGGCGCAGGAAACAGATGAGACGAAGCGCGGAAATATTCAGCAAGCCCTTGAATATATGGGCTTAAAGGGCGGAACTGCGATCAAGGACATAAAGCTGGACTGCATATTCATCGGTTCATGTACGAATTCACGTATCGAAGACCTGCGTGCAGCGGCAGATGTAGTAAAAGGCAAGAAAGTTGCTAGCAGCGTAGAGGTAGCTATGGTCGTGCCGGGCTCGGGTCTGGTTAAGAAGCAGGCAGAAGCCGAGGGCTTGGATACGATATTCATCCAGGCTGGGCTGGAGTGGCGTGAACCAGGCTGTTCAATGTGTCTGGCCATGAATGCAGACCAGCTAGGCGAGGGGAAGCACTGCGCATCCACCTCTAATCGTAATTTCGAAGGGCGGCAGGGATTCGGCGGGCGTACACACCTCGTCAGCCCGGCAATGGCAGCGGCTGCTGCTATAGCAGGACACTTCGTCGATATTAGAGAGTTAGCTTAAAGCCTTCTAAAACAAAAAGTTAAGAGACAAACATGAATAAATTTATAGTAGAGAAGGGTGTAGTACTGCCACTGGATCGTGGAAACGTGGATACGGACTTCATCATCCCTAAGCAGTTCCTGAAATCCATTAAGCGGACTGGCTTTGGTGTAAACCTGTTCGATGAGCATCGCTATCTGGATAAGGGTCTGCCGGACACTGACAATAGCCACAGGCCAATAAATCCGGACTTTGTACTCAATCAGCCGCGCTATATGGGCGCCAAAGTTCTGCTAGCTAAGGATAACTTCGGCTGTGGTTCAAGTCGTGAACACGCTCCTTGGGCGCTAGAAGACTACGGTTTTCGCGCGATCTTGGCGCCCAGCTATGCCGATATCTTTTTCAATAACTGCTTCAAGAACGGCTTGCTGCCTATCGTTCTCGACAAGGCCATTATTACAGGGCTTTTCACAGAGGTTGAGGCAAATGAGGGCTACCAGTTAGAGGTGGATCTAGAGCAACAAACCATCCTCAAGCCCGACGGCTCTACAATTGAATTCTCTGTGGATGCGTTCCGTAAGAACTGCTTGCTGAATGGCCTAGACGATATCGGGCTTACCCTCGAAGAGTCAGAAACCATACGTAGCTTCGAGGAAAGCTGGCGCAGCTCGGCACCTTGGTATTTCACGACGACCAGCGCGACTACGAATTAGGCCCCCAGATAGGTTAGCAACTTATCGCAGCGGCGCTATTCGCTAGCCGTCTATGTGCAATAATATCATTTATTTCAAGAGTTTAGAGAGAAACGTATGACTAACTACAATGTAGCAGTGGTAGGTGCCACTGGCGCGGTAGGGGAAACTTTGCTGAGCATCCTAGAGGAACGCAATTTCCCAGTAGATCAAATATTCGCCCTAGCCAGTGAGCGCTCTGCCGGGAACACAGTGATGTTCAACGGTAAGCCACTCATGGTGACTGATCTAGCAGAGTTCGATTTCAGTCAGGCCCAGATCGGCCTGTTCTCCGCCGGCGGCAGTGTTTCAGCTGAATACGCCCCTAAGGCAGGCGAGGCGGGCTGTATTGTGATCGATAACACCTCACATTTTCGCTATGACGACGATATTCCGCTAGTAATACCCGAGGTAAACCCTGGCGCGATAGCGCAATACACGAACCGCAACATCATCGCAAACCCCAATTGCTCTACGATCCAGATGCTAGTGGCGCTGAAGCCGATTCATGATGCGGTTGGTATTAAACGCATCTGTGTCTCTACCTACCAGGCTGTTTCCGGCTCTGGCAACAGCGCTGTGAAGGAGCTCGCGAAGCAGACGGGCGAGCTATTGAATGGCCGCGAGGCTGAATGCAAGGTATATCCACGGCAGATAGCGTTTAACGCGCTGCCACAGATCGATGTCTTCATGGAGAACGGCTATACCAAGGAAGAGATGAAGATGGTCTGGGAGACACAGAAGATTTTCGCTGATGACAGCATTCAAGTTAGTGCGACCTGTGTCCGCGTACCGGTGTTCTACGGGCATTCCGAGGCGGTGCAGATAGAGACTCATAAGCCTATTAGCGAGGCGGACGTACGTGACTTATTGGCGAATGCTGCTGGCATTACGGTGATAGATGAGCGAAAAGATGGTGGATATCCTACAGCAGTGCATGATTCTGCGGGCCAGGACGCAGTTTTTGTCGGCAGAATTCGGCAGGATATCTCAATACCCAATGGTATTAGCCTTTGGGTGGTTGCCGATAACGTGCGAAAGGGAGCGGCTCTCAACTCAGTACAGATAGCCGAAGAGTTGATAAAAAGCTATTTATAATGAATACTTGCAGACGGTAGTGAAGAAACAATCTCAATATGTTTGCAATATCGATAGTAGTGTTCACTAACCGGATATGCTGGTCTAGAGAGTCATAAAAGGAGTTGGCTTTGCTTATGTTTAGCAATGCTAGCGACCTGGTGAGAGAAAAAGGGACTATGCTACGTAAAATCGTCGTCATCCTGACCATGCTGCTTTGCAGTATGGCGACACAGCTGTACGCCTTAGGGCTAGGCACCGTCACTGTAGAGTCCTCGCTCAACCAGCCACTGCGTATGCGCATAGAATTGCTTCAGTTAGGCGATGCGCGGCTGCAAGATATTCGTGTTTCGATAGCCTCGGGCGCGGATTTTGAGCGCTTCAACATCGAGCGCGATAGTTTCCTTTCTAATATCGGTTTCAGCGTTGAGTCTGCAGGGCAGGGCAACGTAATAATTCTTACCTCCTCGCAAATCGTCCGCGAGCCTTATCTAAGCTTTATCCTTGATACACGCTGGCCTAATGGTCGACTGCTTAGCGAGCACACGATCCTATTGGATCTTCCTGTGTTCGACGACCAGCAATCGAATGCTGAGATTAGACAGCCGATAAGCCCAATTTTACGCCCACCTACTAGCGCTCAAGTGACTGATGACCAGCCATTTGTAGAGTCGCAGGCGGCACCTTCTGTGTCTGCGCCGAGTTCAACAAGTTCTGCTGCAAACCTACAGCCCGAAGTTATATCTCCGGAGCCTGAAGTCGGGGAAGAAGTGGCGGAGCAGGATCAGACTGAGCCAGAGCCAGAAGAATCCGCACCGGAACTCGAAACTGCCGTTGCTGTTGAAGAAGAGCAGGTACTTGCTGAAGAAGAGCCTGCAGTAGACGATCCTGTAGAAGAAGTTGTAGCGACAGAGCCAGAAGTCATCGAGGCCGCCGCAGACCCAGTCGAGCCTGAGCCTGAAGTTGTCGAGCCAGAAACTATAGAAACAGATAGCAACGACACACTTTCCGACATCGCCCAACAAGTTAGACCAAACACCGTAGTGTCCATACAGCAAACCATGTTGGCGCTTCAGGAGCTGAATCCCGATGCCTTCGCAGATGGCAACATCAATAGACTACGCAGTGGTCAGGTTCTGCGTGTTCCGACCCTAGCAGAGATACAGTCGATCGATCCTCGCGATGCGGTTGACGAAGTAACGCGCCAGAATCAAGATTTTGCTGAAGTTGATGTTCAGCCGCTAGCAGCGCCATCTAATGCCACGCCAGATCAAGATGATCAGCCGCAGGGTCAGCTGAGCGTAGTGAGCGCAGACGATGCGATCGATGCAAGTAGTCGCGCCGCAGGATTAGGTGATGCCGAGAACGAAGCGCTCGATCAGCGTATTGTTGAATTAGAAGCACTGCTAGTGCAGCGTTCCGAAGAAGCCGATCGCGCAAGAATAGAGCGCGAAGAATTAGATTCCCGTATGGCCGATCTCGAGTCACAGATCGCCGCCGCACAAGAGATTATTCGGCTGCAAGATCTTCAGTTAGCACAATTGCAAGAGTCGCTTAATGCAGCCGCTGCTGATGCGCAACTAATAGCACAGCAGCAGGCGATCCAGGATTCCGCCGCCGCAGAAGCCGTTCTGCCGGTAGACTCGCCGTCCAATTTAGTTGATGACGTGATGCGCATACTAACGGGTAATAGCATATTCATACTCTTCGGTATTGTTCTGGTCATCTTGCTACTGGTCGTGCTGATGCTGCGCAGAAATCGCGCTGCGAAGACAGACGATCACGACATCGATGAAATAGCAGGGCAGGGTTTCGATGCTGACGCTGAAGATGCCAGCACCGAAGATTCAGAGAAGGATGAGGCTGCCACAGAATTTCAAGACTATGATCCATCTGATTTAGATAGTGAGCTTGATGACATCATTGGCGTCGCCGATGATGCGGAGAGCACAGATGACGAAGAAGAGGACGCGCCTGACGAAGGACCACAGCTAGACGTAATCTCAATTGTTGATCAGCTAATCGGCGAGCAGCAGTATCGTCGCGCATTAAGCATGCTAAATACCTCGCTTCAAGAGCAAGGCGACAACGAAGAAGTTAGGGCAAAGATTGCTGTAGTTGAAGGTTTGCTAGAAGCGGAGGAAGTTGAGCAGCGCGAAGACGACGAAACTGCTAAGGCAGAAGCGGCAGCTAGTCGCGAGTCTGAGACCAAATCTTTCCTAGATGACTTAGGGATCGATCTGGACTCCTTCGATTATGACGACGATGCTAGTGAGCCTGAAGATGTGGCTATGATGTTCGACCTTGGCGGCGATGACGATGCTAGTGAAAGCAGTGCAGACGAGCTCGTAGCAGATGAGGGCTCAGTAGACGAAGCTGAAACATTCGAGTTTGATTTAGATAGCGATTCGAACGCGGTAGAGAGTGAAGCTAAAGATCCCGAAGATCTAGATATCGATACCTTAGAGTTCGACACAGATGCAGTCGAAGAAGTTACTGCCGATGTGGTAACTGATGAAGATGAAGAAATAGATTTAGAGACGTTCTCATTCGACGCGGACGCAGCAGCGAGTATCACGCAAGCAGCTGAGGCTACCGATGATAGTGTAGCGGTTGAAGAAGACCCCAACGCAGTTGAATTTTCCTTCGATAAGGGCGAGATTGACGACGCTGAAGCGCCTGAGCCAGCAAGTAACGAAGAGGTTGAGACATTTGATTTCGACCTAGACGATGATGCTGGTGATACTGTTCTCGAAAAACCAAATACTGAAGTGACTTCTAATACCGAAGACGATGTAGAAGACTTCGACTTTGATCTTGATGAGTTCGATGTTGAGCCGGCCAAAGACGAGGCAGCGGCAAGCGTTGCTGACGCAGATGACGACTTCCTAGACTTGGGCGCGGAAGAACAAGGGAAAGCCGCAGAGACAGTAACCAATGACGACGAGATCGAATTTGATTTCGACGCTGACGATGAGCCCACAAATAGCGATAGAATCAGTGAAGCCTCTGACGATGACGACCTCGAATTCTTATCCGATGACGACGTTGAGATTGAGTCTGTCGATGATATAGAAGAAGTCGACAGGCTGTCCGATGATGACGAAACGGCGACTAAGTTAGAACTCGCGTACGCCTATCAGAAGATGGGAGATATGGTTGGAGCTAAGGAAATCTTGCAGGAAGTCATCAAGGAAGGCTCCGACGCTCAGATAGAAGAAGCCAGAAAGTTACTCGGATCACTAGACGGCAAGTCAGACTAGTTGTCTTTTACTTGCTTGCGCAAACCTGCGTCGACTTGATCCGTGTCAACTCCCGAACAAGCCATCCCGAATAATCACCGCATAGCGTTAGGCATCGAATACGATGGTTCTACGTATTCAGGTTGGCAGAAACAAAAATTTCCACAGCAAGAAACCGTGCAGGAATACGTTGAAACCGCGCTAAGTAAAGTCGCGGACAGAGACGTAGTAGTGAGTTGTGCTGGCAGGACAGATGCCGGTGTTCATGCTACTTGCCAGGTAGTTCATTTTGACACTGAAATTGACAGAGGGGCCAAGGCTTGGACGCAGGGCGTAAACAGCATGCTGCCAAGAACTATTCGGGTCGTGTGGTCACGGACGCAGGAAGATGATTTTCACGCTCGTTTTAGCGCGCTGTCCAGACGCTATCTCTATCTGATTTACCGTCGCGAAACGCAATCTGCAATGTTGCATGGCAGAGCGACTTATATTCGCAGGGAGTTGGATGAAGTCTCGATGCATTTGGCGGCGCAGCACTTTCTTGGTGAGCAGGATTTTACGTCCTTTCGCGCTGCCGGTTGTCAATCGAAGACCGCGATGCGCAATGTTATGCATGCGAATATCTATCGCCGTGGTGGCTTTCTCATCTTCGATGTTAAGGCGAATGCATTCCTACAACACATGGTACGTAATATGGTGGGGTCCTTGCTGCAAATTGGCAGGGGCGATAAAGACCCAGCTTGGATCGCCGAGCTATTGTCGCTACAGGATAGGGCGCGGGCAGCCCCTACGGCCTTACCACACGGGCTCTATCTGGTTGGCGTTGAATACCCCGAGAGTTGCGACTTGCCCAGCGAGTTCTCGCCGCCAGATCTGCTGCTGGCAATCTAAAATGCAGGTTACGTCGTAGGGTAAGTTTTTGGTCTCCTCGATAGTCGGGAATCTGTTGATTTGCTAGAATACGTTTCTTTCACCAATCTCTAGACTCACCTTGCAAAAATTCTGGATTAAAATTTGTGGTATTACGCAGGCGCAGGACGCCTTGCAGGCGGCCGAGCTCGGAGTGGACGCTATTGGTGTGGTTTTGTACCCCAAAAGCTCGCGTGCTGTGTCAGTAGATGCCTTGGCAGGCATAGTAGCGAATGTGCGAGAGCGGGTAACGGTGGTGGCATTGTTCGTCAACCCTGAGCCCGATTTAGTAAGGCAAGCTCTGGCTACCCAGTCTGTGGACTTGCTGCAATTTCACGGCGACGAGACTGCCGAGTTTTGTGAACAATTTAATATGCCTTATATGAAGGCCGTCGCGGTCAGAGCAGACAGCGATTTGAAGTCAGCGCTAGCGGCTTACGAATCCGCTCAGTTCATTCTGCTAGATAGCTATGATCCGGTAATGCCTGGCGGGACCGGGAAGACATTCGATTGGGACAAGGTTAGCGAGCTAACCGAGCAGCAGCAGGCGCGCCTAGTTCTCGCCGGTGGGCTGCGGCCAGATAATGTAAGAGAGGCAATCGAGATCGTTCATCCTTTCGGCGTCGATGTGAGTAGTGGTGTCGAGGCGAGTAAAGGAATTAAAGACCATAACAAGATGAAATTATTTGTCGAAGGAGTAAGAGCAAGTGGCTAAGCTTGAAGAGTCCGCTGCTGTAGTTGATCCAGCTGTGTTCGATGGGCCTGATGCGTCAGGACATTTCGGCCCCTATGGGGGCGTGTTCGTTGGCGAAACGCTGATCGCGGCAGTCGAAGAGTTGGCAGAAGTGTATGAGAAGTTATCGGCTGATAAGAATTTCTGGGCCGAATATGACTCTGAGTTAAAGCATTATGTAGGCAGACCTTCGCCACTGTATTTCGCGGAGCGTCTAACCGATTCCGCTGGTGGTGCGAAGATTTATCTGAAACGTGAAGACTTAAATCATACCGGTGCGCACAAGGTTAACAATACGATTGGTCAGGCACTCCTGGCTAAGCACATGGGCAAGACGCGAATTATCGCGGAGACAGGGGCGGGGCAGCACGGCGTGGCCAGCGCAACCGTTGCGGCCAAGCTCGGCTTAGAATGTCATGTCTATATGGGTGCTGAAGATATTGTTCGGCAGGCGCCGAATGTCTATCGTATGAAGCTTTTGGGTGCGAACGTGATATCCGTTGAGTCGGGTTCGCGAACTCTAAAAGACGCGATGAACGAAGCCCTGCGCGACTGGGCCACGAATGTTGATAACACTTATTATATTATCGGCACCGTTGCCGGTCCGCATCCCTATCCAAAATTGGTGCGCGATTTTCAATGTGTTATCGGAAGAGAAGCGCGCGAACAATCGCTTGAACAGATTGGCAAACTACCCGATGCGTTGGTTGCATGCGTGGGTGGCGGTTCCAATGCCATTGGTTTATTTCATCCGTTTCTAAAAGATGAGGCCGTCGCGATGTACGGAGTCGAGGCGGGCGGCCATGGTTTGGACACTGGTCAGCATGCAGCTCCTTTGAGTTCAGGATGTTCGCCAGGCGTATTGCATGGCAATAGAACGTATTTAATGTCAGATGAAGCAGGTCAGGTCTTAGAGACGCATTCGATCTCTGCCGGCTTGGATTATCCAGGCGTAGGGCCCGAGCATTCCTGGTTGAAAGATATGAAACGAGTTAACTATGTGGATGCAACCGATGACGAGGCCTTGAAGGCATTTCATCAACTCACACGACTCGAAGGCATTATTCCCGCATTGGAGTCCAGCCACGCAGTTGCCTATGCAATGAAGCTTGCAGCGACTCTTCCACGGGACAAAAATATCGTTGTCAATCTGTCGGGACGCGGCGATAAGGATATTGAAACGGTAGCTAAGATTGAGGGGATTGAGCTGTAGGGTTTCTGTAGACCCTGCTCGGACAATAACGATGAGTAACGCACAATAAAATCTGTAGTTAAAGGATTCCCAGGAAAGGCATGAGTAGAATAAATGAAATCGCAGAGAAGGCTGCTGCAGCAAATAGGAAGCTTCTAATTCCCTATCTGGTTGCGGGCGATCCGAATCTGCAAACAACGAGTGCGTTAATGCATAAGTTGGTCGAGCAGGGTGCCGACATCATTGAGCTTGGCATACCCTTTAGCGATCCTTCATCTGACGGGCCGGTTATTCAGCGTGGCGTCGAGCGCGCTCTAGCGAAGGGGACCACCCTAAAGCAGGTTCTAAAGTTGGTGGCGCAGTTTAGAGAGACCGACGCCGATACTGGCATCGTGTTAATGGGCTACCTGAACCCGATCGAAATAATGGGCTACAAAACCTTTGCAGAGGCAGCGAGTGCCTCTGGCGTTGATGGTGTGTTGACCGTCGATCTGCCGCCAATGGAGGCAGACGAACTGAATGCGGTGATGCGCGCTGCTGATGTAGACACGATATTCCTAGTGGCGCCAACGACACGAGAAGAGCGCGTTGCGAGTATTATCGAACACTGTCGCGGCTATCTCTACTATGTGTCATTGAAAGGCGTTACCGGTGCCGTATTGATAGACTACGACTCAGTGTCCGCGAACATAAATAAGCTGCGTGCGCTGACCGAACTACCGATAGTTATCGGTTTCGGTATCAAAGATGCCGAAAGTGCCGCAGCCATGGGTGAGCTGGCGGATGGTGTAATTATAGGCAGCGCTTTGGTTGAAAAAATTGCTCTACTGGCCGATCAAGTAGAACATGAGTCAGAGCTGCTCGAGGACACCATAAAAGTGATCTCTGAAGCTAGAGAAGCCTTAGACAAACTAGTGTAATATCCTTACTTGACTGCCTAGACGGACCGAAGAATGAGCTGGATAGATAAAATTTTACCTTCGATAGCAATCGCTCCAAAGGACGCGAAAAAGTCGACTGTGCCCGAGGGTACCTGGAAGCAATGCCCACGTTGCGATGCGATGCTCTACAAGAAGTCGCTTAGCGAAAACTACGATGTATGCCCCAAGTGTGAGCACCATCTGCGCATCACCGCTAGGCGCCGCATCGAGCTATTTTTGGATGCCGGCGATCAGATCGAGCTAAATGCCGACATGGAGCCAGTTGATCTACTGAAATTCAAGGATCGAAAGAAATACAAAGATAGGATCAGTGCGGCACAGAAGAGCACAGGCGAGAAAGATGCCCTTATCGTCGTCAAAGGCAAGGTCAATAATATTCCTGTTATCGCGGCGGCTTTCGAGTTCAGCTTTATCGGGGGTTCTATGGGTGCAGTGGTTGGCGAAAAATTTACCCAGGCAGTGAATACCTGTATAGAAGAGAAGCTACCACTCGTGTGTTTCTCCACCAGTGGTGGCGCGCGCATGCAGGAAGCGCTTATCTCGCTTATGCAGATGCCGAAAACGTCAGCCGCTTTGGCAAAATTGAAGCGAAATTCCTTACCCTATATCTCGGTTCTCGTTGACCCGGTCTATGGCGGCGTATCAGCAAGTCTAGCGATGCTCGGCGATGTGAATATTGCCGAGCCTAATGCACTGGTTGGTTTTACCGGCCCCGATGTTATAAGACAGACGGTGCGAGTAAAGCTACCCGAAGGCTTTCAGCGCAGCGAATTCTTGCTTGAGAACGGGGCTATCGACATGATTGTTCACCGCAAAAATCTGCGTGGCAAAATTTCGTCGATACTCGAAAAATTCCTTTATTACAGAAACACCGCCTCTAACCTACAGAGCTAAAGCAATGCCCGGCAAAGGTAGTTCTCTTGAGAGCTGGTTGCAGTATATTTCTAGCGTACATCCACGCGAGATCGAACTTGGCCTCGGCCGGAGTCAAAGAGTTGCGGCTAATCTGGGCTTAGGCAAGCCCGCACCCCTAGTCGTCACTGTTGCTGGTACCAATGGCAAGGGCTCTTGCGTGGCGACGATGGAAGCTATCCTGCAGCAGGCAGGGTACAAGACAGGCTGCTATACCTCCCCGCATATTCATGTCTTCAACGAACGTATTCGCATTAATGCCATCAACGCCCTTGATGAGTCTCTGATTTCTGCATTCGAAGCTATCGATGAAGCGAGAAACGGCGAAACTCTGAGCTACTTCGAATTCGCCACCCTGGCGGGCCTTTTCCTGTTACGGGAGAACAATGTCGACGTAGCGCTGTTAGAGGTCGGCCTGGGCGGCCGTCTCGACGCAGTTAACATCGTCGATGCGGATGTCGCTGTGATTAGCAGCATAGGGTTAGATCACACCGATTGGTTGGGTAACGACATCGAATCTATCGCCGCCGAGAAGGCGGGTATTATGAGGTGCAAAATACCTACTGTATTTGGTGGCGAACACCCACCCAACGCAATTATCGAAACGGCGCAGGAGCTTGATTCGCCTCTGCTTATAAGTGGTCATGATTTTCACGCGGAGGAAGACGCGACGAATGGCTCCTGGCGTTGGAGAGGGCAAGATAGGGAGTCAACGCCAGTAAACTGGCCGGATCTTCCCATTCCGAGCCTCATGCTAGGTAATGTAGCTGCCAGCTTACAGGCCTTGAAGCTATTACCCATAAGCCTTGAGGTTGAGCCGGTCGCTGCTGCGCTGAACGGGCTAGGACTCGCGGGTCGCTTCGATAAGCGTAAGGATTTGAGCAATGGCCGCACAGTAATTTTCGATGTGGCCCATAACCCCGATGCCATGCAGCAGCTCGCCATTCGTTTGCAGAGCTACAAGGCCCAGAATCAGGAGGCTAGTCGCATCGCCGTAGTGCTGGCGGTGATGGCAGATAAAGATGTGCCAGGAATGATCACAGCCTTAGAATACTGCGTAGACATCTGGTATATTGCGCAGGTCGATGAGGCCCGCAGTATGGCCGCATATGAAGTGGCACAAACCATGAAAAGCGTGGGAATTTCGTCCGATCAGGGGCGTATCTTGGAATTCGACAGCGTCGAGTCGGCTTATAGAGCCGCCTGCGACCAAACCGAAGCTGAGGACGCTGTCCTAGTGACAGGCTCGTTCTTTACCGTCGCAGCAGTTCATGGGCTCACTGAGTAGGCTTGAAGAGCTAGTTTTAGCAGCAAACAAGCGATCTTATTAATATTGAGGTACACGGCTTGAACCAGGGCGCCAAACAACGAATTGTCGGTACTGTCGTGCTACTCGCCCTAGCCTTAATATTTCTGCCCATCATTTTTGATGGCCAGGGCAGCTACCAAGCTCCCGTTAGCAGCCGTATCCCAGTAACTCCCATTATCTCTATACTTCCCGAACCTATTCAGTCGCGACCGGTTATCGTTGGCAATGTCGAGACAGTTGAGTCAGAAACCTCCACGACGGTATCCCTCATAGAAGAAGTCATCGAGCCTGTCGAGGAGTCCACCGTAGCTAACGCTATCGAGGAGCCCACTAACGATGTCGAAATTACTGAATCTGCCGCCATCTTTACTCGCGAAGTACCGCAGCTTAGCGATGCGGGCTTGCCGCAGGGCTGGGTTGTTCGCCTCGGATCCTTTTCAGATAGCGAGAACGCCAGCAACCTAGTGACGAGATTGCAGGACGCGGGCTACAAGGCTTATAGCCGCACTATGCGCAGCGATCAAGGGGCTCTCACTGGAGTATTCGTCGGTCCTTGGTTGGATCGGGGGCAGGTCAACGAATACCAGCAGAAGCTGCAAGAAGAATTTAGTTTGGCGGGTCTGGTAGTTCGTTACGAGCTAGAGCGACTTTAGCGGGTTATTGATTAACAAATGGCATTCAATCAAGTCGATATAGTCATTCTGATAATCACGGTGCTCTCGTCGGCATTCGGCCTGTGGCGGGGGCTGATCAAGGAAGTACTTTCATTGTTGACCTGGATCGCAGCTTTGCTGGTGTCTAGAGTATACAGTGAGCCTCTCGCTGGATTGATGACGGGCCTGATAGAGAACGATGGTATTCGCTACGTGAGCGCGTTTGCCCTACTGTTCGTCATTGTGATGATGTTTGGAACGTTTCTAAATTTCCTTATGTCGAAATTACTTAACGTCACCGGCTTGAAGTTGGCCGACCGTTTACTGGGTGCCGTCTTTGGCGTGGCAAGAGGTGTGATAATCGTGTTGGTGATTTTGTTTATTACTAGCATGTTCGTTTCGGAAACTGAGTTGTGGCAGCAATCGCAGTTGATTCCATTCGGGATGGACTTGATTGAAAAGTCACAGGTTTTCATCGGGGATATGAATAGCGTCAGTCCGACGCCTTAAATACTGTTAATCGCGGAGCGTACTATGTGTGGATTGGTAGGTGTGGTTGCTAGTAAAGATGCAGGTGTCTGTCTCTATGACACATTAACAGTGCTGCAGCACCGAGGTCAGGATGCGGCAGGCATCATGACAAGCGATGACGGCAAGCTAAATCTCCGTAAAGACAACGGCCTGGTAAAGGACGTGTTCCGCACCCGACATATGCGCAGGCTGACCGGTAATATGGGTATCGGCCATGTGCGTTATCCCACCGCCGGCGGCTCCAGCCCCGCGCTCGCACAACCGTTCTATGTAAATTCGCCCTATGGCCTCTGCCTCGCCCACAATGGCAACCTAACTAACAGTAAAGAACTCAGCCGCGACCTTTTCAAAGAAGACCTTCGTCATATCAATACCGACTCCGATTCGGAAGTATTACTGAATATATTTGCTCACGAATTGCAACGCCGCAATAAGATGAAGCCGCTACCCGAAGATGTATTCGCTGCGGTTGCCGGTGTTCATAATCGCTGTCGTGGCGGTTTCGTCGCCATCGTCATGCTATCTGGCTATGGCATAGTAGGCTTTAGGGACAGAAATGGTATCCGCCCGCTAGTATTCGGTATCCGGGAATCAGAGAGCGGCAAAAAAGAATACATGATCGCCTCTGAGAGCGTGGCCCTCGACTCGCAGGGATTTACACTAGTGCGCGATGTCGCTCCTGGCGAGGCGGTTTACATAGACATTGATGGTGAGTTGCATACTCAGCTGTGCACCGAGCCGGGCGTACATACGCCGTGCATATTCGAACACGTCTACTTCGCACGTCCTGATTCATTAATGGATGGCATATCGGTCTATAAGGCGCGCATGCGCATGGGCGAGCGCCTTGCGGATAAGATCGAGCGAATCAGGCCTGCGCATGATATCGACGTGATAATTCCGATCCCGGACACTAGCCGTACAGCGGCTCTGGAATTGGCAAATCGTCTTGGTCTGAAGTTTCGTGAAGGCTTCGTGAAGAATCGCTATATCGGTCGTACGTTTATCATGCCAGGACAGAGTCAGCGCAAGAAGAGTGTGCGTCAGAAATTGAACGCCATCGGTCTCGAATTCAAGGGTAAGAACGTATTGCTAGTCGATGACTCGATCGTTCGCGGTACAACTTGCAAGCAAATCATTCAGATGGCGCGGGATGCGGGTGCCGCTAAAGTCTATTTCGCCTCCGCAGCTCCGGCTATTCGTTACCCTAATGTCTACGGCATCGATATGCCGGCGGCGGATGAGCTTATCGCCTCGGGCAAGACGGAAAAAGAAATCGAAGTGGCTATTGGAGCAGACTGGCTCATCTATCAGGACCTTGAAGACCTAATCTCTACAGCATCTGAAGGCAACCCTGATATCGAACAATACGAATGCTCGGTGTTCAATGGCGAATACGTCACTGGCGATGTGGACGAGATCTATCTGAAGCGCATTGAAAATTTACGGAACGATGCGGCAAAGGCAAAGAAGGCGAGCAAGAAGGCAGCTGCACAAGCTAGAGACTAATTCGGTTTTCAGTTTGAGCAACACGGCGACGCTCGAAATAGAGTTGGAAAGATAGCTGTAAACAAGTTTAGAAATGAGAGGCTAATGTTATCTGTTAATGCCGAGGAAAATACCGCGAGTCAGGTTGACCTAGTAGACACGAAACTGTCTCAGCAGGTTCAGACGACTGTCGCGGAAGTAGGCAAAGCCTTACTAGGCAAAGATCATCAGATACGCTTGGCTTTGTGTTGCCTATTCTCAGGCGGCCACTTACTAATAGAAGACCTGCCCGGTATGGGCAAGACCACTTTGTCCTATGCGCTCGCAAAGGCGCTAGGGCTTAGCTACAAACGCATACAGGGTACCAGCGATTTACTGCCAGCAGATATCCTCGGCATTTCGATCTTTAATCAGACTACCAGTGAATTTTCTTTTCATCCCGGCCCTATATTCAGGCAGCTTGTGCTCGCCGATGAGATAAATCGAACCACTCCAAAGACGCAGAGCGCTCTGTTGGAGGCTATGGAAGAGCGGCAGGTAACGATTGAGGGCGAGACGCGAATGCTGCCGGAGCCCTTTTTCGTCATTGCGACACAAAACCCAGTGACACTCGCGGGCACCTATCCATTGCCGGAGTCTCAGCTAGACCGTTTCCTCATGCGCCTGCGTCTTGGCTATCCGGATCAGCGTGCCGAGCGCGAATTGTTGGAAATGAACACCGAACGAGACAAGGTCGAGGCGGTTAATCAGTGTCTGTCTCTTGGAGAGGTTATCGAGTTTCGTCGTCAGTCGGCGCAGGTGATTGCCAGCGACTCCTTGTTAGACTACGTACAGCGACTGATTGCCTTTACCCGCGGTAAAGACGAATTTCACTTTGGTCTATCGCCGCGCGGTAGCTTAGCTATCATGCGTTCCGCTAAGACATGGGCGTTGATGTGCGGGCGTAATCATGTGGTGCCGGAAGACGTACAGATGATATGGCCATCAGTGGTAGAACATCGTCTGCGTGCAATCTCGGACGACGATGGTCACAGTGGAGCCTCGCTCGTACAGCGCCTGCTAAACGAAGTCGATATAATCGAGTAGATCTGTCGCGCCTTAGCAAGCAACTAAATTACGATCATGCCCCGAGTAACCGCAATGGCATTTAGTCTCCGGGAAGTACTCAATAAAAACTACCAGCGCTGGATGGCGAAAAATATTCCTCCGCGCGAAAAAATTACCCTCAATCGAAAAAATATCTTCATCGTGCCGACGCGCAACGGCTTGTTGTTTGTCTTTACATCTGGGCTGGTATTTATCGCGGCGATTAACTATGCGGTCAGTCTCGCATTTGCTCTAGCTTTCCTGATGGTAAGTATTTTTATACTGTCCATATTGCACAGCTTCAACAATCTTAACCAGCTAACTTTATCGAGTCGCTCGACCCAGGATGTATTCTGTGGCGAGGAAGCTTGTTTTCGTGTGCAGTTGTCGCGCTCACCGAAGCGGCGTCATGAATCACTGGAAATGAATTTCCCTAACTCTTCATCCAATCCCGCAAGTAATTCTATGACGAGCTATACAGACTTAGCAGTGCGAGATACGGAAGAGGTTGACGTATTTACCCTTGCGAGCAAGCGCGGAGAATTCAAAGCGCCCAGGCTGCGCGTGTTAACTCGTTTCCCCCTTGGTCTGTGTCGCGCCTGGTCCGTGGTTGACCTGAACCTGCACTGTCTTGTCTATCCTCGACCCGTGCCGTTCTCCATGAACCAGTTCGACTCTGGCGCCAGCGGTGGCAGCGACTCCGCGATTAACCGAGAAGGTAGCGAGGACTTCTACGGGCTACGAGACTATGTGCCAGGTGATTCACTAAGGCAGGTCGCGTGGAAGAGTGTAGCCAGAGGGCAGGGCATGCAGCTCAAACAGTTCGTCGACTATGTCGACAATAAGATCTGGTTGGACTGGGACATGTTCTACGGTTTCAATCTGGAGGAGCGGCTTTCGCGGCTCTGCTACTGTGTTATCCAGCTTTCTAAGACGGGTAATGTATTTGGCATGCGTATCCCGGGTAGCGAGTACCCACCCGCGACCGGGCCGGATCACAGAAAGAAATTACTCCGTGCCTTAGCGCGCTTTGGAGCTGAATAGTGGAGCTGAATTATCAAATACCGCGGCCAGCGCTGATTTGGACTCTCGTCGCGGTCCTGCTTGTTCTTCTCCCACAGAGTATTCGCATGCCGACCTGGATAAGTGTTGTCGCACTGCTCTGTGTTGGCTGGCGAGTACTCATCCATAATGGAAAATTAGATTATCCAAGCCGGATGGTGCGAGTTGTGGTGGTCTTGTTTACGCTGATAGTTTCGTTTTCGCAGATTCGTAATATCGGCATCGGTCTCGATTCGGCAGCAAGCCTATTAGCGCTGGGCTTCGTGTTCAAGCTGATCGAGATGCGGAAGAAGCGCGACATCTATGTCGTAATCTCGCTGTGTTTCGTCATGTCGATGGTTGCGTTTCTATATTCGCAGAGTGTTTTAACTACGCTCTATGTCACGCTGGTCATAGCAGTCACTACGGGTGCCATGATCGCGTTAAATCGCTCTTCTACCGTCGCCGATTATAGGGGCACGGCGAGGCTGGCGCTGAAGATTGCTGCGCAGGCATTGCCGCTTACCATAGTGCTGTTCATCGTATTTCCTCGCATAGCACCGCTCTGGGCCGTACCTATGCAGACTGGTGTGAATTCAACCGGTGTCACCGATGAGATGTCACCGGGCGATATTGGCCAGCTAGCGCGCTCTGCCGAACTTGCCTTTCGCGTCCAGTTTGAAGATGGGCTAGAGCTAGCGCACGAGCAGCTATATTGGCGCGGCCTGGTGCTGGACCATTTTGATGGCGTCACTTGGCGCCGCACAAGGAATTCTTCCTCCTATTCAGTCGCCGCATCGTTAGCTGATTTTAGGATCAGTTACGAAGATAGGGTTCGTACGCAAGGCGAGCCGATAAATTACAATGTTATTCTTGAGCCTACGCAGCAGCCCTGGTTGTTTGGCCTACATCTCGCTGAAGATGTTAATGATGAATTTTTCAGCGGTCGCAACTTTGAGCTGTTTAATAATGGGCGGATAACGCAGCGGCTTAGCTATGACCTACGCTCCTATATGCAGAACCAGACAGATGTATTGTTATTGGGTAGCTCGCGCAATCGAAACCTCGAGTTGCCAGATGACGGTAACGAGCGCAGCGTAGAATTCGCGAGAGAACTGCGTGCGTCAGTATCGACCGACAGGGAGTACGCGAATTCGGTGCTTGCCCATTTTCGTCAGAATCAATATTTCTACACGCTGAATGCGCCGCTGCTCGGCGAAAATAGGATAGATGAATTTCTATTCGACACCATGGCGGGCTTCTGCGAACACTATGCGAGCTCTTTTACCTACCTGATGCGCTCCGTAGGCATACCAGCGCGTGTTGTGGTCGGGTATCAGGGAGCGGAAATGAATCCCTATGAGAATTATCTCATGGTATATCAGTACAACGCCCACGCCTGGAGTGAAGTCTGGTTCGAGGGGGAGGGCTGGGTGCGCTTCGATCCGACCGGTGCTGTATCGCCAATGCGGATCGAACTGGGCGTACAGGAGGCGCTGCGTGACGATCCTGCCTTCATGGAGGATGACCTATTCTCAGCGGCGAGGTTCGGCGGTATAGGTTGGCTGAATGCGATGCGACTTCGTCTCGATGCCATCGAGTACGAATGGAGCCAGCTCGTAGTGAACTACGACGAAGAAGTGCAGTTCGAGTTGTTCGAGAGACTGTTCGGCGAAGTGACAGAACGGAAAGTTATTATGCTCATGGCGGCGCTAGCATTTATTGTGATAATTGCTGTTGGCTTTACAGTGATAAACATCGAGCCGCGAATTCAACGAACCCCCATTAATCGATTCTATCTAAGGGTTTGTAAGGGGTTGGGAAAAGTAAACTTGGTGAGGCGTAGAGGGGAGGGGCCAATCGCTTTCAGAGATCGAGTGTGCGCGCAGAGGCCTGAGCTCGCCGAGGCGGTGACTGAACTTACGGATCTGTATGTGAAGCTGAACTATGTTGAGAAGTCCGCTAGTGAAGCTGAGCAGAAGAGCCAGATGCAGGCATTGAAAGCTGTGTATGCGAAGCTAAAGGCGGAAATGCGCGCATTGGCTGGATTGAGGCGAACGGGTTAGCTTCCGCTGAGTATGCTTTTTGATTTGCTTGGTTTGTGTTTGCCTTCATTTCAAAACTGCCATTTTTCTCAGCTACTGGCACTCTCGCTTAGTGGCACAACCGGGATCAGACCGGCTCCATCCCTATAGTGTAGTCATACCAATCAACGATCTTTCCATCCCTGATGAAGAATACCCCAACGCCGTGCCAGCTCTTGATTCTGTAATCCGAAAAATAATCAATTCGCTCATTAATTACCATCGGCCCTCGTGCGAAAGTGTCCAGCACATCGAATCTGTCGGCGTTGTTCATGATCGTTTTGATACGGGCTGATACGGCATCACGACCATCAGCTAGTTCCATCGTCTCCGTCATTCGGTACGCACTGTCGTCGGCAAAAAAGCTCATAATTTTGCCGAGATCATGATCCGGCCACGCTGCGCAAAACTCGTTGACGAGCTGCACATTAGCCTGCTCATCGGTTGTTGACTCCGCCGCATCTGCTGATTTGGCAATAGCAGCGAATGCCATAGCACCAGCTCCCGTAGCTATGAAACCTCGACGGTTCATTTCTGGAATTTTCATTGACATGATTTCTCCTTCGTATTCACTCTGTTTCTTGATTTTTGTTATGCTTCGCTTTCTGAATGTTCCCACATGCCGCACTGATAGTAGGGGTAGGGCGTAACGTTTTCTCTTTGACTTGATTGTTACGTGTCGGCATCTAAATCCTTAGGGTGCAAGTCCTTGCGCAATTTCGGTTTGAGTTTTCAAATCACCTACTAAGGATAACAGGATTTGAGTGGCAGCTAGATGCACAGCAGCGAAGTTACTACTATCGACAATTGCGCTATCTAACTAGATGCATAACGGCCTTATTTATTTGATACGTTATGTGCCGGTAGATCTCGCAAGCCCATGTCGGAACTCTCATGCGCTCTAATATCGCACATTTACCATGTAATCGACAGATTCGATTGTTATCGAACCTATTTTGAAATTTGGGGTTACTTTCTCGAAAGAAAAGCTGTCTGTTGCAGGTGCGATCACGACAAAGACAGTGATGGGGCTGATATGGCGTAGAACAAAGAAGCCTTGGTTTTCATTACTGATACCCCCCGTTTATTGTTGTTATGGGGAGATCGGTCACTCACTACCTTGAGAGTGATACTACTGAACCTAGTTGCCGTGTTGTATGCGCCACCAATTCCACGGGTATATGTACAGTGTTAGGGCAGTAGAGACATAACGCTGCGAATAATAGAAGTAAGGTGTAGCTCTGTCTAATTCTAATACGCAATAACCTGCTTTGTCCCGAATGCTAGGTCTATTGACTAACATCCAGCGTAACTTGTACAAAAGAAGTGCGTATCCGTTGCGTCATTTGCGCTTCTGGCCAGTCGAGATACAAGTGATTGAATGTTGGGCTGTTTGTATATTCCCTATGCCAATAAAAAAGGCCCCGATAAAGTATTTTATCGGGGCCTTCAAAGACAAGAATTTCAGCTTACTTCTTGGCTTTCGCTTCCTGTCTTTCTTTTTCAGCTTCAACAACGGCGTCAGAGACTGACCTTGGGCATTGTTGGTAATGAGAGAACTCCATAGAGAACTGACCGCGACCTGACGTCATTGTTCGCAGACTGCCAATGTAGCCAAACATTTCTGAAAGAGGCACGTCGGCCTTAATACGAACGCCTGCGGTCCCAGTGTCCTGATCTTTAATCATGCCGCGACGACGGTTTAAATCGCCAATTACATCGCCCACGTGATCATCCGGCGTAAACACATCTACCTTCATGATTGGCTCGATTAACTCGGGCCCGGCTTTAGGCATTGACTGACGGTAAGCGCCTCTTGCAGCAAGCTCGAAAGCAATTGCCGATGAGTCCACTGCGTGGAAGCCCCCGTCATATAGTTCGATTTCTATGTCCAGTACCGGAAAGCCCGCTATTGGGCCATGCTCCATCATGCCTTTGAAACCTTTCTCAATAGCAGGGAAGAATTCTTTCGGTACGTTGCCGCCCACAACCTTGGAGCTAAATACATAGCCGGTACCTGGCTCGCCGGGCTTTATAAAGTAATCGATCTTACCGAATTGACCGGAACCACCTGACTGTTTCTTGTGAGTGTAGCTATCTTCAATTTCCTGCGTAATTGTTTCACGGTAGGCTACCTGAGGTGCGCCTACTTCCAGTTCGACACCGTAGGTACGATTCAAAATATCGACTTTAATATCAAGGTGTAGCTCACCCATTCCTTTAAGGATGGTTTCGCCGGAATCTAAGTCTGTCTCAACTCGAAAAGAAGGATCTTCCGCAATCATTTTGCCAATCGCAACGCCCAATTTATCAACACTGCTCTTGTCTTTTGGCGATACCGCAATTGATATGACCGGGTCGGGAAAAACCATGGGCTCCAGCGTACAGGGGTCATCTTTGCTACATAAAGTGTGGCCTGTTTGAACGTTTTTCATGCCAACGATAGAAAAAATGTCACCGGCTTGCGCTCTATCAATTTCATTACGGTCATCGGCATGCATTTCCACCATACGGCCAATGCGCTCGGTTTTACCTGTATATGAATTCAAAATGGTATCGCCTTTGTTCAACACGCCGGAATACACCCGAACAAAGGTTAGGGCGCCAAAGCGGTCTTCCATGATTTTGAACGCCAATGCGCGAAAGGGTTCAGACTCAGCAACCACGGCGAATTCACCATTGGGTTCGCCTTCCTCATCGGTCAAAGGCTGAGGTTTAACTTCAGTTGGATTGGGCAGGTAATCTACAACTGCATCCAATATCAATTGAATACCTTTGTCTTTGAACGCGGAACCACAATATGTAGGGAAGAAGTCCAGGGCTATTGTGCCCTTGCGGATGCAGCGCTTAATGTCGTCTATCGACGGCTCTTTGCCGTCTAGATAGGCTTCCATCAAGTCATCATCTTGATCGAGAGCCTTTTCAATTAATGTTTCACGGTATTCTTCTACCAGATCAACCATGTCTTCCGGTACATCGCCAATTTCGAACTTCTCAGGATTGCCTGGATCAGGCCAAATATGTGATTTGCGTGTGAGAAGGTCAACTATACCTATGAAATCGTCTTCAGCGCCGATGGGTAAAACCATGACCAGAGGGTTTGCGCCGAGAACGTTTTCGACCTGACCAACAACTTTGAGGAAGTCTGCGCCTATGCGGTCCAGCTTGTTAACGAAAATAATGCGCGATACTTCTGAGTCATTGGCATAGCGCCAGTTAGTCTCTGATTGGGGCTCAACACCGCCTGAGCCACAAAAAACACCAACGCCGCCATCCAGCACTTTAAGCGAGCGATACACCTCAACAGTGAAATCAACGTGACCCGGGGTATCAATTATATTGAAACGGTGATCTTTCCAGAAACAGGTGGTCGCTGCAGACTGAATAGTGATTCCGCGCTCTCTCTCCTGATCCATGAAATCCGTTGTTGCAGCGCCATCGTGTACTTCCCCGACTTTATGGATTTTACCGGTTAGCTTAAGAATGCGCTCTGTGGTCGTGGTTTTACCGGCATCAACGTGGGCGAAAATACCTATGTTTCTATATAGTGATAAATCAGTCATTGTGCGGCTCAAGGGTTAGTTAATAAGTTAGGTGCAAAAACGGTGCGGCATGATACTAGATTTTCATAGTGAAACGCGAGGGGAAAATGAAGGAAAGATCAACGTAATGGTCTGAAATGGCTCAAAATATTGTTCCTGCCATGAGAAACAAGTGGGGACACTGCTAAAATAGTAAAAAAATGATCTTTAGTTAAAGAGGAAAGGATATATACAGTGCGGCATTTATCCTCTCCTCTCCTCTCCTCTCCTCTTTCTGCAGCAGCCGGATTTGAGGAAATCGCAGATACCGCTCATTGATTATAGGCTCGGCCGTGTAATGGCGAGTCCTTTTTTAGTTTATTGTTATGTTCCGTGACTTGCTAGGTTAGTCTCTTGCCAAGGACGAATATGTTTTAGCTTCGCAGTCATTTCATCTTCGGCGATCTCGGTATCGAATGCTGCTTGGGCACGTAACCAATAGCCATTGGAAAGGCCAAAGAGTTTGCAAAGCCGTAGATCAGTATCTGCGGACACAGAGAGCCTTCCCGAGACTATTGCCCCAACTCGTTCTACGCCGAAGCGGACCTTAGGGCACACTTTTTGATTCGATCGAATAACTTGCCAGTACCTTTTACAGCCCAAGATTACGTATTAAAACGTTTGCTGATGTAATAATTCGCGTAGTGCGATAAAGCTCAGGATGTTTTTCACTGTCCGTGTAACGCATAGGTTCGCCTGACGTTGGGCTAACAAACCAAGAGACTTCTGGGCGAGCCTCACCTAGCTGTTTTTTAAGCGCTTGCGGTGTAATACCTATCGCTTCAGCCGCCGCATTGAACGTGCAACGTGTCTTTACTTCGTTTAGGTAATTAACTACCGAGGTGATTTTATCCTGCACTATAAGATGCTCCTTGTAAAACAACGTTCTGAATAATGGGAGCAGCCGCGTAGCGCTGCTTCCTTTTTGATCTAATTGTTATGTGTCGGCCTTATTTAAAACAATGTAAATGCTTATTGCCTGCCAATCTACTCTTTGGAATTTTTAGGCATGAGATACCACAATACAATTGCGACTAGAAATAGAGCAGGAATGTCGCCTAGCAGATTGATTCGATCAGTTTCATCGACGATAGCCTGAACTAGCATTATTCCCCCATGGACAATACTTGACCATACAGTGAACCAAATAAGGCTCGCATGGGCTAGCGGATCCTTCGCAGCCAAAATTAGGAATACGCCTAGAGTTGCATAAATACCCATAACCATCTGTTCGTATTCTGGTTGCGATGGTGTCCATCCCCATCCGGCAGGCCAGATCCACATCATCATTGCTGGCACGCCAACTACGAAAATCGCTCCAAAAGCGTAAAGTGCCACTGTCAAGAGTTTTAGTTTTTCTTCATCTTCCATCTATGCTCTCCAAGTGTCTTAGGTATGACATTCAATCTTTATTCATTGTTGGGGATTTCTAAGCATATTGGCGTTTCGGTTGGGACCTGACGCATCGAGACACATAACGCCGTCTATAATAGGCGCTGCGCGAAGCGAGCGTCCTTTTTGATTTGATGGTTATCTGCCTTTCATATCTCGGTCTGGCAGTAAATATCTGCGTAATTCTCCTTCAGCCCTTATAACATGAAGAATATAGACCGTGTCAGCAGTGAAACGATAGAATACTCTGCAGGGCCCGACAATGACTTCTTTATACTTTGATGGGGATAGCTCAGGCACCTTTCTACCGGAATTCGGCATTTCGCTGAGTAAATCTATTCGTTCAAAGACATTTTGAGCGAGAAGTTGTGCAGCACCCAACTTATCCAATGCTATGTACTCAGCTATTTTGTCAAGATCATCTAATGCAGGTGCGGTCCAGACTATTTCAGCCATTTGCTCATTTGATCTCTAGCTTTCGCTTGGCTAAAAACCCGGCCCTCCTGCACCGCGGTTTCGCCGCGAGCTATACCTTCTAGTATTTTTATTCGACTCTGCATCATTTCGTAATCATCTACGTCGAGCAGATAAGCTGATGGTTGGCCGTGCTCTGTTATGAGTACAGGTTCTTTTGAGGCGCGTAGATCTGCGAGGATCTTTGTGGCCTGGCGCTTTAATGTGGTTACGAGCTCAGTTTTCATAAAGTGATACTATTCTATCACTTTGGGGTTGGCAAGGAATCTGTGCAGATAACGCCCTGAATAATAGGGTCAGCCGCGTAGCGCTGCTTCCCATTGATTTGATTGTTATGTGTCCCACACTCAGCTGAACCTAACATACTGATATTGAGACTTGAATTCAAAGTATTTGCCCTGATTAGGTATATGAAGACGGAGACCAAATTTTGAATGATTCCTTAATAATGCAGTACTTAATCATTTGTTGCCTGGTATTGTTTGCATTTCTTGCAACGAAACTAATCTCATCTCTGAAGAAGCGAAAAAACAACGTTCCCTTATGGTCTACCATTTTCGAGGGGATCACTATGGGGCTAGTTAATCTGGATGCACATAAAAGCCGTGATACGAAAATTGAAAGGAAAGCAAAAAGAGACGGCAAGGAAGAGCTTTCAAATAATTTCATTGATCCTGAATCCGTTTCCGCTCGTAAAGAGGGCTGACACATAACGCCCTGAAATAAGATGAGCAGCCGCGAAGCGCTGTTCCCTTTTTGATTTGATTGTTATGTTCCGGCTGCACTGGCTTCTCTATTCATCTAGCTCATCTTTCGATTTCTTTTTTGATCTTGAAGATATAACTACAACTAACACCGCAATACCTGCTGCCACTATTCCGCCGATTGCTGCAACGCTCATATCTCACTTCCTCTTTCGGTCCATTCGATAAGCAAATCAATGCACTTTTCAAGAATCTAATATATATCCAAAAAATAATCCCGGAAAATAATTCTGGTTCAGATCAGTCGCAGCCCCGAAACATACAAGGAACATAACATTTGTATATGTGGCCGACGCGGTATTTATCTCCGCAAGGGCTTAAGTGTACGCCGCAAATCTTTTATTTTAAAACAATTTATTTCGGGCGTTGTGGTGGTTTATTTTTGATATCGCGGGTCCTGTGAATCCTAGATAGCGGGACCTTCGTATATTGATTATGGGGTTTCCTTGTATATTATCAGTCTTGTTCCACTTGCTTGATTTAATGGGGCTTTATCAGCTGTTGGGATAGGGCGGCGTGTCAAGTTTTTGTGTATTTTGCAAGCTTATGCAAGTCGCGAGTCTTTCAACTATCTTTAGGTATTGGTGCTATCTAGAGTAGGAGTCGAGCGGCTATGGCTGGTGAGTTTTTGGAACAAGTCCGCTCTAACATGCGTCTGCGAGGATATAGCTTGTCGACAGAGAAGACTTATCTTCTCTGGATTCGCCGATTTATTCATTTCACGGGCAATGAACATCCTGTCACTGTGCACTTGTCTCAAATTGGTTCTTACCTCACCTATCTGGCTGTGAAACGTGGGGTTAGCGTGAATACCAAAAAAAACGCCCTGAATTCGCTTGTCTATTTGTTTGAGAAATTTCTGACGCGAGAGATGGGCGATCTAGGGTTTAAGTTAGCGACTAAGCAGCGAACCCTACCGAATGTCTTGTCTGTCGACGAAGTCCGATCAGTTCTGATTCAGGATATTGACTTGAATCGCTTCGTTCTAACAATCTACAGCGGTAAGGGGCGCAAAGATCGCCAGACATTGCTCAGTTCTCAGCGTAAGGGGGGTTTGGAAGATCAGATTGAATTTGGTGTAGGTATTCACAGGAATGACAATAAGAGGAGCGTGGGTTGATCTTTGCCGCCTGGGTTAAGAAAGTATCCAAATGCCTGCAAGATATATGCTAGGGCGTATATTTTCCCGTCCAGTAAGCTTTGTCACCATCCGTTAACTGGAGAAATATGTCGCCATCATTTACACCCAACCGTTGTTCGAAAATTTCTCAGTATTGCTGTCGATTCGGCTGGATTGAAAGGCAAGCGTATAACGGCTCATACATTTTGGCATTCATTTGCGGCTCACATGTTAACTTAAGGGGCTGACCTGCGAACTGTGCAAGAGCTGCTGGGCCACAACGATGAGATCTATATCCATGTCCTAGGTAGGCACTATGCCGGCTCTAATAGTCCGTTGGATAACATGTAGCACTTGTCAGTGGATATGGCGGAGAGGGGTAGCTTAGTTTACTCCGAGGAGGCGTATTAGCCGCCTGCTAACTTCACGTTCTTAAATTGTTTATCCAATTCGAGTTTAATCTGGTCGCGATGGTCGCCCTGAATCTCTATGACACCATTTTTGACAGTGCCGCCGGAGCCACACAGCGCCTTTAGTTTCTTTGCTAGGACTTTGAGCTCAGCTTCTTTGAGTTCTAAGCCAGAGATTAGGGTGACCCCTTTACCCTTGCGTCCTTTAGATTCTCTGCTGACTCGGATTGGCGGGTCGACGATCTGTCTGGGATTGCCATTGTCTTGGACTAGGCGGCATTTGCACTTGCGCAGCGGCTTGTGACAGCCGGGGCAGGTGGAGGATTCGGTGCTAAAGACTAGGCGAGAATTACTCATGATAAGTCGCTAGTCGCTTTGCACTATGTCTTGTAAAGCGGAGGTAGTGAATATTGGCCTTGTTGTTGCTGCTTCTTCTGTACGCGTAGCTTGCTCTTTCGAATCTGCGAGATGAGCTGTAATAGGTCTTTGGCGTCGAATACGCTGCCGCTCGCTTGGCCGTTGTTACTTTGGAACAGCGCAGTTTGTATATTGCGTGCGTGTTCGTGTAGGCCAGGCGATTCGTTCTGTTGCAGGATGTCTTCCATGCTGATCACCCAACGGCTATCGATGTGGTGATCACACCATGTTATGAGTGTTTGGCGTATCGACGTGAGTTCATTTCTGCTACAAGCACGTACGAGCTGCTTGTAGGCTACGCGCTCGTTGTTGTGAGGGCTGTAGTTAACAACGATCTGTGCCTTTAGGCGCTGCAGATATTCGCTGACCTGGCGCTTGTTGTCTGCGATTACGAGTTTGTAGATGCTGAACAGCACGGTGAAAAATGCAGCGGCGATCGTATAGTTAAGCCATGCAGCCTCGACCTCGATGAATTCAGCTTCCGCCTGTTCATCTATCATGTCCTGATCCACTATCGGTAGCTGAGAGAGTAGTTCCTCTAGGTTCTCCGTGCTGGCTACGGTCTGTTCGGCAGGTACCTCGCCGGTAACAGTCGCAATTGTAAGCCTAGTCGCGGGTATGACCGTTGCCTCTAGCTGGTCGGTATCTATGTTCCACCAAGGTATGGATATCTCGGGAATGACTATATTGCCACTGTCGATAGGCACCATAGAGGTGATTTCTATGCGAGTGCCAACAATCGCGCCCTCTACGAAGGTACGCTCTATCTCTGCTGGGTCAGGATAGAGGTTCAAGCCTTCGATCTCTGTTGGGCTAAATGGTGGCAGCACGGCGCCGTCTAGGCCGTCTGCGGTCATGGTCACGGTGCGCACAATGCTATCGCCAACCTTTAGATTGTTGAGGTCTGTGCTCCAGCTTTCCTCTAGCGTGAGGTTTGACACCGGCAGCCAGAAGTCGTCGTTCTGTACTGCGGCAGGGCGCTCTAAAACATCGATCGTTATGCCTTCGATGAAGGCGGTAACGCGGCGGGTGTTGAGATTCCTAAATACAAAATTACTAGAGCCGTCTGTGACCTCACCGCGAAACAGTATGTCAGGAACTTCTAAGGGCCCGCTGCGCTGTGGAAAGATGACATAGCGTTTCTCGTAAACACCATAGCGCTCTCCATCGATGAGCTTCTCATATTGATTGGGTGAGCCGATCAGCTGGATGACAGAGTCTTCCATCTCGAGTTCGGTGAACTGTGGATTTCGAATGCCATTGATCGTGTAGTAGAGACGGACCGTGAATAGCAGCTGTTCCTGGACGTAGACAGACTCTTTATTTGTCTCTATTTCTAGGTATAACTCTTCGTTCGACTGGTTAGAGCGAGGGCCCTCGTTAGTCACACTGACTTCTATCGGTGCTGTCGTCGTGCCGTTGATATCCAGCTCAGGGATTATTAAATTGCCTTCCTCGAGAGGGAATAGCGTGACTATGTAGTCAGTCCACGCTTCTACGGCACCATTGACGCTTCTTATCTGGCTTGAAGTTCGAGTGCCTAGCACATCGAACTGACTAGTTAGCGGAGTCAGGTCTAATTGCATACCTTGGCGCTGGTCATAGATTCGTATAGTAAGTGTTACGGTTTCGCCGCGCGCGATCTCGTTGCGATCGAGAGAGATCTCAACTTCCTGGGCCTGTGCCGTTGAGAATAGTGTTAGGCCGAAGCAGAGAAATATGAATGCCAGTCGTGACTTAATTCTCACCAGATCTGCCCTCCATTTTGCAGGCTATTCGCCGTGCCATTTAGCTGACGCTGTCGATATTGGTATCTAAACTTGCGGCGCAGTAGCTCGCCTGGGTCGTCTTCGATTCGCCTTAACCATTGCTCAAGAGATTGCTGTTCTTCGAATTCTTCATTGGTCGTTTCGCTAGGAGTGTTCTGCTCACTATTCGATTCGGAGCCTTCCTGCTCTTCCGGTGCCTGGTTCTGCTGCTCTTGATCTTGGGGATCTTGATTGCCTTCCTGGCTCTCCTGATCTTGCTGGTCGCTGTTCTCAGATTCTTCGTCGGACTCGTTCTCAGAATTCTGCTCTGACTCGCTTTCCTGATCATCGCCTTCTTCATTCTCGCCGTTTTCAGCCTCTTCCTGTTCAAGCAATCGTTCTACGATTTCCTTGTTCTGAAGCGCGTCTGGGTGGCCTAGCTCTAAGTTGAGCGTCATGTCATAGGCCGCGATAGCTTCCGCGTAGTTGCCGGACAAGGCGAGGGCGTTGCCTCGATTGTAGTGTCCATCGACAGTATCGAGGGCGCTGAAGGACGCTACTGCGGCTTCGTAATTTGCCGCCTTGTAGTTAGCGGCTCCTGCCCAGTCGGTCGCCTCGAATAATAGTGCGGCGGTAGAGTGTTCTTCGCTCGCGAAGGCTTCAGCTGCCTGTTGATCCTTTGTTAACCAAAGGTCTTTCCATTCGAGTGCTTGAGCCTGCTGACTTGGTAGCATCATGCCGGAGCCGGTAATTAGGACGAGGCTGAATAACCAGCCGCGACGGAAGCTCAATGCAGCGATCGGTAAAACCAACAGCAATAACCAAGGTCCGAACTCATACCAAATATCGAATTCTTCTTCTACATCCGACATCTGATCTTCATCCAATAGTTCGAAATCTGAAAGTAGGTAGGCCAGGTCGGAATCGGCAAGCTGTATGTCGTGGTAGCGCCCGCTGACGCGATTGGCAAGTGACTGCAAAACGTTCTTGTTCAGAGTAGGGATGATTAAGGCCCCAGCTTCATCTGTTAGGAAGTTGCCGTCGTTGGTTCGAATTGGTGCGCCTTCCTCGGTGCCGATACCCATGATCAGAAGCTCATAGTCGTTGTCGGCGAATTGTTCTGTGATTAGTAGCTCTTCATCGAAGCCACTGATGCCGTCGGTCATCAACAGGACCTTGCCGCGACTCGCGTCGGTTCCGTCAAGTAGCCCGATGGCGAGTTCGATCGCCTCCACTGGCTTACTGCCAAAAAGCGGCATGATATTAGGGCTTAGCGAGGGGACTAGCGCTTCAATCGTGACCACGTCATCGGTTAGAGGCGTCACCGTATGGGCGTCGCCAGCATAGACGACTAGGGCGGTCTGACCTTCTTCACGTAGAGCGAGGATGTCCCGCAGCTTACGCTTTGCCAGGTCGAGTCTATTCGGTGAATGATCGGGCGCGAACATTGACAGAGAAAGGTCGAAAACAATAACCAGGGCATCTTCTCTCTTCTGTACCGGCTGCGGTAACTGCTCCCACACCGGTCCGGCCAGCGCGAGAATGGATAGCGCCCAGGCGGCAAATAGCAAAATTAGCGGAGTCCGCTGCGATGCGTTCTTACTGCGGTCTAGAAGATACGGTAGGAGATTCTTGTCGATGGCCTTGTCCCAGGCAGTAACGACGGAATTCACGCGCCACATGGCGAAGAAGAATAGCAGTACGGGAATCAGTGCCAGTAGCCATAGCGGCCTAAGGAAATGAAAATTATCGATCAAGCTGACGGGTATAAGTAGTTCCATCAGGCTTTACTTCCAGTGGCTGTCTCAATTTCATCATCGTCGTCGTTAACGCTCAGTCTCGCTTTGCCCGTGAGTGACATCCAGGGGATAGAAAATAGGGCGAGTAGGAAGCTGATTATCACGGCTGCACCAAGAGGCCAGTAGAATAGAACTCTAGTAGGCCTGTAGGTCTGCTCGTCCTGCTCGATGGTCTCGAGTAAGTCTAGTTCCTCATAGATTTCGACAAGATCATTCACATCTCTAGCTCTGAAGTAACGTCCTCCGGTCGATTCCGCAATCTGTGTGAGCACGGCTTCGTCTAACTCTGCGGAGGGGTTGATCGCCCTCGCTCCGAAGAACGTGCGCTGCACTACCTGATCGGCGCCGATGCCGATGGTATAAATTTTGATGTTCTCAGTCTGCGCGAGTTGGCCTGCCTGTTCGGGTGAGACAGCTCCGGCATTGTTCACGCCATCGGTCAGTAATACCAGTACGCGGCTGTTCTCGGGTCTCGTGCGTAGGTGGATGACACCTAGGCCGATAGCGTCGCCGATAGCGGTAGCGGACTCTTCTATGATACCGATCTCAGCCTCGGCCAATAGTGTGCCCACGGTTTCTCGGTCAAAAGTGAGAGGCGCTTGTATATAGGCATGGGCGGCGAACAGGATCAAACCTAGGCGGTCGCCTTCGCGGCGCTCTACGAAGTCACCTACAACTGCCTTTACTACGTCGATACGCGAGGCCTGTCGGTTACCCACGACCATGTCCTGAGCCTCCATGCTGCCGGAGATGTCGACCGATAGCATCAGATCGCGCCCGGTGGATGGAAGCTGTACGGGTTCGCCTAGCCACTGTGGGCGGCTGGAGGAAATCACCACCAGCAACCAAATTGCGGTACAGCAGATTAGATTTAATAATCTGCCGGAGGTCATGTTCTCGTTGTCCGACTGCAAACGGCTAAGGGTGCTGAAGAAGGGCACATACAGCGCCGCATCCTGACGTGGAGCACGGGCGAACAGCTTATAAATGAGTAGCGGCAGTGGTAGGGCCAGGAACACATAGGGCCAGGTAAATTCAAGCATCAGTGCTTAATCCTTGAGCAGAGGCGGCATTGTCTTGGGAATCATCATCGGAGTTCTTACTAGAGTCAGCGCTACCTTTATAGAGACTCTCGATCCACTGTTCCCCGAAGCTCTGCATGGCGTCCACATCGACGTCGCATTTGGTCTGAAAACGCCCGTATTGCAAGGCTGTAGCGATGTCATCGGTCATCAAAGAAGATTCGCCTTTCTGACGGATAAAATCAACCCACGTGGCTCCGTCTAGGCTGGCTGCGTTGGCCTGCGGGTAGTGCACCAGTGCTACGCGTCGGACTACGGTATTGAACTGATTCACGTAGTCGAGCTTGTTTTGATCGGTGTTAGCCGCGTCGGCTTGGGAATAGCTGTCATAGCAGCGCTGCAATTCGGCCACCGCATACTGGCAGATCTTCTGCTGGCGCTGCCTGCTAGCGAATTTTCGAAACAAGATAACTAGCAGAACGAAGGCGATAGCGGCGAGAATCCACCAGCCAATAGCCGGCGGCCAGTAGCTTACCGGTTCGGGAAGGTGTATGTCGGCTAGTTGAGCTAGGAGCTCTTCGCTATCCATTGCCGTATCTGCTCCACGACCAATTGATTGGTCCGCATTTTAATGAGTTGAATCCTCAGCTTTTCTAAGTCTGATTCGATGCCTTGCATACGTTGCTGAAACTGCTCTTTGTAACGGTTGCGCGCCTTGTTGCTATGGGTATTAAGGGCGCCTTTGCTCGAGCCGTCGGTAATGCTGTAGATGCCCGGTACTGGCAATGATTCCTCTAAGGCGTCATATACCATGCAGCAGACCACATTGTTGTGCTGCGAAAGCTGATTTAGATACTGCAATGCCTTCGCATCCAGCGTCATGAAATCGGATATTACATACAGCGTACTGCCAGGCTTGGTGATGCGCCGTATCTGACCGAGAGCGTGAGCCAGGCCGGGCTTAAAGCCTTTCTCTGGTTCCCGATGGGTCTCTGGATCCTTAACGTGCTGCAGATCCTGATTGTATTTATAGACCTGATTCAGTAAATGCAGAGCCGATCTACGGCTGCGCTTGGGCCGAACCAAGGCCGAACCCCAATCTGAAAACACGAGTCCGCCGACGCGGTCGCCATTATCGATGGCAAGCCAGCACAGTAGTGCGGCGGCCTGAGCTGCCAGAACCGACTTGAAGGCGACCTGACTACCAAAGAACATGTTGTGAGTCTGGTCCACTGCGATGATAACGGGGCGTTCCCGCTCTTCTCGGAAGACTTTGGTAAAGGGTTTGTTTGTTCGAGCGGTGACGCGCCAGTCAATTAACCGTATATCGTCGCCTGCTTGGTAAGGCCTGAACTCTTCGAAGTCGAGTCCGCGGCCGCGCATCTTGGAAAGATGCAGCCCCGAAATACCGGCGATGGAACGGGAATGAGCTAAGTAATCGAGATTCTTGGCGGCATGGCGCTGAATCAGCAATTCTTCCAGGCTGATGACCGCACCAGTACTCTGGTAGCGGGCGAAATGTGGGTCGCTGTTAAGCTTCACTGACATGATAAGCCTTGGCGTTTGCTAGGCTGAAGGTACGCGTTCGCGAATAGTCTCAAGCACCTTATCTGGGGTGATACCACTGGCTTCTGCTTCGAAGCTCAATAGGATGCGATGGCGTAGGCAATCAAAAAGAACCTCCTGCACGTCATCCGGGCTCACGAAGTCTCTACCCTGAATCCAGGCATGTGCCCGTGCGCAGCGGTCCAGCGAGATCGTGCCGCGAGGGCTCGCGCCGTATTCGAGCCAAGACGCAAGGTCCTCACCGTAATTTTCAGGCGTTCGTGTCGCCATGATCAGTTGAATTATGTATTCCTCAACCTCTGGCGCCATGTGCATGTCCAGAATTTCCAAGCGCGCAGCGAATAGGCACTCTTGAGTGACCTCTTTGGGTGACTCGGCTACGTGATGGGCGGCCTCATTGCGTACAAGGTGCAGTATTTCGCGCTCTGCTTCGATCTTCGGATAGTCGATCGTAACGTGCATGAGGAAGCGATCGAGCTGTGCCTCTGGAAGTGGATAGGTACCTTCCTGTTCAATTGGGTTCTGAGTCGCCATCACTAGAAACAGGGGGGGTAACTGGAATGATTCGCGGCCAACACTGACCTGATGCTCACCCATCGCCTCTAAAAGTGCTGACTGCACCTTCGCTGGTGCGCGATTGATTTCATCGGCTAGGACCAGATTGTGAAAAATGGGGCCCTGTTGAAAGAGGAAGGTGCCGTCTTCCGGCCGATATACCTCTGTACCGGTAATATCGCTGGGTAATAAGTCAGGTGTAAATTGGATGCGGTGGAAATCGCCTTCTATGGCTCTGGAAAGATCCTTGATCGCTTTGGTCTTTGCTAAGCCGGGTGCGCCCTCAACCAGTAAGTGGCCATCAGCCAGTAGTGCAATTAGCAAACGATCAATTAGGCGCTCCTGGCCTATAATTTGAAGCGATAACCAATTTTTGAGTTCTGTTATTATTTCGTGATGGCTCATATTGATAATTCTCTACTGTGTGTGCGGCGCATAAAGCGAAGTCAGGGATTTTAAACGTTTTGATATGTATGTCTAGGTCGAGATTGTAGCTGAATGTAGCTCTGTCTTGGACAGGACGATGAATTCAATTGGAGTAACCGCCGCGGCGGAGAAAGTTAAGATTACAATGAGGCAGCAGATGGGCATGGATAAGCAAATTTTTACGATGATTCGAAGGGCTTGCAGGGATAGACGACACATCGCGCGAGGTCAGAAGCTATGAGCGGAAAATACCTATTGGGGCATGAGAAGCTCATGAAGCTCAGTAAAAGGCTGGGTAAAGACTATTCGAAGACGAATGCCGTTGACCTGGATCTGTTTGTTACCCATTACTTCGCCAGCACTTCGCGCTCGGACCTGAGTGATCGCGGCAATGATGCGATGTATGACAATCTGAAGCAGGCTTGGGCCTTCTATCAGCAGCGCGAGTCTAATTCGCCCAAGATCGAGTTCCTGCACTTCGATACCGGCGCAGAGGGAGAGGGGAAGGGTCGGCGTAGCGGAACGCGTATTCTGGTGCTGCAGAACGACATGCCATTCCTAGTCGATTCGATCCGTCAGGCGCTTACGCGTTCCTCGGTAATCATTAAATACATTAATAACGCCGTTCTCTACAGCGAGCGAAATGCTCGAGGCTCTAAAGCGGCCGGGAAGCTATCGATCATCCCGCCCAGCATAACGGAAGGCTCGGCTAGAGAGGCGCTGATCTGTCTCGACTGTGTCCGGCTTAACGAGACGCAGAGGAAGCACGCCGAGAAGGAGATTCGCGAAACCCTAAAACACGTCGCGGTAGCCGTTAAGGACTACCCGGCTATGTGCAAGCAGATGCTAAGTGTTAGAGATGCCCTCGAGAAGAGTGCGGAAACGGTACCAGTCTCCAAGGCCAGTCACAGCGAATCGCTAGCGTTTATCTCCTGGATGCTGGATGACCACTTTACCTTTCTAGGCTACGAGAAATATTGTATTGATCGCAAGACGCGTAGCCCGAGCATCGAGCTGCAGGAAAAATCGCCTCTAGGTGTTTCTAAGCTTAAGAAGGGCATCAAACCAAAGGTTAATCTGTCTGATCTGTCCATGGGAGCGGGGGACCTAATCCTCAAGAAGAAGATCTGCGATTTTGCGAAGTCGGGAATTCGTTCGAAGGTGCACCGGCCAGTGTACTGTGACTATGTGCTGATAAAGGAGTTTGATAGTGATGGTGAAGTCTCAGTAGAGCATCGATTCTTGGGGCTCTATACATCGTCTGTGTATTTTCAAGAGGTGTCGGACATTCCTTTACTGCGGAGTAAGGCGGACGCGGTGCTGGGGCAGTCTGGCTTCGCGAAGAACGGGCACAACATCAAAGATTTGCTGCAGGTCATCAACGTATTTCCGCGCGATGAACTGTTTCAAATTAGTAAGAGCCAGCTGCTACACACGACAACTGAGATCGCTCGAATTCAGGATTTGCGCACTAGTCGCCTGTTCATTCGCCGCGATCTCTACGGCAACTTCTTTTCTTGTCTCGTGTATGTCCCCAAAGACACGTTTACAACGAAGGTTCGACTTATCATCCAAGAGCTTCTGCAGGAAAGACTGCAGGGGGAAGAGGTGGAATTTACGACCCATTCCTCAGAGTCCGCCTTTACCAGAATTCATCTCATCTACCGTGTGCCTAGGATAGAGCAGGTGAACTATGACGCCGGTGCTATCGAGGCCGAGATGACAAGCCTCATCAAGCCATGGGAGGAGCACCTCTCGAAGGCGCTAGCAGCGCAACATTCCGATATTGATGCGAGCAAGCTATACACAGAATATGCTGATTGTTTTTCTCAGGCCTACAAGGAATCCTACTCGGCGGCGACCGCTGTAGCCGATATTCTAGATATTGAGCAAGTTGCAGCGACGCAAGAACCGGTGGTGAATCTATCGCCCTGTAGCTCCGAAGGGAAGGCCGAATTTAGTTTCAAAATATTCAGTTATGACGAACAGCTGCATCTATCTAATGTTGATCCCGTTCTAGAAAATTTGGGGCTCAATATTATTAGCGAGAAGACTTTTAAGTTGCAGCTGAATTCTAATGATCGAGTTTGGCTGCACGACTTCTCGTTATATCGTGCTAAACAACTGGGACAATTCACCCCAGACGCGAAACAGATCTTCGAGGATGCATTTCTCGCAATCTTCAATGGAGAGATCGATGACGATAGCTTCAATGAGTTAGTTACCACCGCGGAAATAAGGTGGCGTGATGCGGCCTTGCTGCGAGCGTATGCGTCTTATCTAAAACAGATTCAGTTTGGCTATAGCGTGGTACATATAGCTGAGACCTTGTCGAACAATCGAGAAATCTGTCGCCTGCTTATTGAGTATTTCGCCAAATTGTTTGATCCCACTCTTAGCGAAAGTCAACGAAAGAAGGCGAAAGCGGCTAGGGTAAAACTGCTCGCGGCGATTGACGCGGTTACTGTCTTGTCCGAGGACAGCGTGCTCAGAGCCTACCTGAATCTGTTCGATGCGACCCTGCGCACCAACTACTTTCAGCCGCAGGATGATGGCGCGTCACTTAAGAATTATTTTTCTTTCAAATTCGACCCAACTCAGATTAACGACATGCCTAGGCCAGCGCCGCGCTATGAGATCTTCGTTTTCTCGCGTCAGGTTGAGGGCGTTCACTTGCGGGGCGGAAAGGTCGCTCGCGGCGGGCTGCGCTGGTCAGATCGTCGTGAAGATTATCGTACCGAGATACTGGGTCTGGTTAAGGCGCAACAGGTTAAGAACTCAGTCATCGTGCCTGTTGGTGCGAAGGGCGGCTTCGTCATCAAGCAAGACGCAACCGGCTTAGATAGGAATGAGCTCAGAGAATTAGGCATTGCTTGTTATCAAATATTTATTCGGGGCCTGCTAGATATCACCGACAATCGAGTCGGCACTAAGATTTCTTCCCCTGCCTGCGTAGTCAAGCGCGACGACGACGATCCTTACCTAGTTGTGGCGGCAGACAAAGGTACCGCTACGTTCTCAGATATTGCGAACGATCTCAGTGCCCAGTATGGATTCTGGCTAGGCGATGGCTTCGCCTCTGGCGGAAGTAATGGCTACGACCACAAACAGATGGGTATCACCGCGAAGGGTGCCTGGGTGTCGGTGCAGCGTCATTTTCGCGAGCTAGGTAAAGATATACAGAAGGAAGACTTCACCGTGGTAGGCATAGGAGATATGTCAGGCGATGTATTTGGAAACGGCATGCTGTTATCCAAACATATCTGCTTGCAAGCAGCCTTCAACCACTTGCACATTTTCCTCGACCCGACGCCAGACTCCGCGCGAAGTTTTACGGAGCGTTCCCGCCTCTTCAAGAAGCAGGGCTCCTCATGGGAAGACTACAATGCAAGTTTGATCTCCAGGGGCGGGGGTGTGTTTTCTAGGCAGTCGAAATCTATAAAGATAACGGAGCAGATGAAGAGTTGCTTCGACATTGAAGCATCCTCGCTGACACCTGATGAGCTTATCTCCGCATTGCTAGTTAGCACTGTCGACATGCTTTGGAATGGTGGCATTGGCACCTACGTGAAAGCGACTTCCGAGAATCATCAGGAGGTGGGTGACAAGGCGAATGATTCACTGCGTGTAAATGGCAAGCAGCTTCGTTGTAAGGTGATCGGCGAGGGTGGCAATCTCGGCTTTACGCAGCTCGCGCGGATCGAGTATGCGATAAGTGGCGGTGTGTCGCTAACCGACTTTATCGACAATTCTGCTGGTGTGGATTGCTCCGATCATGAGGTCAACATAAAGATCCTGTTGAACACTCTAAGCAAGAAGAAGCAGCTTAGCGAAAAAGAACGCAGCAGCTTGTTACGTAGCATGACTGAAGATGTGTCCGAGCTGGTGCTGGCAAACAACTATTCTCAAGTGCAGACGATTGGTCTGGCCAACTACGAGATGGGGTTTCGCAATAAGGAATACGCAGGTCTTATTTCTTACCTTGAGGAGAACGCAGGTCTCATCCGAGATTTGGAGTTTCTTCCTAGTGCCGAGCAGTTAGAAGAGCGGGCGGCGAAGCAGCAGTATCTTACGCGCCCCGAAATTTCGACTGTAACGTCCTATATCAAAATGTATCTAAAGCAGGTGCTCGTTAATGCGGATTACATCGATGATGGCTACTTAGAGAAGTATCTCCATGACGCGTTCCCTGCCAGTCTAGCGAAGAAGTATCGAAGCGAAATATCGAAGCATCCGCTGAGAAGAGAGCTGCTCGCTACACAGCTAGCGAATTTCGTTGTGAACCTGTTAGGACCAAGTTTTATCTACCGTATGGTCGATTCGACAGGAGCGTCGGCAAGCGATGTGGTGAAAGCCGCCGTGATGGCCAAGGATATTTTCGATATTGAGAAGTACTGGCTACAGATCGAGGCGTTGGATTATAAAGTGTCAGCGGATACGCAAGCGACGATGATGACGCGTTTGACGCGCCTGCTACGACGCGCGACGCGCTGGCTGCTACGCCATCAAGAGACTGTGATGGATTTCGCCGAGGCGCAGAAACTATTCGCCGAGCAGATAAAGTCAATTCGCAAAATGTTTCCGCAGAAGCTGCCGCCCGATTTTCAAGAGATGTTCACTGAGAAGTTCGAGGGCTTGGTAGCAGAGGCTGTACCTGAAGACCTGGCGCGAGATATTACACGCTGTGAATTTCTCTTCCCGGCAACCAGCTTTATCGATATTAGCCAGACGCGTGGCGAAAAGCTCGCGAGCGTCGTGGAGGTCTACTATGCGGTTGGCGAAGAATTGCAGCTCGATTGGTTAGGCAAGATGATAAACCAGCTGCGTGTTAGTAATAACTGGCAGGCGCTCGCGCGCGAGTCCTATCTGGACGATCTTGCTTGGCAGCAGCGCATCTTGACAGCTAACATAGTCGGCTCGAGTGACAAGTCCGGTTCTGCAGCTCGCAAAGTGGAAAGATGGAGCGAGGAGGGCTCCGCATCGCTTAGCCGAGCTAAAGACATGCTTGAGTCTCTGAAGGCGGAAATCGATCCAGACTACGCGATGTTCTCGGTGGTTCTGCGAGAATTACAGGCGTTGGCGCAACAGACGGTGGTTAAAAACTAGCTACGCTGTTTCCTGGTTTTGATAGTTAGTAAATACTGCGTACAATTCAATTCTATTGATCAGCGTATTTCTTATTTTATTGTTTAACTACTATTTACTAACGACTAGATAGTTATAGAGCCCTGGCGAATTATCATTGTATAAACTCTTACGTAACATTTTGTTCTGTCTTCCTGCAGAGGCTTCGCACAATCTCGCCCTGCGCGGGATGAAAATTGGCGACGACATTGGAGTGTCGGCTCTGCTTGCGGCGAACACGGCAGGCAAGGCGCAGCCTAAGAGGGTGATGGGAATCGATTTTCCGCATGTTGTCGGTCTCGCAGCAGGCCTCGATAAGAACGCCGACTATGTAGATGCCCTTTCCTCGATGGGATTCGGTTTTATCGAAGTGGGCACGCTAACGCCCAGGCCTCAGCCTGGGAATCCCAAGCCGCGGATGTTTCGCCTCAAACCTGAGCAGGCAATAATTAACCGCCTCGGCTTTAACAACAAGGGTATCGAGTACGCCTGTGAGAATATCGCGAAGCTAAGAAATCGCGGTGTGCTGGGACTCAATATTGGCAAGAACTTCGATACGCCAGTGGAGCAGGCCAATCAAGACTATATTCACTGCCTCAGGAGAGCCTATCAGCTGGCAGATTACATTACGGTCAACATCTCTTCACCGAATACACCGGGTCTGCGTAATCTGCAATTCGGTGATGAATTCAATAGTTTGTTAGATGAATTAAAAGAAGAGCAGGCTCGCTTGCAGTCGCAGCACAAGATATACACTCCAATTGTCGTAAAGCTGGCGCCGGATATGACAGAAGAGCAGATAGCCTCCTGTTGTGAGAGTCTGCTTGGCAGAGAATTTGACGGCGTCATTGCTACAAATACCACGCTAGACAGATCCTTGGTCGCCTCTCATCCGCATGCTCAGGAGGCGGGCGGGCTGAGTGGCGCGCCGCTGAGTGAAAAATCCTGTGAGGTCCTCAAATGTATCAAGGCGGAAGTCGGTGAACGTATGCCGATCATAGGTGTCGGCGGCATCATGTCAGCTGATGATGCGCAGAAGCGCCTAGCAGCTGGTGCAGATCTGCTACAAATCTATACGGGCTTTATCTATCAGGGACCGCCACTCATTGAACAAATTCTCTCTGGCATTGCAGAAGATTAGTTAGGAAAATCAGATTGATTACACTCATCTTATATACAACAGTTGGCTGTCATCTCTGCGAGCATGCCGAGCTAGTGCTGCAAGAATTTGCGGCGCAACCAACTGCCCCTCAATTCGATCTTGATGAGATGGATATCAGTACGGATGAGCATCTTGTGGAGTTGTATGGGATTCGAATTCCGGTGCTGAAGAATCCGGCAAACGAGAAGGAGGTTGGTTGGCCGTTCGGCCTCGAGGATATTGCTACGCTATTTTGATATGCCAGGGTTCGAAGCGGGCGCCGAATAAGTTGTCCGTAGGATAACGGATGTCGACGTAGCCTAGCTTCGCAATCTTTTGGTATTCAGCAGTACTTGAGAAATCAGCCGTGAAATTCTTCGCGCCATAGCCAATCTTACCGATATCGAAATCGCCAATCCCATGATAGGAGTGTCCGGGAGGTGCGAGTGAGCGTGAGGCACGAGACAGATTGCCATTCGCCTCTATCGCCTTCGCGAGAAACAAATGCATCTGTTTCACAATGCTGCGTACGCCCGGGGTTAGAATCACCTCGTTACCCACATCCTTCTTGATCTGGTTGTAGAGTGTTTCTGACTCGCCCCTCAGAAGAAAGTGTCCAGTGTCTGATATTTTCGCGACATCGTTGCGCGGGATAAAATCTGTGATCTCGGCGCTATCTTCTTGCCGAAGAAGCCGTAGCGATGTGGGTTGGCAAAGAAAACTTCCTCGATGAAGTTCAGCTCGTCAGCTTCGAATTTTCCAATCTGTGGAAAATTGCGACCGCGCTGCAGCATCTCATCGAAGCTCATCAGGTTGAAGTGGCCATGACCGATGTGTCTCTCTACTCGGCTTAGATGCTGCGTCGTGCGAAGTAGTAGCGGTTCGTCGCGTGGGTCGAGGTAGATGTCGCTAGCAAATATCGCATCGAAGTTTTTAATCTTGCGCAGATAACTCTCTGCCTGAGCTTCTTCTAACTCGGCGACTTCGAAGGGTATGTTGGGGCCTTTATCGAGCGTGATTACCGGTGCGGGAATTGGAATTCCTGTCGCTGGTTGCACGGACTTCAACTCGATGGGGGGGGGATTGGAAAGAGGCGATACTTTCGCCAGTCGCTCCAGTGCTATTGCGCGGGTCAACAATAGACGCGCTGGCAAGTATCGGGCTCTGTTGGTTTGTCCGCTGCCACATAAAATGGCCGCCGAACGCAACCGTGCTCGCGGTAAAGAAGCCTTCTAGAAATGCTCTCTTATTCAATACCTGACCCGTGTCTTTCTTCTTTTATATAGCCCACTTTTGTATGAGGACCTAAAGCCTTGTTGCTCATATCGTTAAGCGTGGGCAATTTTATAGTGAAAATGGGTCTAAATCAGTCAAAATCGCTAATAGGTAACGGAATCTATTGGCGATTCTGAGGGTTTATTCGCATCTAGGCCAGATTTCTAACCTGGCCCGACGCCAAATAGGCGCTTGGTGTTCTCGCTGGTCTCTAGTGCCAGCTGTTCGGCCGGCCGGCCGCAGCACCGTGCGAGCGTATACAGCACCTCGATTAGGTGTTTGGGTTCGTTGCGGCGGGTCTTCGGTTTAGGTCGAATTGTTCTCGGAAGAAGGTACGGCGAGTCGGTTTCAATTAGGAGCCGATCGCTAGGTATGAGTCCTGCTAATGTCTGTAGGCCAGCGCCCCGCCTCTCATCGCAGACCCAGCCGGTGATGCCGATGTACATGTCCAGCGCTAGATAGTCTTCAAGTGCCTCTTGGTTATCGGTGAAGCAATGCACCACGCCGCCCACAATCTGTTCGCGATAGCGGCGCAGCAGGGCTACAAACTCGGGATGTGCGTCTCGCTGGTGCAAAAACAGGGGCTTGCCAAGTTCCACCGCGAGCTTAAGGTGTTCTTCAAAAACTTCGAGCTGTGCTTCTGGGCTCGAGAGGTTGCGATTGAAGTCCAACCCAGTCTCGCCGATGGCGACGCACTTGTCTTCACTGGCGAGCGCGCGCACTGAGAGCAGGGTGTTTTCGTCGAAGCTCTCCGCAACATGTGGGTGATAGCCAGCTGTGCAGCTAAAGACCTCCGGGCGTGCCTTGCTTAGACTTAACGCTGCCTCGTTCGATTTCTGGTCGGTACCAGTAACGATAATGTGTGACACACCGGCAGCTTGTGCAGAGGTTACGACCTCATCGAGGTCATCGCTGAAGGATTCGTGAGTGAGGTTGGCGCCAATATCTACTAGATTCATTATCTGACTCAAATGCTGCAGGTTGGGGGGTGAGTGCTAAAAGCGCTCAGAGTCTATCCTAGCCATGGGATGAGAGCTAGCTGTCACGCCATGTTCAGAGCAGTCGGTGCGTAGATATTTGCTCACTTTTCCTCGATAATAGCTCCTTGATTAATAGTAGGTCTTCAAAGTGGACGCAAAAGTTAACATGCAGACGGAAAAAAAAGCACTCGATTGGGCAAACCTCGGTTTTCAATACCAGAGAACTGATTCTCGCTTCAGCGCAAATTGGACAGATGGCAGCTGGAATGAAGGCGAGCTGGTTAGCAGCGAGTTGATTGCAGTGCACGAAGGCGCTCCGTCGCTGCACTATGCTCAGCAATGCTTCGAAGGTATGAAGGCGCAGACCGCGTCGGATGGCCGTGTCCTTCTCTTCCGTCCGGATCTAAATACTGAACGAATGGACCTCGCCGCGGCGAGATTGCTCATGCCTGCTGTACCGCGTGGGCTATTCATGCGTGGTGTCGAGGAGGCCGTCAGAGCGAATTACGCATGGATACCACCTTACGGTTCCGGTGCCTCTCTGTATATTCGGCCCATGCTGATCGGCGTCGGCGAGAATCTGGGTCTGAAGCCAGCACAAGAATTCGAATTTCGCGTCTTTGTCTCGCCCGTAGGGCCTTATTACAAACAAGCCGGCCTGTCGGTTATCAGTCTTGCCGTTTCCGATGTTGACCGCGCCGCGCCTAGAGGCACTGGCAGCTACAAGGTCGGAGCTAACTACGCGGGCGGATTACTTGCGACCAAGTTAGCGCAGGAGATCGGCGCCAACGAAGCCCTGTATCTAGATTCCAAGGAAGCGCGTTACATCGACGAGGCGGGTTCGGCGAATATTCTTATCTGTACGAAAGATGGCATGCTGCTCACACCTAAGTCTGATGCCATATTGCCCAGCATCACGCGTCGCTCGATCATGACGCTAGCAGAGCAGCAGTTAGGGATGAGCACGCTAGAGCGGCCTATTGATCTGCGTGCAGAGTTCTCCACGTTTCAGGAAGCGGCTGCCTGTGGTACTGCCGCGGTGCTTTCGCCGATAGGCAAGATTTGGTTCGATGGCGAATGGCACGAAGTAGGTGACGCCGGATCCAACGTTGGTCCGACCATGCAGAAAGTCTATGACTTATTAGTGGGCATCCAAAGGGGCGAGCTCGAAGACAAGCATGGCTGGTGTCATGAGGTCAGTTTCTAACGATTCCACTATTGTGCCGCGGCATCATTCTATGGTGCCATGTACAACTATTACAAACCTTGTCGGCTGCCAATTCTGGGCGGCTTTTGCTAACTTTCTATTGCTCCCAAGTGACAGCTGTGAGAATCAATTCTACAGCGGTCTGCTCTCGGATCAATTTGTGACCCTGTGCAAGTAAATCAGTTTTTCTTGAGCAGATATCCTCCTCGGCTATTCTTGCCTCAATCTCAATAATACCCTTAGAAATTGCCCGCTTGCTTGCCGCAAGACAACGTTCGTGGGGGTGCTTGGAAAATATATTTTTAAGAGAAAACTTGACCCACCTCCAACTTATCCTTATATATGTGCGCTGTTCGAGTAGCCACAATCGCCAGAATCAGAGAGCTTTTATAACCGATGTCTAAATCTTTAGTAATAGTAGAGTCCCCCGCAAAGGCGAAAACGATCAATAAGTACTTGGGTAACGAGTACATTGTTAAGTCTAGTGTCGGGCATATACGCGACCTGCCTACCAGCGGTAGCGGTAAGCCTATCGATACAAAAGCACGCGCAGCGGCAGCAGCCCTGACGCGAAAAATGCCTCCAGAAGAGAAGGTCGCCTACAAGAAAAAGAAGGCCAAACAACAACTTGTGAAGCGAATGGGCATTGACCCTGAGCAAGACTGGGCGGCTAACTATGAGATTCTGCCGGGCAAAGAGAAGGTCGTAGCTGAGCTGCAGAAGCTCGCTAAGAATGCCGATCACATCTATCTCGCGACTGACCTTGATAGAGAGGGAGAAGCTATTGCTTGGCATTTACAGGAAGCCATTGGTGGCGACCCTGATCGCTATAAGCGCGTGGTATTTAACGAAATCACCAAGAAAGCCATCACGGATGCCTTCAAGGAGCCGGGCGAACTCGATATGCGTTATGTGGAAGCGCAGCAGGCGCGGCGCTTCCTAGATCGGGTTGTAGGCTTCATGGTTTCCCCATTGCTCTGGGCAAAGGTTGCCAGGGGGCTATCCGCTGGCCGAGTGCAATCTGTTGCAGTTCGTCTAGTTGTAGAGCGAGAACAACAGATTCGCGCGTTTATTCCAGATGAATTCTGGGAAGTGTTTGCGAAACTAAATACGAAGAAGAAGGAAAAGCTTCGTTGTCAGTTAGTTAGACAAGATGGCAGCAATTTCCGACCGGACAATAAGGCCGATACCGACGCAGCCCTGGCGACCCTAGAAGGCGCGGACTATAAGGTGCTGAAGCGCGAGGATCGACCAACCTCATCCAAGCCGAAGCCACCATTGATCACCTCGACCCTGCAGCAGGCCGCAAGCACGAGACTTGGCTTCGGGGTAAAGAAGACCATGATGATGGCGCAGCGCCTCTACGAGGCCGGTTATATTACCTATATGCGTACCGACTCGACTCATCTGAGCAATGATTCGATTGCGATGTGTCGCAACTATATCGACAAGAGCTTCGGCGCGAAGTACCTCACAGAGAAGCCGATGTTCTACAGCTCTAAGGAAGGAGCGCAGGAAGCGCACGAGGCGATACGCCCAACTGAAGTGAAGAAGGTGTCCGAGATCTTAATGGGCATGGAGCCAGATGCAGTGCGTCTATACGCATTGATTTGGCAGTACTTCGTTGCCTGTCAGATGCCGCCTGCTAGATATCTAAGCTCTTCAATCACCGTGGCTGCCGCAGAGTTCGAACTTAGAACGAAGGGCCGTATCATGCAGTTCGATGGCTACCTCAAGGTAATGCCGTCCAAAGATGAGGACATCGTGTTGCCTGCCGTAGAAGAGGGCGACTCTCTGAACCTAGAGCTACTCGAGCCGTTTCAGAATTTCACTAAGCCTCCAGCGCGCTTCACCGAGGCGAGCCTTGTCAAAGAGTTAGAGAAGCGAGGAATCGGCCGTCCTTCTACTTATGCTTCGATTATTACGACGATTCAGGATCGCGGCTATGTGCGAACTGAGAGCAAGCGTTTCTTCGCGTTGAAGATGGGCGATATCGTCGCAGAGCGATTGCAGGAAAGCTTTGCCGAGTTGATGGACTATAACTTCACCGCGAAGATGGAAGAATCTCTCGATGAAGTTGCCGGTGGTGAGAAGAATTGGAAAGTGCTGCTGAATGAGTTCTACGAGGGCTTTGCCAGCCAGCTAGTAAAGGCCGAAGGCGAAGATGGCGGCATGCGGACTAACGATCCGACCGAAACCAATATCGAGTGTCCAAAGTGCGGCCGTCACATGCAGATTCGAACAGCATCGACAGGTGTCTTCCTGGGCTGTTCTGGCTACGCATTGCCACCGAAGGAGCGCTGTAAATCGACTATTAACCTGACGCCGGGCGATGATGCAATTCGCACCGATACCGAGGAAGAGGCTGAGGCGCAGGAGAATATCCTGTTAAGAAATAAGCATCGCTGCTCAACTTGTAATACGGCGATGGAACCCTATCTCATTGATGAGAAGCGCAAGCTGCATGTCTGCGGTAACAATCCAGATTGTCAGGGATACGAAATAGAGAACGGCGAGTTCAAGATTCGCGGTTACGATGGACCCATTATCGAATGTGATAAGTGTGGCCACGATATGCAATTGAAGACCGGCCGCTTTGGTAAGTATTTTGGTTGCAGCAGTGACGACTGTAAGAATACACGCAAGCTTCTAAGAAGCGGCGAAGCGGCACCGCCGAAGATGGATCCGGTGCAGATGCCGGAGCTAATTTGTGAGACGGTTGAAGACCACTATGTACTACGCGATGGTGCGTCAGGCATGTTCTTGGCCGCTAGTAAGTTTCCCAGAAATCGCGAGACAAGAGCGCCCTACATAGAAGAATTGCTCCCGTACAAGTCTGAGATTGATCCGAAGTACAATTTCTTGATGGAGGCACCGTTAGAAGACGATGCCGGTAATAAAACGCTTGTTCGCTTCTCTCGGAAGACGAAAGAGCAATATGTGCAAACGGAGGTCGACAAGAAGGCTACTGGATGGAAGGCATTTCATGAAGGCGGCAAGTGGGTAGTAACGAAGCCGGAGAAGAAAGCCAAAGCGGTGAAGAAAAAGGCAGTGAAAAAGAAAGTAGCGAAGAAGAAAGTAGCAAAGAAGAAGGCCGTTAAGAAAGACTAGCGGCCCTTGCTACGCTCTGTGTGACGCCGTGTATGCTGTCACACAGAGCTTTCTGAAATATTCGACTAGAGGCGCTGCTAAATATTGCGCCGTATTACCCCAACACTGATCCCCTCTATAGCGAAATCGCAGCTTCTCAGGTCTACCTCGATTGGCTCAAAATCAGGATTTTCCGGTAGCAGGCTGAGTTTGTACTTGCTGCGGCCCCTTTCCAATCGTTTAACCGTTACCTCATCATCAATTCTCGCCACAATGATGTCTCCGTTCTTGGCTTGATCGGTTTTGTGTACGGCGAGCAGGTCATCCTCATAGATACCGACATCGATCATGCTGGTGCCTTTCACGGTGAGTAGGTAGTGAGCTCTGGGTGAAAACATGTCCGGAGGTATGTCGCAGTAGTCAGAGATAGATTCCTGCGCGAGGATTGGGCTGCCGGCCGCTACCTGGCCGATGATGGGTAGGCCTAGCTGTTCGTTAATGGGTAGTTTAATGCCTCTGGATGTTCCAGGTAGAACCTCGATCGCACCTTTTCGAGCTAGTGCTCGCAGGTGTTCTTCGGCGGCATTCGGTGATTTGAAGCCCATCTTGCTGGCTATTTCAGAGCGAGTAGGCGGGTAGCCAGTCTCGTGCATATACTCCTTAACGTAGGCGAGGATTTCTTCTTGCCGGGTCGTGAGCTTAAGCATGTTATTGTCCTTTGCGGGTAAAAATACTGTAATTATATACAGTTATCTGGCAATGACAATAAAACTTTAGGACTATGATTTATAAGATTTATTCGGGCTCAAGGCTCAGGTAATCTGAAAATCATCGCCCAAGTCTAGTGAATCCGGCTCAATATCTAAAAGCGCGCCAGAGAAGTTCTCTGGGACAAACACTTGATCCGAGTAGGCTTGATCTTTGCTGTTAAGCTCAAAGGGGGTGCGCCAGTCTTCGGGCGCTTCGGCTTCACAAATGCTGAGCTGACGCCAGGTGCTGAGATCGTATTCACCGAGCTCGCCATCGACCAGCTGGTATTCTATGGTGCTATTCGGCTCATCAATTGCGACAACTTCGAAGAGGGTTCCGCTGGGCGGTTCTTGATACCAAGCAGAAACCTCGGGCAGAATTTTATTCATCGCCTTGTCTCCAGGGTCCTACAAATTTAAATGAATGAACTCCTTGTAATGAGTGCTTTAGTGCTAAAGATTGAACTATTGCTTCCGTTAAAGCTCAACTATAGTGAGTTTTAATCAGACAATGGAAGCGAAATCGGTCGATAAATCATCTTCACTTTAAGCATTAAATTAATAGCGCTTGCTAAGCGATTGACTCCATTGAAGAACCGCTTTTGCTAGCTTCGAACATATTTGTGATAATCGCTTCTCACTAGTCGGGTAAACCAAATGCAGCATACGAATACCGAAACTGGCGTGGTCATGCTTGACCTAAAGGGCCTGGACGTGGAGATTGAGGAGAGAGAACTGCTAACGCATCCGCAGGTTGGCGGTGTGATTCTCTTCAGTAGAAACTACGCATCTGTCCAACAACTCGAAGACCTAGTAGCCTCAATCAAGCAGTGTAACGACCACCTCCTTGTCGCAGTAGATCAGGAGGGAGGTCGCGTTCAGCGTTTTCGCGAGGAGTTCTTAACACTGCCGCCTCTGCGAGCTATCGGCCTAGAATACGAGAATGATCCAGAGCAGGGAATAGCGGCGGCTAGACTCTGTGCCTGGGCGATGGCTGCCGAGCTGATGCAATATGGGGTCGATATTAGCTTCGCTCCTGTCCTAGATCTGTTCGATGTAAATAGCCCGGTAATAAAGGAGCGAGCATTTTCAGGTGACGGCGCTACAGTGGGGGATATTGGTCTCGCTTATATCGAAGGGATGCAGGACGCTGGCATGGCGGCTACTGGCAAGCACTTCCCAGGCCACGGTAAGGTGTTGGCTGATTCTCATACCGAGCTGCCAACCGATACGCGCAGCCTAGAAGAGATTCGAGCGAATGACCTAATTCCCTTTACTAAATGCATTCAGTCATTGGATGCAATAATGCCTGCGCATATTGTCTATCCCGAGGTCGACGAACATTGTGCGGGCTTCTCGAAAGTCTGGATAGAGGGCTTGCTACGCACAGAGCTGGGGTTTGATGGGGTGGTGTTTAGTGACGACCTCACCATGAATGCTGCACACAGTGCGGGCTCGGTTACCGAGCGTGCCGACATGGCTTTAGCTGCGGGATGCGATATGGTGCTGGTCTGTAACCAGCCGGAACAGGCTGCTGCGGTGGTGGACTATCTGCACGAGAAGCAACAGCCGGGCAATAATAGAATCGGCTGCATGTTAGCGAAGAACGCGAGTAAACATGCTGGCCTGTATGAGAGTGATAAATGGCTGGAGACTAAACAGTTAATCGGCAAATTGTCGGTGTAACTAATTCATCTAGCAGCAGCTAGAGGAAATCTTTTTAAATTGGAGAGTATCGAAAGTGCCAGAGAATTTATTGTCTTTAGATTTGTTGAGTGAGCTAGGTTGGGGCGTGGAATTGTTTGCTGTAGTTACGATCACGCTGGTTGGTCGTTTGATTGCGATGCGCTTTCTCAAGGTTCTCGGCAGTCATTTCGAGAAGACTAGCAATGCCTGGGACGATGCGTTGTTCGAAGCGGCGCGGGTACCGATGAGTTGGTTTATTCTGATAATGGGGCTGTTATGGGCCGTCGAGGTAAGTGACGGCTATATTGATACGGAATTGTTTTCAGCGGATAACCTAGCCGTATTTAGACAGCTCACTTTTATAGTGTTGATCGCTTTGTTTGTTGTGAGATTTTTGACTCGAGCAGAAAATCGCCTCCTAGAGATTCAGCGAGAAGAGGCAGGCGAGCTAGGCACGACTCTCGACCCTACGACTGTTTATGCGCTTGGGAAAGTGCTGCGCCTTTCTACCTTTATCTCTGCAGTGCTGATTGCGATGCCTACTGTGGGAATAGAAATCACCGCGCTATTGGCGTTCGGTGGTGTCGGCGGCATCGCTGTAGGCTTTGCAGCAAAAGATTTGCTTGCCAACTTCTTCGGCGGCCTTATGATTTATCTCGATAGACCATTCGCTCTCGGGGATTGGATACGTTCGCCAGACAGAGAAATTGAGGGAACGGTAGAGGCGATCGGTTGGCGCCTAACGGTTGTGCGCACATTTGATAAGCGGCCGCTGTATATACCGAATTCTGTATTCAATACGCTTTCACTGGAAAACCCTTCGCGCATGTCGAACCGGCGCATCAAGGAGAATATCGGTCTTCGCTATTCAGACTCCGACAAGATGGAAGCCATTGTTAAAGATGTGAAGGCGATGCTGCAGTCTCATGAGGAGATCGATCAGAAACAAACCTTGATCGTAAACTTCTTGAGCTACGGCGCTTCGTCACTCGACTTTTTTATCTACACATTCACGAAGACTACGAACTGGATTTATTTTCACGAAGTAAAGCAGGATGTGCTGCTGAAGATTGTCGATATCGTTCACTCGCACGGTGCAGACTTCGCCTTCCCAACGACTACGCTCGACGGTATTGATGGAATGCTAAGAAAGACTGCGATCAGGGAAGAGCCTTAATCAGATGACGCCGAAACAAATCGTAGAAATTCAGGCGCGCTCTACTCTAATGCATTGTGATACCGAGGTAGAAGCCGCCTTAGATTCGATGGCAGCTTCTATTAGCGCCGTGTTAGCGGATAAGAACCCGTTAGTGATTTGTATCATGCATGGCGGCTTAATCGTCAGCGGCAAGCTGGCGACTCGTCTGGATTTTCCGCTGCAGTTAGATTATCTGCATGCAACGCGCTATCGCGGGAAAACTATTGGCAAAGATCTACAGTGGAAGGTTTTTCCCAGCGCGTCTCTCAAAGGCCGTGCAGTTCTTCTAGTCGACGACATCTTCGATGTTGGCACAACGCTGAAGCTGATCGTCGAATATTGTAAGCAGCAGGGCTGTGCATCTGTGCACACTGCCGTGTTGTTAAACAAGCAGCACGATCGCAAAGAGGCGGGCATTGCAGTGGAATTCGTAGGCCTGGCGGTCGTTGATCGCTATCTGTTCGGCTATGGGATGGACTACAAAGACTATCTGCGCAATGCCTCGGGAATCTATGCAATTTCCGATCACGATATGTGACTGCTAGTCGGCTGCTGTGAGGTGGTCGGCTCCTCTACACGCACTCGACTAATTTAGGTAGGCTAGTGAATAGCAGTGCCGTCTTAATCCCTTTATTTTCTTCGCTCGCAAACAGGCTTCGGTATCTGCTCAGCTGGCCCGAGTAGAGTGCTACCTGCTCCGCGAGAAAACTCTCCAATGATTGCTTGTTAGACGGCTGCGAAGACTTGTAGTCGATGATCCAGCGCACTCCAGTCTCATCGATAAATGTGCGGTCGATTACGTGGGTGTGCACATAGTCGTTCGCGTAACTCTGTAGTGGGAGTTCGGCGGCGCTCTGCGCTTGCTCGTGATCAAAAATCCAGCTGAGTTCAGAATCCTGCAGGGTCTTGCTCAGGGACTGTTCGATCTTCGCCATAGCGTTATCGATTTCGCTGCTAGCGAACGAGAACGCATTCAGCCGTCTTTTCCAGTAGATCTTCAAACCTGCAAGGTTGGCGGCATCCAGAAGTCGGTTGTTGCTTAGGTAGTTCTGCAGCGCCTCGTGGACGAGATTACCGACCTCAATCTGCAGGTGATTTTCTGCAAGCAGCTCGATCGGTGCGCAGTCATCGCCTTGATCGATCGGTAACTCTTCAGCTGTTTCTGAAGAATCGCTGGGGGAGAATGCGGCTGCGGGTAGTCGTAGAAGTGAAGGGGGTGTCTGCAAAGGATCTTGCTGCTTAAAAGGCATACTCATGGAGTGTATAGGTAGGTAGTCGACCGATTCTTCGATGAGGTTTTTCCAGATGGTAGCGAGCAATGTGCCGGAACCAGGAGTGGCCGCTTCGCCTTCTTTGTCCGCTAATGAGGCAGAGAGGTAGACCGATTTCATGGCGCGAGTGACACCGATATACAGGAGTCGCGTGCTTTCTAATCGTGACTTCTCCGCCTTCTCGAAGCGCAGTAGATTATAAAGGTTATTGTCTTCGTTTCCCGTTGCCGACAGCGTCGCTAAGAAGAGCTTGTTCTCGCCTTGTTGGTTTAAGCGCTGATGCCACAGCAGTAGCGACTTTTCGTCGGCGCGGCTAGGCCGCGCGAGCCCGGGCAGGAATACATGATCGAACTCAAGTCCCTTGGATTTGTGAATCGTCATGATCTGTACTGGGTTTGCATCAGCAGCTACGGCCGCGCTGGAGACGAAGCTCCTCTCAATCTTCGACTTGAATTCGGCGAAGTTTTCTAAGCTGCCAGCGATTTCTGAATTCTTTAAGATTTCATAAAACCTTTCTAGGCTGTCGCGCTCAGAATCAGATCGAAGAATCTGTTCGCCGCCTAATTCCTTGAATGTAGTGCGAATAACGCGGCTTATTCCTGTCTGCTGTTTCGCCGAGAGAGCGCCGCGCAATACTGAAGTTAGCTTTACTATGCGGAGTAGGCCATCCGCGCTAAGAGGGTTATTCTGCTGGGCGTTCTGTGTGTCTTCGCTCAACTGGGTCATGCTCTCGAATACGCTGATATTCTTTCCAAAGTTTGCTACGACATGCAGATCCTCCAGAGATATTCCACACCACGGGGCTCTCAGGATGGCCAGCCAAGAAAGCCTGTCTGCATGATTGCATACGGCGCTTGTTAGACTGATCAGGTCGGTGATGATCGGCAGTGTATCCAGCCTGTCGATTTCGTTGGCCAGCCACGGAATCTCGGCCTCGCGAAGTGCCGGTAGTATGAATTTCAGGTGACCCCGGCTACGTATCAGTATCGCTATCTCGCGCTCGGGATGCTGCCTGCGAAGGCGCGATATCTCATCGGCAATATACGCTGCCTCCTCGATGTAGGCTTCAGTCTTGCTGTCTTCATCGAACTGGTAGATGCGAGTCGACACAGCGTTTTCGATGTCCAGTGGATGCACCGCGTGGGAGTGCGAGTAACTCACTGCGCCGCGGGAGATGTCGTTCTGCTCAGGAAAGGCGCCGGAGAATACCGTGTTTACCCAGTCCACGACGCCCGTGTCCGATCTAAAGTTCGCTAACAAGTCTATTGGCGTCATCGGGATATGAGCCATGCCACTTTCTCGCAGTCGAATGAACAGGCCCACGTTGGCGTTTCGAAAACCGTAGCAAGACTGCATCGCATCGCCCACAACGAAGAGTGTCCTACCGTCTTGATCTTCCCAGCCTGCGGTCAGCTTGCGCATTAATTCCATCTGCGACGACGACGTGTCTTGGAACTCATCTACGAGTATGTGCTTGATCTGATAGTCGAGGCTAAGTGCCAGGTCTGTAGGATTGTCCTCAGTGCCTAACGCACTCAGTGCCGCCAAGCTTACCTGTGGATAGTCGACTTTGTTCTTCTGCGTAAACGCGAGTTCCAGCTGAGCCATTAGGGTTGGAAGCACTAGGGTCAATGTGTTGAGAAAGTCCCAAGAGAGTTCGTCGTCATTGGGTAGGGGCAGCCTGCGAAGATAGTCCAGCGCCTGCAAGAGTTCTGGCGATTCCGCCATCAACTGCAGCAGCGCCTTCATGGCGTCCTTCTTTTCTTTTTGTAGTGACTTCTGTTCTTTGTTGCCTGACTGCGGTGGAAAGCCTACGTCTTTTCTAACATCTTTGCGGAATGCTGAATCGGATTTAACAAGCAGCAGTTTAGTCAGGCCGATCCATGCATTCAGATTCGTATGGCTAGATTCCGGGAGGTCGATCAGGTCGCTGCACAGCAGCAGCTCGGAATCGATTCCCTGTTCGTGAAGATTGTTTGTCGCGTAGCGAAGTAGCGGTATTAATTGAGCGGCGTAGGGCTCTAAAAGTAACTGTGCGTTCTCGATGGATTCATCGATCAGCTCCAATAGGTTTGAGGCAAGATACTCCATGGCCTGCTCAGGAGAACTCGCAACGCCTACGATATCGCCGATCCATTGTTCGCGCTGCTTCAATAGGTTGGTAAGGAGAGTTTCTAATTTGTTGCTGTCGTTGTCGAAGTGCAGCATCAACTCGCCGATAGCGGTGGAGATGGGCAGGTCTTCATCGAGTAGCTTTAGGCAGTTTCGAATTGCAACGTGATAGCAGTCATCGATCTGTTCGCTTATCTGTAGCGGGCCGCCAAAGTTAGAGAGAATTGGTAGCTTGCTTGCGAGGAAATTGCAGAAGCTATCTATCGTCTGAATGCGCAGCCGGTTTGGCGATTGCTGTAGCTGCCAAGATTCCTTTTCATCCTGCGCTAACACGCTGTTGGCGATCTGATACCTGTCGCGGTCTAACTGTGTCTCTATACTATTGGGATCGATTTTCTGCGCCCATTCGAGTGTATTGAGGATCCGCTGCGCCATCTCATTGGCTGCCTTCTTGGTGAAGGTTATAGCTAACACTTCTTCTGGGTATTGGCATACGGCGAGAAGTTTGAGAAAGCGTAGGCTGAGTAATTCTGTCTTGCCTGAGCCGGCGGGCGCCTGCACGGCGATGGAGCGCGTAATATCTAGCGCGTTCTGCCGCGCATCGAAGTCGATGATCTGCTTTGCCGTGCTCGTCATATCTCGTCTTCGCTCAAGAGTATCTGGCTCTGATCAGTTTCGGCTATTCGGCATAGCGGGCCTAACTCGCAATATTGGCAGGTAGTAGTGCCACGCGTTGGAGCGACGGCTATGAGCCCGGATTCGAATTCTTCCGCAAGCGCGTGGATGCTCTTGTTCCAATAATCTTGCAATGCCGGCCAGCCGCCTTCGAAGAATTTAGCCTGTTTACTGACTTTAACGTCTGCGCCAAAATCAGTTAACTCCAAGGGGCTGATTAGGCCGATGTTTTCGGCGTTGAGCTGAAAGATGAGTGTGGCGCTAACCGACTGATCGGTATCTGCGCTGACTGCAATCTGATACAGCGGGAGCTGTAAGTCATCAGGCCTATCGTCAAACCATCTATAGCTAGTAAATTTTCCTGTCTTATAGTCGATTAGGGCAAGAGATCCATCGGCCAGTTGATCGACACGGTCTATTCGCAGATTGAGTGAGAGCTGCGAATGTTGCCAGGATACATCCTTCTCGTTATGCAAGATGGTGAACTCGCTGCGCTGCTTCTCGAGTGCCAGGAAACCTTCTAGCAGTTTCGTTAGCCTGCCTTTCTCAAGCAATGAGAAGGCGGGGGTCATTGTTTCGGGGTGGAGCTTTCTGAGATAGTCGATAGCAATTTCGGAG
>Ga0307986_10000060_pt1 | contig 68403 bp, 58 predicted proteins | sample EllFjometageno82_FD_203170 | JGI IMG/M metagenome (GOLD analysis project Ga0307986, IMG submission 203170) | Marine microbial communities from Ellis Fjord, Antarctic Ocean - #82 | ecosystem: Environmental > Aquatic > Marine > Unclassified | place: Southern Ocean | collected 2014-10-09 | reverse complement strand
CTCCACCCATTACATAGTGTGCAGTTGGACCAACTTCCATCGGTTCCTTGGTTATGTCAACACCAGCAAGTTCTCTAAATTGGTGGTGCATACTTGGAAGTTTTTCGATGATTTCTTCAGCAGTACGTTGATTTGCAATGTCTAGATATGCACCGCCATGGGTTGAACCACGACCTTCTGCAACCTCTTTGTTAATCGCCTTAGCAACAACGTCACGAGTTAGTAATTCAGGAGGGCGTCTTACACTTGCTTTTTCACCAGCAACAACTTGTCTTACCCATTCTGTAGCCTCTTCTTCGGTTTCAGCATGGTCGCCTTTGAACATTTCAGGGACATTGTCAAACATGAATCTCTCGCCTTTAGAATTACGCAGAACGCCACCTTCACCACGAACACCTTCCGTGACCAATATGCCTCTTACACTCGGAGGCCAAACCATTCCTGTTGGATGGAATTGAACGAATTCCATATCGATTAATTCGGCTCCAGCATTAAGAGCGAGTGCGTGTCCATCTCCAGTATATTCCCAAGAACCTGAACAAACAGACCAGCATCGAGTAATACCACCAGTAGCCAAAATAGTTGACTTTGCTGAGTAAGCATGCATTTCACCATCGACTCTATTGTAAGCAACACAACCAACACAGGTTCCGTCATCATCTTGCATTAGATGGCTTACAGTATATTCCATGAAGATGTCAATACCTGAATGGATTCCTTTTTCTTGTAGAGTTCTAATTATTTCTAAACCAGTTGAATCAGCAACGTGGGCTAAACGTGGGTAAGTATGTCCACCAAAGTTTCGCTGATTGATCAATCCAGATGGAGTTCTATCAAAGATAGCGCCCCATTGTTCAAGTTCACGAATACGATCAGCAGATTCTTGAGCATGAATTTGTGCCATACGCCAATTGTTGAGGTATTTTCCACCCTTCATCGTATCTTTGAAGTGGACTTTCCAACCATCTCGGTCATCCGCATTTCCTAGAGCAGCAGCAGCGCCACCCTCGGCCATAACGGTGTGTGCCTTACCCAATAGGGACTTGCAAATGATTGCAGTTTTAGCACCACTTCGAGCCGCTTCAATTGCAGCTCTTAGCCCAGCGCCTCCAGCGCCTATAACGACTACATCGTAATCATGTGTCTCGTAATTAGTCATTCAAAGACCTCCTAAAAGAACGACATCAGTCCACCAGCCTTCTGTGCAAGCATAGATGTAGAAATCGGAGAACATAACCCAGAATAGGGAATAAATTGCCCAATTGCCATGGTTCTTGTTTAGTTTGGTACAACTCTTCCAGCATGCTTCAGCAACCGCACCGCCTCCATTGCGGAAACGGTTTCTAATTCCGCCGATTGCGTGGCGGAATGAATGGCAACCAAGTGTGTAACCGCCAAGCATTATTACGTTTAGAAGTAGAACAAGAGTTCCTACTGAAATTCCATAGGAAGTAGCACTCCCAGCAGCATGGAATTGTGTTGCCAATACTACATCGTATGATAGAACGAAGAGATATGCAACTGCAAGATACATGAAGTAGCGATGAAGATTTTGGAACAAAAAGACTCTGCTCTCTCCTTTGTAGTCGCCAAATGGTGTACTTACTGCACATGCAGCAGGGCTTACCATAAATGAACGGTAGTATGCCTTGCGATAATAGTAGCAAGTGCCACGGAAACCAGCAGGAATAATCAATATGAACATTGCTGGACTCATCCACCAAAGGCTCTCAGGAACCCATGAACCAAGACCATCTTGGCCTGGAACTACCAGCGGAGAAAACAAAGGTGAAAGAACGTGGCTACCATTGGATTCAATAGCCATTGTTTGGTTTCCAGCAGACCTTCCGAACTCTTCAAAAATCCAGAAATCAGCTTCCATGAATCCGCGCCATGTAGCATAGATGAGGGCAATTCCGAGATAGATTGCCATTGCTAGCGGAGACTTCCACCAATCGTCAATACGATCTGTTTTTCCTAATCCTCTTTCCATTGGTAGATGTCTTGCTTCAACCACAATAATTCCCCTCTAAGTGGTCCTAGTGACTTAGGCTTTTGATAATATGCCTATGTCAATTAGAACAGAGGTTGACGATTGTAAGGTTCTCAACCGAGAGCAGAGTAATCGACATCAGCCTCAACCATCTCGATTTCTTCAACATCCATTTGAGCCAGTTGTAACTTTCCAGACAATTCGTCGTTAACAGCATGCCAGTATGAGTATGCTTCGATAACCCAGATTCCAGATTCACGAGTTCCATTACCGCTACCCTTTACTCCACCGAAAGGCAAGTGTGCTTCTGCACCAGTAGTTGAATTGTTAATTCCGGTCATTCCGGCCTTAATTCCAGTCTTGAAGCGGTATGCCTCTAATCTGTCATTGGTATAAATCGCAGAAGATAGACCGTATGGGCTAGCGTTTGCCAAATGTAATCCGTGCTCGAAATCATCCGCTTTACAAATTGTTACCGCAGGTCCGAACACCTCTTCGTTGAAACATTCCATTCCCTCAGTTACATTATCGAAAACGTGTGGCCACATGAAAACGCCTTCAGTAGCATCTCCAAGGAAGTTTTCAGGCTTGTTATCGTTAGTGATTCTACCTTTGCCCCAGATTTGGCGGGCTCCAGATGCATTGCACATATCGACTCCAATTAGGAAATCCTTAGCGTATTTTTCAGATAACATAGGTCCGTACAATACTCCTTCTTGGTGAATAGAATCGCCAATTGTAGTACTCTTTACCTTAGCCATGAATTTTTCCATAAATTCATCGTAAATATCCTTGTGTAGAATCAGATTTCCAAGACTTGTACATCTTTGTCCAGCGGTTCCAAAAGCACCCCAATAGGCGCCTTCAACAGCATTGTTAATATCTGCACTAGGCATAACGACAAGTGGATTCTTTCCACCCAATTCAAGAGATGCGGATACTAGATTGCGCCCACATACTTCGCCGATCATCTTTCCAACAGCAGTTGAACCGGTGAATGAGATTTTGTTAACCCTTCCTTCATCTACTGCATCGACTAAATGTTGACCAGTTGTTGAACCCTTACCATGAACTAAATTGATAACTCCATCCGGCAATCCAGATTCATGCATAATGCGAGCTAATGCGAATGAAAGTAGTGGCGCATCTTGCGGACTCTTCCAAACACAAGTATTACCGCACATGATAGCAGGTATCATCTTCCAGAAAGGAACTGCAGCAGGGAAATTGCATGCATTGATGATTCCACAGACACCCAGAGGTCTTCTGTAGGTGAACAATTCTTTGTCAGGTAGTTCTGAGTTTACGGTTTGGCCGTACAATCTTCGTCCTTCTGACTGGAAAAACAAACAGGTATCAATCGCTTCTTGTACAGACCCAGCGGCTTCTTTCAATGTTTTTCCGATCTCACGAGTTTCAAGAGCAACAATAGCATCTTTGTTATCCATTAGGAGTCTTCCCATGTTACCGATTATTTGTCCGCGTGTCGGAGCAGGTGTCGCCGCCCAACTTGGGAAGGCGGCATGTGCAGCATCCAAAGCAGCGTTTACATCTGCTTTAGTCGATAGAGGGAACTCTCCAAGAGTATCCGCTAATATTGCTGGATTTGTGGAAGTGAAAGTTGCTCCATCACTTGCTAAGGTTAATTGTCCATTGATGATGTTATATCCCTTTACCATGGGTTTTCCATGAGGGTTTTCAGTTGACAAAATCTCCAATCCGGTTTCTAATACATGAACCATATTGTTGGCCATCGGCGGTGGCTTATTGAATATGACTATCTGATTTGCAACATTTTACAGCCAAAAAAGCAAAGTGGAGAATGTGAGAGTTTAAGTTGGTTCGCAGAAACAGAGAGGTTTGTTGAGAGCGGTCGGAAGTGTCTTTGTATACTGTCGGCGTGCTTGAAACAGAATGGTGATTAACTATGGCGGATAAAAAGGATTCAATTACATTACGCGTTTCAAAAGCGATACCATCTGATGTTGCACACGGCAGAGCTCGTATTTCTGGTGGAAACGCACTTGGATTAAAACCAGGCGATATCGTTGAAATCAAGGGTGAAGAACGCTCTACTGGTGCAATTTACTGGAGAAGCAGACCTGAAGATGAAAAGATGGATTTAATTCGTGTCGATGGAATGGTTAGGAAAAATGCAGGAGTCAGTTTGGGCGATGCGGTAACAGTTACCAAAGTCGAAGCAAAGGAATGCATCAAATTGACACTTTCTCCGGTGATGGCCAATAAGCAGAAGGTCAAGTTTGGCCATGGCATTGAAGGTTTTGCTCGTAGAGGATTATCCAAGCGCCCAGTGGTTAAAGGCGATAGAATTTTTATTCCCGGAATGACAATGTTCGCAGAAGCACTTCCCTTTGCAGTACTGAGCACAACTCCAAAAGGTATTGTTAAGGTTACACTCGAAACTGATATTGTCATCAAAGATGAACCGTTGGAATCTGAAGATGTGGGCCAGACCGGTGGAATCACCTATGAGGATGTTGGAGGTATTGGCCAACAATTACTGAAGGTTAGAGAGATGATTGAATTGCCTCTAAAGCACCCTGAATTATTCCGTCGTTTGGGAATTGACCCTCCAAAAGGAGTTCTATTACACGGACCACCTGGTACAGGAAAAACCATGATTGCAAAGGCGGTTGCTACTGAAGTAAACGCACATTTCAAGAGTATTAACGGTCCTGAGATTATCTCCAAGTACTACGGTGAATCTGAGAAACAATTACGTGAGATATTTGATGAAGCAAGTGAAAATGCGCCAGCAATTATTTTCATTGATGAAATAGATTCAATCTGTCCTAAGAGAGAAGAGGTTAGCGGTGAAGTCGAAAGAAGAGTCGTAGCTCAGATGCTCACTCTAATGGATGGTATGCAAGGGCGAGACAATGTCGTTGTTATCGGTGCCACAAATCGTAGAGATGCATTGGACCCTGCTCTTAGGAGACCAGGGCGTTTTGATAGAGAGATTGAGATTGGGGTGCCAGATAGAGAAGGTCGAAACGAAATAATGGACGTTCACATTCGTGGAATGCCTATTTCAGAAGATTTTGATGTCAGTTGGATTCTAGACAATACATATGGCTTCGTTGGAGCAGATCTTGCGGCTTTAGTTCGTGAATCAGCAATGCTTGCACTACGTCGCTATTTGCCAGAAATGGATTTAGAAGAAGAGACTATTCCACCAGAGGTTTTGGAAAAGATGGAAGTTCGAATGGACGATTTCAAGGGCGCAATCAAGGACATAGAGCCTTCTGCATTGCGTGAAATATATGTCGAAATTCCGAAGGTTACTTGGGATGAAGTCGGCGGCCTCGAAGAGGTTAAAGATAGGCTCAAGGAATCGGTTGAATGGCCACTAACCAAGCCAGAGCAATTCAAACATTTCGGAATAAAACCACCTCGAGGTATCGTGCTATTCGGTGCACCGGGAACTGGAAAAACCTTACTAGCCAAGGCTGTTGCAAATGAAGCCCAAGCTAATTTCATCAGTATTAAAGGTCCTGAGATGATTTCTAAGTGGGTCGGAGAATCTGAACGTGCAATTAGAGAAATTTTCAAGAAAGCAAAGCAATCTGCACCGGCAATTATCTTCTTGGATGAATTTGAATCAATCGCTAGCATGCGCTCGGGCTCATCTTCGGAAGGAAGCGACGTTTCAAATCGCGTGGTCAATCAATTATTGGCCAGTATGGATGGTGTTGATTCATTGGATGGCGTTATCGTCATCGCTGCAACTAATAGGCCGGAAATGATTGACCCTGCATTACTTCGCAGTGGTCGCTTTGAGCGTGTATTGCATATCCCACCACCGGATGCTGAGGCAAGAGAGAAAATCTTCAATATCCACATCAGTGGAATGCCATTGAGCAAGTTCTCTTTGAAGGATATTATTGGTGGATTAGATGGATTCACCGGTGCTGATATCGAGGCAGTATGCCGCGAAGCAGCATTGATCACTATGCGTGCCAACAAGAAGAAGGTAACCAAAGCACACTTCGAGGAAGCAATTTCCCGTGTCCGTCCAACTGTGACCCATGAGATGCTACAATATTATCAAAAGATGGAAGAGCGTCTTACTTCTGGATTGTCTAATATCAAGCGTAATCGTGAAGATGGATTCGGCATGGAAAGCATGTGATTTGGCCACTTGATGGCGACGCATTGAAGGAGTTCATCCCCTCGTTGGGATATTACGGAGCGGGTGAGGTATATGGCAATCTTTGGTCGGGAGTTAATTGGAAGGGAAGTTGTCGATTCTCACGGCGAAGTTCTTGGGCAATTAATTGATATTGTTTTTGATAATCAGTTAGGGGCGATAACAGAATTTCTAGTAAAAATTAGCATCGATCTTGATGCTAAGTTACTGCCTTGGCTTGCCAAGGATGGAATTGTAAGTGTGCCTGTGGCTGAAGTTTCAAGGATTGCAACCAAAGTTCATCTAACACGCTGAAACATCTCTGGAATGGTCGCTTAAACATGTTTTTTAACGCTTTTACAATGTTGTGAGTGAATGGTGGAGTTGAGCATTATTATCTCAAGCGTGGGCAACCTTCTAAACCAATATGCTTGCGTGGCTTTGTCGGAATTATGCTCTAGTAGGTGAGATTATGGTTGAACTTAGCAAATTGAATTATCGAAGACTCGGATTACAAGCCGCTTTTTGGTTTGTTCTTTCTATGCTATTGATGACTATATTGCTTAATTTTGTCAACATCTCAAATACAAACCAATTGTCTGCATATGATGACGATTGGAATGATATGTCGGCCTTTAGGGAAGATTTGAATGACGTCGGAATTGAAACGCGTTCATTGGTCTCATCCCCACTATTATTAGCGGATATTGAAGATCCAAGAAATACTACATTCATCGTTGCTGGTGTAGAAAGAGACACACTATCATTACCTCAATTTGATGATGATGGATTCATCACAATCTCAACCGATGATGGTTATTCACCGTCTGAAGTGATAGCAATAGTAGAATTTGTTGAAGCCGGAGGAACGGCATTAATTCTCGAAGACTTCGGATTTGCAGGAACTATAGCTGAAGCATTCGGAGTACGCTACAGTGGTTACCAGTTATTTGATACAACTTATGCAACCGAACTCGATTTCAATTACATTTGGATGTGCGTACAAGCAAATCCGTGTGGGATGAATGGTACCGAAATAGACCTTGATACCGTTACACAACACCAAAGATGGGGTGATTTAAATGGAGAAGGTTCACATCCTTGTAAATCACTGGATGGAAATTCAATGACCTTAGAGGCTGCTGGAATCTGTGGTCATCACTGGGATAATGGTGTTGTAAACTTCGACCCATCTTACAAATTACTTCTTAACAACATTACCGGGTTGGAAATAATACCTGGTGTTCAAGGAGCACTTCCAGAAGTTGCAATTCGTGCGGTTACAAGTAATGAGGCAACAGTTGATGTAAACGGAGATGGAGAGATTTGGGTTGGCAGTGAAGTTACAAGTGAAACACCAGATTTGTGGGGTCAATTCAATCTCAGTATAGAAGCATGTGCTCGTTCGACTTGTGATCCAAATGATGGTGGAAAAATCATCTTTGTTGCTGACGGTTCAGCCCTGATGAATGCAATGTATGACTATCAAGGATTCAATGATGGCAAGTATGGGGCTGCGAGTAAGTTCATTCCAGATAATGACAACCGTAAATGGGCATTGGATGTAATTGCAGAATCTCTAATGAGTACAAAGGTTGGCGAAGAAGGTCAGCCATCGGAAAATGCCATGGTAATCTTCGATGAATCAAGACACCCTCAAAATGCCCTTATCGCAGATTCATATAACACAGTTTATTTCTTACTTGTTTACTTTACTGGTGAAGGATTGGCTATGCTAATTCTATTCCTGCTATTGTTCATTGCTTTTGAAGCAGTACTTATCAAAAAGCGTGACCCTGAGCCATGGAGGCACGTATTCAGTATCATTTACTACGGATTTGGAGATGCTAATAGGTACGTCTATTATTCTAAAGTGGAAAAGATACACCAAGTATTCTTGTCAAAAATACGTAATCAAAATGGACTGACGAGAGAGGAGTTCCATGCTTTGCCAGCAAGAGAATTAGTTGGACTAATCAATGACCCTGTGCTTGCTAAGTTTGCAATTGATTCGAATAGTAAATACTCATTAGAACAAACCGTTGCTTTGGTAAAAAGAATCAAGGCTTGGGGTAGGACTGAGGTGATTTGAATGTGGACTCGTAAAGCAGCATTCACATTTACTGGGGGAATTGCCCTCATTCTGGTCGGTATGATGATCTCAAATCATCAAATGATGATCTTAGGATTTGCCTTTGTAGCATTCATTGTTGTCAATTCATGGATTTCGGGACATGGTGATGTCGAAGTCCAAAGAAAATTGAGTGCAGATAATTTGTACAAAGGTGATGACCTTTATGTTGAACTTCTAATCACTAACCGTAGTAACCGTAAGACTCAGTTACTGGAAGTATACGATAATATTCCCCATGAAATGAAATTGCGCAGTGGCTTAAATCAGATGCGTTTGAACCTGCGCCCAGGTGAAAGTGCTCGTATTCGTTATGTTCTAAGGTGCCCGCTACGCGGGCACTATTCCATTGGCCCAGTTTCACTTAGAGCCAAGAACACATTCAACCTCGGTGTTGAAGAGATGTATGTTGACCACCATTCCGACATAGTTATCTTCCCTCAAATAAAAGATATCGAAGAAGCATTCCTTCGCTCTCGTACACCTAAGATGTATACTGGTGCAACGACATTGAGAATTCCTGGTCAAGGTTCTGAATTCTACTCATTGCGAGAGTATGTTCCTGGAGACCCATTCAAAAATATCAATTGGAAGGCATATGCCCGTACTGGTGAATTAATGGTCAATGAAAAATGTAGAGATGCAGTAACTGACCTATACATCTTACTCGATAGTAGGGATGTTGCACGTATTGGAACAGTTCTAAAAAATCCATTGGAGATGAGTTGTGTCTCATCAGCCAGTCTAGCTTCATTCTTCTTACACCGCAGAGATTCAGTTGCTTTGGCAATATATGGTGATGAACTATCCTACTTGCCACCAGACACAGGTGACAAGCAATATTTCAAACTCTTGAGCGCACTTGCGGGTGTAACTCCAAAAGGAAATATGCCTTTACAAGCGGTTACTAATTCTCTTAGCGGCAGATTCAGCAGAGGATCTCCTGTATTCATCATTTCAAGTTGTGAAGGGGATGGAACAGTTCCTGCAGCAGTGCGTGATTTGGTTGGGCGAGGACACGAAGTAACAGTTCTAAGCCCATCTAGTATCGACTTTGAAAGATTGGTCTCAAGAATTCCAAGAATGTCATATGAAGTTCTAAAATTGGAAAGGCAGAACCGTTTGACGACATTGGCAGGTTCTGGTGCACAGGTTATCGATTGGATGCCGGACATGGATTTGTCACAGGCATTAATGCAGGTTAGGGGGTACTGAAATGGCAAGTGAAGTCGATGTTCAGTCAGATGTGACAATGACAGATGGGATTGGTGCCCGCACCCTTCATCTAAAATTACTGAGAAAGCAATGGCAAATTCTCACTTTGCAAACCTTGGCAACAGTTGCATTGATAGCTATGTATCTCGAAGTTGTCTCAACATATGTCGTCGGCTCTATTGACCATACAATGTTATTTGATTCAATTGAGTTACTAATTGGCGACCAACTGCCATTAGGAGATTGGCTAACGGGGGAAGGTAGAGACGGTTTAGGTCGCTTCTTTGTCCCTCTTGTATTGGGAATGACGATTGGAGGCGGAATGGCCTTCTTAGCATTCCAAACGCCACAAATACAGCAGAGAATAAAACTTGGATTTATTATTACCTTGATAGTAATGCTAGTGGGCCGCCTAATCCTCACTTGGTTAACTGGAATGTTGTTTTCTTTTGATTTACGCCTGCCTAACGATTCAGAGTTACAAACTCTTCAATGGCCATTATTGATGATTATGTCACTAATTATTCTGTTCATTTATCTTCTACCAGTTATTATGGGGACAAGAGGAATTTGGGGATTAAGTCGTCGCTCGGTTGCTTGGGCAATAGGATTCACTTTGATCTTCTTAGGAATACATGCAATTCTGACATTCCCGCTTATCAAAGGACAACTCGGTTCTTATGGGGCCCAATTCATAACACTTGAAAGTCAGGTGGGCTCTCCAACAATTGGATTACTCGGTTTCAAATTGGTTACTCAAGAACAGTTCAATCTGATTGCGATTGCAATTCTAATCATGGTCTTCCAAGAATCATCCTATGGAGTAATTCGTTATCTTGAGTATGCCTACCGCCTACCTGAGTCCTGTAAAAGAGACCCAGAATATGTTCGTCAGATGGATAATATGCTAAACGGTCATCTGCGTCATACGATTGGATTCTTAGGATTGACTGCGATTGCAACGATGGTGGCATTAGGATTCCACAGTGTTCTATTGGAAATAGTCAGCAAAACCACAGGTTCTCAATGGGCAGGTCAAGTTAGTGAATCGATAGAATTGTCGCTAACCTATGGGCTGGTTATCTCAGCATTGATGTTCCTCTCATTAATGGCAGTGCTACGTTTCTTCATCCCTTGGCAGAGAGTCTGGGGTCTAATCCAGTCTCGTTTACCAAGTAACGAAACAGGACAAGAGAACGACAAAGATTTCGTACAAATCGATGCTTGATCTCAATCACTGTGAACTGCTTGCATTATCCTGCTAATCAATTCAGATAGCACCAGTAATGAAATTGGTAATAAACACCATTCAATAATAAAAGTTAACCAAGTCGGAGTGCCTTGGGATTGGAAAAAATCACCAATATCTGAATGAAATAGATACATTGCAAAAATAGTTAAAACAAGTAGTATTCTCTCCAACCACATTGGAAAATACCGGCCTTGCTTTTCTTGACGGCCAACAAGTGTTTCGCTCAATACAATTCCTCCTCGATTACGACCAAAGTCATGGTCACATGTCTAATCCGCTAAGTTTTGCCTCTAATGCGGATAATGCTGGGTCCATTGCAATATCCTTTGGTTCATTTCTGTGATCCCATGCAGCATCTAGGCGTGCTAATTCTTCATCCAGTAATGCTCTTTCATCATCTTCATTGATAGTTCCTGGTTGAGGTAGAGCGGGTGTTTCAGATGCTGCAATATATGTTGCAGCGGTACTTTCTACAGAATCGCTTGGAGTGGGCATTTGCTCCCATCCATCTTCAGCGCCTTGCGATGAAGTCTCTGAATCATCAGCACTGACTACTTTATCCAATGAGACCGGAACTTCTCCTGCTAATGATGGTTCCATGTGAGAAATCATTTCCTCATTGACACCAAGACGCTGTGCAGCAGGCATGGTATTTCTTTCGTAAGGTAACAATCCATCTCTTTGGAATTCCCACATAATACCATTCGGGGTGCCATCGGATAAACCACTAGCATCAAGTTGAGTAATCAATTCCTCAAGAACGATTGCAGTTTCTTCTAATGCTATTGATTCACCAGCATCTCTTTGATCTGCCTCTAAGTAAATATCATCCAATGCGACACGAATCAATTTGTGTGTTGCCTTTGCAATACTTGGTAATGCTTCAGGGCGATTACAATTTGCTAACAGTGCTTCGATTTCATCGACAGGTGCGCCAAGTTTGGCTAATTGTTCAAGGACATTGCGTAGACGTCGCAACATTGTAATAGAGCGGTCGAAATCTTCTAGCAAATTCTCTAAATCAACTATCAGATGGCCAACTGTATCTCCCAATTGGTGTTCTAATCTCTGTTGTACTGACCAACGTGCTAATCCTCTTACAGCCCCAGCAGTTTGCGGAACTTGTCTTTCAAGGAGAGACATTACTTCATTCGAAAGTAGATGTCTCGGGGTAGTTGCTACATGGTCAACGGTTGACTGAATTACTTGTAGAGCACGTTCTACTGCTCTATCGAGCAATGTCACGGAATATCCGAGTCCACGTGCGGTTTCAAGGCGTGAAAGCACAGGACCTAGTCCCTCAAAGGTTGAAGCATCATCCAATAATGCTTGAGCCAGTGGCTCATCAGCAAGACGGGCACGGATTCTCTCAGCTTCCTGGATATCCAGCAATGCTTCTTCATGTGCTTGACTTAAATCTTCAGCCTTATCTATCAATGACAACAATTCGGCTTCACTCTGACCTTTACGGCCTCCAAGGTCGCCTAGTTCTCGTAATATTTGGCGGCGCTCTTCCATTAATTCTCGTAGTTCTGCTTGCACTTGATTATAGCGTGCTTCATCTTGAGCGAGACGGTTTCTACTCTCATCAGTTCTGCGTCTACTGGCCTTAGCCTCACCATCAATTTCATCAAGGGTAGTATTTGCAACATGAATTCTTTCTTCTAACTGCATCACTTCAGCCTGAGCCCTTGCATGGCGCTCACGTGTGGTCTCAACTTGCTCTTGTAATACGCGAAGGCGGCGTTCATCATCATCTGCTTGTTGGCGGATTGTTGACAATCTTTCGCTACCTTCATCTAATGAAGAATTCAATTCAGCCTCTTTTAGAGCCATATCTTGAATTGCATCTTTAAGAGATTCGCTAGATTTGGAATCTCCTAGTGCTTTAGCCAATTGACTTGCTCTTTCACTAACTTGGTGCTCTAATTCATTTACCCTCTTTACCAAACGAAGCGCTCTTGATTCTGCGCTTTCACTCTTGGATACGGCTTGAGATAGATTGACTTGCATGGAATTGAGAGAAGAGTTGGCAGATTCCAAAGCAGATACCTGTTCACCAATACTTTCATTGGCGTGTCTGGCAAGACTTTGAGCAGCAGTTTTTGCAGTTTTCGCTTCATTTAATTTGGCATTCAAGGTAGCATTGCCTTTAGATAACTCATCAATTTCAATTTCCGCAGCCTCTAATCTTCTTCTCAGTCCAGCATCTATGGCTGGAGCAGGTTCTGCTTCAATTCCAGGCAGGCCTTGTGAAATATGATCAATAGTCGCCTTGAATTTTGCATTTGCTCGTGACTTACGTAATTTTTCTACACCTATTTCAAATCCGATTAGAAGGTTTATTTTCTGCATCAATATCTCTTTTCTTGATTTGGTACGAGTTCGGATTGTAGCGATTAAATCTCTAAAATCATCGAGAGCAAAATCATCAAGATTGCCACTTTCCCTTGATACTATTGTTCCAGTAGGTAGTCTGTGAAGCTTTAGGACTCGCTTAGAGTCGGTTAAATTCAACACCGCTTCTTCGAAAGAAGTATTCTCTGGTGCAGATATTGCTATAGGTATACCATTTCTCAGTACAAGAGAGACAGCAGTATTTTCGGTAATTCCCGATTTGAGATGGCCAGTTACTTGTTCATTGACCGCAGCCCCAAGCATTGAAATTACAGCGTCAGGACCTCCTTTTCCTTCACGCAGTACAAAACCGTCTGGTAATTTAGAACCCATAGCGCCAATACTTCCTACCTCTCCATCAAGAGCAGCAGTAGCAGCAGTAATTATTCTTGAATGATCAGAATTTGCCTCAGTCCAAACAGCTATTGCGATTTCACCGGTTTGAGCGAGTAATAGCGCACCATCGACGGTTCGAAGTGTCCAATGACCTTCATTGGCTAAGCCTAGATTATTTGATAATGAACCATACTTTGCTACTCCTACTTGGACAGCAAGTTCCTCGGCTTCACCAGGTAAGTCTCCAACACTATCTATCAACATACCAGAATCAACTGCAATAGCGCCTCGAACCGTGACATTTTCGCAAATTATACGCAGTACGGATGAAAGGTCACGTGATAGTAGCCGTTCAACAGAATTTCCGCGAGGAATCAATCCTTGGCGATCGGCATTGAATTCAAATGATTCGGGAATAATTTCTGCAACACAGCCCAACCCTGCCATCGAGTATTGACTGCCTTCTAATCTGGCGCCAGCACTTTCAAGTTCCTCCAGTCTATCCTTTGCCTCATTGCCAGCAAGTAGATAATTTCCAGTTTCATTTTCACAAATCCACGCAACGATTCTTCCAGCACGGATTAAGCGATGTCCAGAAGGAGTTTTCCTTTTCCCTAGCCATGTGGTGATTATTCCATGGTCAAATGGTTGTATAGAACCTGCCTCAACAGATATTTCTTCTTTGATAGGCTTTCCAATTGGTAGGTCAAACATAGGTATCAACTCATTTGTGTTGTCGCAATAATACGACGGTCTCGGTCCAAAGCATGGCGCCATCTAGCAAGGCGGCCACCCTTTCCACTTAGCACTACGATGCGGCTTGGAGATGCGATGTCTATCATCATTCTCTCACTTCCCTCGCACCATATTTCAAACACGTCGCCAATTTCAGTGGCGTAAGCGCATTCTAATGCAGCAGTTGTAATCTTAATCGCCTTGTCCAAAGGTGGCAATATCCCTTCATTTCCGACACTTGCCAACAATCGGCCGTTATCATCAATTAACATAGCCTGATCAACCCCTTCAATTCGAAGTAAACCGGCAAGAACTCGTTGTAGCATGTGTGCTCAATTTCGTTGTCAGCGTTGTAGCCTTCAAGAACCTTTGCGTTTCCATCCCCCTAAAGGGGGATTTACAGACCCAAATTAAATCTCCAACTGCAAAATAGTAGAAATTGAATCGCGGAACAGTTAGAATGCCTTATTTTCCGCGTAAAGAAGGGGCAAAGTTAGTCAAATAAATCCACCAATTTTGGCTGAAAACGACCCCCCTTGGTGAATGAGTTATTTCAAAACATATTGGAATAACTGAAACTTATTATTTCAATTGAAAAATCAATTTTGCAATTGAATTATTCTCATTAGTTTGTACTTATTTTGTGAGATTGGTAAGGATAATTTGGGCCCCGAATAGATCAATCCTTTATTCAGTATTTAGCCGAAATCAAAATAATCTAACGCTGTTGACAAGGGGTTGCTTGAAAAAAGGCGAAGCATCGCCTTGTGCTATGAGCGGAGGGAGTTCAGCCTTTACCGTGCCACAATGCGATGCTTGTGAGCACCCTGCTGTTGTCGAACAGGCTTATTCAGGCCGGATTCTTTGTAGCAAGCACTTAGCAAAATCTGTCCGTAAGAAAATCAGTAAAGAATTAAGATTACAATTAACACTACCTAAAGGGCAAAAAACAACTATTTTTGTAGCCATTTCAGGTGGTAAAGATTCGGCGGTATTGCTAGATTCATTAGTCGACTTACTCGGAGGGAACCCCGATGTCCGAATTGTGGCAGGTACTGTTGATGAAGGAATTGAAGGATATAGACCACCTTCAATAATTTGTGCTCAAGAGTTATGCGATAAACTTGGAGTTGAATACATCACAGTTTCATATCCAGAACTATCATTCCATGAAATGGATGAGGTTGTTCGCCGTCTGCCAATGGTTGCCAAGAAAAATAGCAGTGCTCCTAGGCTAGCTTGTTCATATTGTGGAGTTTTCCGCCGTCAAGGAATTAATCACTTGGCTGCGAGTGTTGGTGCTGATGTTATCGCACTGGGTCATAATTTGGATGATATGGCACAAACGGTAATGATGAATATGTCAAATGGTGATTTGGAGAGAACTCTTCGCTTAGCTCCTCATGCAGCGTCACTGGTTGAAGGATTGGCGCCTAGGATTGTACCTCTTCGTTGGGTACCTGAACAAGAAGTGCACCTTTATGCTCTGCACAGAGAGTTACCTCTCCATCATGAAGAATGTCCTAACGCTAAAGGTGCTTTGAGATGGCGCCATAGAGAATTGGTTGCGCAAATGGAAGCAGATACTCCAGGAACACGGCATTCACTATTGCATATGGCAGACCAAATCAAGGGTCTTCGTGATGAGATTGAACAATTAGGTGGAAGAAAGAATCCTCCTGCACCGGCAAAATCATGCCCTACCTGTGGCAATGTCACTTCTGGAGAGCAGTGTAAGGCCTGTGATATGCGGGACTTGCTTAGAAGTGAAGAAGAATAAACTGTTTAGATTCTTCTTCGCAATTTTTCCATTGCCGAATCTGCCTTAGATAATAGTTCCAAACATTCGGGAATTTTACCAACTCCGAGTTGTTCTTCAGCAAGAGCAATTGCTTGTTCACAGTCACGGCGGTCATCATCAGTAACTTTGATGAATGCAGCTTCACATTGATTGCGAAGGATTCTCCATTCACCCATTACGAAATCATATAATTCCAGAGCATCATCGTTAGCACGACCTTCCTTATCGAGTTCTTTGGTCATCCTTTCTAGTAGAGTGGCAGCATGAGTCCATTGTTTTTCATCCGCTGCAGCATCGATATCATCAAGTTTTGATTGCCACATTTCTATATCTTCTCTTGTTTCAAATTGCTTTTTCAATTTCTTGCGTTGACGCAGTGCTTTGCGAACATCATCCATTGCAGCACGTTCAGCATTAATTGTCCTTACAACTCCATCTGCTAATCCCATCGCTTGGCTTGCATTGCCCTTTTCCATTTCTTCTTTTGCCCGAGACAATCGCTTTTCCATATCAGAGGTATCCAATCCATCTGTTTGCTTGAGTTGTCTATCGGCTTCGGAGACAGATTTTTCTGCTTTTGCTTGTGCATCACCATCTGCTGCTAATTGCTGAGGAATTACTACTGCGTATTCAAAAGCCTCTTTTGGTTTTTCAGCGGATAGTTTTTTCTTGGCATCGGTTAACATCTCTAGCAAGTGTTCAACTGCATCTCCGCTTTTGCCACTTAATTGGCGTGAGGCTTCAGTTATCGCATTTTCAGCAGGACGCCACCATTCAATAATCTCATTTGCAGACTTCTTGGCTTGCCTAAATAGTAACTCTCCATCACGCAATGAACCCAATTCAACTTCTCTAACCCCTGCATTGAAGGATTTTCTTGGACGCTTTGCAATAGGTGCTATATCCTCAGCAGCTTCAACTGCAGATTTTGCATCTTGCATAATGACTTTCACATCACCTGCAAGAGAAATTGAGCGTTTAATCTCCTCTTGAGCATCATCTAGTAGCCTCATTCCATAAACTGGATCAATATGTCCTTCCTCTTGAGCAGTTGTCACCAAACTACTGGCTTGGTCTACAGCTGCACCCTTGGCTTTCAATTCTAATAATTGGTTTTCAACTTGGTCTAATATTTTTCTAAACCTTTTTCTAATTTCCTTCTGGTCATCACCTTTTACCCAGGTATAGGTTACTTCAGCAAATGAAATTAGTAATATTGAGATTGTTAAAAACCAATGCGGAGTCATACTTTCAGGAATTTTACCGATAAATAGTGAAAAAGAAGTCAAACAGCCAACACCGGTCATCAAAGAGCGAAAGCGAAGTACTCCGAGGTTACCTTGTAGGGTATTTGCGGCTGATTTGTAGCAAAAGAATGCGACTATTGCTACTAGGATACTACCTAAAGTCGCAGTTGAGAGGGTGAAATCTACATTTAACGCAGCGATCATCAACAAGATTGGCCAGATAAGACTTGCTCCACCGCCTACTCTCGAACGTGCCTTAGCGTCATCGACGACTATGTCTTGAGTGATTACTCCCCATACCAATATTATGATTGGCAGGCCCAATCCTGAAACGATTCCGCTTTCCCCTTCTATTGCAGAATTAAGTGCCGGCCATGCTAACCATATTGCAGCAGCCAATAGTGAAAAAGCACTGAAATTAACGAGGTTATCCATCTTCTTATTGCGCATTAATTTCTCGGCTTGAATCGCTTTTTCGACATCAGCCCATGCTTGCATAGAAAACCCTAGTAAGCAATCAGCCATAACAATCACCCTACCTTGCTTAGTGGCAATGTTCAATACCGACTCGCGCCGGCTTGCTGAGGAGAGGGAAGAATATGGCAGGACTCATCACGATGGACGACCTAACAAATGAACAGATCATCAAGATTTTAGATGATGCTACAAGACTACTTCCAGTGGCTAAAGGTGAACTCTTTTTGCCACTGCTACAAGGAAGAATTTTGGGTAATTTGTTTTTTGAACCGAGCACCAGAACTCGTATGTCATTTGAGACTGCAATGAAGCGTTTAGGTGGCGAAGTAGTAAATCTGGGAGACATAAAAAACTCCTCGGTGGTAAAGGGAGAGACTCTTTTTGATACCATTCAAATGGTCGATGGCTATACCGACATAATCGCTATGCGACACCCACGTCAAGGTGCTGCACAATATGCACAAGATTCAGCCCGTGTTCCAATTATGAACGGTGGAGATGGCGCCGGACACCATCCAACTCAAACCATGCTCGATTTGTTTACCATTAGGCAAGCACATGGAACTCTAGAAGGATTGAAGGTTGTCCTAGCAGGTGATTTGAGATATGGACGAACTGTTCATTCTCTATCACACGCATTAACCAGATTCGGCTGTGAATTAATTTTTGCTAGCCCTAAATTATTGAAGATGCCAGCTGAAATTGTATCTGATCTTAGAGAGAGTGGTGCAAATGTGGTTGAGACTGAGGATTTATTGGCCTCGATTAACGATGCAGATGTAGTATACATGACTCGTATTCAGAAGGAAAGATTTGCCGATGAAGATGAATATGCCCGTTGCGCAGGGGCCTACAAATTACATGCAAACAATCTTGCAGATGTAAAGTCTGAAATGATTATTATGCATCCATTGCCAAGAGTTGATGAAATACACGCAAGTGTAGATTCAACCCGTCATGCTTGCTATTTCAATCAAGCATTCAATGGAGTTGTTGCTAGAATGGCATTAATTTGCTATCTTCTAGGCGTTACTGTCCCCATCGATGTTGAATCCGAAGGAGGTGCACTCTGATGCCAAATGAACATAGCATGCGCCGTGTAACAGCAATTCGTAACGGTACTGTTGTTGACCATATTCCATCCGGTCAAGCACTCAGAGTTCTTGAGATGCTCGGAATCGGTGGTAAGTCATCGGTACCAGTTTCTTTGGTCATGAATGTCCCATCCAAGAAAATGGGTGCCAAGGATATCATCAAGGTCGAAGACCGAGAATTGACTCAAACAGAATTAGACCGTCTTGCATTAGTCGCACCAGATGCACATGTAGCGATTATTAGAGCATACTCAGTAGCAGAAAAGTTGACTATCAACCTCGGAACTGAGGTTCTAAATGTTGTTCGCTGCACATTCTCTAATTGTATTACTACCAATTTACGTGAACCACTACCGCACCGTCTGAAGGTGATTGGTAGAGATCCATTACACATCCGTTGCCATTATTGTGGTCGACCACAGGACTTGGATGAATTGATCAAGAACGTTTTGTGAAATAATCACAAATCGATTAGACCATTTGCCTCGATACTCTTCAAATCAAGGTCGCCAGGTAGTCCTAAATCAACCGGCATACCACCCAAGGTAACAACAATTCCAGTTAGATGGGTGTATAGGCAAATCGGAAGGAGTGAATTATCAACGTTCAATGTTTTCCAAGCCTTTACTTTCTTTGCTAGAGCCGATTGTAAGCCATTTCCTACATCATGAGCAATCCAAGCATTTGCCTTCCAAGCATGTTTCTTCAATTTCGTGTTGAGAAGTTCGGGTGCTGGTGCAACATTGTGCATCTTATCCCAAGCATCAACCCATGCCAATTCTGAATCAATGCACCATTCCATTCCAGTTTCTCCGTACAATGAATATTCAGTATGGCCGATAGTTGCTAAATGGCGAATAAATGTGCGGATATGTGGATGGCGTGAATTTGTATCAAACAATTTCTCAGTCATATCCGCAGCGGTATTAATTCGACCTTCGTCGTAGTTAATTAAAGCACGAACCAAGTTGCCATGTGGCCATTCTGTAATCTTATGTTCCTCGATAAAGCCCTCAAGTAAATTGATTGCTGTTTCATATTGCCCTTCTAATCTTAGCCTAGCAATATCGCCTAAAAATTGCATCCTTCCCGCCGGATTATTGCGTGGTTTCAATTTACTGACAGAGGTGCCAGTGCTCAATCTTTTTATCAGGTCCTTATTTCTCTTGGTTAGTGGATCTACTGCAAGCATTGCATGAAACTCAGGTGATAGTTTTCTTGATTTAGGGTTTAAAATACTGGCAAACCATTGTAATCTCGCACCTTCAATATCATCATCGGATAAGAATGATAAGCGAGGTTTGGCTTCTGCTAAATCTCTCTGTGCAAGGCTAGCAGCAGTTAGCACCAATCTCGCGATTTGAGCTTCTCTACCACCGCGCATGGCCAGTAATGAAATTGCTTCCTCTTCAGCCTCATCCCATCGGCCAAGACTACAATAGATGGTCATTTGAGCACTAATTCTTCTAACTAAATCAAGTCCCTCAAGTTCTTCTCCATGGCCTTCTAAAATAATATCTAATTGTTTGAATAACCTATCCCATTCATCATCAGCGATAAGTTGTGAAATTGGTTTTTGCTTGAGGTATATTTTATCTTCCAATTGAGTTAACATCTCTCTGTTTTCGCTCATCGAAGCATCAAAATTAATATCTTCTAATTTACTACCCCGATTGATAGAACCTGCCCATACAAAGAGGAAAGAAACTTGACCTCCTGCGGCTAACATCCATGTTAATTCTTCTAAACCATCTTTGGTTAGTATCCCGCAAACGCTATTCTCCCAAGAACCACATGTTTCACCTTGAGGTAGAAAACTTGAATCCCAGAATGTTATCATTGCCAGCGACAGCAATAGCATACTCTGTCCAGCAAATCCGGTAAAGCAAAAATTTAGAACTTTTGCTTGGACTGAGATTTCGGCTCTCAGTAATCTTGAATCTGCTAACCTGATACCCCCTCTACCCGAGACATCGTGGATGTCGAGGAAAAGAATTCTTGCAACTTCATAGATGAAGAGGAAACCGATTAACGCTACGTTGAGAAGAAGGAAAAGCAGCATTGCAGTGACAATTGGAACTCTAATGCCAGCTTGAGGAATATATGCGAACAGTTCAATCAATCCAAAACCGAGTAAACCTCCTTCCTCCATTATTGTTGATTGAATACTATACTCAGGGAGTTCGAGTACCCTATCTGAGTGAACAAATAGTGTTGGGTCATATAATAGTGCAATCAGGGAGATAACAGTATTAATTGCCACAAACGGCATTGCTATTAGATTCCATTTTACGATTGAAGCGACAGCGATTTGTTTTGTAGATGGAATGTGATTGTGGAAGGGAGAAGGCTCTCCGGCAGCAATTTTTTTGCTAGACTGATGTAGCGCTTGCCAAGAGGAACCTAGTATTCTGCCGTAGGCTAATATCGCTGGTGTGAAGGCAGTAAATGCTGCGATAGAGAAAATTCGGTCCTGTGGGACATCATTGATCTCCAATGTCTTGGCGATGATTGCAACAAAAGCAAACCAAACTATGGATAATAACAAGTATGAATATGTTCTCCAAATAGAAGAATCTTGTAAAGTTGCTCTTGTATTGCCGAGAGGTTTGATGACTTGAGCGCCAAGAGATGCACCACTTGATACAACGGCAGGCCAGATGATCATCAATAACGCCAATGCTAATGTTTGTGCGTGGTAGCCCGAATATATGTCAAAACTAATCATCATATATTCAAAAAAGAGCAGAAGGGTCCCTGTCAATGCGAATAGATATGAAGAAACTCCGAACCTCATGTATTTGCTAGTGAGCAAATCTTTGGCATCTTGTAGTGATTGAGTGACTTTGTGAACTTCATATCTCTTATCACCAGTTTCAAAGGCAACTTGTAAACCTCGTAGTTGTCTTGGAACGATTCTATTCCAAAATAATAGGGCCGTAGATATTGCAAATAACAAGGGCACTAGAGCCTCCACTGAAAACTCAGTGATGATAGGAGGTGCGCTCATAATCTCTGCTCAATCTTTTTGCTTTTCACCTTATGGTTTACAATAATTAAAAAGGGAGATTTTCAAACCTATTGCGAATTAACCATCAATCTTCGGATTGTTGCTGGCTAGGAACCAAGCATGGCTGTGATTCCTTGTTAGAAATCTCTGCCATTAGGTCCTCTATGAACTGGTCTAGAGGTAAATCGGACACTTGGTCACCATTTCTTGCTCGTAGGCTCACAGTTCTATTCTCGGCTTCACCTTCTCCAAGGATGACCATATAGGCAGGTTGCATTTTTCTATGGGTACGAATCTTCTTACCAATTGTATCATCTCCATCATCTATCAATACACGGATTTCCTTTTCTTTAAGCAAATCTGCAACTTCCTGTGCATATTGCTTATGCTTCTCAGAGATGGTAATAATATGGCATTGAGTCGGTGTTAACCAGGTAGGGAACTTTCCAGCAAAGTGTTCTATCAGAACTCCGACAAACCGTTCCATGCTACCGAATGGAGCTCTGTGAATCATTACAGGGCGATGCATTTCTCCATCGTTTCCTTTGTACGACAGGTCAAATCGCTCAGGAAGATTGTAATCGACTTGAACAGTTCCAAGTTGCCATTCTCTTCCGATCACGTCTCTGACAACGAAATCTATCTTAGGTCCGTAAAATGCAGCCTCACCTTCTTCTTCAGTCCATTCAACACCTAATGATTGAGCGGCAGAGCGGCATGCATCTTCTGCCTTATCCCAGGCTTCAGGCTGACCGACATATTTGTCAGAATCAGGGTCTCTTAAGCCAACTCTTACTCTATAATCGGTCATTCCTAATTTGTTAAAGATAATTTGAACCAATTCAATACAGCCTAGCACTTCCTCAGCGATTTGTTCCTCGGTTACGAATAGATGGGCATCATCTTGAGTAAATCCACGGACTCTGGTCATACCAGAGATTTCACCTGATTGTTCCCAGCGATATACGGTTCCGAATTCAGCTAATCTCAAAGGTAAATCTCGATAACTGCGGGCTTGAGATGAATAGATTTTGACGTGGTGAGGACAGTTCATTGGTTTTAGCATATATCCATCAATATCACCCGATTTCATTAAATTTGCAAGTTCAGAACAAGAACATCCTTCATCTGCCAATTTCTTCATCAAGTCCTTTTCAACAAGTGGTGGATATTGCGACTCTTGATAGTAAGGGAAATGCCCAGAGGTGCGGTACAAATCTAGTTTTCCAACGTGTGGAGTGAAAACTTGTGAGTATCCTTGACGGCGTAAATGGAAGGAAATAAAATCCTGTAACTCCTGACGAATTATTGAACCGCGAGGTGTCCACAAGATTAGTCCCTGGCCCACTTCTTCATCGATATGGAATAATTGCAAGTCCTTTCCAAGTTTGCGATGATCTCTTTTCTTGGCTTCTTCAATATTCTTTAGGGTGGCTTGTAGGGCGTCCTTTGTTGGCTCAACCAAACCATAAATCCGTACTAATTGTTCCCTTTCTTGATCTCCACGCCAATATGCAGAAGATACCGAAGTTAGTTTGACGAACATCAACCGAGATAGATTGGGGACGTGCGGTCCAAGACAAAGGTCGTACCATTCACCTTGTTTGTAAATAGTGGAACCAGCACCATCTTCCAATTTATCATTGATTATTTCCATCTTGTAAGGGTTATGCTCGAAATGAGATTTCAAATCCTCTTCATTCAATTCGATTCTTTCAACCACGGCATTTTGCTTTGCTAAGAATTGCATTTTCTTTTGGATTGCCTTGAGGTCAGCCTCTGTAATAGGGTCCATTTTGAAATCGTAGTAAAATCCTCTTTCAATAGCAGGGCCAATCGTTGGCAATGCGCCAGGATAAAGTTCGGTAACGGCCTGTGCCAAAAGATGTGCAGCACTATGGCGTAGAATGTGAATCCCTTCTTCTGAAACAGAGAGAATACCTTTGACAGAACAACTGGATGAAAGTTTAGTCGACATGTCTTTTTCAACACCATCAACAAATGCCGCCAAGCATCCATGCTTGCGCCCTAATGCATCAGTAATTACTTCAGCACAGGTAATTCCTTCAGCATACTCATTGATTGTTCCATCTGGTAAAGTTACGTTAATCATTGACATTACACTAGCCTCAGACTGTTGAAACACGACCCGTAGGTCGTGCCTGACAATCCTTGGGGGACGCCTCCAACCTATCAAATCCACCTTTGACTTCATTACTTCTCATCAGATAATTAGTAACTTGAAATTAATTACCATGCAACATCAAAGTCATCACCGATTGTTGAAGATGGCTTATCCTTGACTTGTTGTTGGGGCTTTTGCGGTTGTTGTGCTAGGGCTTCGGCCTCTAGCTGAGCCTTTTCCTGAGTGATCCGCTCTTCTTCCGCAGGACTGGTAATCGCAAGACCTTGCTTTGCCTCCATTGTGGCAGAATTAGCTTTGACTACGAACGATTCTCTAGATTCGACTGCATCGATTTTGTAGCCGTACTTCGGTTCTGATGTAGAAGCAGGTTGTATCTCTTGAGTGGTGTTGTCAATTATTTGCTGTTTCTTTTGCTCAGATTCTTTAAATTTCTTTTCACCGATTTTAAATTCTGAAAACCCTCCAGAAACCGCATCCACTAGATTTGGAATAGTGTCGTCATGACTTCGCATAGTTGGGCTAGAAACTGATACCAAATCAATATTGTTGATAATTGTTTCAAAAACGGGCAATATTTTTTCTCCGCACATTGATGAATGTTGAGCAGGTGGCAGTGCTATGCGAGTCGGCATCATCGTCAATCCTGATGCTGGCCTTGGTGGCCGCTTGGGCTTCAAGGGAAGCGATGGGAGAGCCGAGGAAGCAAGGGCAGCTGGTGCCCAAGACCGCTCAGGGCCAAGAATGCAGCAATGCGTAGAGAAGTTAAGCCAACTTCTTGCTAGCAGTCTTAATCGCCAAGGTGAGAAAATTGAACTCATCTGTTGGTCAGGAGCAATGGGTTCTTCTTGGATGGGGCAAATACCCGTCACAATTGTTGGAGATTCCCCTCAGTCTACTTCAGCACAGGATACGGCTTTACTGGTGAAGCAGTTAATCGATTCAGAAGTGGACCTCCTTCTCTATGCAGGAGGAGATGGAACTACTCGTGATATTGTTAAGGCGCTTGGAAATCTTGGCCAAATAAACGGGAAATCTGCTTCTAAAACAGCAATTGTTGGAGTTCCAGGTGGAGTAAAAATGCACAGCGGTTGTTTTGCTACAACTCCTAAAGCAGCAGCAGAAGTTGTTTTGGCTTACCATCTAGGCGATTTAAGAACTGGAATTACAGAGGTTATGGATTTGGATGAAGAAGTCTATCAAACCGGTGTTTGGAAAGTTCGTATGTATGGTGAAGCATGGACTCCAAGTAGTCCTCGATTTATGCAAGGAGCCAAACAACAGGTTGAACGAGCAAGCGAGGAAGATACCATCGAAGCACTTGCAGAACATATCAAAACATTGGTCGTAGATGACGATGATTTGATGATAGTGTGGGGCAGTGGTGGGACTTTGAATCGTATGGGCAAACACTGTGGTCATGATCTAACTCTTCTCGGAATAGATGTAGAATCTCCTTCACTCGACGGTGGAAATAAGCGGATTCTTAATCTTGATTTAAATGAGCAAGGATTGTTGGAACTAATAGGTCAACACAGAGATTCTAATGGCCAAACCAAGCCAATATTGTTACTTCTTTCACCCATGGGCGGTCAAGGGTTCCTAATCGGCAGAGGTAATTTACAACTTTCACCCGACGTTCTTAGGGGGATTGGAATTGAAAATATTCTTGGTGTTGCAACTCCTAGTAAATTGATTGGTTTATCCAATGTCCGAATAGATACTGGTGATACAACACTTGATGAGATGTTTCAGCAAAAGAAATTCATCAAAATCTTACAAGGCTTCCGTACTACGAGGCTAATTAGAATTGCACAATAGGTCAGATTCTAAGTTGTTTATTTATTTTTGCAATATTTGCAAGAAATATTGATGCTAGAATCAGGTATGATAGTCCGAGTATAATTGCTAATTGCATACATTATAATTGTCTCAACTCCTTCTAAAGAGTATTGCTTACAAGAGTGTGATGAATTGTTAGTTCAATTTTTGCTAGCCGCTTGCAGTAATCCCAAAAATGGAGGAGATGGACGATTAGGTCTACTCTTGAATTCTGGGTGGTATTGAACTCCTACGAAATACGGATGACCTTCTAGTTCAAAAATCTCACAACGCTGTCCAGTCTCATCTTTACCTACGAATATTAGACCAGCAGCTTCAATTTGCTCGATTAGATCTGGGTTTACTTCATATCTGTGACGATGTCTTTCATCTACAGAATCACCTTCTCCATATAGGGTTCTAATTTTGCAATCATCGACTTGCCATACGGTTGGACGGCTTCCTAGTCTCATTGTTCCACCCAAATGTGTCTTTGAAATTTCTGGCATGAATACAACTGCTGCATGTTCAACATTTTCGTCAAATTCAGTTGAGTTCGCACCTGCAAGCCCCAAGACGTTACGGCAGAACTCAATAGTTGCAACTTGTAATCCTAGACAAATTCCTAGGTATGGGATATTGTTCACCCTCGAATAATTAGCAGCAATTATTTTCCCTTCTATGCCTCTATCGCCAAATCCACCAGGGACCAATATTCCATCAGCACCCTTCAGCATCTGCCATGCACTCGCAGATTCTTCAGCATTGGTCCAATCGTCCTCCAGATGTGATGCTTCAACCCAATCGATAACCAATTTTCTATCAACTGCCATCGCAGCGTGTTGTAAGGATTTGATGACGGAAAGATATGCATCACTCAAGCCTGTATATTTTCCAACCATTGCGATTCTTATTTCCTCCACTAGCGTGTCTAGGTGTAAAGCCATCTTTCTCCATTCATCCAGTAGTCCTGTGGATTCACAATCCAATCCAAGGATATTGCACAAACCTTGTTCTTGCAACATTAGCGGGACATGATAGATATTGGGAACATCGTGTGTTGAGAATACTGCCTCTGGGCTAACATGGCAAAACGCAGCTAGTTTTTCCCTAGTTTCAAGGGTCAAGGGTGCGGTTGACCTACAAACTAGGATGTCGGGTGAGATTCCTAGTCCTCTTAACTCTTTGACAGTATGTTGGGTCGGCTTAGTTTTTTGCTCTCCAACAGGGCCCATTACTGGAACCAATGAAACATGAACGAAAGTGACATTCTCTCTTCCGACTCTAAATTGGAATTGCCTTAATGCTTCAATATATGGTGAAGATTCAATGTCGCCAACAGTTCCACCCAATTCGATAATACAAGCATCAGGCGTTTGGTCAGAACCATCTGCAGGTTTGCTTGCAACATCTTCAATCCATTCCATCACCGCATCGGTAATATGTGGAATTACTTGTACTGTTTTTCCAAGATAATCACCACGCCTTTCAGCCTCAATTACCTTGGAATAAACTTTTCCAGTTGTCAAATTATTATCCTTAGCTAAATTGATATCTAGGAATCTCTCATAATTGCCGAGATCTAAATCCGCTTCGCCGCCGTCATCTAAAACGAAAACTTCTCCGTGTTCAAACGGTGACATAGTTCCAGCATCGCTGTTTAGATATGGATCTATTTTTATTGAAGTGACTCGCAGTCCAGCGGATTTGAGTAATACTCCAATACTGCTGGCAGTCACTCCTTTGCCTAATCCGGAAAGGACACCCCCGCTGACCACGACATATTTCATTGACATCAACGGGTTTTAAGGCCGTCGCGCCTCCTTAATCAACATACCCTCATTGATTCCAATTCAAATTTCAGTAAAATAGGCCAAATTTAGTTAATTATTTTGCATAGCACCTCTTGAAAATTGACATAGAGCAAGCCAATAACCAAAAGGCGGCGTCTCTAAAGATGATTTGGGGGAGCGCTATGATTACCATTCCAACAACGATGATGGCATGGACAAAAACCGCTGATGTAGGGGGAGGTTTTTCTCTTACTCAGCATCCAGTTCCCACTGCAAGAGAGGATGAAGTAATTGTCCAGACTTTAGCGACTTCAATATGTGGGACCGATATACACATCTGGAAGTGGGACCAATGGAGCCGGGAAAATGTTCCACTCGGTACTATTACTGGCCATGAAACATGTGGTAAAATTGTCGCTGTAGGTAGTGCAGTTCCCGAATCTAGAATTGGTGAGACCGTGGCGATAGAATGCCATTTTGCGTGTTGGAATTGCCCTCGCTGCGATGAAGGAAATGCTCACATCTGTGAAAGTGGAACAATATTTGGCGTTGAAATTAATGGAGCCTTTGCACCATATTTCGCAGCCCCAAGTATCAATGCAAGAACTATTCCCGAAGGACTAAACCCAAATCACGCATCGATACAAGACCCATTGGGCAATGCGATTCACACTTTGACTGGAGGGCCAATCAAAGGCGCAACCGTGGCAATTCATGGTTTGGGCCCGATTGGGCTATTCGCAGTTAATGCGGCCAAAGCGATGGGTGCAAAGAAAATAATTGCTATTGATTGGGATAACAAATATCGAATGGGCCTGGCGGAAAAGTTAGGCGCTGACCTTGTTCTTGGAAAAGACAATGACATCGTCGCTGAGATATTAGCTGCAACAGATGGAAGAGGAGTAGACAACTCCTGCGAGTTTTCAGGTTCACCAGTCGCATTATCTAATACAGTAAAATCCACTAGAATGGGCGGTTATGTCAATGTTTTATCTGTATACGGCAATCCAACTCCAGAGATCCCAATGAATGAGATAGTATTCCGATATTTGCATTTGAAAGGAATTAATGGACGGAAAATGTGGTCCACTTGGGATACTATGCACGAATTACTCAGTGCAGGACAAATCGATATTGAAACAATAATCACTAACTACTTTCCAATCACTGAATTTGAACAAGGGATGGAATTAGCAACATCTGGAAATTGTGGCAAAGTAGTTCTACAATTTCCTTCAAATTGAAATCCATTGATAGAGTCTTGAACCTTCCATGATTCCCCTCTTCTCCAAAGGGATTTGGGTTGGATTTGGGTTGGTCAATTTCAATCCATTTCTGGCAAGTCTGGTGTTGTTGCATCAGCCTTTGCCCACAATACATCATCTATACGCAGAATTGAAACGGCTGCTTCAGTAGCACCACTAATCGCTTGACGTGTAATCCTTAGAGGTTCAAGAACACCATTTTCTATCATATTAGCAGGAGACCTTGTGTTTACATCTAATCCAAAATGATGAGAAATCTCATCGTTTGCGTTACTTTGAGCGGCAACAACTTCTAGTAAAGTGTTGATTGGATCTAATCCGGCATTTTCTGCGAGTACTCTTGGAATAATTTCCAATGCATCAGCGAAGGCTTCAACCGCCAATTGTTCTCTGCCTGGGATAGTTTCAGCATACCTTCTTAGTTTTCTTGCTAAAGCGACTTGTGTAGCACCTCCACCAGCCAATAACAAAGGCTCTTCTAATAATTGGCATGCAACACCAAGAGCATCAGCAAAGCATCTCTCAACTTCACCTAACACGTCAATAGTTGAACCGCGGGCAATGAAAGTCGCACCGCCTTCTTCAGTGTCTACAATCCAGTGCGCTACACCATTCCACATTTCATTTCTTGATTCAATAAATGCACCTAAATCACTAGTGGTTGCTCTCTTTACATCGTGCAGCAATGTTGCCCCACAACCTCTGGCAAGCAAATCTAAATCCTCTTTAGCGACTCTTCTAAACGCTTGAATGCCAGCTTTGTTTAGTGCGGAGCGGATATCATCATCAATACCTTCTTTACAGGCTAACAAAGTAACACCAAGAGATTGTAAATGTACAACTTGTTGCTTCAACATCTCAATCTCCTTATCTCTAAAGGATTGAAGAACACCAGGAGATGTCACATTTAGTTTCATTTCAGATGCCATAGCTCGCCTTTCAATTCCACCGTTTATCAAAAGAACCTTACCGGCTCCAATTTTCTTCGGCATTGCTTCAAGGATTCTCTTTTTGGCTAATACCAATCCCGTAACCAAATGTGAATCAGTAACAACTCCTCCACTTTGTGAAAGCACCTTGACCCTTGTTGGGTCTGCGATAGTTATGCCCGATTGAGTCTCGATAATTATTTCAGCAGCCTCTACTGATAGGCGGGATAAATGTATACGCATTGCCTCATGACTTTTCCCTGCCAATGCGGTTTTGGTTGCTACTAATAGGTCCTCTTTTGCAGCATCGATAGTTAGAGTCGGTAGTTCTGTTCGGCAGAAATCTTCAGCCATACGATATCCACGTGCTATCATTGAAGGGTGAACTCCTTGGGTTACAAGGTGCCAAGCATTGTTCAACATCTCTGCACTAATTAGCACGGTAGTTGTAGTGCCATCTCGAGCAATTTTATCTTGCACAGATGAGGCATTGATCAGCATTTTTGCCACAGGATGTTCAACCTTTGCAGTTTCAAGAACAGTGACTCCATCATTGGTGGTCAAGGTTCTTCCAGTATCATCGATTAACAATTTGTCAAGACCTCGTGGACCGAGTGTTGAGCGAATAGCACCAGATAATGCAAGTGCAGCTTGAATATTCTTACGCAGAGCATCTCGACCGGAGGTTCGCTCGGTATCGGAGAGGATTGATGCATCGCTCATAGACAAGCCACCAACCACTCATCAATAAGCCAAACGCTTCTAATATCATCAGTAGAATCTCGCAAGATTAGCAAAATTATCCCAAAACCTGGTGAAGGAAACAATCAATCTTCGTCAACGACTTCAAAATCAGCATCTACGACAGCATCGTCACCTTCAACGCTGATATCGCCATCATCTTCATCGGAATTACCTTCTTGTTCAGCCATCTCAGCAGCAGCAGCCTCGTATAACTTGGAGGATACAGCGTGCATTGCTTCTTCGACTTCCTTTACCTTGGTCTGAATAGATGCTTCATCGACATCATCTAGATCAAGAGGCTTACCATCTTCATCTTGAACCATCTTTTCAAGTTCGTCCAATAGTGCCTTTACAGGGTCGACATCAGCATCATCCAATTTCTCAGCATTTTCTTCTAAGGTGCGACGGGTTTGGTAGACTGCTTGGTCTGCCATATTCCTAAGTTCAACCTTAGCCTTGCGAGTTTTATCTTCCTCGGCGAAGCTTTCAGCCTCTTCGATTTTCGATTGGATTTCATCTTCGCTTAGTGAGGTATCAGATTCCATCTTAACGGATTGCTCCTTACCAGTACCCATGTCCTTTGCACTAACATTGACGATTCCATTTGCATCTATGTCAAAGGTAACTTCAATTTGAGGAACTCCACGTGGAGCAGCAGGAATGCCGCCGAGATGGAATTGTCCAAGTGTGACATTGTCCTTTGCGAATTCGCGCTCACCTTGCAAAACATGTATTTCTACAGCAGGTTGATTGTCGGAAGCAGTAGAATATATCTCAGAGCGTCGTGAAGGAATTGTTGTATTGCGCTCAATCATTGTGGTCATTACTCCACCAAGAGTTTCAATTCCAAGCGTTAGAGGTGTAACGTCGAGTAGTAATATGTCGGAAACACCTTCATCGCCCGCAATAATTCCTGCTTGAATAGCAGCACCCATTGCAACGGCTTCATCAGGGTTAATACCCTTGTATGGCTCTTTACCGGCTTCCTTCTCAACTGCTGCCTGAACAGCAGGTACACGTGTTGAACCGCCTACGAGAATCACTTTGTCAACATCTCCTTTCTTGACACCAGCATCTTTCATAGCTTGGCGAGTTGGACGCATTGTCTTTTCGATCAACTTGGAGATTAAATCTTCAAACTTAGCGCGGGTCAAAGTAATATCCAAATGTTCTGGTTGCCCATCCTTCATTGTGATAAATGGTAAATTGATTTGAGTTGTTTGAGTACCAGAAAGTTCAATCTTTGCTTTTTCAGCAGCCTCCTTGAGGCGTGATAGTGCTTGGACATCTTTGCTTAAGTCAATTCCAGTTGATTTCTTGAATTCAGCGACTAACCATCCAATGACCAAGTCATCAAAGTCGTCTCCACCAAGTTTGTTATTTCCAGCGGTTGCCTTAACTTCAATTTGTGGTTGCCCATCAACTTCGTATATTTCTAGGATAGATACATCGAATGTTCCACCACCAAGGTCGTAGACCAGAATAGTTGCTTCATCCCCTTTGTCTACTCCATATGCTAATGCAGCAGCAGTTGGTTCGTTGATAATTCTTAGAACTTCAAGGCCAGCAATCCGACCAGCATCCTTAGTTGCTTTTCTTTGAGCATCGGTAAAGTAGGCAGGGCATGTGATCACAGCTTGCGTAACTTCAGCACCCAAATAAGCTTCAGCATCAGCCTTCAACTTTTGCAAGATAAATGCAGATATTTCTTGAGGTGTATATTCTGCATCATCAATTTTTGTCGACCAGTCAGTCCCCATGTGTCTTTTTACAGAGAGGATAGTTCGTTCTGGATTTGTTACAGCTTGGCGTTTTGCGACAACTCCGATAAGTCGTTCTGAGCCGTCTTTTGCAAATGCTACAACCGAAGGAGTCGTTCTTGCACCTTCAGCGTTTGGAATGATGACAGGGTCACCATTTTCTATCGTTGCAACACAGCTATTTGTAGTTCCTAAATCAATTCCTATTACTTTACTCATTTTTTTCACTTTCCTTTTTTCACTTGTGCTATAATTTTATTATTCAGAAGATTGTAATTCCACCGTCTTCGTCTTCGTCATCATCGTCGTCATCATCATCAGCAAAATCAATACTGACATTATCGGAAATAGGTCTTTCATCGTCATAGTCATCATCCAAATCAACATGTTTTACAGTTGATTCAGTGGCTGAACCTTGAGGTGTCAATTTTAGAGTAATATCTAGAATACCGTTGTTGAGGCTGAAGTCAACTACATCTTCACATTGATGGGGTAAGGCAATTGTTGCCAATGGTTGTGTCTGATTGTTTTTGAGAACTTCAATTTGTTGTCCACCATCGACCAATGATAATTCTACTTGATCCTGTTCAATTTCGCCACGTAATGAGAAGTCAATAGTGACGCTCATATTCCATCCATCCAAGTAGATGTCATCGGATGGTAAATCAATAACGGCATCATTTTTCTTTTCAGAAGTAGGAGTAGGGATTTCTACAGCGGCATCGACTTCTACAGCCATACCCATATTTTTCAAGATGTCACTAAGGTCATCACCCTTGGCGAACATTTTAGCCAGGTTGGATAAATCAAAATTGAAATTAACTTCACCCTTTGCAATCTTTTCAGCATCAATGCCCATGCCTTCAAATTGGGAGCGGAATTGTTCCATCAACTTGCGTAGTTGGTCCTTATCCATTGGCATGCCCATGTTTTGAAACATTTCCGACAACTGCTCAATCAATTTTTCTTCCCAATCTTCGCCACCTGACATCTATCTCACCACTACTGAACCTTCAGTTACATAGTGTCCTGTCTGCGGACCTATATGAACTCAACCATTGCACCGCTCTTTCAACTCAGATCAGTATCGTAAATAGAAAAGGCCAATTTATCAATAATAGGCAGAAAAATAGTGACATTACATCAGTTCATGTCCAGCGACTAGCAATATGATGGTGATTATCAATAATGCTCTTTGAGTATGTAGTGCTCTTGCTCTCTTCTTGACCGCCTTCGGTGGCCACTTCCACATAATCAGTCCGCCAAGAACTGACATTGCTAACAATCCAAGCCAGCCCGCCCATGCCGCAGAACTTTCCCAGTCCGGCATTTGAGAAGCGATTCCATGAATGAGACCTACGATGGTTGCGGCTGTACCTACAATAATATGAATTCTCAACATCCATTTATTGAATTTTAACAATTTCTTTTTAGTAGCCTTAAGATCGGTAATTCCCCAACGCACTGCATTGGTTTTGATTCCTGATTTTTGCAACCAAACATGTAATGGCTTCCAAGCGATTAGGACAATGGTTGCAATCAATAATGATTTGGCCAGTTCTCCAAGTTCCTCACCGAATTCATCATTATCATTATCGTCATCATCGTCTTTGTCATCATGACCCTCATCGGCACTTACGATTGGGGTCAAAAAAATAAATAGAACAAGCAATAGCAATAGTGACTTTGCTAATTTGTTCATATTACCACCCCTGCGCCAATGCTATAAGCCATTTTTCATTGGTAATAGTAAATCACTGTTTAGGACTACAATTAATTCACTGTGTGATTAAGTGGTAAAGAGTTCTAACATGTATTCCTGATGCACCATGACCAACCATGTCGTTGGTCTTAGAACCCCAGAAGGTACCTGCAATATCCATGTGAGCCCAAGGGATTTGTTCTGCGTCATCTCCTTCGCCTCGCATTGGTACGAATTGTTTCAAGAATGCAGCTGCGGTATTTGCTCCACCCCAGCGTCCAGCGCCAAGGTTGCGTGTATCAGCAATCTTTGAATCGGTAATCTCTTTCTCGAATGCAGGCAATAGTGGCATTGGCCATGCCAGTTCATCAACAGCATTTCCTGCTTCGTGGATAGTGCTTCGGAATTCATCGTCGTTAGACCATAGGCCAGTCGCTTCATGTCCGAGTGCTACTACGCAGGCTCCGGTAAGAGTCGCGAAATCAATGATATATTCAGGATCGTAATCGCCAGCCTTCCACAGACCATCGGCTAGAACCAATCGCCCTTCAGCATCGGTGTTCAAAATCTCGATGGTCTTGCCAGAAAGCGTTTTGATGACGTCACCAGGGCGTTGAGCATTAGAAGATGGCATATTTTCGGCCATACAAGTTATTCCAATGACCTTGCCTGTATATCCAGTAGAAGCAAGCGCTTCCATCATTCCAAATACAGTAGCAGAACCACCCATGTCGTACTTCATTTCATCCATGTTTTGACCTGGTTTCAGTGAAATTCCACCAGTATCAAATGTAATTCCTTTTCCAACGATGACAGGACAGCGTCCATCAAGGTGCTCATTCATTTTGAAGATAACCATGCATGGTTTTCTTGCACTACCTTTGCCGACAGCGACCAGTCCACCCATTCCATGTGCAATTGCCTCTTCGTAAGTTATTACGCCAACATTAACTGAATCATATTGCTTTGCCCATTCGGTTGCTTTGTTAGCATATGCCATTGGGTACATATCATTTGGTGGAGCATTTCCTAAGTCTCTAGAAAGGTGAACTCCTGACGCAACACCAGTAGCAATTCGGACAGATTCATTCAAATCGTCTTCAATACTTTCATCACAAATGATTCTAGTACTGAGATCATCTTCTTTGTCATCTTCATCCATTGTTTTGTAGTGGTTATAGGAGTAATCTCGAAGTAGTAGTCCTTCAGCAAATGCGGTGACCAATCCAATTTCAGTTGAATCCAATTTCACAGTCAATTCAGTTCCGTGGGTTCTTCCTCTAGCCTTTACAACTCGGGCACCAGCTTTTCTGTATGTATTTGCATCAGCATCTTGTTTTTTGCCGAGTCCAACTAGCATTGCCTTTCCACCCTCGGTTCCAAGAAGAGTAAGAGTAGTTTTTGCCTTACCTTTGAAATCCTTGTCCAATAACACATTGTTAATTTGGCTTTTTAATTGAGCAGGGATGCCCACGATTGAATCATCTAACTTTTCTGTACCTTGAAAAAGTGGCAGAATTAGAGTACCATTGATATTGTTTCCTGAACTTACTGTGATTTGCATGCTTTCACCTATTAGCGCCTACAGGCTACAGCATTTCAATCTAATTACGATATAATCTCAATAATCATTGCCAATAGTAAATGTTAACTCATGTAAAAACTCCTTCACCTTCGCTTTTGACTATGGACAATAGCGCCCTTGAGGCACCTTGATAACGAAGAGGCACTTGACCGTATCATGCACATCGCAAGCAAAATCACCCTTCTCATCGGTGCCATCATGTTAATTGGCGGCGTTATAGGGACTATTGGAGGAGTCACCGAATTTGGAGATACGGTCGAAGGACAAACTTACATCAAAGGAGAATCTAGCGGAACTTTTACCATCAATGAAAATCAATCTTGGGACATTGCGGTGTATTTGATCCACCCTGTAGATTGTCAATCTGTCGAACTTACAATTGTTGACAGTTTTGGTACTGATGTAATCGAGGACAACTGGAATTACGGATGCTCCGATAACGAAAGGACCTTCATTGAGGGCGAAAGGGAACTATATGGCAATATTATGCATGATAAAGTCGGCATGGAATATACTCTGAATAGCAATGTCAACGTTGATATTTCTGGTGAGTATTGTGACGAAGCGTGCATTGATTCGGCCATCGGAGGTATTTTTGCAATTTTGGGCGGAGGACTAGGCATTTGTTGTGCAATCCCAATGATCATTTTGGGCACTATTCTTGCCTTTACCTTAGACGATAACAAAACAAATACAATAATGCAATCTGGCCAAATGCCAACTGGTCAAGTGGCGTATCAAACCCCTGTTAGTGGCCAAGTGGCGTATCAAACTCCTATTACAGAGCAAGTCCCAATGACCCAAACCTTCAACCAAACTCCTGTTAGTCAAGTCATCCAACCATCTGCAGTTCCAGTTACGCCAATTACTCCACCACTGACCCAAACTTCCAACCAAACTCCAGTTGAACAAGTCACTCAACCTGCAGCAGTTCCGGTTACTCAGGATGCCCCGGTTACTCCGATCACTCCACCAACCACGCAGCAACCTTCTGTTGGGCAAGACACTCAATCAGAAAAGAGTCCTTGGTGGGGCGATGAGCCTCAACAGTGAACCTCAAACAAACATAGTTGAGGGGAATTTCAAGGTTCCAAGGCGCCCCGTGGGCATGGCCAAAACCGCTACTCAAGGGTCTCGACTTCACTTAATTCTGGCTTGAGTATCGCTACAACAGATAGTGTCATTATCAAAGAGAAAGGATTGAACAAACCATAGCCGAGTAAGAAACTATCATCTTCAACTTTGATGATTGAAACAAGCGCTTCATCCACTGTTTCATTTACCCACTGTGCACTGTTGATAATTCGTTTTTGGTATGATAGCCTCCAGACTCCATTATCAGAATTAAATCCATTAGTCGAAACACTGGTACTACTTGTAGTATTGACAGTGAAATTATTTGATTGCCAAAGAATTTCATCAGTTTCTTCATTTAGATATTGCAATGTAGCATTCCTTGTAGAAGCTCTTCCATCATTGACAACATCGAAATTTACTACATCATTTTCTATTGTGATTTCTTCAATCGTTAATCTTGCTCTCCAATACCAAACATTGTCAATCAAATATTTCATGACATCTAATTCTTCTCCAAGTCTATCTGACAAAGGCTCGATTGTACCAAGTAACCATTGTTCATCATCAGTTTCAAATGTGAATGTAGGGAATCCCATAACCCCATAACCATAATCTCTACTGGTTCCACAATTTGGGTATAATCCTTGATTTGCATTTTGAATTGGAATATCTGAGATATTTGTGTGAACTTCATCCCTTATTCCGTGGAATAATTCCCAATCGGAAGGCTGGTCTGGCCACTTACCCCAAGGATAGAGCATAATCCAAACCCCGGTATGCATTGTTACATACAGATCTGCATCGGGAACTACCGTGTTCATGTAATTTGAATTCGCAAGGGTTTCAGATTCACTGAATGCACTACTCCCTGGCTGAGTCGTCGGGCAGGTATTCCAGTAATGGTCGTAATTTCGATTCAAATCTACTTGGTTGAGATTCCAGCGGGTGTCAATATCATTGCCATCTGCATTCAACATAATGAGAATGTGTAGTTCAGTTGTAGTAAGAACATCAATGACATCTTGATCTCCAGCTGCCCAACCCTCGATGTAATATTCAGCGGTCAAGAATGCCAATTCGGTTCCTAGGTGCTCATTTCCATGGTGGCCACCATCGATGTAAACAATTTCTTTCTGTGTGCCATCTGGTTTGGTATTTTGAGTCCAATCAGAGATTTGAATAACCCATAGATTTTTGCCAAGTTCGGTCTGTCCAGCAACGGTTAATAAGACGATTTCAGGAGAATCTTCAGCCCATGCTTGTACATCGAGAGTCAGCGTCAAATAAGAATGGTACCATTGTTCCTGAACAATGTCTGGCTGTTGTGCAGTAGCATTTCCCAGAGCTGGAGTAAAACCGGCCAGCAATAATATTGTTACCAATGCTATACCTCGCATAAAAACTCCTCTTGACTCCACCCTAATTGGAATTGTGGTAATCGCGATTACCATTCTGCATTGAATGCATTCGGGTTTTTGACCCGTTCTGCTTCCTTTGTCCAAATAGCAGCACCATTGCCGCCATAAACATCAGCGAATGGGTCAATAGCTTCAGGTTCTAGATCACGTTGCATATAGGCTTCAACGCGCTCACGCAAATCTGGCTTGAATTTCCAATAGTGGATTCTCCATTCTCGGCCATCCCAAAGGGTTGTTTCTTCTGACTCAGTGGTTAGCAAATCATAATCTTGGAACATGTAAAACAAGTTACGGTCTGTAGGTTCTAGTGCATTGTCAATAATCCTATTATAGAACCCAAAGAATCCTAAAGCGTGTTCGGCCATTCCTTGTGCAACTTCCGAATCCATATCGATATCGATATGCTGTTGAATAGCCTTAGTCAATTCTCCCATTGTCATTCCCATAATGATTCCTCCGCGCAGGATTGATACGACATTGCCGTTAATCTCCCCCGACTACCATTATGTATTGTCTCCCGACCCATATTAAGTTCTCGCTGTTTTTTCATGAAATCAACAGATTTTAGCAATTTTTGAGAGCAAGAAAGTTCAATATGGCTGCGCGGGAGAGAGATTTAGCATCCGTCCTTTTTTTAAGCAATGTTGATTTGAATTAGTTCGGTGAGTGTCATGTTTGTAGAAGGCAACTTCCTCGGTTTGCCAGAAAATGGCGCAATTGTTGATGTCGTTATTTTGCAAATACCATATGAATTGACCACTTCTTATGGCCAAGGGACTTCCCAAGGGCCTAAATCTTGTGTTGAAGCAAGTGGGCAAGTTGAATTATTTGATTCACTACTTGGAACTGATTTACCAAAAGGTAATTCAATTTATACCAATCAGCCATGGAATGGTGAAGGTAATTCATTATTACAGCAATTAGATGGTATTTCCAATTACCTTCAACCATGGTATGCAGGGGATTGTTTCCCACTTTCACTGGGAGGCGAACATGGAATCTTACCGCCTTTGATCAACGCTGCCAAAAATCATCCTCTCATCAACAATGATTTGTCCAAATTAACCATTGTCCAAATCGATGCCCATGCAGACCTTCGTAGCCAATTAGATGGCGAAGCATATTCACATGCCTGCGCAGCCTCACGTAGCCTTGACTTAGGTGTGGGTAAACTGCTACAAGTTGGAATTAGGGCATATAGCCAAGAAGAATTTGAAACTATTTCTAATGATGATAGAATTACTACTTTCTTTGCCAAGGATACTCAAAACCATTCAACCGGTAGAGATGTATGGCAACAATGGCTAGATACACTATCAAAGATAGAAGGTCCTGTTCATCTAAGTATCGACATAGATGGCTTAGATGGCTCCATCGTTCCTGCTACAGGAACTCCGGTACCAGGTGGACTGTCTTATTGGCAAGCAGTGGAGACAATAGAATCCTTATTCAATGCAGAAAAAGCAACAGTAATCTCAGCCGATGTCAATGAAATAGTTGCACAAAAAGATTCACCCCTAACCCAATTTACAGCAGCGATGTTAGCAACAAAAATAGTTGCCAATCATATTAACGCCAAAGATCTAGGCAGATGGAATCCAATGGTTCAGCAGATAGGCAAAGACAGAACAATTGGCGACTCAATCTATTTCCAAAAGGAGGATGTATAATGAATAATTTAAAGTCCCACGGAAGCCATATTTTTCTTGATTACACTGGTTATTCGCCAATTGGTGATGACGATGGTCACTGGATGTTACAAATCATGCGCGATGCTGTAACAAATAGTGAAGCTAAGGAGGTCCACTCCCATGTTGAACAATTTGATGGTATCACTTCACCACCGGGATTTGCTGCTGTAGTATTGCTGGATGAATCACATGTGACCGCGCATTGTTATTCAGAAAAAGGTTGGCTTGCAATCGATTGTTTTACTTGCGGCCAATGCGACCCGAATACAATCGTTGACCAAATCCACATGGCACTTGAACGAGTAATGCCGAATCTCAAACTGATAAAGAAATCTGGCCATGATAGATTCCTCTACCAACAAGAACACATGGAGGAGTGAGAAATGTCAGTAAGAACTTTTGTCAAAGAGCACTACCGCCATTTTAATGCCGGTTCATTAGCATCTGCTAGCGAATCATTACTTCAGTTCCTAGAATCCGGCGGTAAGATATTTTTGACTTTAGCAGGAGCGATGTCAACAGCTGAATTAGGGCGTAGTATTGCTCCAATGATCAGGGCAGGACATATTGCAGCAATCTCATGTACAGGTGCAAACTTAGAAGAAGATTTATTCAATTTGGTCGCTCATAACCATTATCAAAAGATTGATGATTGGCGCTCCTTATCAGCACAAGATGAAGCCGACTTACTCGCTAATCACATGAATCGGGTGACAGATACCTGTATTCCCGAAGATAAAGCATTCCGAAAGATTGAATCACATCTGATGGGCCGTTGGGAAAAAAGTAGCCAACTTGGACAATCAAAGTTGCCACATCAATTCTTCTATGATCTTTTGTTAGAAGATGAATTAGAGTATCAAGCACTGCCAGAGAATTCGTGGTTATTAGCAGCAGCACAAGTAAATCTACCATTGGTCGTACCTGGTTGGGAAGATTCAACATTGGGCAATATCTTTGCTGCAAGAGTAATGCAAGGTAAAGTTGAGCAGCAAACAATTACTGGTGGAATCGGATATATGACCAGTTTAGCAGAATGGTATTGTCAATGCGATAATCCGTTAGCATTCTTGCAATTAGGTGGTGGAATCGCTGGAGATTTCCCAATTTGCGTAGTACCACTGCTCAATCAAGACTTGGAAAAAGATACTCCTTTGTGGTCTTGGTTCTGCCAAATCTCGGAATCTACTCCTTCCTATGGCGGATATTCCGGTGCTCCACCCAATGAAAAAATAACCTGGGGCAAACTTTCGGTTGAGACCGAGAAGTTTGTAATTGAAAGCGATGCTACTATTGTCGCACCGCTTATGTTCTGCTATATTTTGGATATCTGAACTATTATTCAGCACAAATCAACAAAGGCTTTGAATGGGAGTGCAAGAATCCTATGTTCATGTCTGGGAACAAGCGCATCACTCCCATTGTGCTGATTGGTCTTCTATTGCTCACTCCACTTTCTGTTTATGCTGATGGTGTTGACACATTGAATGTTGAAATTACAACCGCTTGGACAAGTCAAAGTGGAACAGATAATAATCATGCATATTTGTTAAAATTCTCAAGTAATTCGACATTCGAAATCACAACTGAAGTAACACATCTTCAAAACGGAACTGTATTAGATGTTAGTATTTTTACTACATGGGGATTTGAGGACGGCGTTAGAACTGCCCATCTACTGTTGAATTCAACCCTGCAATGGGGCGACCAAGTGACTATTGATGTCACAGTCAATTCAATTGATTCGATTGCAACTAGTGGCAATAATTTTTTCACCAGAAGTATCGATATCGGAACTTGGAATCAACCGATGGCCGACCATGAAATTACACTTACTACCTCTTGGGACCTATTACAAGATTATACTACTGAAGATGGGGACCAATATTTCAGATTGAGTTTTGATGGTCACGGATGGCAACAGAGAGTCGGTGATGTCCTCAATTCATGGGAATTGGGCGATGGCGTGATGGTGACCGAAGAGAATACTGAAGGCGAATCGACAAATATGTCGTTTGTATTAGATTCAATTTGGAAAAATGAAACCATTACAGCAGGATTGTTAACCTCTCAAGTAATTGATGCAAGGGGTTGGGGATACCTCGTCATAACTACTGAAGAGGATGACACGGTAACTCAAATTATTGCTAATGTCAGTGATGCTTGGATTAACCACAGCATGATAGACGGAATAAATTCAGAAAGAATCCGACTAGAGGCTGGAGGTACAATGCAAGTTGATTCCACCAATGAATCATCTTCCCTAATCGATATAGATGCAGAACTCAGTGTATTTTTGTTTGAAACATGGGACGAAAACGGTGTCAGGAAACTTAGTCATAATCAAATTGAAGCATTAGGTGACTTCATTATTATCGATGATGGTTTTAGAATGGACATATCTCTCGATGGTTTTGAAATGCTTGAAAGATGGGAAGATGGAAATCGTACTCAACACAGAGAGAATCTGCGTGGGCATGGAACATTTGGCGCTGAAGATGAAGATGAAAACGCTACAATGGTTATCAATGGGACTATTTTCAATCTTGAAACAGATATTGTTGACGGACAAACCGTAACCGATGATATCCACATTGATGGAACACTTTCCGGTGATGTTCAGGGAACTTTTGGGATAGTCAAAGGTATTGAGGTTTCAGGGATGGAAAGTAATTATTCAGGTGCTGAATTCGCAGTAAATGTAATTCACGAAGAATCTTGGTTCAATATCACTGGGGTTAATGGTGGTAATTTCTTTGAAGGTGCTGGTGCTGGTGCATACAACAATAATACTTGGGATTATCAAAGTGTTAACAATCACTGGGATAACAAAACAGTCAGAATTGTTTGGGAAGAAACAGGCCCAGATGCTAGTAGTGGTGATGAAAGACCAGAACGTTCTCCAATTCAAAATAACCTAACCCAACCGGAAATGGAGGCAGCGCTAGGTAATATCACAGTCGGAAGAGAAACTGGCTTAGTGCCAATTCCAATGATGATCGGCGACAATGTCAGATTGAATGGGCAAGATGGTATAGTTCTAGAAATAGTCGCTAACTCTGTTGGAAATGACCCAAGAGATAATCATAATTTCCATGTTGTAGAATGGACTGGGGTTTATGGTGATTCAGAAGAATCAGGTACTGCCTTTGGTTCTATTATCGATGAAGGACCACTAAGAGGATTAGTCTCAAGTGTTACTCGAAGTTTTGAAATTGATTATGGTAGCGATAACAAATCTGCATTCCTAAATGAAAGCCAATATATTGACAGAGTATTATCTCCTTCAATTGTCACATCTGAAGAAAACACTGACCCAGTGTTGGTTAGCTTGACCTTAGAAGAAGGATTGGTAGTGGGTGAAGGCGCTTCGGTAGCACACCTTGTTGCCCATGCTACCGATGATGAATGGAATATTGATTCTGTAACAGTTGACTTGACAGTTTTAGGCGGTACCATTGTAACATTAAATGACAAAGGATTGTCAGGAGATAATGCAATTGGTGATGATAGATATACAACTCAATTGATGGTTCCTGGACTGGAAGTAGGAAACTTCACTCTAAATGTCACAATAACTGATTTCTTCGGAGCAATAACACAAGGTACGGGAATTATTGAAGTCATCAATGATGCTCCACGCCTAACTTCAGTTGAATTTGTTCCACATATTGCTGAGCGGGGAGATTTGATAATTGTTAATGCCAAAGCATTTGATGGCCATGATGTTGAATCAGTACAAATTGATATGCGAATCTTTGGTGGTCAATTAACCGATTTGGTATTGCTAGATGGTGAGATCTGGGCAGGAAATTTCACTCTGCCAAATGGAATGACCCCAGGCTCACATGATATTCCATTTATTGTCACAGATTCGCTCGGCGGCAAGCAAGTTTTACGGCATTGGATAAGCATTGATAATGGGGCCCAACCGGATGCAGCAACACCGTATCTACTTCCTGACGGTGAACATATAGCAACTACAATTTCAGTACTCAATACGCCTCCGCAAATAGTCGTAGAAGATCTTAAAATCATACGAGGTGATAGTACTGCAACAGCACTACTGGAGGCTGAAGTTAGCGATGCAGATGGTGTGATGTTAGTCCGTGCGAGATTGGGAATATTCAATCCAATAACTCAAAATGAGGATTGGTCTAAACTGTATGATGATGGTTCCAATGGAGATAAAGTTGCAGGAGACGGAATTTATTCACTTCAATTCTCTATTCGTAGCGGAATACCGGACGGAACTCATACCTTATTCTTGCAAGCGTCTGATATTTACGGTGAGGCGACCGGAGAAGTACCAATCGTTGTAACATTAGAACAAAAATCCGATGTGATTAGCGGTGGAGGGGAAATCTCATCCTCATCGTTGGTAATGGCACTCGGAATCATTGCAATATTAGGTGCGATTGTGGTAATGTTTGTAATGAAGAAACAAGGCGGAGAAGGCGATAAACCTGATTCTGATGGCGACCGCTTTGGTTTCCAATGAATCTGCTCTGGAATTAGCAAAGATTCAGGCCGACAACGGTTTATACCCCTGTCCAATCGGTCAACTACTACTGCGAGCGTAGTGTAGTGGTTATCACCGAGCGTTGCCAACGCTTGAACCCGGGTTCGAGTCCCGGCGCTCGCACTCTAACACTTTTATAGGGCTTCAGTGCGCCTAATAGCGATTAAATGTAGTGCTGTTGTTAGTGCTGGGAATGACACCATCCAGGCAATAGAAACCGTCATTCCAGCATAAGCCCAACCCAGTCCAATATTGAGTGGGATTGCAATAATAAGGCCAATTTTCAATGCAACTATTTTTGTTTTCAGATTTTTTATTTGCCCGAACAAGATAATAGTTGGTCCAACAGCAATGAGTTGGATTGTTATTAGAATTGCAACTATTTTGAATAAGGTCATATAGCCATTTGCTGCTAGCAATATGTGGGTTAGAAATAGAGATGTGAACAGCGAAGCAGAAAGCAATATTCCGCGCCAATATCCGCCTTTACTAAGCCACTCCATAGCAATCCCAATAGTTGTCAATTTAAAATATAGGCGAGAACTTGATATGTGGTCAATTGATAGATTAGTTATGCGTCTATTATTCGTATGTGTCGGCAACTCATGTCGTTCTCAGATGGCAGAAGGATTAGCCCGTTCAATGGGGCATACTGCAGACTCTGCAGGAACACATCCGAACTCGGCAACTATTGCCTCCTATGCCCAAAAATATCTTCATTCAAGGGGCATTAATAGCGATGGAATGGTGCCAAAATCAGTTGATGATTTTTCCGCTGAAGATTACGATATGGTAATTTCAATGGGTTGCGGAGTTCATTGCCCTGCAATGAGAATTGACGAGGATTGGGAATTAGAAGACCCATACGGAGAGAAATATGAGTTCTACAAAGCAACAGCCGAAGAAATTGAACGTAGATTGAAATTATTAGAATCATGATTTTTGGCACTATTTTTGACCGCACAGGTTGAAGTATTACTCGCATCACGATTGTTTATGGCAGAATCACCAATCACCACCCATGACCCTAAGAATGAAGAACAAGGACAAGGGCCAGTACAACCATCTCCACAACAAAATAAGGAAATGGAGAAGAATTTCGCTCAAATGAAGCGAAAAATGTCAATGGAAGAGATTGGATTAAAAATCAAGCACAAGATTATGGTCTTATCCGGCAAAGGTGGAGTTGGAAAATCAACTGTTTCTACTGGATTAGCGCTATCTCTTGCTCAACTAGGTCACAAAGTTGGTATTTTGGACATCGATATCACTGGTCCAAACGTTCCAAAAATGATGGGTCTAGACGGTCATAAACTTCATGTCGAAGAAGGTAGAATTCATCCTGCTAAAGGGCATCTCGGTGTCAAGGTAATTTCGATGGCATTCCTGTTAGACGATCCTGATACACCTGTTGTCTGGCGTGGACCTATCAAGTTAGGTGCAATTCAGCAATTCATTGGAGATGTTGAATGGGGTAATTTGGATTACCTTATCATCGACTTTCCTCCAGGAACATCAGATGAACCTTTGACAGTATCCCAATCCCTTCCAAATATTGACGGAATGGTAATAGTCACAACTCCACAAGCGGTTGCTTTGTTGGATAGTAGAAAATCGATTACCTTCGCAGAATCACTTAAAGTCCCAGTTCTTGGAGTTGTTGAAAACATGTCTGGATACACAATCAATGGTGTTACCGCAGCAAATACATCAGTTGAAATCGCTGGCCCAGGTGGTAAAACTATCAAATCAACATCTGATGAAAATGGAAACTTTTCAGTAACACTTGATATCTTCAAAAAGGGAGGAGGAAAGTCAACCGCTGAAGACTTCGGCGTTCCGTTCCTAGGAGCATTACCATTCGATCCAGGATTCGTCCGTGGCGGAGATGATGGCGTTCACAAGATAGTTAGCGACCCAGAAGGTGCTAGTAGCATCGCATTCTCAGAAATAGTCAAAGCTGTTCTAGCACAAATTTCAGATAAGCCTTCTTCTTCTTTGGAGATAATTTGAGGGACTATTATGGCGCAACAGATGCCAAAGTTAGTGCGTATTGAAAGACGTGAATCAGATCTTCATTTGACTTATGAAGACGAGCAAGAGTTAACGGTCTCATATCAGGATTTGCGCCATGCATGCCCCTGTGCTCATTGTTCACCGCTAAGAAATGAAGACGAAACAAGCCTAAAACTACGTAGTCAAGTAGAATCGTTTAAACTACACAAGCCAAGTATCAATCCCGTTGGACATTATGCTCTTAATTTCATATGGGAAAACGGCTGTTCAAATGGAATATTTAGGTTTGAGAGGATTTGGGACTTAGCAAATCGTCGTGACCCAGATCATGGTAAACCATATGTGCATGGCGCGTGGTGATTGATAATTTTCTATTTGTAATTGGCTTTAATTAAGATTTTATCGTCAATCATTTGATTATCTAAAACCAACCCCATTGGGTTAGAGGTTAAGCAATGGAGGGAGTTTATTTGAGTTGGCTGATTAGTGCATTAGCATTAGGAGTCGTACTTTTACCTGTTTTCAAACCGCCTTGGTTTACTATAACAATACCGACATTTGTGGATTTTGTTCGTAGATATTGGATTCATATAGCAATCGTTTTTATGATCTATAACGCTAAAGATTTCCTCGATCAAGTTGATCGTGTTCTAATGGCTTCAGCTGGACTGGACATGACTCCATGGGTTTATGCTATTGAAGGAAATATGGTGCTATGGGTACAGCAAACGTTTGAAAACGATGCACTAACCGTGTTTTTGACGCATTACTATGTTGCTGGATTTATGTTTATTTGTTATGTCTCAATCTTTTACTTTGCTTATTTTGATGATAGATGGATGGCTGATAGAGTCACACTTTCTATCGCTTGGGTATACTTACTAGCAGTACCGTTTTATCTTTTCTTCAATGTAAGAGTGACAGGTGATACAATTCCCGAAATGGAAACATTGGCATATTCATTAACTCCAGAAATTAACGATTGGTTTAGAAGAATAGACCCATTTTCTAATGCAATGCCAAGTTTGCACATTGGCGTACCATTCGCAGTTTGGCTGTGCATTACTAGATTTGATGAAGATAGACGGTGGAATCGTTATCGTCATCTCGTTTTATCATATGTTTTGTTAACTTCATTTGCAATCGTTTATCTCGGAATCCATTGGTTCCTAGATATCATCGGTGGAATGCTTGTTGCAGTCGCAGCAGTAGGCTTAGCAGAAAGAACTGCAGGCCCATGGTGGAAGGTTTTTGATGAGAGAACTATCAATTCTAGAATGGTTACAGTGCTAACAAACCCTGGAAAAGCATTATCCATTATCAATGAAAAAATCAAAGGTACTATTCGACAATACAGAACACCAACCAGTAGGGAAACAGGGGCACTTGCAATAGTCGTACTAATTTTGATAACTTCCATAATCACCTGGGACCTAACCCATCAATCATTGCCAGCAGGTGGAGTTGAGGCGCCTCAAGGTGTCGAGGCGGTTGACGGTTGGATGGTGACTATGGATGATAGAGCAGAAGGCGCATTATTGGTTGTTCACGACCTTTCAATAAATTCAGCACCTACTATCGATGTAGTACAGCCGGTTATGAAATTGGATTCTCCCTATGCGATTTCAGATACTTTACTGGTAATGTCCAATGAAACTACGTTGATGGCGGTAGACCTCACAACTCCGGGGATAATTGCACTGAGTAAGTCAGTTGATTCACCCGAGCAAATAATCATCGCAAATACTCCTTCAGGTCCTGCAATAATCATGCTCAAGGATGGAGAGATTTCAGGTTTCGACATAGAAGGCGAACAATTATTCATGCCGACTCCTGAAATTCATAACATCACCATGATAAGGACTGCTGGTAGCGAAATCGCATATGTCACAAGTGATAATCCAACAACAGTATACATCGCTAGAATTGGAACACTTGGTGCAATTCAGATTGAAATTAATGCGCAAGCAGCACCCGAACAAGACCTAATGCTTGAATCGTGGGGAACTCCAGTAAATATGAGCAATGCCAAAATAACAAATCTTGTATTCAATTATGATTATGTTGCCACAACCGTCAATGTAACTGCGACCGAACGTCTAGTACTGTTTGATAGAGACAGTGGAATGCAGTGGTTAGCAAGTGACGCGAAATACTCTGTAAAAGACCCGAGTCTTGGGCATGGAATATTGGCTTGGTCGGTGAAAGACCATCTCAATCCTATTAATCCTCAACAAAAATATTTAGATGGTGAAATTTATTTCACGAATTTGGAAAGCAATATTACGGAGACATTGACTTCAGATGAATTAGATCAATGGTCTCCGCATGTTTTGGAAAACCATTTGGTATATTTTGAAATGGATGATGAAGGGACAGTAACAATTGAAATACATTCATGGCAACCAGAGTTGAAATTATATTCCAATATTATCATGCAAGTGGGAACATTGGTTGCAATATTATTAGTATTCATTAACGCTTATCAGCGTCAATTAGAAGTAAAAAGAGCAAAAGGACTGTAATATTAAAATTACGGGGCTTTATTTAGTTGAAACCTTTTGCTATATCCAAGGGAAAAGGGTAATTGTAAAGTTTCGTATCCCCTAAGAGTTGATAAAATGTCTAGCAAAAATCTAATTGATAAAATGAACGATGCCCTGGCATTAGAATTACGTGCGATTAACATGTATGCACATTATAGTGCTACAGTAATGGGAATAAATCGTATGCAACTTGCACCATATTTTTCGAAAGAAGTATCTGAATCTATCATGCATGCAGATTTTGTTCGCAGAGGTATTGTCAAGTTAGGTGGGGTTCCAGTTACCGAGAGAAATACCAAAGCGATTGTTCATACCACCGATTACCAACTAATGTTGAATGAGGCATATGAAACTGAAAAAATCGCAGCAAAGGCCTACACTGCGGTAATGGATTTACTGAAAGATGCAGGTGATAGAGATTTATTCGATTCGATTGAACAAATTTGTATGATGGAATTACGAGCCCTCGAAGAGCTTCGTTTGCTAACCGCTTGATTTTACTTAAGGATAGATAGCATCCTGTTGAGCGCTAGTAGTGACCCTTGTTGAATCTCTTCTGGTACAGTTACTTGATTTGGTTTTTCACCATCAATGATTCTTTCCAAGACATCCATGAGGTATGCTGGATGAATCATATACATTGTTGAACATGGACAAATCTCTGGGTCAAGACATTCGATATGTTTGTCAGGATGTTCATTTGCTAACCTTGCGACCATATTGATCTCTGTTCCGATCGCAACTGCACTTCCGGAAGGTAAGTCTGCGACATAGTTGCGAATGAATTGAGTTGAGCCACTAGCATCTGCCAGTCGTACTGATTCAATCGGTGTCTCGGGATGAATCACAACTTGTCCTTGTGGATAACGCTGTCTAAAATCTTCTATTTGCTCAACTGTGAATCTAGTATGGACTGAACAGAATCCATGCCACAATATGATTCGTGAACCCTTTACTTCACCCATTGAGCCAATATTTGGAATCCATGTTGGCATCTTTTCTGCTGCAATTCCCATCTTAGTACCTGTGTTTCTGCCCAAATGCTGGTCTGGGAAAAACAAAACAGCTCCATCTTTACCCGCTCTTTCAAATGCCCAATCCAATACCCCTGTGGCATTGGTTGAGGTGCAGACTATTCCACCATGACGTCCGACGAAATCCTTGAGTTCAGCACTTGAGTTCATGTAGGTTACAGGAACCAAAAACGACTGGCCTTCTTCAACAGGTGAGTCAGGATTGTCACGATTGATTGGATCTGATAATCCCGATTGTTCGATTATTTCTTTCCAAGCAACATCAACTTCGGCAAAGGTTGCCATATCTGCCATAGAACATCCCGCTCTCATATTAGGTAATATTACGATTTGTTCCTCGGTGGTAAGAATATCAGCCGACTCTGCCATGAAGTGCACTCCACAGAATACGATATACTTGGCAGTTGATTCAGCTGCTTTTTGGCTTAGCATGAACGAGTCGCCCAAGAAATCTGCATGCATGACAATACTATCTCTCTGATAGTGATGTCCAAGAATTAATAGGTCATCACCTAATTGTTGTTTTAATTCAGTAATCCTTTCGGCTATATCCTGTTCTTCAGGAGACAAACTTGTATCCATGAAATCCACGGAACATGCAGGTAGTGAGATTGTCATGTGTCCTCAAGGATAACGAATATCTAGCCCCTTTTTAAGGCATTTCTTTTACAGCGGATTGATAAGTATCAAGTAATTCGCATAGATGATGGTCTTTATTCCCGATGAGCGTCTTCATCTTGGAGCCGAAGCGGAAGTTTGGTCCGGTGCTTGGATGGGGCGTTCTGCTGTTTCAAAACAGAGAAGGAGCAGGCAATGGCGTCATCCAAATTTGGATAAGAGGCTTGGAGTCCGGCGAATGGTTAGTGAAGCAAAAATATTGATGCGATTACATAACGCCGGTATAATGGTTCCACAAGTTTGGGATTTGGATGTACAAGGAGGCCGATTGATACTCCAAAGGATGCCAGGAATTCCCTTGATTGAACTTCTTAACAACGCTGAAACATCCGAACAATTAGTCACCAAGGCATTACGCAATACAGGTGCGGCAATACGCATTCTTCATCGCCAAGCAATAACACATGGGGATTTGTCGACCAATAATATTCTAATCGATGAGCAAGGCAATGCTGTATTAATTGACTTTGGGTTAGCTGTAATAGATTATGAAGTTGAGCGCTTTGGAATTGATTTACATGTCATTGATGAGATACTTTCAGCATCTCACCCGAATCACCATGGCGCAATAGAATTGGTACTATCAGCCTATCTCGAAGAAGAGAAAAGCCTCGGGACCGCACCAGAGCAAAGTGGTGGATTAGTTCCTACTGCCGAAGAAGTACTAGAGCGATTTGAAAATGTTAAAAGTAGGGTTAGATATCACGGTTGATATCATCATGCAATGAAAAAATCACCAATTTTCCAGCCTAAGAAAGCAAGTATTGGGCAAATCACCATTGTTATTGCCACATAGATAATCGCTGAGGATGTTTGTTGGCTTTGAAACATGTTCAAAGTTTCAACTGAGAATGCAGACATGGTTGTGAAAGCACCCAGAACTCCAGTACCCAATATCAACGCAACATCTTGTGAGATTAATTCTTGAGTCAGAGCGACCGCAACTATCCCTAGTAATAACGAGCCGATCATATTGACGCTGAGTGTTGCCCATGGAAATCCATCACCTGACAAATATAGGCTGATACTGTATCTAAGCGCAGCGCCGATTGCCCCTCCCAGAGCGACCAATCCAAACTGTTGCATCATAACACGCCTTCCAACTCCCCTGCTTTGAAATCATCTCCCTATCTTCCTATTAGGCGGTGTTATCAATACCCCCCTGCCCAAGCCAATACCATGGGCAACAAGATTTGGTTCCTAACCGGCAATTTAGGTAAGGTCAAAGAGGCACAACAACATCTTCATAAATTGGGTTATGAAGTTGAGCAATTGGTTATCGATGAGGAAATTTTAGAGCCACAATCAGAGGATTTATATTCGGTGGCACAAGCAAAAATAACTCAAGCATTACCACACCTTGTCAATAAAGAGGATATGTTATTGGTTGAGGATGCAGGTTTGTTTATTGAACCTCTAAACGGCTTTCCTGGAGTCTATTCCGCATATGCTTTGAAGACGATTGGCTGCAGTGGGATCTTGAAATTACTATCCCATTTAGAAAGCCAAGACCCTGTAAAGAACGGTCAATTAAGGGGTGCAGAATTTCAAGCGGTTGCCGCATTATGGAATGGTCAAGAGATCATATTTGGCAAGGGCAAATGCCCAGGGTGGATCTCAAAAGAAATTAATGGCCAAGATGGATTTGGTTTTGACCCGATATTCGTTCCTTTTGACTTAGATGGGCTAGGTAATCCACTGACTGCGGGTAACTATGGCGAAACCAGTACCCACGGCGCTACTTTTGGGGCTGTTGGGTTAGAGGAAAAGCAATTATTTTCTCATCGGATGCGAGCATTAAATGATTTGATAGCACAACTCTAATCAAAGCCACCATAGATGATTTCTACTGTCTAAGCATCAGCATCATAAGTCAAAGCATTGTGCATTGTTTGATACGGATGAGTTTTGCACGTACTGTTGTAGGTCTATTATTCGCCTCAGTATTGATTTTTTATCTCACTTCCATTGGCAGTTTGCAAGATGAAGCCAAATGGGGTGCATTTGCATTAATGGCATTACTTGCCTTCACTTGGGTCCAAATTGGGCATCGAGAGAAAGTAGCAAACTTAGCTCCACGCAGAGCAGTAAAGCCTGCAAAAACCCTTGTTGAAGAAGAACTTGAAGAAGAACTTGAAGAACAACAAAGCAATATCCCCACTCCAGTAAAGGTCGGAAGTGTAGATGGGACTACTTTGAAACAACGTAAGATGGCTAAAGTACAGGCTGCAAATGCGGATAAAGCACTAGCAATGGCAGAAGCAGAACTTTCTGACGATGAAGAAATAGATGTCGTTGTTGAGATGGAAGAAGTCCATGTCGCTGATGAATTCGTTATTGAAGTGAGCCCAGAATCGATTGAGGATGCAGATATTGATGTAACTGTAAATCAAAAGAGAATTGAGCACGCTGAAATCCGTCAGCGCATAGAGAAGCGCCGCCGTGGACACCTAGCAGAGATTCGCGCATCAACTGCAAAAATGCAACAACAACAAGATGCTGGTGAGGATTTAGTTGCTTTATTACAAACAGCAGGACATGGTCATAGTGTCTTGGATGAACCTCTAAACCCAGCCCCAGGTCACGTTTATGGTGCTACATTTATTCGTATTGATGAATCGAGAATCCTCAAATTACGTTCTGCTCTCGATACTGGTTTTGAAGCGGTTGAAAAATCTGAAGTTGTTCTTCCTCAGTTGATTGGGCTCAATGGAAAACTATTACCTGCCCTATTAGGGCCAGACGGAAAACCACTTCCAATGCCATTGCCTATGCCAGGTGCCAGTGGGGCTTTAGCGGCCCTGAAAAGCGAAATCAATGAGTAATATTGGCTGATACCGGCTACAGTTTGATAAGCCATCAGGGTTTGATTGTATTTGATGAGCGAGTCATCATTTGCCAAGGACAAGCAAATAGCGCTACTTGCTTTGGTATTGGTTGGAATTGCCCCTACTGTTTCTATTGTGACTGGATTTGCTCTGAACGCTGGAGCAATAGCAGTTTTTGTATTCATATTGACAAAGATTTGGATATTTGCCTTACCTTGTTATTGGCATTTAAAAATAGATCAACAACAAATAAGTTGGTCGAAACCTAAAAATGGTGGATTTATGGTTGCTACTGGCCTTGGATTAGGAATGGTCGTAATAATTTTTGCAGCCTACTTATTGCTTGGTGAATTGATGGTGGATGAAGAAATACTACGTACCTTATTAGAACCAGTTGGCTTAACAGTTGCATGGAAATTGGGATTGGCAATACTCTTTTGGGTCTTTGTTAATTCCGTATTAGAGGAATATGTATTCCGATGGTTCATCACCAGCAAGGCTGAAATCTTACTAAATGGGAAATGGAAACCGATATTTCTTTCAGCAGCAATATTCACCTTACATCACACCATTGCATTATCATTTTTCATTAGCCCCTTGGGTAATCTAATCGCTTCATGTGGTGTCTTTGTAGGTGGTTCTATTTTCTCTTGGGTTTATGTGACCTATCGCTCAGTATGGGTGGCTTGGATAACCCATGCTCTTGCAGATGTGGCAATTTTTGCAATCGCTTGGCATCTGGTAATAGGTTAGTTTCAGCCTGTTCATCTAACATCATCTCTTTGCTGAATAAGCACAATTGGATGAAGATGTTAGTGCGCTTTTAGAGATATTTAAACCTAGAATCGGGAGTCCCCTTCTGTCTCTTTAAATAGTGTGGAGTCAATGTAATAATGTCCGAAGGGCGTAGTGTGTATCATGAAATAACCATCGCAGATAATTGTGAAAGCATTTGGCAAAGTATTAGGCTAATTGCTAAACAATTGAGGTTATAAATAAATGAAAGATATGAAACACATGAAGAAGATACACAACGGGAAGGACCGTCGTACCGGTAAGCAGGTACGTAACAACGCCAACAGTGGTGGCCTCGCTGATCCCGCAGCAGAAGCCGTCCGTCAACAATGGTTAGCAACCAAGCGTGCTAAGCAAGTGAAGCGTCAAGCAGGCAAAGACAAGGCTGCTTCACGTGGACCATGTTGCAAGGATGTTGCAGCTATCAAAGCTAAGAACGAGCAACTTCTTTCTGAACTGAGATCAATGTCCATGGATCGGGCTCTCAAGTTAGATGGGAGCCGATGGCTAATCGTACCTGTCGTTCCTAGACGCTTCATCAGCGCTAACAGGCAACATCTGGCGCACTTCCGCCAGTATGTTGAGGCAATGAAGTTGTCTTACAAGTTCTAAGCGGACTAAGTGTATACGCCTACGGGCGATTATGGATAACTGCAATGGCGGTTATCCCCCCTGGCCTTAAGGCTAAAAAATTGAGGGCCCTCAATTTTCAAAGGGGGCAGTTCTCCATCTCTTATCCATTAATTTCCATAGTAGTGCGCTTGCTATTAGCAATAATAAGGATACAGTAAGCATGCCCATGAACCCTTGCTGAACTACAGATTGGTCGTATATCTGAGCGGTTGCTGCCAATCCATCTTGACTAGTCCTCTCCCACCAGTTGCCGTAAAGTGAAACATCTCCTTGTGTAAAGGAGAGTAAGAATAATGCGAGCAGAGGAATGACAGAACCGATCCAAAACCAAACCATTATAGAAGCATCAAAAATTGCTCGGTTTGGCCTTAATCCCATCAAGAAAGCAGTCAATGCAACAATGTAGATCGAGTTGGCAAACATTACAACAATACTGGTTGGTAGGTTAGCCCATTCATCTAATCTCCAAGCCATTGTGACAATGAATATCAGAGATATCCAAGAAGTTGCGATGAAATATACTACTACTTTTGCTCGTATTAATTGTGGTACTCGAAGTGGCAGCCCATTCATGAAATCTGGAGAATCTAATACTGTTAACCAGGAATAAAAGTTGAACCCAAAGAATCCCAAAAACGGCGCATAGGATAGTAAATTGATCGGAATAGGTGCCTCTGCGAAATCGACAAGCCATGCCATGCCCAATAATACTGCTAATGGAATTGAATAGGATACAGTCATCTTTTTTAACGCACCAGAACGAATTAAATCAACAAACTCCTTGGCAACAATTAGTCTAAGTTCTCCTTTGCCCAAGAATCCAAGACGGTCGTAAATAGGACCTAGTAAATCTCCTCTTTCTATGACAGCCACATCAAAGTCATCCGTAATCAATGCACTTGCGATAAGGCCGATTACTATTGAAGCTCCTAATCCAATAATTACGAAAGTGAAACTTTGGGTTGTTTGCGCTGCTAAGCCCCATAAGAAATAATGCGAATCCACTTTGCCCAACCCTACAGCAATTCCAATTGCGACGATAAGGATTGGACCAATTATAGTATAAGGTCGTCCTCTCATCCACAAAGAACTGGCCAAGAATGAAACTGCAAGCCCTTGGGCCAGTGTTGTAATCATCGCAATCCAAGTCCATGGCAGACTTGACCAAAGTAGTGGAGTGTTAACCGCTGTGTAATTGTCGATAAGAATTCCAAGACCCATTCCAGCAAGAACAGGTGTTAAAATCAGCATCACATAGAATAGTAAATCTTTGATGAAGTATGCAAAGTGCGCTACAGAGTTCGGAAGGGGTTGTAATGCCGGTGCTGCGAGCAAGAAATTCTTAGTTCCAGAGCGATGTACAATCGCATCTTGTCCCATGAATGCAAAAGTTCCCATCCCTAAACTGAACATCAGCAATGGCAGGTGTAAAGCGAATCTCAATTCTCCCCAAGAGAATGTTTTTTGCTCAATATTGGAAACTTGTGCTGCTGAATCGCCGACCAAGAATTGTAATCCGATGGTCGTGACCATGGTAATCAATGCCAACATCAATGGGAAAAGCATCATGTGTCGCCTATTAGCGAATTCTAAGCTCTTCCTCTTTTCTTCCTTAAACATAACCAAAAATGTAGTTTTAAATGCAGCAAATACATTCAGCGGCTCAAGTAACTTAAGACCAAGATTTGTAGTTCCAAGTTTCACAGGTTGTGAATATTGACCCTCTTCATCAACTAACTCTGACCAATCTCGAGTAGTGATGGTGGTTGGCATTTTCATTCCTCCTCGGAATTTGTTACTCCATCGTCTTCTATCCTTTCAGCATCTTCAATCGAATGGCCTACAAGGCGAATAAATACGTCTTCAAGAGTTTCAGAAGGATCAATTTTCAATCCCTTAACGGTGCCAGCAGCGAGAACTTTACCATTGTTGATAATCGCCATGCGATTACACATTCTTTCCGCCATCTCAAGAACGTGAGAGCATAGGAAAATAGTTCCACCATCCTTGACGTGTTGCAGTAACCACTCTCTACATTTGCGTTGGTAAATTGGGTCGAGGTTCGCAAATGGTTCATCGAGGAAAAGCAATTTAGGTTTGTGAATAAATGCGGTTGCAAGCATTACTTTTTGGCGCTGTCCCTTTGACAAATCCTTGCACATCGTATCCCTTTTTTCTTCCATCCCAAACCATTCAAGCCAATATTCAACCTTTCCAGCAATATCATCAACTCCTCGTAATCTTGCAACGAATTCTAAGAATTCAGCAGGTGTTAAGAAAGAAGGTGGTGATTCTGATTCGGGGACAATCCCGATATTTGCTTTCAGTTTTTGAGGGTCTGTTCGAGCATTGACTCCAAGAACTTCAATCTCGCCTTTACTTGCTCTCAGTTGGCCTGTTAGCAGTTTGATAAATGTTGATTTCCCTGCTCCATTGGGTCCAAATACTCCGAAGAATTCTCCAGCATGGACTTCAACATTTAACGGGTGAAGTGCAATGAAATCACCATATTTCTTTGCCATGTCGATGGCTTTGACCAGTGGCATTGAATCCTCACCCATACGCCCTCCTAGGCGCCTTTAGTTTTCTATCCTTGCTTAAATCGGATTCGATTTTTACTGGCGCTGATATTTTTTTTACGAGATTGTCTGAAAAGTAATCTTTCAAGCGGTGAAATGATGAACTGAAGTCTGTTGGCATTACTATGTCCGCACCTCAAAGCGATGTACTTCGCATCGAACAAATTGCAGTTGATGATTCAGAAGATTTAGGCTCAATCGCCTTTGTTACTATCGATCGGCCAGATAAATTAAATGCGTTAAATGCGGAAGTAATGTCTAGTCTAAAAGCCATGGTTTCTTGGGTTGAAAATACCGATTCAATTAGAGTCGTAGTCATCACTGGAGCCCAACCAAAGGAAGCAGAAGAAGGCAAAAGGGCAAAACCAAATGCCTTTGTTGCAGGTGCAGATATTACTGAATTTGTTGGCAAGAAGAGTGATGATATTAGAAAGATGTTTGCACAAAACGCAGTAGAGGCATTATGGGATATTAGTAAACCCACCATCGCAATGGTTGATGGTTTTGCCTTAGGTGGCGGCTGTGAAGTCGCATGCTCATGCGATATACGCATCGCTAGTGACCGTTCAAGATTTGGAACTCCCGAGATTAACCTTGGACTCATCCCTGGCTATGGTGCAACTCAACGTTTGGTTAATTTGGTTGGATACGGTAAAACTATGGAAATGGTAATGACTGGTGAAATGATAAATTCTGCTGATGCCCTAAAGTGGGGTTTGGTAAACCATGTTGTGGAGGCAGAACAATTGTATCAATTTACCATGGATATTGCAAAGAAAATAGGCGCTAAATCGTCTCATACTCTGAAAGTGGCAAAGCAGACCATTAGAACAGCTCTCAGTATTGGGTTGGAAGAAGGAGTCGCCGTAGAAGCAGAAGCATTTGCAAGTCTGTTTGACAGTGAAGACAAAGAGATTGGAGTCTCAGCTTTTATTGGCCGTCATCCAGCAAAGTGGCAGCATAAGTGAGTCGCAAATATTGCTTCTCTTACTGATTTGAAGGGGCTATCTTGATGTGTGGCGGTTGTCACCTTGGCAACATGGGTCGTGTTATTGCAGTCTGCGGTCTCCCTGCCAGCGGTAAGGGGGAATTCGCTGCAGTACTTGCAGAATCTGGAATTCCAGTCTTATCTATGGGCGATATGGTTCGTGCAGAAGTAAAGAAACGCAATATAGACGAATACCCTGAAGTTTTTGGAGAAGTTGCTCAACAATTGAGGCAGCAATTTGGAGATGATGTCCTTGCTGTGCGGCTCTGTAGTGCAGTTGACGATCTTTTGGAAAACAATAATATTGTATTGATTGAAGGGTTACGAGGTGTTGCAGAATATGATGTTTTTTTCGCCCATTGGCAAGAGCGATTTTCTACCGTGGCAGTAACTGCTGAAGTAGACGTTCGTTTCCACAGAATTCAAATGCGAGGCAGAGCGGAAGATGGCGATAGAGATTCATTGAAGATTCGGGATGAACGCGAAATTGGATGGGGTCTGGACAAGTTGATTGTACAAGCAGATTCTGTGATAGGTAACGATGGGGATTTAGTCGAATTTATTGATAAATGTCAAAATTGGCTTAAGCAAATCCAGTAATAGTTGCTATTGCAACGATAACTCATCTCTCTTTTGATCATAACCATTCGGCAAAGCAAAAATAATTGCAGGTGGCCCGTTTTAGGGGTGATTTTCTGCGAAGTGTTATAGTCGGGGATGAGGCGTGAGCAAATTGCTTCAAGGGGGCTGAGTTCATGGCGAGGAAGAAAGGAAAAGGAGGGGGCAAGGGTAAGCGCGCTCAACAACGTGCTCAATATGAAGAATTGGACAAATATCCAGTGATGCCACCCCATGCATTTGCTCGTATCGTTCGCGACAAACAATCCCTCAATATTCTCTACCAAATCATCGAACCTCCGTTGACTAAGAAAGAGCAAGAACAACGTGAAGAAATCATGGATATTTTTATCCGTTCTCTGACTGCAAACATCGAAGAAATCGATGCTGACCCCGATGCTTATCTGAGATCTGCACTCGATAAGGTCATCAAGTCATACGGGATGAAAATCAATAAAAAATCCAAGTCCAAAATGTTCTATTATCTGCGTAGAGATCTTATCGGATACGGGAAAATGGATATGATGATGCACGATGTCAATGTTGAAGATATTTCATTGGATGGAACCAATGTACCAATTTTTGCATACCATCGAAAGTTCGAATCTATCGAGACTACTTGTGTTTGGGAAACCGACCAGGAATTAGAATCCTATGTCATTAAGTTGGCACAACGTTGTGGTAAGCATATTTCAGTTGCTGAACCCCTGCTAGATGCTACTCTAATGGATGGTTCTCGAATTGTAATGAAACTGGGAAGAGAAATCTCAACCCGCGGTTCAGCATTCTGTATTAGAAGATTCAAGGATGACCCGTTCTCTCCAGCCGATATCGTTGCTTTTAGAACAATGTCTTCTCTGATGGCGGCTTATCTTTGGGTATGTTTCCAAAATGAAGTTCCAATGCTATTCGTAGGTGGTACGGCATCCGGTAAAACTACAACTTTGAATGCAATGTGTATTTTTATCCCATGGCAGATGAAGATCGTATCAATTGAATCAACTCGTGAAGTTAACATCCCTCAACCAAACTGGGTTCCTGGTTTAACAAGACAAGGTTTTGGTGGTGAAAATAAAGATGGTGAAATCGGAGAATTCGAGTTGCTAAAGGCTGCTCTTCGAGAGCGGCCAGAATATATTATTGTTGGAGAGATTCGTGGTGCTGAGGCTTATGTTCTATTCCAAGCAATGGCTACTGGTCACTGTGCTTACTCTACAGTTCACGCAGATTCAGTTCCATCACTAGTACATCGTTTAGAAAACAAGCCGATCGATATTCCACGTGTATTAATCCCTGCTCTAGAGGCATGTAGTATTCAAATTCAGACCCGTATTAATGGCCGCCGTGTACGACGTACAAAGCAGGTAGTTGAGATTGTGGGTATTGATCCGAACTCGATGGAAATCATCACCAATGAAGTATTCCGCTGGGATGTAAATACTGATGATTATATATTCTCTGGAAAGTCATATGTCTTGGAGAAAATCATGGTCAAAATCAATTTCAGTCAAGAAGAGATGAGGAGAGAGCTTCGAACTAGAAAGCGAATATTGGAATGGATGGTTTTGAACGATATCCGTAAAGCTGACCAAGTGGCACAATTGGTAACTGAATACTACGTCCGTCCAAAAGAAATCCTTGCTCGTGTTGATGGACTTCGTTGATTCCTTGAGGTGAGAAAATGGATTTGACAGCATGGCAAAGAATCTGTAACCGGATTCTAGGCGGCGTTCTCAAATCTAAAGCAAGGAATGACAAGGAGTTGTCTAAAAACCTACTGAAGGCTTCAATGCCGATTATGCCAGAAGTGTTCCTAGCAACTGCAATTGTTACTTCATTGGCGATAATGGCGATATCGTGGGCCTTTGTTGCGATCTTTTTCATCCCAGATATAGGTGTAATTGCCTATTGGGAAGGTATTCAAGACCCAGCAACAGAACTTCCATGCTATGAGTGGGAATATTGGTATCCTGAATTGTATAATGATCAGCAACCAGGTAATGGTTGTCCTGATTTTGCTTACCAAGAATTCCCTTCAGACTGGTCATCAGCAATTGTAGTCATTGGAGGATTTTTAATCCCATATTTCGGATATAAACACAATAAAGGTGCTCCGAGAAGAGAAGCAGCCAGAAGAGGGGATATGATTGAAAAATACCTTCCATATGCAGCATCATATACAGCTGCAATGGCGGCAGCAAACGCCACTCCTTCCAAGATTTTCCGTTCTTTAGCGATGAATAAAGAGATTTATTTGGATGTCTCAGATGATGCAGCGATGGTATATCGCGATGTAACCTTACTTGGATATGACCTGATTACAGCGATGAAACTGAGTGTCGACAGGGCCCCTTCGGTTTGGCTAACTGAGTTTTTCCAAGGTATGGTAGGTACTCTAACAGCTGGTGGTCAGTTGAAACTGTTCTTCCTAAATCGTGCAGAACATTACATGCGTGAAAACAGAACCCGATTGGGTCAATTCCTCGAATCGATTGCACTGCTTGCAGAATCATATATTGTTGTTGCAGTTGCTATGCCTCTGTTCCTGATAGTGATGCTTGTGATTATGTTCTGGGTATCTGGTTCTGGTGCACAAATGTCTGAAGGAATGCTCTATGGAATCGTTCTAGGATTCATTCCGATGATACACATAGCATATGCGATATTAGTTTGGACTAGCAGTAAGGAACAAGACATGTGATGGGGGTGGATATATGGCGAAAAAGAAGAAGAACAAAATCACCGTCGAATTAGACTTCCCTAAGGATGATACGACCTTGGTAAAATTATACTCCATAATAGCGATTTCGATTGTTATTGGTCTTAGTTGTGGTGTGATGTGGGTTGCCAATTCTGGATTCGTACCGACTCCTAATGGTGAACCATTGTTTACAAATATGTATTGTGGAGCAACTGCGCAAGACCCTGTCACAGGAGAGTCAATGGGCCATCATTTCGACACCAATCAAAAGCCGAGTTATGCTGCAAACAATTCATGTGCAATTCTACAAGATGAACCTGACCGTGTTACTTGGGTTTCTGAAGAGTGGAATGGAATTACTAAACGAGGTAAAAACTTCGATGTACCCGGTGTTGAAAAAGAAGCCACTGGCGGAACAGTTTTACAACAACCGTTATGGCTCAACTGTTCGGTTTCAGCTGAAAGCCCGACTGAATATACCGTTGCGATAAGAGATAAGTATTCTGATATCGTTGACCATTTCAACGGAACAACAGGGAAAGATAATGAGAAATGTGAAATTATCCTTCAGAGCATAGAACCAGATACTCGATATGAGTTGGTTCTATTCTCTAATGAAGAAGGGAAATATCTTTCAGAGTTCAATTTTGATCTGACCGTTCATTATTATGATGGAACTCCTACCAATATGAATAACAAATCGTATTGGCTTGGCCCATCACTACTAGGAGGGAATATCCATCCGCTTATTTTCCTTAACTTCTTTGGATTTACATTCTTTTTCCTGATATTCCCTGCTTCCTATTATTGGGAGAAGGTCGAGGATGAGAAGAATCGCGTCGAAGAAAAATTCCCAGATTTCCTTAGAGATCTAGCAGAGTACTGGAAAGGTGGTTTGTCGATGACGATTGCAGTTCAAACGCTGGCAAGGTCGGAATATGGCGCCCTAAATGAAGAGGTCAAGAAAATGTCAGACCAATTATCTTGGGGTGTTAAGTTTAGTGATGTTATTGGTCAGTTCGCAGATAGGGTTGGCACACCATTGGTAAAACGTGCGATTGCATTGATTGCCGAAGCGGATAGAGCGGGTGGAAAGATATCTGATATTCTAGTAACTGCTGCAAACGACTCAAGGGAATTGAAGTTCTTAGAAGGTGAAAGAAAGCGTGCTATCGGTTCGTATATTGCAGTTATTTGGACTTCATATTTCGTTTTCCTAGGGGTTATCGTAGTTCTTGCTAAGGTCTTTATTCCCGCGATTGCAGGTTCTAATAATGGTGATGAAAACAGTGGTGGTTCGACTATTGGAAACATGACTATCCGTAATATTGACCCGCTATTTTTCGTTACAATTTTCTATTATGGAGTGACGATGCAAGCCCTTGGAAATGGAACAATGGCTGGACTTATGGCCACTGGTAGATTCTCCACAGGTTTCAAACATTCAGGATATATGATATTAGTCGCTTTGGTGGTATTCAATTTCATTGCATTCTCACCAGACCTGATAGGTGTAACTTCAACCCCTGGACTGAATCCGTCTTCAGGTACATTCGTCCCTTCTTCGTTATACTTCGGGTGAAATTTATGAGGGATGATGAAGTTGCTCAGATTCATATTCTTGAGATGTTAACTCTGTTTTGGTTATTTTTCATGAGTGCAACGTTTTTGATTCAAATTCAAGTACCTGACTCACCATCCATCGCTAAAGATTCTAGTTTGGAATTGACAGGCAATGATGCGATTCAGTATGGATTGGGATTAGATGCCATCAACAATGGCGAAAGTAGATTACATGAACTATTGGATGCTGATGATTTAGATAGCGCTTGTGAATTATTACAAAGTGCAATTGCTAATGGTAAAGAGGCGAATTGTTGGTTGGCTCGTGATAGCGGTGTCTCCTCGCCGCATGGACAGGTAGGAACTCCAGCCGGAGGAACAGTTACTGTTCACAAATTGATTGCTGTTGATTCGGTAGCATGGACGGTTACAATGGATGTATGGGCTCGTGGAGGTGGTGCATGATGCAGTATAGCAAGCGTGTTACCCATGATGAGCAACGTGATGCGGCTCAGATGCTATTAGCAACAGGTATTGTGCTGTTGATGTCTTTGTTATCAATGGCTATTTTTGGTGTTAAAGTAGCAGGAATGACAATTCCTTATGACTCTTCAAGTGATGCAGTTATTGTCACTACGCATGATGTAATAGACGTAATGCCGGGTCTAACTCAACAAAGAACTGAGAATTGGATCAACGGCGGATTGGATAGAATCGAAGCCTGTCAATATGCTGTTCAAAGTATTCATGATGACCTTTTGCATCATGGAGAAATTAGAGGTGTTGAGGTCAAATTAATTGGATTAACAGTTACCGATATAGATGGGCAAAGTATCCGTATAACGGGTGAACTGGGCGTTTCTGATGGCAATTCAATGTTGACTACGCAAGTCAATTATACAATTGTAGCCTAATCAGTTGAACTTTGCTTCTCTCTTTTCTAGGAATGCACTAACTCCTTCTTTGAATTCAGCAGTTTGTCCAGCAGCTTCGATCAATGTCCTTTCATGTTTGAGTTGTGTCTCAAAATCATTTGTCGATTGTACATCTAGTAGGTGTTTGATAGATTCTTTACTATGTGCGCCCCAACTACTCCAGCGTTTTGCTAGTTGTTGAGCAGCAGAGATTAATTCATCTTCTTCAACAATGGCATCTATGGCTCCTAATTGTGCTGCCTGATGAGCGCTCCAGATTTCATTTTCTAAAAAGAAACGTCTTGCTACTTGGTCTGTGACCAGGCGTGGAAGCAGCCAAGTTGTGCCACCATCAGGTGACAAACCCATTCCAGAATATGAGGCGGCCATCTTTGCTTGAGGTGATGCTATTCGGGCATCACAGGCAAGTGCTAATCCGAGGCCACCACCGGCACTTGCTCCATTTAGAGCAGCAACACAAATGGTTGCAGATTGGCGCATTCTGATAATAAGTGGGTGTAATATTCCAGTTAATTCACGTATTAGTTCCGTAGCATTTCCTTCATCAATAGATTTCTTGAAATCATCAATATTTGCACCTGCTGAGAAGAATTTACCCTCTCCGGTTAGGATTATTGCTTTTACTTGATTATCTGATAGTGCAGATTTAATCGCATTGGCAATTTCTGGCAAGAACTCTCGAGAAAAAGATTGTGTTGATGTTTTTCCAGACATTTTTATGAGACGTATTCCATCTCCCAAGTCGCTATTCTGTATTGGCAATTAATCACCTCAAAGTTTGATGTTGACATTCTTTACCTTGGTGTAGAATCTCATTGCATCTTTGCTTTGTTCGATACCAATACCAGATTGCTTCCAACCAGTGAAAGCGGTTTGAGGGAAAGTAATTGGATATTCGTTGATTGAAACCATACCACATTCTAAATCTCTAGCAAAGCTATGGGCTCTGCTAAGATTCTGTGTCCATATGCCATTGAGCAATCCAAATGGAGTGTCGTTAGCCATAGCAAGAGCATCCGAGTCTTCACTGAACTTTGTTACAGAGAGTACAGGTCCGAATAATTCTTCTTGGAATAATAGATTGTCAGTTGAAACTCCAGTGATCACAGTTGCTTCCATGAAAGCCCCTTCACCTTCTACTGCATTTCCGCCGAGTACCACTTCACCACCTTGAGCAAGTCCTCGAGATAGTTTGTCTAAAACTTCAGCACGGTGGCTTTTGTGAACTAGACTTCCGATGCGAACACCTTCTGCCATACCTTCTCCAACTTTCCATTTGGAGACTTCAGCACAAACTGCTTCGACCAATTCATCATGCACATCTTCGTGTACGATTAGACGGGAACCAGCCCAACACATTTGTCCAGCATTCATAAAAATTCCAAAACAGATTGCTTTTGCAGCGTATCTTAGATTAGCATCAGAGAATACAATATTTGCACCCTTTCCACCAAGTTCTAGAGTGACGGGTGTTAGATTGTCGCTGGCTTTTGCCATTACCGCTTGACCGGTTGGAACTCCACCGGTTAGAACAACTCCGTCAACACCACTATGCCCAACAAGAGCATCACCAATCAATCCACCAGAGCCTGTAATAACCTGCAACACATCGGTTGGAAGTCCAACATCAGCGTCCAGCATTGCCTTTGCCCAAGCGATTAGGGATAGAGGCGTCCAAGATGCTGGTTTTGCTATTACTGTGCATCCTGAAGCCAGTGCAGGTGCGATTGAGCGAATAGCGAGTTGCAATGGGAAATTCCATGGAATTATATGTGCTGTAACTCCCAATGGTTGTCTTAAGGTGTAATTCAATCTATTTCCTGGAACTGGAATCGTTGAGCCTTCATTCTTGTCGGCAAGACCAGCAAAATATTCTAGGGTCCAAGCACCAAATCTAATTTCAGATAATGCTTCACGAAATGTTTTTCCATTATTTGTTGACTCGAGAACGGCTAACGTCTTGGCATTTGCATATGTTGCAGCAGCCATTTTATTGAGGATTCTTCCACGCTGAGCAGGGTCGATATTCTTCCATTCAGGGTTGTTAAATGCAGCGCGAGAAGCGGTTACACATCGCTCAACATCTGCGAGAGTTGCCTTAGGAGTTGTAGCTATTACTTCCCCATTAGCAGGATTCAAAATTTCAGCGGTTTGTCCATTTTCAGAATCCACCCATTCACCGGCGATCAGCATTTGTTCTGCGCTCATGTGTTAAGCGAGATGGCGGCCATTGAAATGCACATCGGTTGAACAATCTTCGCTGGAAAAGATATTATCTAGCATTTTGTTTAGCGAGAGTTCTTGAAGCGGGCACTTTTACGTCATGTTATGACTCGTAGCGTAGGCTTGGCTCAAACGAGCGCTCGGACCATATCGGGTAATGCTCCCCGTTTGCTGGTCATCGCAGGTGCAACTGGAGTTGGGAAGTCAACAGCCTCAGTTCGTTTGGCTCATGAATCAAAATTCTCTCGTCTGTTGAGTACAGATGCTATCAGGGAAATCATGCGGGTGTGCGACGAAGATGAAAGCAATCCCTCCTTGCACCGTTCATCCTTTTCAAAGGGAGATTCTGGCGACCCAGTACTGGATTGGTTAGAAACATGTAATTCGGTTGAACCAGGGATTGCTGCAACGATAGGAAGAGCCCGCCGTGAAGGAGTCGATCTGTTGATAGAAGGAGTTCACATCTTGCCTAATGAGAGATTATTGCGAGCGTGGAGAGAATCCGGTGGAATCGCAGTTGGAGTTGTGATGTGTGTTGGTACAGAACTAGAACACCAGAATATGCTGAAAAGTAGAGATGCACATTCCTACAGGCGAGCGGATAGATATATTGCTTCATTCTCTCGTATTAGGAGAATACAAGATGGATTAATCGAGAAGGCAAAGATTGCTAATTGGCCAATAGTTGACCCGACTAGGGTCAAAGACGATGTCAAAAAAATCCAGCATTTGTTAGACTTAGCGTGGAGCGAGTCAAGAAATTGATTGGTTACACAACTCTCAAGGAAGTTCTGTTTCTTCAGCAGAACCTGTAGACCAATCATAGATTCCTTTTCCGGATTTCTTACCTAACCTACCTTCAGCAACTAACTTCTCAAGAAGCGGGTGAGGGGTGTAAGAGTCATCATTAAATGATTGTTTTAGGTTTAGAAGAATATCTCTTCGTACATCGAGGCCGACCAAATCCGACAATGCCAGTGGTCCCATTGGATGTTTGTAGCCCAGTACCATTGCAGTATCGATATCCTTTGCACTTGCAACTCCATCTGCGAGCATTCTAATCGCTTCATTGCCGAGTACGACACCCAATCTAGAAGTGGCGAAGCCAGGAATATCTTTGACCAAAATAGTGGTCTTACCCATAGCCACTCCTGCAGCTTGTGCAAACGCAACAGTTTGTTCTGAACAAGAATTATGTTTGACCAATTCGAGTAATTTCATAATTGGAACTGGATTAAAAAAGTGCATACCAATTACATTTTCAGCCCGACCTGAGGCTTGAGCGATAGCTTCTATGGAAAGAGAGGAGGTATTTGTTCCGAGAATACAGTCGGGTTTAGTCATCTTACCGAGGTCTGCGAAAATTTGATGTTTTAGAGAAGGAATTTCAGGAACTGCTTCAATAACCAAATCGACATCGCCAACCGCTTCAGACATATCGGATACTGGGTGAAGGTTTGCTGCCCATTGTTGCTTTTGTTCCGCAGTCGTCTTGCCTCTAGCAATGCCTTTGTCCCAAAACGCATCAATGGTTTTCATACCGCGTTCCAATCCCTCTGGAAAAGCATCGAATAGATTTGTTTTCCAGCCTGCTTGGGCGCAAACTTGAGCGATGCCCGCGCCCATAGTTCCAGCGCCGATAACGGCTACACTACGAATCTCCATAGCAAAGGCGAGCAACTACTTCTTCATCAAATGAAGGGTAAATTGCGGACCAATATTGATGTGGGTTGGTATGAGCACGAATATCATCAAAATACTGCATTGTGGTCGGTATGAGCATGAGAACAACAATTAGCACCACAATGGTCGTACCAGATGTTGTGCTTACGATTCGCTAGTTTTTGGGTCATACTGGGCTAATACGACTCCGATTAAGATCAATGAAAACGATGCTAAGAGGGACCATCCTAATTTCTCATCGAGAATAAACCATCCACTAATAACACCGAATAGTGGAACTAGATAGACATATAAT
>Ga0307986_10000056_pt1 | contig 69539 bp, 88 predicted proteins | sample EllFjometageno82_FD_203170 | JGI IMG/M metagenome (GOLD analysis project Ga0307986, IMG submission 203170) | Marine microbial communities from Ellis Fjord, Antarctic Ocean - #82 | ecosystem: Environmental > Aquatic > Marine > Unclassified | place: Southern Ocean | collected 2014-10-09 | reverse complement strand
TTTTCGTTACTACAACGCCATATATATTTCTTGTAGTTCCGTCTCTCCACTTGCCCTTTAATGAGTTTGCTTCAAAGGATTCAGCCCCAAACTCTTCGGCATAAAATCTATGGCTACATGAACCGCAATAATTCATTCCTGTCTTATTACCTTCATCATCTTCATCCATAGCCCAACCCCGACAACTCCCGCAATTAGGACAATGCCCATCTCCACAATCATTATTTCCACAACTATTCTTCAGTTCCATCCACCATTCTAAATCTTCAGCCCCAAACTCTTCAGCCCCTAACATATCACCAACAGAAACCCATCCATAATTTCTCGGCATTCTCCCTTCTTCGCCCTTAGTGATTTGGAATCCCTCTCCTATACCTTCAATTCCCCAAGAGCCAATTCTTTCTTGCCCACAGATTTTACATTTAACTCCGGCTTCAACATATCCTGTTGAGCCATCACCTCTCATAAGGTCAGAATACATCAGTTTCCAATAACCTACTCCATCAATATCATGGGTGCAGTCATTACGGTCAATTCGTTCTTGCATCCTTGAGTCATATAATTCACCTTCAGCCTCAAACGGCTTAGATGAGCCTCTCCCAAGAGTCACTACTTTATGGTTTGGCTTATCATAAAAACATTCTCGGCATCTCCATTTGCCCTCATCATCAGGGGTAAAATCATTCATAGCCACGCCTCTAATATATTCCCAATTTTTACAAGTTCTGCACTTCATCCTTTTAGGGAATCCTTCAGCCTCAAACTCTTCGGCTCTCAAATGCTTTACATTATTATTCAATCTCCGTAGTTCTTCTCTATGCCTCAACCTTGCCCTACTTAGTGCGTCTTTCAAGATTCTTTCATATTTGTAAATCCCTGCGAGTTCTTTGGAGTCGTATTCTGCAACCACTTCAAACTTTTCTCCTCCTTTGAGTGTTCCGATGGAGTTCAATTCCATCCCCCACAGAAGGTAATTTCCATTATGCAACATCAGACTTCTGTTCCATTCGGCATCAGTCAATACAATAGTTCCATCTTGATTATATCTCGCCTCAAAAGTTTGAGTTTCAGCACCAAAATCTCCATCTTCAGGCCATTCAAAATAATCGGCTAAATCGTTTCCGACCATATCAAAATATCCACTACCGGCATCATAACAAACTTTACAAACAGATTCGCCCGCTTTTTTTGGATGTTTATTACACCTAACGCAGTTGGATTCTTCAGACATTTACATCACCATATATTTTGTATTTACTCTTTCCTTGATAATACTATTCCTGCTACTGCGGCAACCCCTAATAGGGATATTTTGAATAGGGTAAAACCTGCGGCAATTCCGAATCCGGTCTTTGCGGCTTCTTTGAAGTCCATATTGTCAGCACCAAATGATTCTGCATCCTTTTTCAGTCCTCTATGTTGGAAATCCTCTTCATTGACATCAAACTCTCGTTCAATTTTACTAATTGCCGCATTTAATCGTGCAATAGGATTTGGATATTTTCCATAATCCTCATAATCTTCACTATTAATTCCTAATTCTCGTTCCATATTTGCCAAAGTCATACTCAAGTCAGACTCATCAGCACCAAATGATTCTGCACCATAATCCTCATCCTCATCACCTTCGTATTTGAAATTGCATTCGTAATCACTATCTCCAAAGGATTCAATGTATGGTCTTTTTTGGCTGTCTAAATTAAACACAAGAGACATACCGCATTCCTTACAAGACCTTACCCGCACCCCATCTGACGAATACCCATAGGGTAGTGACTCTCTCCAATCGTGTTCATCGGGCCATTCCTCCTCCCACTCTCCTTCAATGAACTCTTCTTTATTTTCGTAAGCCTTTATTAACTGTGATTTACTCATATTTCATCTCTCTCCTTACTTCTTACTGTCTTTAGATATTCTATATCCTATTAGTCCTGCAAAGCCGCCAATAATTGAGTATTGAACGACCTTAAAGATTGTTGGTGCATCTTGAATCACCTTTCGCCTCATAGAGTCCACGCCTCTATGTGTAGGTATCATTCCCTTGAGTCTTTGTTGATATTTCCGATTTTTCTTCTCGGCCATTTCTCCTGTTATGTGTTGTGGAGGCAAATTGACAAACTTACTTAGTGCGGATATATCTTGTTGAGTGAACTCTGAATCAAATGATTCCGCATTCCTTCGCCCTGAATCGCCATAATTACAATTATCGTTTCCGCACCACATCATAAAGAAGTCCCTATTATGGTTTCCAACAGTAGTTCCATCCTCCATCACATAAGGGCCAATCGCCGCCATTTGTTCACCACAATGACTGCATACAGGGTTATAATTGGAGGGTGAGGATTTTATTTTTCTCTTTGAATCTTTGTAATTAATGCTTTTTGCCCAATCCATTCGGCCATATTGTTCAGCCTCAAACTCTTCACCCTCAACCTGTTTTAATGTCTCTTTAGTGAAGCAATTATAACATAGTAGGACATCATTTTCATATGTATTATCACAATGGCAGTCATCACCTATCATTTGACTAATTTTCTTTAAGTCAGATAGTGTAATATCGTTATCATATGTTTGGTTTATTTCTTCACAATAGAGACATCCATTGTTCCCACAAACACAATTATCCATAGATTGTTGCCACCATTCTTGTAGGGGAGAATCTTCAGCACCAAACTCTTCAGCCCCTCTTCTGCCTCCACTGTGACTTCTCAGTGCCATTTCCAACGCATATTTAGCATCTTGTTTTTCTTGATTTGTTGCTAATGACATTGGGGAGGTTCTTTGTTTGAATAGTCCATAAACAGGCTTCACTAAAACCTCAGTTTTTAGATTTTTAACAATCAAAACAATCATGCCATTCATGTAGTAGTAATTCTTTCCTCTCACCCTTGCTAAATAAATTGCACTTTGCCCCCCTATTGCTAACCATTCTCGTTCCTCAGAGTATGCAATTGTTCCATTTTCATTATATCTTGCCTCAAAGGTTTCAGCCCCAAACTCTTCAGCACTCATTTCTCCTGTTTCAATATCTTGACCTAATGCCATTCTTGCTATTTGAATCATATTGTGCATCATATCCCAAATATGCTTTTCTTCTGTATGCTCATAGTGGTTTTGGTTGTAATCCTCCCTTGCGATTCTTTCAAGTGTTTTCCTATACCGCTTATTTTCAGCAAGCAATTCAGGTGCGGCGGCTAATAATCTTGCATCAGCCCCTTTTGAAATTGGTAAATCAAATCCTTCGCCACCTATTCTTACTGCATGATAAGGGTTGTCTGCACCCATCTTGTAAGTAGTCCATTGGTCGGCAGGAGTGTGTCCTTCAAATTGTTTGTAATCCATTATTCTCCTCTCTCCTTATCTTGCATCCCGCCCAAAGTCTTAATACCGATAACGATAATTCCTACCATACTACCTCCGATAATTACCTTCTTACTCATTGAATATTGTTCAGATTGTTTTGCGGGTGCATTATTTGGGTTGCCTACATTTGGGTCTCCCTTATTAATTAGGTCAGCAAATGGGTTTTCATCTGAATCTGATTTGTCTTCTCCGCACACCTTTTCGGTAGGGTGTAAATCATCTCGGCATTCTTGCCATGATGCACAATCGCCATCATCTGTGCAGGTTTTCATACATTCACCATTAACGCAAACGAATCCGTCATCACAATCGCTATCTTCATTACAACTTTGTGGTGCGTGGAATGTTTCGGCATTTTTCATCTGTGTAATCCTTGATGCGCCAACAATACCGACTATTACTGCCCCTAATAATATAAGGGAGGCTTTTATGTCAGTCGTATCGTGAACAAACTCTTGAACGAATCCTTTCTTTACATAGTAGCCTTCAAACACTTGAGATTCTGCCGAATAATCATCACTATCAGGACTCAACATATAATCCATAGTTTGCTTATCCCACTCTTGACTCCATCCCCATGAAAACTGATTGTATCGGCTTGAGCCGCTTTCCATCTCAGCAATAAGTTCATTAGGCTTTAGGCCAAATTGAATCATATATTCACTATCCATAAGTCCAAAGGAATCTCTATCCTTCAACTCAGGCATAAACACAGCCTTTGCCGCAGTTCGGCCTTCATCATAGAAAGTTCCTTCTTCAGCCCCAAATTGTGCCACATTATCTAATATGACCCAACAACTACCACAAACAGTTCCAAATTTGTCATCATGTTCCATCTCACCCCAACATTCATGGCAGACTGATTTACTACACCGCCTACATTCCTTGAAGTGGTCGGCATCATACGGTAAATCATCATTAACATGGCAAACTTCGCACATTTGACCTCCTTCAGCCTCAAATCCTTCTTCAGCATCATAATTACTATTACTCAAACATTTCAAGCAAATCATTTTTTTCTTTTTAGAATCGTAATAAAATCTCATCCCTTGCCCGCCATCTTTACAAGTTTGGCAAACTGTGTAGCCGGGAAATTGTCTAAATCTTCTTGGGATATAAGCATGAGGATTTACAATTTCGCCAATTTCGGCCCTCTCTTCCCATGAAGCATTAAATGTTTCAGCCTCAAATCCTTCTGCGGCTTTTGCCCAATCTCGGCTATGGCTAATACCTCCTACTGAATGCCCTTTACCCCAACAACCGTCACACACCGCATGACTCAAATGTAAGGTCTTAGATGCGTTTTCATTACCACAGATTGCACATAATTCACCATCATCTTCAGCCTCAAATCCTTCAGCCTTGACTTTATCAAAATGCCCTACATACTTTCCTTCATAGGATTCCCACGCTTCTAATATTTTTTGTGGAGTCCAACCCATACTCCAAAATTGGTCTATTCCATTATCCCATTTTGGGCCACCCAAAAGATTATTTGAATAATAGAAATGAGGTTTTGTATCCTTGATTCGGTCAATTTCATCAAGCCATTCGTCAAGAGTCATTCCATTGATTTTTTCACTTTCAGATTCTAATTTCATTCTCTTTGCCGCCTCTTTTGGTTTAATATTTTTGTCCTTTACTAATTTTCTTGGAGTGTGTGGTTTGCCCGACATAGTTCTGACCTTTCCTTTAGCCTCAAATGATTCAGCCTTCATGTGTTTCCAACATTGGTCGCAGTAAGCATTGTCTTTATCACCCTCATCTCCATAAGTCGTAGTAAAACATTGTTTGCACCTCATAGGAATCACCTTATTCGGTGCTTCAAAGGATTCAGCACCTTTGACCTCATACTTTCCATCCTTAAACCACTTTCGTAGTGATGGGTATTTCTTGAATACTGCGGTTCTAACTTCTTGTGCATCCTTTTTGTTGTCAGGCCAAGTTGAATAAACGAGGGCAATCTTTCCATGTTTCAAATCGCCAATAGGATATTTTTGAGTCTTAGGAAACACATAGGCACTCTTGGCCTTTGCACTTAATTTATGGTGCTTATCTTCAGCCCCAAATCCATCGGCATTATACTCAGTATCACACCCAACACAATACTGACTATCACCCGGACATTCTCCACACATTGAATCTCCACATCCACTACATCTCATTAACTCAACTGAAATAAGTTCATTTCCACAAGACCCACAATCAGTCATTGTGTAGTTTGATTCTTGCCCTCTCCCTGTCCGATGTTGTGAACATTCAGAACAAACTACACTTTCATAACTGCCTGTGTCGGCAACTCGCCATCTGCACATCAAGCATTCTTGACCCTTGTTTTCCTTTCGCATGACATCCCTACAAGGCTCACAAGCCCAAGAACTACCATTATTGAAGTATCCCAAACCTCCATAGGCGTTGGGTAGGTTAGTTTCACACACACTACATCGGGGCATCAGATTCCGCCTCCGAGATTACTGTATAATAGACTTCTCTTTGGAGGGGAATTAGGACTAAATGAGTAAGGAGATACAGGCTCGCCAACATTATTAACATCATGCTTTTGGTATTCATTCGGGTCAAACAATGGATGAATATAAAGAGGATTATAGACGGCAACTTTTGGACCGCAACCTGAGCATCCACCTTTTTGAATCACTTGTGAATCGGCAGGAGGGGCAGATAACTTCACTTTTTTGTTGCACCCACAATTACCTTCTGCGGCCTTTTTAGTTGCCTCCATGTCGTTGTATCGGTAAATCCCTAATCCAACTACTGAAAGTGCTATAAGGGCATAACCAATTTGCTTAGATGCCATCATAATCCTACTATCAGGAATACTGATTGTTAAAGGTGTCGTTTTCTATCATCTATGTGATGAGTTCCCTGCTTGGACTTCTTTAGTGATGAACTTACCAATCCTATCTCCCACCATAGGGCATAATCCCTTTGTAGTCTTTACTTGCCAAACTCCCGTTTTAGGAATCAAATACCAAACATAAGAGATAAACTTATAGTGGGGAATATCAGTATTAGTAATCCATCCATCAGGCTTAATTGATGTCATCACAGGAATTGCCTCACCCTTAGTATCTTTTTTCGGAGGGTAAGGAACATTCAACTGTTTCATATTGATTCCACCCCCACGCACTCTATCATACGATTGAACAAACACACACCTTGCACTTTGAATATACTTCAAATAAGTTAAATTATCCCACCTCAAATATACCGAGCCATGAGTTTCAACATCATATTCAGGAGGTATCAAACTAAGCGGCCACACCCTCTCCCGTTTTCCCGAACTCAACGAGGATACATCATTAAACTTGAAGGCATACCCATATTTCGTTTGGTGTATAGTAGTTGGTTTCAATCTTGTATGCTTTAGAAAATTAGCATATACTTGAGCATTTTGTCTCTTTGGAAAGATAATTCCCCATCGGCCATCAGAAAGTTTTATAACCTTAGTGGCGGATTTTTCCAAATCTTTCATTCGTTTCTTTTGAATCATTGACTAATCACCTCACTCAGAGGCATCTTCATCAGTCTCCGTTCTCACATTACTGCATACTTTTTCAAAGGCATATCTATAATCTGTTTCCTTAGATTTTGATTGTCTTATGCCTACGAAGGAATATGCCGCACCTGCGACTAATGGTGCGAGAACCATCCTGTAATCAAATGTGTTATATCCACCAAACAATAAATAAAGTCCTGTGGCGAAAACCGCCCCTGACATACCTTCAGTTATCCTGTGTGATACAACTTCTTTATTTTTATCTTTGATGTATGTATTAACACCATCATCACATAGGTTTGCGATTTCGGATTTGGTGAGTGTTTCTGCCATCAGGCTTCACTCCTCAAACATTAATCAAGAATGATTCAGCACCAAAGGCTCTTCCGGGTGTCATTCCGAATCCGCCGAGTGTGGATGTGGAACTCAATAGTCCACCCATATCAGCACCCCTTACAGGAGGCTGAACGGTTCGGGATTCAATAGTGATTTGTCCTGTTGGCCTAATCATCTTTCGGAAATCTGCCATGTGTGGCATATTAGCCTTTGGAATCAAGGTCTTTTCAAATACTGAAACTTGTTTTGAAGTAGGTGCAACCTTTACTTGTGGTGCAACTCCTAAAGTTCTTGGATTAGTTGGTCTGTGTGCCATCTGCTGTGCTTCATATCTTGGGTCTCCTCCAAAGTTTTCTTGAACTGACCTGTTAAACATCAAAGTTGGTAGGTGATTTTCAGCCCCAATATTAGATTCAGGAATCCTCAAAATAGGGATGTTTGGCATATAATCGCCACTTGGTCTCGGACCGACAGGAACAATAGAGTTCTGCATAGCGTTAAATGCAGGTAGTGAATCTGCGGCAAGGTCAAATTGAGGGAATTTAGGCATATTTGGTTGTGGAGGTAATGCAGGTAATACAGTATTTCCAATTTGTCTGACAGGGTTAAACATTTTTTTCATCTCCTATATCGTTATTTATTCCCTTCTGATACTTAAGCATTCCTATTATTTCCTTTTCCCAATAGACCTTAATACTGTATAGAATCCTGCGGAGAGTAATCCTATTGCGGCAATAGTTTTTACTCCTTGATTATTATTATTCTGTGCTTTTTCGGCAAATTTTACCATTGGCATTAGTTCATCACTTACTGAAAAATCATAATTTTCAGGCTGATATTTGTATAGGTCGTTGGATTCCACAGTTTCATGGTCATTTTGTAGTGAATCATTATGCGCCCCCATACTGAAATCATCTATGGGTTTTGTAAGTCCATAATCTAAAGTATTGAAATCGCCTTGATAATAGTTTGTAGGTTGTTCTGTGGAGAACTTTGTTTTCACTTCAATATTTGAACCCTTGTGTTCAGTCCTTCTTGGAGTGTCTATCTTACCTACCACAATATATCCATCATCTCTAAAAAACTCAGGAGAATACATAACGGCTTCTCCTGCCTTTGAATATGTAATCCCTGATAGGATTTTCTTTATGCTCTCTTTATCGCTACCGAATGATAATTGGTCTTTGAGGGCATCTAAATCCTTAGTGTTGATAATGTTGTGGCAACAATACACTGAGGCTTGGGAGAGGGCTTCTTTGCTTACTGCGGCAGGTCGCTGACTGATGAGTGACACACCATACCCTGATGCTCTCCCTAATTTGCAGAGTCTAACGATTGAGGCATAAGAACTTGGCCTCCCAATCTGAGGAACGAAATCCTGACATTCTTCAAATAGAGTCATCAATCCCTGACCACCCATATCAGTATCAAGAATTGCCTCACAGTATTCAGAAACTATTCTTTGTTGATTTTCAAGAGGTAATTGGGAGAGATTTATGATTAATGATTTTGGCGATACCTTCAATTTACTAATCAATTTTTTCATATTGACTCCTTCGCCGGGTTTAGGTTCAATTCTTTCAATACCATCTAATTGATTCAAATAGCCATGTGCATCAAGGGCATCAAAACATACAAATTGGAGTCCGAGTCTTTCAAACTCCTCCATGAGAACTGCGGCAGTATATGATTTTCCTGAACCTCTTTTACCGCTAATAAACATTACTTGATATAGGAGTTCTAATGGCAATTTTATTTTTGTCCCCAAGCAAATATTCTCTTTATCGCTAAGGTCTTCAACTCCTGACATGGAGAACTTATCATTGAACACCTCTTCTAAATCGGGTGTGCCTACTTGCATACCCCAATCTTCGCTACGAGTATCATCCATATCCTTACACCTGATATTCTGTATGTTAAATGTTCCTCTTGTTGAGGGATTTTATTTCTATTGTAATCCTCTATCGGTTAAAATTACTTTCCTCATATGTGTATAGACCCTTTCAAACCATAGGGAGTGCCGACTAAACATTCCGGCTAAACGATTTATTTCGGAATATTCATGCCTATATACTCCTAACTCTTCAATAAAATCTGATACAGGGCTTGCCATCCAAACCATTAGTCCTTTATCCGATAACTTTGTAGCAAAGTTTTCATTCCATAATAGCCTTTTAACAAGGTTTCCTGTATCAGTTCCTAAGTCATTTTCATCAGGAATATAATAGGGGTGTAACCGAATAAATTTCTCCACCATATCAATATATGATTCAACATGATTATTTCTAAAAAAATCCAACCATATTTCCATTTGTTCGGCTACGAATACTTTCCATACGGGATTTCCCATCCTCAATCCTCCGATTCAAATGAAATCTCAAATGATTTCATATCCATTCCACTCAACAAATCATCAGGTTGGGAAAATATGCTATCGCCATTGGCCTCATTAGGTATTTGGCTTTCCGAAACTCCTCCTATTTCGGTCATCGGTATAATTTCATTAGAGTCCTCAGTTTCAATTTCTTTGTATTTACTATCTGCTTTATTAACATCATCATAATTGATACCTGAAGTAGCCGCAATATCTTCAAGGCTTTGAAGTCCTACAAGTGTGGGTTTATCTGCACTTACATTAAACACCGGCAATTTAGTGCTTACATCTTTCGCAAAGAACGCATCAGTAAGTTCCTCACTCAGTCCAACGACTTGTTTATTGGGATTCTCAACCCCCATTACAGCATACCAATCCACCTTTGAATCGGCCACATTAATAGCGTTTAGGTTTTCTCCTCTCGGCCCAACCATAGATTGAGGTGCAGGAGTTGGGGTTTCAGTTTCAGATTCACTGACAAACAAATCTGAAAAATCTCCATCTAATTGTGAGTCTTTAATTCTATCAAGGAACTCTCTATCCTCTTCTCGGAGGCTGTTTCGTTGCCCTGAAATATAGTCGGCCAATCCCTTAATTACAGGTGCTACATCACCCAATAGGCTCATCAGCCCTAATCCCGCTTGTGCAGTATTAGATTCTCCTAAACTTTCTGAAACTCCATATTTATCCAATAGGTTTGCTAATGGAACGAGAACCTTTTCTTTCATTTCAGGATTCATCTTTGATGATATTCCTTCAATATTTAGACCTTCAACAAGTTCAAGGATAGAAGTTTGAGGAGTTTTTATATTAGATTTAATAGAATCCTTTGTAGTATTAGGTAGGGGAGATTTTATACTCCCTGATTCAATAACATCTCTAAAATCAGCAGACATACTATTGGATACTTGACTCATGTATTTAATGCTTGTGGCCGATACTAACTTAATATCCGTTCATTTGGTTGAAGTTTCTCATTAAACTCTGTTCAAAAGTCATAGGATTACTCAAAGTTTCGGTTTTCTTTTCAATCTTCTTAATTGATTCTTCTGCATTCTTCATTGTCATCTTTAATGATGCAATCTCATCATTTAGTGTATCAATTTTCTGCTTATGAATCAGGTAAACTACTACTCCTCCGGTCAATGCCCCTACCATGAAAGTTGCTATTTTACTACCTATTGGAAATCCTGCCGAAACTAATACATCATCAGCATTGTGAGTTTGCACACTATTCAATCTTGATTCAATTTCGGAATGTAATGATTGTATATCCGAGTCTTCAGCCGCTTGAGATAATGCCCCAACGAGTTGAGTATTATTTAGGTCTTGAACCTTAACTTGGCTCTGCACTGAAACTAATTCATCTTCGGCGGCAAAAATCAAGTTTGAAGGTGCTACTATATTCTCAGTAATTTTTTTGAACCCTCTAATGCCTTTACCTCTAACACACATTAGATATTTACCTTCACCAAATATTTGAGTAAAATTGGTAAAATCTCCATCAGTCATAGGCTCATCACCACTCCAAATATCCTGTGTTCCACTTTGCCTCTGACCTTTCAGAAATCGCCTAATGAAATATACCATACTCTTTTTCCCTCCACACAGATACTTAAACTTTACTCATACCCAAATGTCTGCTAAATTACCATAAGTTTCATTGAGTCTCTCATCGTCATCATTATGCTCATCAATTAGTTCCTTTGTTTTAGTAATGTGGTTTTTTTTCAAGTCTTTGCCTCGTTCATAAAATCCTCTCAACTCGGCTCTATCCACATATCCCTTTTGAACTACATATCCCTCAAGGGCAAGAACATCTAATCTCCATTTGATGCCTCCTCTCCTATCTGAACTCTGTGCGTGTTGGAACATGGGTCGGTTTCGTAAAATCCCTACTACCTCTCGGCTCGTATATCTTCTTGGGTTATTATCCACAATATAGAATGATATTTCATTTGAGTATCCATACCCATCATGTTCTAATAGATAATCAACAATATCAAACACCAATGCTTCAGTGAGGGGGAATCCCCGATTACTCTTCTTCATTCAGGGCATCCTCCGATTCATTAGAATCGCCCCTTTCAAGACCTAAAGCCTCGCCCACCATTTCATTCATAGTTTGAGTAAATTTATCCTTAGCCTCATCCTTAGTCAAGCCCTCAGCCATAAATCCTTTAACAATTTTAACCTTTTGAGTTTCCATCTCCACCGCATCCAATAATGCTTGTGTTTTTGCAGGTAATGTCACTACCTCATATGGTTTTGAAAATATATCTTCAATCTCTCTTCGGAGAGTTTCAGGACTCACAGTAGTAATCTGTTGATACTCTTCAAGTTCTGTTTCCAAATACTCTCCGGTGATTCCGGTTTCCTTGCTTCTATCAATATATTCTTCAGCAAATTGCCTACTAACATAAGTTCCAATCCGTTCCCAATATCTTGTTTCTTCACTCATTTCAATTCCTCTGCATTTAACCTTAGTTTGGCAACCTACATAAAGGATGTGGTTATACAATGTGCCACTTTTGCCATTTACCTGTATTTAGTCCATTCTTAGTTTGGAATATTCTTGAAGTCCTCATCCCTACTTGTTTCCTATATGAGTCTGAGATTCTCCTCCCCCTACATTCTAATTTTTCGGCCACCCTATACTCCATCTGTTTATTCACAGTCATAGGTATGGGCGATAATTGTGGGAATCCCGTAGCATCATCAATCATTAATTTTCCAATTAGTATGTGCAATCCTGTTCCTGAACTTGATAATCTAAACCACACACTCTCACCACCAAACTCAATGATAAGGTTATTGAGGGCAACGATGACTTCTTCATCTTGAATAGTCAAATCATCCCAATCAAAGGTTAGACCGCATACATTATCATCAAGACTCATAATTAGTGTGATTATCATTACCCATATCAAGTTTTCGGTAATATTCAACTAATAACATGGTGAGTTTTTTATTCCGTTGGAGAACCCAATTAACAAAGAATATTTGTAAGCCCCCATTGATAACTAAATAAAGAATGAAGAGATAAATCCACATATTCAAGCCTCAAATGTGTATGTAGCCCCATCTTTGTTTTTCTGTTTTCTAATCAATTTTTTACTCTTGAGGTCAGGATACCGGCCAAATATATCATGCTTGAAAAATCCATCAACAATATACCCATCATCTTTTAAGACCACTGAATCATCATATGGGAACATTAATTTCATTTTTATCTTACCCTCTGATTCTTCAACATGAACACTCTCACAAGCATCAAATTGAAGTCCACCTGTTTTCCAAATAAACCTTGAGAACTCAAGAAGTCTCGCCCCTTTCGGTTCAAACGGTAACTTAGATACACCAAGCAACATACAACCCTCACTCTTCGTTAGTGCCTTGTATTGAGTGATATATGGCTGTTGTAAGTCATGTTGCATCTTTACTAATGCGACTGCCTTATTTGTGTCTGCAAGTTCCCAAGTCTCTTCGTCAAATGACGGAATTAGTCCATTAATAATTACATTATTTACTTTGAATCCTTGCCCATCAAGAAAGTTCATAGTCCTATTACATTCTTCATACCCTGCCTCAGTTGCGATTGAAACGAGATTGATTGATACGAAATCTTGATTCCTCAATATCTTTTTCACATTATTCAGTTTATTAGATGTTTCCTCAATTAGTTTCACTAATTTTGAGGTATCTGATGGCTTCAAAAGAAATGTTTTCATTCTCTCAATTTTAGCCTTCATCCTTAGTATCCTTAATAAAAATGTATTCATAGCATCAGGGGCAGTTAGAGCCTTCAAAGTGTGTCCTGTCGGTGCAGTATCAAAAACAATAATATCATAATCAACACCTTGCACTAATGATTGAATTTCCTCAAGTGCAAATACCTCATCCATACCCGGAAAGTTTGCCCAATCAGTTAATATCTCTGTATCAAAAAATGGAACTGCTTTTGAAAACGACCCTTTGACATTTTTATGTAATTCTGCAAAAAACTCAGTTGCTTGCTGTTGTGAATTAAGATTCTTAGCCCATAGATTTTCCACAATTAATGTGGGAGTAAAATTAACCTCAACACCAAGAACATCCTGTGTGGAGTGAGCAGGGTCACTTGAAACTAATAATGTTTTGAATCCTTCTTTTGCGAAATGCAATGCAGTAGCGGCTGAAGTTGTTGATTTACCTACGCCACCTTTTCCTGTGAATAACATTAACTTTGCCATATATTTTCTTTATTGCCTTTACTATTTAACTCTAATCCCTTACTTTCCCTTGAGATTTTACGCTCAACCCCACAGATTTCTGCATTTTGAGCCATCATGTAATCGGTAGGATTATATATGAAGAGGAGGGATTGAACATTATGTATTTCATTTCCACTAAATATCATTTACTTATTGTGGATATTACTGATGAAGTCATAGTTTCTGAGTCATATACTGTGTCTAAAAAAAGGGAAGGAACTGATTTAGTGAAGTTATTGAATCCGGCTCAGTATGTATTAGTTGCCGTAATGAATATCACCCCCACACAAAAGATGCTGTGGGTTGAGGATTATGGTATAGGGTCAAGTGATATTCTATTGGATGATTTGTTTGATTATGTTTATGACTCTATAAATTACTATGGGGAGAAGTTTCAAAATGAATGGAGATAGACACCACTCAACGAAATGGTAATGTTGGGAGTTTTTTACTTATCCAAAACTATTATTTCTTGATGTATTTCTTAACACCTGCGAATAATCCAATTGCCACTACTGAGGTAATGCCCATTAAGCCCATCATATCTCTCTTGAGTCTTGCCTCATACTGTTTAGGGGTCTGTGTCCCTCCTGCCTGAATCAGTGCCATCTCATCAGCAGTAATGCCTGATTTCTTCAATCCGAATGTAGGCATCCACCATTTAGCCGTATAGGTTTGTTGTTTTTTCCATGCCAATGCACCCGGCATTACATTATTTAAGTAGTATAGGTCTTGCGGGTCTGCATTTGTTGATGGGGTGAACTTAAGGTGTCCTAATGGTATGCCACCACCTGCATATGGTTGGTATTGTTGGCCGCTTGAGTTGAGTGAGAATATTTGAGGTTGCCATGCCGCCCCTGCCGCAGAAGTTGGAGACTTAGTGACTGCTGAAGGATTGCCATTTGGCCCATCATCTTGCCACCCAATAATTTCATTCCTTGAGCCATCTGCCCCTATAATATAACAATTCCTATAATAAAGACTACCTGCATCACAGTCCATGTTATATCCATTAGTCATAACTCAGCATTTATGCTTTTGAATGATAAAGGTATGCCCTTAGACTAATACAAACATTTAGGTAGCAACAATACTAATGTGTATGTATGGGTGTTGTATTAAGCACATTAATAGTAGTTACTTCACTGTTCGCACTAATGTTTTTATTAGGTGAACTATGGGATGGATGGTTAGGTGTGAAAGGCCATAAAAAAGAATGAGTATCATGGGTCACACCAAACTCCACCTATATCACAACTCTAAATTATCAATAATACCATCATTGTCATCGTCAGAGTCAATGTTATCATCTAAGCCATCATTATCATGGTCAAATTGACCTGTCAAATTATTACCATCATTGGCTTCAAACCAATCCGAGAGTCCATCATTGTCATCATCAGTATCATAAGAATCCCAAATGCCGTCGTTGTCATGGTCGTATCTATAAGAAGACCAAGCACCACCAACTTCATCAACATCAAGTATATTATCATTGTCATCGTCATCATCAACGCCATCGTTCATGCCATCGTTATCATGGTCTCTTGAAGCGTCTGAACCATTAGCATAAATATCTTTCCAATTATCAATTCCATCATTGTCAATATCTAAATCATATTTATCTGCGATATTGTCATTGTCATGGTCGTAAATGTCGGTATTATCGTTGCCGTCATTGACTTCTAATAAATCGTCTAAACCGTCGCCATCATCATCGTTATCTTCACTATCATTAAGGCCATCATTATCATGGTCTAATGGGTTTGAATCAGTGATGTCAGGGTTTCCGTCATTATCATCGTCATTATCAATATCATCAGGGATGCCGTCACCATCATTATCATTTTCGCCGTTGGTTTCTTGATTATCTAATTGTTGTTCTTGCTGATTATCAGTTTGAGACCCTTGTTGTCCTTGTTGGCCGTTTTGAGTTTGGCCTTGTTGTTGTTCGGATTGCCCATTTGAGTTTTGCCCATTTTGTTCTTGGGATTGTTGGTCTCCTTGTTGGCCTCCTTGTTGGCCTCCTTGTTGTTGCTGACCTTGCCCGTTATCTTGTTGTTGTCCTTGTTGTCCGGTTTGTCCGTCTTGAGATTGTCCTTGCTGACCTGACTGTTGGCCTTGTTGTCCTGCTTGGCCTTGTTGTCCTGTTTGTCCTTGTCCTTGTGATTGTCCTTGTCCTTGTGATTGTCCTTGTCCTTGTGATTGACCTTGACCTTGACCTTGACCTTGCCCTTGACCTTGCCCTTGTCCTTGTCCTTGTCCTTGTCCTTGTCCTTGTCCTTGTCCTTGTCCTTGTCCTTGTCCTTGTCCTTGTCCTTGTCCTTGTCCTTGTCCTTGTCCTTGTCCTTGTCCTTGTCCTTGTCCTTGTCCTTGACCTTGACCTTGACCTTGACCTTGACCTTGACCTTCGCCTTCGCCTTGTCCGTTGTCTTCGGATTCGCCACCGCCTTCAGTTCCGCCATCACCTGAACCTGCATCTGATTCTTGGAAATCAGGGTCGTAAGCATCAGGAATACCGTCACCATCAGAGTCGGAGTATTCACCGTCGTTAGGGTCGTTTGGGAATTGGTCAGTGGCATCGGATTTACCGTCACCATCTGTATCTGAATTGTTCGGATTCGTTCCCTTTGCATATTCTTGTGCATTGGTTAGTCCATCACCATCGGGGTCAGCATTAGCATCTCCTCCATTGGTAGGGTTTAGACCATTAGCAACCTCCCACCCATCGGGTAGTCCGTCACTATCGGAATCCGCATTATTCATGTTTGTTCCCTGAGATTGTTCTTCAGCATTTGTTAAGCCATCACCATCCCAATCTGCCCCACCATCGGAGGGGTCATTGGGGTCACTACCATCGGCAGTTACTACACCTACACTCATAATGAGCATAAGTGCGGTTAAAATCGTTATCATTGCTTTCTTCATTTTTCCATTATTATTGTATATCATATATTTCACTGTTTTTATGTAATTCATAGGGAAACCAATTTTCCCTCTAAGTATTAGTGCAGTCTTCTTCTATTTAACCTTTGGGGTATCATTCATCAGTAATAATATCATCATAAGTTTGATTAAACTCATTAGTTTCATAGTTCCAATCATCACCCTCATAAGTTTCAGGGAGGAATGCCTCACCTGCAATTTTCCATCCACAATAGCAAAAATAAAAGTCTTCAGTAAAATGGTGATAGTGTCGTTTCCATAGACAATGGGGTATCGGGCAAGGCGTTCTAATCACGATTAGGTTCTCAAAGTCTTGGTAGGTCATACCCGTTCTAAGAACCCTACCCTATTAAAGTTATTCATGCTGTAATTGGGATTTGAACATAGTCATCAATGATTGCTGAGGGAGTATTCCTCATCCGACTTTCAGTAGTGAGTGGATATGGAACTTGTGCTTGTTGGTTCTTATAGATTCCCAAGTCTCGCATTCCTAATTTCATTTCAATATTATGGTAGCCCATCTTTTGCGTAAGTGGCTTAAATGGCACTCCATCAATTTTTATATCATCTCCATTATAGAACGGATAGTTATTCCCCCACACATCTCCAAGCCAAAAGTCTCTCAAATATGTGGCAGGGTATCCTCTCGCCATATAGGAACATACTGTTGGGAATGATGGGTGACACCAATTACCTCCAAACTCAGGCTGATTAGCAATTAATCTTGCCATCTTTGAAGTTCCAATAGCCTTTAATTCTTCAGGCTCACCTGTTTCGGTATTTTTGTATGGGATTGAGAAGTTGCTGAAAAATAACCTCGGCCAATACATAAACTCAGGTAGTTGAGATGTATCCCAATCAAGCGCATCCCAAATGATAGGATAAGCAATCTCAGTTTCCCACAAATCGCACCCTCTAATCATGTGTGTAATTCTAAAATCATAATCATCAACTGCCCCTTGAAAATTCAAATAAGGCCATACCTTTCCATTCGCATCATTAGGGTGAGTTCTGAATGTAGCCCTCATAATTTTCATATCTCTAAACTTTCCGGTTTTAGTTTCCATTGGGGTTTTCAACCAAACAGTAGGGACTAATGTTCCATGTTCCTTAAAATGTGTATCTTCACTCAAATGATGGCCGGTAGGTAGGCAAGAACTACCATCGTCATTATGGTAATATCCTAAATTAACCATTTCATTAAACTGTGATAAATTAGTTTCTATACTCTTACTCCTATCCGGTGACGGAGTTCCCTTCTTACTTTGATTGGGTGTCTTACCTTTTTTGATTTCTTCATCAGTTAGGTGAAGTTGATATTTTTCAGAGAATGTTTTGTGTGGGATGCAAGAAACATATGCTTTGCCATCTTTAATTAGTTGCCGAGTGAGTTCAATATATCTGCCTTGTTTTTCGGATGCAATTTGGAGTTCATAATCATCCTTAGACCTATCAGTTAAAAACTCAAACTCCTCAATTATTTGATTATAGAGTTCCTTAATGGGTCTCTTTTGGTCAGGGTCAGTATCATCTAACCTCAAAACATAATCCCCATTGTATGCTTTGGCATAAGTATCATTAACAACAATACCGAATGAGTGACCCATACTAAGTGGTCCATTCGGATTGGGTGCAAATCTAACCCTTACTCCATTTTCATAACTACCGGCAGGTAGTTCAGGTAATCCTTTTAGTGTGGCTTTGAATGCTTGTTTAATGAGGTAGTCTGATAATTCATCTGAGGAGACAATTATTAGTTGTTTTTGTAGTCTATACATCTCACTCTCAACATAGGTTCTGCCGTTTTCTTGGTATGAGTCTTCAAAATATTGAAGCCTATCGCCAATTAGTGTATTGAGGTTTTTTGAGTGTAATCTCCTATCAAATACCATGAATGGGAATACCTTCTTTGTCATTTGTTTCTTGATTAGGTTTTGGTCTTTCTTACCCTTATAGCCATCTCCCTCAAGAACTTTAATTGCACAAAAATAATCAATAGCACTTGGCACATCATCCATATGGCCTCCCCAATCTTCAGCCTTGAAGCCACCTTTTTTGTCAGTCCTTGTGATGTATTCCGTTCCTTTGAAAACGGCCATTACGCCAAGACCACCTACAATCAGTTGTTTCCAATCAATAGGCATATTTGTTTTTTATATATTCCGATAGTTAAAGGTGTCGCTAATTAAATAGTAGGGCTGAAACTACAAACCCTACAAAGAACATAATTACGAATCCAAAAATAATATTGTCTAATTCAGATTCAAAATACCAAGAATCCATATCTATTTTCATCTTACCACTTCATTTCAACTTCTTCATATATGAATAAATGATACACTACTATTGGAACTATTAATAGTAATATGAATGAGCAAGTTAGCCCGAACAATGAATTGATACCCATACTTCACAGTTTGAAACTAAAGTATATCAATCTTTCCCTTATACCTCTTTATTGTATTCATTAGTTTCTTATAATTCTTACTAAAGAATGAAGTTTCGTTTTCATATTTGTATGCGCCATAACTTGCCCCCACTAATAGAACTCCAATTAATGCAGTATTATTCTGTGCATTAGCCAACATTCCGCCCATTGATTCATTCCCTCCTGATACATGAGTTTCGTCTGCCTTATCTGCAAGTTGTTCCTCATCGGCTTGAGTCATACCTGCATTACCCACCCCTACTTCTGAATCATCACTGTTATCCGTTTCCACAGGTAATTCTTCTTCAGTTGCCTCCTCTTGGGGGGCTAAGTCATCACTTACTACTTCTTGTTCTTGTGTAGGGGTTGTCTCATCCATATCAGTCATTACAAATTGTGCAGGATAGTCTGTATCACCCGTTAATTCATTAATACTACTTGGTTGAATTATAGTTGTTGAAGGTGGAGTAATGCCCAACGCATTAAAATCAATGGTGTTGTTACCAAATGCCATGTAGTGAGTAGTTATGTTCGTATAGATAAAGGGTATGATTCACTCATGCCTTCACAGTTGGCTTACTTTCTTTAGTTGTCTTCGGAGTTGGAGTAGTCTTACTTTTGTTTTGTTTTGATTTCATCCCACTCACTAAGTTTGCGATAATATGAGTTTTATCTTCAATCTTATATGCCCCGTATCCTACTATCAATACACCGCCTACCAATACCCCTCGCTGTAATATGCGTGAAAATCCTTGTCCGAATCCAATACTGAGACTCTTAGTTGGTGTCTGTGATGTCCTAACTGATTGAGTCGTTATTTCTCCACCATCGGCAGGTTCTTCATCTGTGGATTCTTCGGCAGGTTCTTCATCTGTGGACTCTGTAACTGCGGGTGTCGCCTGAATGGACTCAATACAAGCCCAATTTTCAGTAGGTGGTCCAACAGGTGCGGAGTTTCTATCTTCATTGACGAAACTAAATGTTGAACCTTCTTTTTCTTCTGATTCACACCCTGCCTTATCTTGTTCCCATTGAGCATATGCCTCATTGTATATTTTCGTTGCCTCTTCTGATTCTCTCAAGGCTTTTAGGAACTTCAATAATTTACTCTCAATCTCATTCTTTGTCATAGTAGTGGGGTAGGATGAACAAGCACCACCATAATCGTAATCATTTCCTGCGGAATCTTGCGGCCCACAACCGTTATAATTATTTCCATCCAATTTTACAGTAAATGTCAAACCCGTATATGTTTTCTTGATTTCAAGCGGGAGTATTGGAGTTGGAGGGGTATTTAATGGAGGGAGAGAGGGATTTTGGCCGATTGTTGATGGTCCACCAATAGATAATGTAGGGGAGACTATCCCTACTGCATTGAAATCTATGAGGTTATTGCCGAAGACCATGTTCACCTACTTTCATTACCGATTGTTAAACTTATCGCTTTAGTATTTACTCAATCAGGGAAATTAGTTTATCAGGGTGGAAGATTATTCTGAATGATTTCTGCTCATATGCGAAATCCTTATAAGGAATAACAACATTATTAACGACAAAATAATTAGCAGTATCAAACCCCATCAAGGTAGGCATTCAATAGGCTCGCAGTCTATCGGTCTGACAAATTACTATTTTCTGACGATTATTTCCCATTCTGAGTTAAAACTGCGATAATTTGTAAATAAAGGATAAACTCAGCCAAATAAATACCTACCTCTCAACTGCAAATCAGTATGAGTAATTTAATCTATCGTATTGATGAAGAGTAACAGTTAAATTAAATCGTTCTTCGGAAAACCTATCCATAAGACTCGGAATATAATACCAAGATTGTTGGGTTTTAACATGACTATTTATCCTAATCTTTAGATTTCCAATACATTCACAACTTCGGTTATCTTCATGGAACATATTTAAAATAGTTTCATTAGTCGCTTTTATCCATAACCGATTAGGTTTCCAAGTGTTGTTATCAAACTGAAATCTGTAATTGAGCGAACCACAATTTTCTGTTGAGCCGCTATGTGAGATGCTATTATTAGTGGAATGTGAAACTTGAATATGCCAATAATCACATACATTATCCCAACTTGAATCTTCTGCTGTATCACTAAAATAGAGTTCTATCCAACTAATATTATTTGATTCAATAGGGATTGTAATTGTCTTCGTAGTCCACACCACATCCGATGTTTGATAATAGTGAGTATCTTGTTGTTGTCCCTCTTCAACTATCCTAAAATAATGTTCTTCTGTATCAGCAACATTTAATTCGTTTGCATAGTAGGCAGATACCGTTCCAAATGAGTTAAGCACCAAGATAGTTAGAAAAATTGATAATAGCCTTCGGTTCATAGTAGTATATTATAGGTTCACATATTTAAGTTAATTGGTGTGTAAATAAAGGATAAACTCAGCCCAATCAAGACCTAACTCTCATCGTTTCCACATAAATCTGTGGTGTAGTCAGTTGTCCTCAAGAAATATTACACACCTGTTATTTCTATGTCTGACCAATTTACTTCTAATAGTTTTTGTTCGCCATCATCATCGGTCCAAATCGCAATCCAATGAAAATCATACTTTCCCGCAGTAAGATTCACTAAACTCAATTCTTGAAGGTCTGCCGTATATCCTTTGATATAATGATAACCTATTGTATAATTCAAGGAGGTATCATTTTCACTATTCCAAAATTGCACCGATACATTATATCCATCTTGGTCGTTGGGTTCTGTCCCACAATCAAGGTCGTATTGCACCCATGCTGATGTGTTATTATACTGCATAGAGATTTGAAAGAGAACTATTTCACATCGGGGTGGTGGGTATTCGCAAGTGCCATCATCAACTTCTGCAAGATTATCAAAGTTTGTTGCATTAGAGTCCATACACCCTTCCTTCATCGGGTCGGGTTGAGACTCGCAAGAACCATCATCAACAGTTGCATTTTCATCATAGTTATCTGCGTCACTATCCATACAACCTTCTATCTCTTCTGCCTCAATAATAAAAGTAGGTTTATGTGGTGAATTAAACTCATCCCCATGTTCACAAGTGCCATCATCACACTCAATTGTATGGAACTCAATTTCATAATCATAAGTGCCTTCTTCAAGGTCAATGAAATCACTTTGAATATCTATATTATTTCTAAAGATTCCTGTATCGTGAGTTTGTAATGGAATGCCATTTGAAGACCCATTGTTAAATAAAATAATAATGAAATGTCCCTCTAATTCACCATTACAGTTATTTTCATCAAAAAATGTGAATCGGACATAGATTTCATTTTCATTAGATGAAGAATAGTCATCATATTGCCAATCAGTATCACAAACATGGGGATTTCCAAACAAACAAGACCCATCATCCCACGAAGCACCATTATCATAATTGTTTGCGGCAGGATTAAGACAAGCCCCATATTCATTAGGTTGTTCACTACTATTAAACATACCCATATTCTGCATTGTCCCCCCTGTTAATAGTAAAAAAATCGGAATTAGTATGATTGCTATTTTCTTTATATTCTTTACCTTTCTATGGACTGATTCAATTGCCCTATCAACAATATCACCCTCAAGAGTAGTTGTAACTTCCACTTTGGTTTCATTCTCTCCACCATTTAGGACTGTGTTCTCTTGAATATCTTTACTAATATTTTGAACGGTAGCAATTAGTTCAGCCGCATCCTTTAATTGTTCCACAAGGTCAGCCGAATCTTCAGTATTTGATTGGTTTAATTTACCATCATCAAGTAAATCAGTAAGCACATCTTCATACCCCCTCCCCGTCAATTCAGATAGTTTTTTGGCCCTCTCCTCAATATCAATGAGATTCTCCGTATCGTCATCCATACATAGGATAGTTCTTATCCGAGATTTAATGGTTTCGCTTATTCGCTATCTTCTTCAAGTGCATCTTCAACCATATCAAGGACTTCTTCAACCTTATCTGCAAGGTCTTCATCAATCACTTCTGCGGTTTCAAGTGCATCAACCACTGTTTCGGCGGCTTTGATTAGTGAACTATACCCTGTGGCCGCAAATAGGAATGCTACTGCGGCGGCGACGGGTGCATAAATGGCAAGTTCATCAATTTGTGACATGATTACTGATGCGAGAGTGGTGGTTGCGATTGAGTGTTGTCTAATGTCTTCAAAACTTGGATTCATAATATGGGCTTCTTGTTCTTCATTGTTAAAACTTTCGGACATAATGTTTATATGGGTGTGTTATCTCAATCCAATTATGGGGAGTAAAAAGCCTTCAACAACCTACTTACGGGATTCCAATGGGTTCAAGGGAAAGAATGTATTTAAGAGACTACTACAAGATAGGGAGGAGGGTGCATACATTATGAAAAATAATCAAGGATTTGAAATTGTCATCCCTGCACATTTTTTTGAATCCGCATATCGGAGGGTGAAACAATTAAGTGCCACTAAACCATTACATTCCAAATATTTCTCTCAATCTGAAATCAATCGGTTGGTTTCGTTCATCAAATTAGCACAACAAGAAAATCAAGATAAGAATTATGGTAATGGAACAATCCAACTAATTATTGATGTTGCCGATTCCGCCACCAAACAAAGAAAATATCTGTTGAAGAGATTAAATAAAATATCACCTAAACAGGCGAGGAAATTAAAAAAAGGACTCGTTGATGTGGCATTAAACTCTAATAAGGCAAGAGTAATTAATATGACTTTTGAAGAAGCCATTGAAGACCAAAAACTAAAGTTCTCTTCAAGGGCTAATCGGTATCCGTATGTTTTCTCACTAATAAATAATAATCCAAATATGGTTCTAATTAATACTGTGTATATGAGGGGAGATATTTACCCGTTGAATACTTTGATTGTTCTTGGCATTTAATCAAGAATTGAATCAACCTCATATAGCCTACTTAATCTCACTTCGCAATCAACTAATTCGCTAATGTGGTTTTCATCAAGGCCGTAAAAATGGTAAGAAAAATGCCCATAATCATAATTTTCATCTCCTTCAAATCCTCCCTTTAATTGACACTCATTAGTATGGCCGGATATGAGCAAATATTTGATGTTATTTTGTTTTTTTATTCTTTTCAACGATTGCGAAACCATACCTTTAGAGATGTGAATAAATACTTCTTTAATGATACACAAATCAAAATCTTGTGTGGGGAATGTTTCACAAATATTATGATGTTGAAAGTCCAAATGAGGGTATAGGGATTTGTTTTGTTCAAGCAATGGTTTTGAAATATCAACGCCTGTGTATTTAATCTGAGGATTATCCTCAAGGAATGATGAAATGTAATTCAAATCTCCGCACCCCATATCAACTATGCTTTTGATATTGCACTCATTTACAATCGTTTGGAGGTAGTTCAAAAACTCCTGATTAACACTTTTCTTTGACCCTCCGCCACACATACTCTCTCCTCCTGATTGATGGAACTCTTGAGAATCTATTCTATTAGGTTGATAGATGTTAGTGAAATGATACTCCATCTCAGAAACTCCTGAGAAATGCCGAATATTTTTCTGCATCCTGTTGATATGTTCATTGACATCCATATTGTAAGATTTTTATTCACCTACTTAATCTTATTCATTTCCTACTCCAAGAATACATTAATTGTTTATGGAAGTTAGACAAAGATTTTTCTGGATTTCTTGAATGATTTTTTCAAAAATCCGAAATGCTTATAAGTGATAAGAACATTAAATACGATTATAACTGACTCTATGATTAACTCATTTTTACTCGGTTTTTACAGGCTCGCAGTCTATCGGTTTTTATTAAGTCGCTAATTAGGTAAAATCTCCATTTCTTTGCATTAAACAAAATTAGTTTTAGTTCGGTTGATATTTATTGATTATTCCTTTGATTTCGTCAAGCGCATTATATTTGAAAAACTCCGCCTTGCCATCAATATCATATTCAGAATTGAACCTTAATTCTAATGTGGTGAGTAATTCTTGTTCGCAAGTTTGAGCCACCCATCCATCATCAAATGTGTATATGTCAAGTGGTTGAACTCCAATGTTCACTCTTGATGCAGTTCTTGTTAGCCTACTAAATCTCTTAATTGGGGTATTAGTAATTCCACACTTCAACCAATTATCCACTCCATCATCATAATGCAAAATATACACATATCCAATTTTTGAAGAGTCGTAACCTGTTTTCGCACAAGCAGGGCAACCATGACCGCTACATCTATTCGCCCCTTGTGATTTCCATTCATAATCGCAAACAGAACATTTCCACACACTTTTTACATGAGTTCCGGCTATAATTAAATTAGCATCTCCTTGATACTCTTTTGCTAATTGTGGGTGAGTATTTGCCATTGAGTTTCGGCCATCATAATTATTTACTACTATATTTATACAAGCCGGACATCCTGTTTCACTATTCGCTCTCCCACTATTCACTCTCCCACTCCCTGATACATTCCAAATATGGTAACAGATACTACATTTCCAATCAAGTTTTTGATTTGTTCCTGCGATAACTAAATTAGCATCACCTTGATATTCTTGGACTAACTGTGGGTGTGTCATAGCCATACTATTCCGGCCATCAAAATTATTTACTACTTGATTTGCACAGGCAGGACACCCTGTTTCTCTTGAGCCTGACCTCCCTCCTCCTGATGCTCTCCACTCATGTTCACAAGTGTTACATTTCCAATCAATTCGTTTATGTATTCCTGCCACAATCAAATTGGCATCTCCTTGATATTCTTTTGCTAATTGTGGGTGAGTATTTGCCATAGAGTTTCGGCCATCTATATGAATGGCTTGGTTTGCACAAGCAGGACACCCTCTATATCTTGGACCTGTCCTCCCACTCCCTGATGATTTCCATTCATGTTCACAAGTGCTACATTTCCAATCAAGTTTATTTCCTGTTCCTGCTGTAATTAAATTAGCATCTCCTTGATATTCTTTTGCTAATAGTGGGTGGGTATGTATCATGGAGTTCCTACTATCAAAATTATTTACTACTTGATTTGCACAGGCAGGACACCCATTCCCATTAGTGACTCGGCTATTACTCGTTGCTTTCCACCCATGTTGGCAGACTACACATTTCCAACTAATTTTCTTATTTGTTCCTGCAATAATCAAATTAGCATCACCTTGATACTCTATCGCCACCTGTGGGTGTGTCATAGCCATACTATTTCGGCCATCAAAATTATTTAACACTTGATTTACACAAGCGGGGCATCCTGTTCCTAAAACTCTATGATACCCTGCGGTTATCCACTCATGTTCACAAGTATTACATTTCCAATCAAGTTTTGTGTGAGTCCCCGCTAAGATTAAATTGGAATATCCCTGATACTCCTTTGCTAATTGTGGGTGTGTATTAGACATGGAGTTTCGGCCATCACTATGAACTACCCTACCTGAACAAGCCGGACACCCATGACCCGATACTCTGCCATTTCCGGTGCGTTTCCACTCATGTTCACAAGTGCTACATTTCCAATCTAATTTCTTAGCCGTTCCTGCCGAAAGTTTCAATACATTAATGGGATTTCCCTTATAGGTCAAATCCTGATTCTTAGACATATCTAATTCAGCCAAAAGGTGAGGATAATCTTTGAATTGTTTAATTGTCATATACAGCCCACCATTGAGTTACTTATAAGTATTTAGTTATTACACTTTTTATTTCATCAAGTGCATCATATTTGAAAAACTCCGCTTTGCCATCAATATCATATTCAGAATTGAACCTTAATTCTAACTTATCAAGTAATTCTCGCTCACAAGTCTGAGCAACCCACCCATCATCAAATGTGTATATGTCAAGTTGTTGAACTTCAATATTTACTCTTGATGCGGCTCTTGTTAATTGATTAAATCGGTCTTGGGGTTTGCCTGTAATTCCACATTTCAGCCAATAATTTTTACCATCATTGTAGGTCAAAATATATACATACCCAATTTTTGATGGGTCGTAGCCTGACTTTGCACAAGCAGGGCATCCTGTCTCCCTTGAACCTGTCCGGCAATCTCCTGTGGCTCTCCATTCATATTCGCAAGTGCCACATTTCCAATCAAGTTTCAGGTGAGTTCCTGCAATAATTAAATTAGCATCTCCCTGATATTCTATTGCTAATTGTGGGTGTGTATTAAACATAGAGTTATGACTCTCTGAATGTAAATCTCCCCGATTACAAGGGGAACAACCTGTGCCATTTACTCTATTAGCCCCTGTGGATTTCCACTCATGCCCACAAGGAGTTTCAGAGATGCTTAAACATTTCCAATCAAGTTTTTTGTGTGTTCCTGATGCAACTAAGTTAGCATCACCTTGATATTCTATGGCTAATTGTGGGTGAGTATTTGCTATTGAGTTCCTACCATCCGAATGTAAATCTCCCCGATTACAGGTAGCACAACCTCTCCCCATAACCCTACTATATCCTTGTGTTATCCAACTATGTTCACAAGTGATACATTTCCATTCAAGTTTTTTATTTGTCCCTGCAATAATCAAATTAGCATCTCCTTGATATTCTTGTGCTAATAGTGGGTGGGTATTAGACATGGAATTTCGGCCATCACTATGAAGTCTCCCTGCACAAGCAGGGCAACCCTTTCCTTGACTCCTACTCTTGCATTGGGAGTTCCATTCATGTTCGCAAGTAACACATTTCCAATCAAGTTTTTTATGTGTCCCTGCAATAATCAAATTAGCATCTCCTTGATACTCTATTGCTAACTGAGGGTGAGTATTAGACATGGAGTTTCGGCCATCACTATGAACTACTCTCCCTGAACAGGCGGGGCATCCATTTCCCTTCAATCTATTATCTCCTGTTGAAATCCACTCATGTTCACAAGTATCACATTTCCAATCAAGTTTTTTCTGTGACCCAACAGCCAAATCCAAAACATCAACCGGACTCCCCCTATAAGTCAAATCCCGATTCTTAGTCAAATCCAATTCAACTGATAACTCAGGACATTCTCGGAAAGTTTTGGCACTCATATACAGTCCACTCTCAGGATACTTATAAGTATTTTGCCACCACACACTTAATTTCGTCAAGTGCATCATATTTGAAAAACTCCGCCTTGCCATCAATATCGTATTCAGAATTGAATCTTAATTCTAACTTATTGAGTAATTCTCGCTCACAAGTCTGAGCCACCCATCCATCATCAAATGTGTATATGTCAAGTTGTTGAACTTCAATATTTACTCTTGAAGCGGCTCTTATTAACTGTGTATGTCTTTGCTGAGGGTGATTAGTGATTCCACACTTCAACCAATGAGTTTTTTTATCAACATATTGATGAATATAAACATACCCAATTTTTGATGGGTCGTAGCCTGACTTTGCACAAGCAGGACACCCACTTCCATTAGTTCTGCTATTTCCTCCTGCCCTCCACTCATGCTCACAAGTAACACATTTCCAATCAAGTTTTTTACCCGTTCCGGCTATAATTGATTGGGCATCCCCCTGATATTCCTTTGCTAAATTAGGATGTGTATTGAACATAGAGTTTAGGCCATCACTATGAAGTCTCTGATTTACACAAGCAGGACATCCGTTCCCTTGAAATCTATTATTCCCTATGGCTCTCCATTCATGTTCACAAGTATTACATTTCCAATCAAGTGTGGTATGCGTTCCGGCCATAATTAAATTTGCATCTCCTTGATATTCTTTTGCTAATTGTGGGTGAGTATTTGCCATTGAGTTTCGGCCATCACTATGAATTACCTGACCTGCACAAGCAGGACACCCCTTTCCTTGAACTCTATTAGCCCCTTTGGATTTCCAATCATGTTCACAAGTGCTACATTTCCATCCAAGTGTTTCATTAGTTCCTGCAATAATTAATTTGGCATCTCCTTGATAATCTATTGCTAAATGTGGGTGAGTATTAAACATTGAGTTTCGGCCATCACTATGAAGCCTACCTGCACAAGCAGGACACCCACACCCTTGACTCCTACTCTTGCATTGGGAGTTCCATTCATGTTCACAAGTAATACATTTCCAATCAAGTTTTTTATGTGTTCCTGCAATAATTAAATTAGCATCTCCTTGATATTCTTTTGCTAATTGGGGGTGAGTGTTAGTCATTGAGTTTCGGCCATCAAAACTATTTACTGCTAAATTTACACAAGAAGGACACCCCTTTCCTTGAAATCTTTTATCTCCTGTGGTTCTCCACTCATGCTTACAAGTAATACATTTCCAATCAAGTTTTTTATGTGTCCCTGCAATAATTAAATTAGAATCGCCTTGATATTCCTTAGCCAATTCAGGGTGAGTATTAAACATTGAGTTTCGGCCATCACTATGAAGCCTACCTGCACAAGCAGGGCATCCTCGCCCACTTACCCTACTCTTTCCTACGGCTCTCCATTCATGTTCACAAGTGCTACATTTCCAATCAAGTTTGTTATGAGTTCCAATCGCCAAATCCAAAACATCAATCGGACTCCCTCTATAAGTCAAATCCTGATTCTTAGTCAAATCCAATTCAACTGACAATTCAGGACACTCTCGGAAAGTTTTGGCACTCATATACAGCCCACCATCAGAATACATATAAGTATTTCGCATCAATAATCATTTGAATGAGATGCCACAGGCACAAGATTTTGTTGCATTAGGGTTGAGGAACTTTAATCCTCCCCCCATTAGCGAATCATTCCAATCAATTACGATATTATTTAGGAGTGTTGAATCCACCGCATTGATAACTATTACAATGCCTTGTGAATTGATTATTTGAATATTTTCAGGAGGGCGAGTCTCTAAGAGTTGCACATCATATAAATATCCTGAACAACCGCCGCCAACAACATTGATATTCAAATACCATGTGTCTTGGAATTGTTCCGTAGCCATATTTGTTAAAACCTCAGCCGCATTTTCAGTCAATGAAATATTACAAACTACAACCTCCGAAGGCTTATCGGCACTATAAATGCCTACACTACAACCTGCATATTCTTCAGTCATAATTATGCCTCCTTGTGTGGTTTCCAACTAATAATGTCGTTAATTTTCCAACCTTGTTCTGCGAAGTATGATTCATAATCGGCCTCTCCCAAATCATTTTTGTCTGCCCCAAATAAGGCCATTCCGAGTAAGTAATATGGTGAAATGGAGGCTCTAAGCCAATGGTATGATTGTATTTCATCCCACTCAGCCAATCGTTTTCTCCTCCTATTATCAGGATTGATATAAAATGGCGCACAAGTTTTTCCAAAGGGTGCAGTAGTAGTCATATTTAAGCCTCCACATATTCCCAATAAATCCATTCATCAGTCTCAATCTTAAATTTCAATTCACTCATTATTTTCATCTCCTTTTGGTCTGCTATAATCTAATCCACAGGATTCGCATATTAAAGTCTTTCTATCAACTTTGCATTGTCTAATACACCCACTCACGAAGAAGCCTCCTGTAAGTCTTGCGATTTATCCTTGAGTAGTTTTCTTGCACAAGGACACATAGCCCCTTTAGTTTCTTCAATATAACTTTGAATAGCGGCCTCTTCGGAATCATAATAGTCTGATGACTCTCGGATATGGTCAGCCCAATAATCAACAGCCACCTCTCGGATAGTGTCATAATCCCATGTATGTTGTTCAGCCCCTCTATGACCATATTTTCTCACATCCAATGGAATATCATTACACCCCTTTGCATGGATTTTCAGCGACCAAAAATAGTTTCGGGTCTGTGGAAACTCCCCATATACTACTGTGAAGGTCATTCAACCACCTCAGTTAGTGCATCATCGGCTTCTCGGCATTCTCTCAAATGCTTTCTCCATGCTTGGGTTTCATCAGGTGACTCACTCATGCAATCACCTCCGAGCAGTCGCAATTACATACCCAAACATCATTATGCAGGGTGAAAGAGCAAGGCTCATCACAAAGGGAACAAGCACCGAAATCATGTATCATGCAATCACCTTCTTTGATTCGTAGTATTCAATAATCATCATCCAATCAATTAATTGGTGGTGTAGGCATCTAATACCATGCACACTTTTGGAGTAATCTGCCTCCTTGCAGGTGCAAAGGGATGCTGAATTAGTTAATTCAGTGTGGGCTTGAAGTCCCATTTGTTTTAGGCTCAATTTATATTCATATATTTCGTTTTGCATATTTTTTCATCTCCTTATTAGGGAGGTGGGGGCATCCACATATATACTTTGTGGCAATTTGTGTAAAAATCACTCAGCATTCTTGTGCAAGTTTATTCCATTCCTTGAATAGTTTAATGCTCTCAAATGAGGCATACTTGATGGGGTGAGTCGGATTTTGTATGCTTGATAGCCCAATGCGGTGCTGAAGTGCGATAATGAAAAAAGAAACTCCTTAAGATTCTGAATATGTCTCAGCAGATTTGGATTAGTCCAAGCCCTTAATATTCCACCTTTCCTACTCCTCCAACAGATGCCTTTTACTCCATCAGGACAATTTGAATAACTCTTAAACCTCATTTCATAATGTTTCACAGACCATACCGGCACAATTGGATACGACATATCCACGCCGACTTGGAGTTCTATACGGGGTGAGAACATAAACACTGAGGATTGAGCATAATGAGTTACATTTAATCCATTCCACCAAATATAAATGTAGTCAGGGTCTAATATAGTATCCAAATCAGCAACCTCCACCTCCCGTTCTTGTTGGGGGATGAGCCAAGTCCATGTTCCTGCGCCACAAGACCCTACTTGATGTTCCCCTATCGCAGTTACGCTTGGAAATTCTTGACTGCAATTATCGCAACTGACTGTTCCTTTACTTTGAGCAAGTTTGAATCCATCACTACTGAAATACATTCCTGTATCACCAACGATAATTCCCAATTCCACTAATTTCTCCCAAATTAGTTCTTGTTTCTCAGGACTCATAACCTTCATGTGTCGTTTCCGATACTTAACTGTTGCGAACAACAGGTTCAGAAACCTCACAGATGCCACTCGGACAATCGCTTTGAGCAGTCCCAATGATAACCTCTTGAGTTTCCATATACTGTTGGGCTTCTTCGCCGGATAATGGAGTCAAAGGTTCATTCCCTCTTGAGCCTGACCGATAGACAGTAGTTCCCTTCAATTGGGGGGCATACTTCAACAATAACTCTCCATACTTTTCAAAGTCATAATCGTTGGGAATATTGATGGTCTTAGAAACTGCATTATCAATATGCTTCTGAACACTCACTTGCATTTTTAGGTGAGACTCCACTGAGATTTCATGGGCGGAAATAAATGCTGACACATCAACGCCCTCATTATACATTTGCTCAAAGAGGGGGTCAATAACCATTTCCTCTTTGATAACTCGTTCATTATTAGTTTCTGAGTTTGCGTAGTATTTCCGTTTATATCCTGCGGCAAATACAGGTTCAATTCCGCTTGAAGTTCCTGCGAGGATAGAAGTAGTTCCGGTAGGTGCAATAGTCAATACGGCACAATTCCTCATTCCATATTCTCTAATTTTTGACCTCAAACCCTTAGTTAAAGTTTGACAGAATCCTGAGTCCAAAAACTTATCCGCATCAAACGCCTCAAACGACCCTCGTTCAACTGCAAGGTATGTGGATGCTTCATATGATTTCTTCTTCATAAAGTTAAACAGTTGTTCCACTTTTTTCCTACCATCGGCAGAATCATATTTCAATCCGATGTGGATAAGACTATGCCCAAGACCCATGATACCAAGACCAATTCTCCGAACCTCTTTACAGTTCTTCTCAATCTCAGGAGTTGGATATGTATTCACATCAAGAACATCATCAAGGAATCGCACCCCAACGAGGCAGGAATCTGCCAATTTATCCCAATCGTAATCTGATTTATCGGGGAGGAGGTGGGTTGAAAGATTGATAGCACCTAAATCACAGCATCCATATTCCTCAAGCCAAATTTCACCACAAGGGTTAGTGCTGATGAGTGGCTTATGATACCAAATATTGTTCATTTTGTTTGCCAATCCTTCATTAAGAATACCCGGTTCTCCTGATTGATATGAGTTATAAATCATCATTTGCCAAAGTTCCTTTGCCTTGACCTTGCCTACTTCATTATTCCTCCAAACAAACTCAATATCTCCATCATCCCTCACTTTATCAAAGAACTCATCATCCACAAGGACAGAAACATTCGCATTCTTCAACCTCAAGTCAAGTTGATGTTTGATAAGGTGCTTGAAAATTGATTCATTATCTGCTGTGTATAGTTCCACGATTTCAGTAAGTTCATTCAAGGGTAAGTTCGGGAAAGCATCCATGATGGATTCCTTCAATGAATCCGCATCTAAATCCATTTTGTTAAACTTTCTATTTAGGAACTCTAAAATATCTGCATGGTCGTATCGGAGACACATCATTAGAGCCGTTCTTCGCCCTCCACCGGCTTTGATTACCTCTCCGGTTTGGTTGATAACCTCCATGAGTGATACTGCACCTGTGGCCTCTCCACCTGTGCCTCTAATGGGTGTTCCTCTTGGCCTAATAGGTGAGAAGTTCATACCTACTCCACCTCCCGTTCCACTAATAATTAGCATATCAGACACAGATTGCGCCCAACCTTCTCGGCTATCAGAGGTCGGAACTACGAAACAATTTAGTAATTGCCCCTTAGCCCTACCTGCACCATACCAAATCCGACCACCCGGAATAAATCTATTTTCTGACATCACTTCAACAAATCGCTCATTCCATTTATCTCGCTTGCCGTTCTCGGCTTGTGCTACATGACCTGCTACTCTTTGGCAAGCCTCAAGATAAGTTTCATCTTCTTTTATCGCATATCTTTGTTTGAAAATTGTTTCTGCAAATCCTGTGGGTTCGTAAATATCACTCATAATTTCACCATTTTTGACAATGGTTGCGAACTGCTATTTAACCTAATCGGTCAGTGTTGCTTGTAAGACCCAACGAAGGTTAAATAATCTGCCATAAACTTCAAACTAAACTCAAGCGATAATCCGATGGAAATAAATAATACCATCCATCTCATTTTTTTGGAATCCGAAAGTCTCATAAAATCGTTCCAAAGACTCAACATTCATCACTTGTTTATTTTCTGTATTACTATCCACCAATGAGTATGTGAATGGGGCTACATCTAATTCTAAATTGACACCCCAATTGTCTGCGGCCAAAATTATCATTTCCATAGTCCTTCTCGCCCCCCCTTGTTTTTTAATCACCGAATATAGTTTCTCAAGGTTCATAAATGGGTCGTAATTATCAGCCTCTAAAATAACAATCACATTCTTATCTTCAAATCCAATTACCCACCGATTATTACCATTCTCATTACCTTCATAGTCAATAATTTCCCCCTCCACAAGCAAATCCCGTATCATACCTTGATATGATTCTTTATTGGATACACCAACCACATTTAACCCTCAGTTCGTTTGGGTGCTATCTTCTGCGGCTCTTTGTTCATTCCCAATTGCATTCCCATATGGTCGTGCGATTTCAAGAAGGATTCTAATTGGTAGTGCAATATATAGTGTTTGCATCTTGAGTGTTGGATTGACCAACGCAATCTGTCCGTATCTGTGGTGGCCGTCAAGGATATAGCCCTCTTGACTTATGGCTATGGTGCTTCTTAGTATTTTAGATTTAGAATTATATGCACCCTTAGATGAAGGTTCGCCCCACTCAATAATGTTATAAATTAGTTTATCCAACCAAATTTGTGATTGTGTTGGTCTCATTAGTCCAACCCTTGTATGAGTAATCTTGGCAGTAACTACATCATCTTCTAATTGACCATCCTCAAACCCAAGTTGGAGGAATTGAAGTGCTTGAGGGGTATCATTGATAAGGTCGTTGGGTGAATAAACTCCCTCTCCAATTGCATAGGGTTCAAACACATCCAAAGACCCACCCATCAACTTCTGTGAAAATTGTAATAAGTCATCAGGGTCAATCACCGGCATATCAATTCTTGGAACTTCAATCGCCAATAGGCATTCATTTTGGAGTGATTGATAATTTTCTCTAAAATGTGGAATAAAATCTCTCATATTTAGCCCCATATCAGTAAATATTTTTTCAGACCATTTATGGGCTTCATCAACAGAAACTATTGCCACATTTAGCCTATCATCATCCTCATTTTGGTTCTTGATTTGCTCAACTATATTTTTTCGGGTGAGTGTTCCTCTTTGATTTGTTGGTTGAAACTCAAGCGCATTAAACTCTTTAGGAGTTTCTTCTCGTTTGGTATCTTCAACTATTGAGGTTAAATCAACAATTCTATCCACCAATAGGTTATGTCCTCGTATTCCATAGACGGGGTGAAACTTATCGGCAACAGGTTTGGATGCAGTATGGGCAGTTTGATTCCAACCTCCATATCCTCTCCCTCTGCGATTATATGTTTCGGAGTCAGCCATAAATATGTAATCATCATCATCGTCACCATCACTCCATACCTTATCTTTTTGTTCATTAAACTCTTTTAAGTCTTGCATCCCACAAGCATCACAGAAGTTTCCCTGTAATGAGAAGTCAAACTTCATAACTCCACTACCACAGTCACCACACAATACTACTTCATCATCATCATCATCATCATCATCATCCATATTTACATCAGTAAATATTTTATCAGTTAATGTGGATTTGGGAGTAGGTGGTTTGAGTGTAGTTTGAACAAATGGTTGAGTTTTAGGTTTTACAAATGGTTTCCTAATCGTTGAATCGTTTTTGAATTTTCCAAATACGATTGCGACACCTGTTAATTGTGCAATTGAAGTTAATAGTTCTGCATTAGTGATAGTTTCTTTATCACTTTGAGTTCCAAACTCAGTCATAATCACATCACCATCCACATAAGTTATTACGCTTGTTCCAAGTTCATTCATATCCTTGATTCCAATAAGTTGTAATTGAGGGACAAGATTAAGACAGAATAGTAGGTCTTCATAATACATTTCCAATTCACAAAAGTTATGGAGATACATGATGAAATCAATACTATTATACGCATCACCATCATATTCAATGATTTTATGTCCTGTATCGGGGACAGTATGAACGATACATCCATCGGGTAGCATCTCACCTATAAAACTTAATACTTGAGAGTCAATTCTAAAGAATCCTGACTGATATGATGGTTCTAATTCACCCTCATCTTTGTGTGAGTTTTTGAATTGTGCAGATACTTTCCCTGACCTATCACCTGCAATCTTTTCCTTTTTCGCATTTGGTTTGGTTTTTGGTTTTACATATTTTGTTGCAGGTGTGGCAATTATCTTGTTTTGCATCAATTTCTCAACAATTCCATGATGTCTTGGTTTTTGTTTCCGTTGATGTTTCTTCACCTTCTTTTTTGAATCATAAGTGTTCTTACAAACTCCACATTCATACCTTCTTATCATCGTCATATTGTTCAACACCTCCTCTTCACTAATAAAACTTCTCATTCAATAAACTCTTCATCCTCTCGGATTGTGGTTGTTCTTAATGCCTGTATGAATAATGGTAAGTTTCGGTCTCGTAATGATTCTAATGCGATTATCATTTCAGGGCTAATCCAATTTTGTGTATTGTTATGTGCTTCAGGAGAGTCAAATGATAAGAGCCTAACCATTAGGATAAAGTCCTCATAATTAAGTTTGAGTGCATTAGCCCTTAGATAATCAATATATCCTGAGACCATTGACCTAAATAAAACTGTAATTATGACTTGGGCTGTGGCATTATTATTTACCTTCTTATTAAGACCTTCATTCCCGCTAAATCTCCAATCAATATGTTGTCTATCAGCAGTCTCAGTTAATACTTGGGTATATTTTTGATAAGTTTTTAATCCTATGGAGAAATTATCACTTATGAATTTTTTAACTGCATTTATTTTTTCTTGTGAGTATGCCCTTCGCATTCCTTGAGTAATTACTGCCTCCTCTTCAGAGGGTAATCCACTTCGTTCATTACCATCTAACGATATAAGGAGGTTGATTAGTTCATCACCCTTACTGCCGTTCTCTTTAGATTTCCACATGAAGTCTTGTGCAAATACACTCAATTCGTCACTACTATTTATACTTTCCATAAATTGTAGTCCTTGCCAATATTCTTGATTGCCACAGAATAGATATAGTCCACAACTAAACATTTCCATCTTACCTTCATAGGTTTGAATTGAGGATATATCAGGGAGTTTCATTAATTTCAGAATCAACGCATTCCGCCCATAGTGGTTTCCTAATCCTTGTAATCCATAAAGTGCATTTTCTCCTGATGGTGAGTCGGCAGGAAACAGAACACATTCAGGACTATCAACAGTTTCCATGAATAGTGAAATTGAATCTAAATACTCAATATATTTAATTTCTCCTTGTATGATTGCCTCTTGAATATTACCTACCATACTATTGAACATACCATTATCAAAGTGAAGCCTCCACAAAGGAACATCAACAACTTCTGAATCGTTTCGTGGGGAGGTAAACTCTCCTAATCCATCCATACTCATCACCATTAACCAATCAGGTAAGAATGCAGATAATCTATCATTAAATCTCCCCTTTGAGTCGTAATTTGTTAATACAGCCCTCAATTCAGGTTCAATCCAACCAAATAGAGATTCAAGATTATATTCGCCATTTATAATTTGCACTGAAGGATTGTAATTACTCCCACTGTCTCCCCCAATTCTCCTAATGTTAGTATTAGTGACCACATTTACCATAATTAGACTCATAAACAAATCACCTAATGTCTGTGTTCCAATTGAATTATGAATTGTTTGCCACAGACTCTCAAGTTCACTCCTATCACCTATATTGTGGCTATTCTGTCGCCCCTGAAAGAAATCTCTCCATTCATAGACAGGGTTTGTTGATGAGTTACTACTTAACATATTACTTACCAAACTATTATCCTCAAACTGTGATTTCAAATAATTGTAAAAAATCTCACTTGATATAAATTCAGCAACTAAATTATTACCATCCCAATCATATACTGAATTATTTAGTTTTGCTTTGTAGCCATTATTAGGGGGATTACCAAGTATTTCTAATCCATCGGGACAAAGTTCAATGAACTCCATTATTGCTCTCCGAATGACTTCTTTATTCAGATTTACCCTCATAAGTCCTATTCCTCCATTTGTGGCTAATCGGTCAAAACTACCTGAATTACCAACTTGGATTCCCTTAAGGGTTGCAGTTGAATAATTACCAAGTTCTGCATACCTATCCTCATCATTTACTACATATTCTGATTCAAACACCATCATTATATCTATATTCTGAGTATCATAAGTTTGATGTAATACTTTTTTATTTAGGAACAATGATTCATCACTTGGCTTATTACCTTCGGGCATCACAGGGTTTCCTTCATCATCAACAGGTAGTGAGATTATATTGTTACTATTAATTTGACCCATAACTAACAATGTATTAATTGCACTAAGGGATTGAGTTATTGAAGGTCTTGGGCGTTCCTCATAGGGTGCATTAAGGAAATCCTCACCCAATCCTGACAATTCATTTAATGTATGTAGGTTAATATTCAACCCTCTAAATATGGCAAACGGTTGCCCATCATCAGGGATTTGAGGATAATCAGGTATTGAACCTGCCCTTGATATATTTTGTGCTGAAGGACCATCAATGGCAGTTGGCAAGTTTGTAGGGAATCTCATCCTACCGGCTCGTATAAATTTCAAATCGGTTCTGCTTATAATATTGTTAGTAAACGATTCTGCAATATTAGGCAGAGAACTTTGGTTTATTGAGTTTCTTAGCACATCTATCCAACTATGGTAAGTGGCATTGAATGAATACTCAGGTGATAATTTTAATCCCTTAATGGTGTTTCTCATGTGCCTCATATATGCCCTCTTAGTTACATCATAATTCGCAAGTAACTTAATTGGGAATTGTTCACCCATATCATCAAACAACCGAGCCTCAACAAGATTTGGATTTAGGATGAGATTTTGTCTTTGTTCAGGGTAATTTTTATAGAGGTATTTCAATAATCTCCCTTTGATATTAATGTTCTCCGTTAGTGGCGTAATAAACTCTTCAGCAAATGAGCCTCCAACAGTATTTGAAAAATAATCCTCACCCATACCATAATAATCAAACATCCTTCTATATCCAACTGAATTGAATCGTGGTTTTTGAATTATTCTCTCAATAATTTCATCAGGAGTATTTGTATTCTTAAGGAATCCCAATAACATACTTGCGATTGCAGGTAAGGCATTAGATATGAGAAGGTTAAACTCAAAGTGTTCCTCAGTATTCCTATTTAATTGCTCAATAGTTAAATCAACAAATGGTTTCTCGCCTTCAGGATTATACATATCTGCAAGATAGTATGAGAGCATAACATCCTCCATAACATAGAATAAATCATCATTTGCGGGTATTTGACTTGCTAACTCAGTAATATTTACCCATTCTAATATATCCTCATTCATCAATATGTTGAACACCATTGTTTCAGATAATGAACTTGGTTTCCGTTCACCCTTAATCTTTGATTCATTAGATGTGGCAAGATGTTCAATGTATTCTCCATATTTATTCTGTGGAATGAAGTCGTAAAAGATGGCATTGTAATAACCTTCACCGAAACTGTTATTAGTGAGGAGGGCGAAGATTGCGGGAATTGCCGATTGTGGTAACAATCTTAGTCCCTTCTTAGTCATATCAGTCCGTTTGAATGCAGATAAAAACAACATTGGAATCAATTTTGCTTGTAATTCCATTGTATTATCTTCACCCAACACACCCACTAATTCGTGATTATTAAGGGAAACAATAGTAGTAATGAAATTATAAAACACCTCAACTTCGGAACTACTCTTACAACCTCCATATAGACTAAATACACTCGCCATAAACTCATTTTCATTATTAGATTGTAGCAGTTGTTGATATATGAATGCTAATATCATATTGACAGTTTCATTTGTTCTCGGTCTGTATGATTTAACCTTTGCATAGGTAGGGATTTCACTTGGATTTGCACCATATAATTCCCAACCTTGATAATTAGGCTTATTGAAGTTCAAAGTAATCAGATTGAGAGTTCCCACCAACATTTGTGATTCATACGAATCTCCCGAAGAATTAGTTTCAAGTAATAAATTAATCTTAAGGTAAATATCAAGTAATGTGTCAAATTGTGTTTGTGAGATTGTAGGTTGGTGAAGTAATTTATATGCCAACTGATTTGCCCCCCAAATACCGATTCCTAATCCGTTAGTCTCATAAGATTGAACAATCGTGGGTGCTGAGGTGTAAAGTCCTGCCCACCGTTCCAATACAGGGGCATACCATTCACCAAAGCGGGAAAATTGTTCCACAATTACATTTTCAGGTATGTCACCTGACGATTCGGGGATGCCAATTTCACTCAACATATCCACATAGGGTTGCCAAAAAGAGTCGGCAGGGTAACTAAATGAGTTCCAAATTGGACCTCCCAATGGAGTGAGAGTAGGTGGATTAGGTAAGCCATATAGTAGTTTGGCATCATCACCGAATAGGGTGTTTATTGTATCATGGACTTCACTATTGCTTCTTGGGTGGTTAGCGAATGAGAATATTACATCATCAAGATTAGCAAGACTCTTAAAGTTAGGGTTGATTAACTCCATTGATTCAAGAGCAGGTATCAATAATGCAGGGTTCGCATAATCGTGGTTAAGAAGTAAGTTTAATACAACTTCTCTATTATTATCCTCATACATACCAAATAAGTTCCTTACAAATGCCCCAATAATTCTGTGGTAATTCCAACAAACCGGATTCTCGGCAAGATTTAGAAATACCTCATCACTATCATTCATTTCAATAATCCCTTGTAATTCTCCATAGGATATATCTAATTGAGTATTATAGGTTAATTGAATTGCCGCCTCCGCCATCCCTCCGACTTCAAGACCTCCACTTGATACTCCGGCTGAACCGCCTTTAGGGTATGACAGTCTCCCGCCGCTACCGCCTCTATCTGCATATCCATGATAGGTATATGGCGTATTTAGAGTGCCATTCCAATCCCAAATACCTGCATTCTGCATAATAGAAATCAGACCCGCAGAAAGTTGTTTTTGAACTGAGCCTCCAATTTCACTTTGATTATAAATTCTTGTTTCAATACCTACTCTTGGTTGAGTTCCCTTGCTTGGCACATTTGCCATACCCCACCTTAGCATGGTTCTCCCTTTTGCTTTACTTTGGTCAATTCTTAGACTACCTTCACTATCAAGTAAATCTGAAGCCCGATAAAAGAGTGCAATACCGTTCCCATTCTTAAAATCACTCCAACAACCAAATCTATATCCGCCTCCACCCATGTTCTCACATGAACTCCATGCCCTATTGGTTGATTTTTGCATAACCTCCACAGGGTTTTGAGTGATGTGTATAATCCAATCATTTATATCATTTTTAGGCCAATTCTTGCCTTGCTTCATACCATCAACAGGTGGTCGCATATCTTGAATGGTTGTTTTCACTGAGGCATTAGTAAATGGTAGTGCAAGAAAGTTTTTCAAAGAGATAGATTTTGTTACTGATTTCAATTCACCTACACTCCCATATTCGGGACTCTCAGGAACGAATCCGTTTACAACCTCATTAATGTTTTCCATATTTGCCATCTCATCCACAATAACAGATATGTCTCCTCGTAGTGTAGGAATATCATCCCTCATCTTTAAGAATACTTGAGACACCTTACCTTTCTGCATAATGGCGGGGAATACTTGTTTAATGTCAGGGATGCGCCCATTACTAATATAGTCTTCATAGATATACCCTCTAAGATTAGATTCAAGTAAGGTATCAGTCATAACAAGAGGTGCAACTTCGGCCTCTAATACTGTATAACATATTGTGGATGGGAAACTTGGATTTTGGAAAAAGTAGTTAAGTCTCCCTCCCTTTGATTCCAAATCAATTACTGCATCCTTACCCGTTAGTGGGTCAATCAAACCATATTCAGATTGAGTTAGATTATCTAATATCTGTTTTACTCTTCTCGCTTGTCTTTTGTTAGTATCATCATCATTGGTATGTAATTGATAGTATCCGGTGATTTCCCTGAATACTTTGAATCCACTTTTAGTATCATCAGACTTTGGAAAATTATTGATTCGGCTTTTCGCCGCAATCTGCCATTCATCTCCCCAACTCCCACCCCTCCCTGATGAGTTACTATCACTCCAAGTTGTTTTGCTTTTTTGGGAACTCTTAGGGAATGATTTCCAATCACTCTTAAATTGCTTAAACCAATAGGCGACCTTCTCTGCGGTTGAGCCTCCCACCGATGATGGGAATGGATAGTTGGGGTCATCAGGATAGATTTCAACTGTCGGCAGTATTGCCTCTAATCTATTAGAATCTGATGCCATAAGTTTTATTTTGTCAATTAGATACTTAAGGCTGTCGCTCACTTCACCCTATAAAATATGGTAGCATTTCGCCCTTCCTTTACAGTTTTAATGTCGGGGTCGCACCTGAACTTAACTGCTATGGCTTTTTTGGTAGGTATTTCTCTCCTCCCAATAGTAAGTAATCTATCAATAATTTGTTGAGCAGTAATTCCCTCTCCGAGAGTAATAACTGACTTAGCCGCTTCAAAGTTTGTAGGTTTAGTTTTCATAATAATCACACCTTAGAGGCGACCCATGCCTTAACTTTAATACCCATTTCAGTATTCCATCTCATCTCTATGGGGGAATCTTGTTTCCCTCTTATCTGAATCTGACCTACTGCCGTTGAAGCCGCCCTATTAATTTCCTCAACTGAAAATGTAGTCATAGACATATAATCAGCAGGTTTTAATTGAACTTCATCTGCGGTCAATGTAATCTCCACCGACCCCTCATCACTTTCGGAACATAAAATAAAATTAGTATCGGTAATGACATCCACAACTCCTCCCTTCACATTTGCGGCTTTCAAAAATGGCTTCAAGGTCTTAGCATCAATCACTGAATCATATAGGTGCGAAACTGATATTTCAGGAATCTCATTCATCAACTCAGACCTAATCAATCGGATACTCCTTTGAAGGCTATCACTCCATGTCAATACTCGGTTAGTGCCTACCTCAAACTCTAATTTAAGATTATCTGTTTTGACTAATGTTTTAGTAATATCTTTGAGTCTTGAAATCACTACACCTAACCTAATTTGTTCTTCGTCAGTATCGTATGAGTATTCGTCAAATGTATCTGCCTCAACCATAATTTCCACTACCCTAATGTGTAGTGGGTCAGACACTCTAACAAATAGCCCATGCTTATCAAATACAAAAACTGCTTGTTCATCTGTGGTTTCAATCGCTTTCACAATTTCTTTGGCTAATTTTGCGCTCATTAATAGGCTAACTTTGCTCATGTTTTATCAATTGTTGTTTTGAGGTATTTAACCATTATGGTTATATTATGTTTCCACAATGATTTTTCGTTCAGGAGTTGTAGTCCATTCTTCTTGTATGAATGCAATTATTTTCATTACATTGGTGTGCCATCGTTTATTAGTTTCATCAAGTAGTAGTGCCTTTTCAGTATTATTGATGAAGTCAGGCAATCCATCAAACATATCATATAGTGCCTTTGACCTATCAATAGTAATTCCGGGTATTAGGCTCATCATATTATGATATTTATTTCTTGAGGATTTTAATACGGTAGTCTTTTTGATGAGTTTTTGGTATGACCCATCTATTAGCCTCTTGTGAAGGTATTGTAAATAGTCGCAGGTATCATTCTTAGATGTTGTATAGACAACAGGTATTGCCTCCACCGATAGTCGGTTTAGAAATTTCTGTAATCCCTTGAGTTGATTCATTTGTTTATTTCTCCACAGTCTTGAGCCTTGTTTATTCCCCTCTATCAACAATACATAATCATCATGGTTTTCAAGGATTCTCGCCACTTGTTCCTCTAACCGATTTTGTTTCCAAGAGTTGTAGGCATCATCCCATGTTTTTCGCTCAATAACTATTCTTCTATCCTTGCCATCCTCCAACCAAAAATCGCCTTCTTTTAATGCCATGACTTCTCCATCCATATTTTTCTTAAAATGTGGTGGTTCTTTGGAGTCAATCAGTAGCCGCATACTCTTTCATAGTTTTATTCCTACTTAATCCATGTAGTCCAATCATCCCTAACACTTAAGTAGGATGACAATATCCACGCAGATATGGGCAAACTACTATCCGACCACCAAGAATCTAATTCATTTGCATATAACCGAACATGGAGAGATATGGAAACCATGTTGGATAATGCTGAACGAGTAAAAAACCATCATTTAGTTGGAATGGATGATACTCCTCCAAAATCTAAAAAATGGATTTATCATGCCCGAAACTTCAAGGCTATGGAGGGAGTAGTTAAGACCTTAAGATGGTGCTTAGGGGATAAGAACATTGTTCACCCTCTTGACTAATTATGCTACTCAGAATCATTAAAGTTTGATTCCCAAGTTTCTATTTCGTTCCCATGTGTGTCTTTAACAATATAACCCTCCATTAAGAATCCATTCATTAAACATGAGTCTATCCCACGCTCAGTAATTGAGGCAAGTTGGAAATAATCAACATCAAACCACTTCTTACCTTCAGATAATTTAAGATTATTTAGTGCCTGTGCAAACGCATATGGAAACACCATATCATTTTTAGTAAAGTCAATAGTGTTGCCTTCTTTTTTCAACACCACTCCATTCATCCCAATTACTAATCCTTCAATTTCTGAGTCAGTGGACTCAATGAGTTGAGTTTTTAACCTCCTCAGTATTCTAAATATTAATCCTTCGGGAGTATCAATCATGGTTCATATTCTCCCATCGTTCTATTCTCATATTTGATGCTTTCTTATCAAGGTATTCTTGGTAGTTTTCATCATATTCCGCATCAACCCCTTCATTATGGAGGGTGACTTGGTGAGTATGCCTATGTAGGTAGCCTAACATCAACAAATCCCTTAATAGTGCATTTAGACCTCTATGTTCTAACTCACTACCGGGTTTCGTAAGGTCAATATAATTATTCATCTGTTCTTCATCTAATTTCATTTCCACATTAATCATCTCCAAGTTTCAACCAAGCAGTTTTATCCACCGGAATATTAAAAAACATTTCTCCTTGTGGGACAAACTTATTGGGAACTTCTTTCATCTCAGCATAGCGTTCAACCGTTCTATCCGAAAATACAATTGCCCCTCCCATATCTGAACTAAAAATCACAAAATAGGTTGGCTGAGGCATACTCAAATATTTCTCCTTTCGTTTAGGTAAGTGGATAGTATCATAGGGGAATGCTTGTAATCCCTGTTTCCAATTATGTTTAATTTCAACTTCAACATTCATTAGGTGCTTTTCACCTCTCCACCCTTCTCTATCCACAGTGTATCTTGTGCGTGAATCTTTGAAATCATCCACCGCAAAATAATGCTTTAGTTTCTCAACCGCAACTCTCGCAATTTCATCATTCTCATCAAACAGCATTTTACTAAATCTTTTCTTGGCTGACATTAACATAAAATCATCCCAAGACCTATTTAATACTGATGGAATGGTAGCGTTGAGATTCTTTTCCATAAGTTTGCCTTACTAATGTCTTCTTCAGCAAGTAATTCTTGAGGGAAATTGTCAATATTCTCATATTCACTTAAATACTTTTTGGCGGTGGCAGGTCCAATCCCTTTGATGCCGGGTATATTATCTGATTTATCGCCTACTAATGCTTTGAAGTCAAGATATTGAGATGGAGTAATTCCATATTTTTCCATTATTAGGTCATCTGTAATCGGAATGGTGAAGTCATGTAATGATACATTAGGTAATGCCATCAATTGAATCAAATCTCCATCCTTAGACATAACAATAATCTCTTCATCATCAGGTAATGATATACAGAGTTCTGCAATTAAATCATCGGCTTCTTTATTGTCATCATATTCATATTGCCACCCCAATACAAGCCCTTCAGGGTCATGTTTGGTTCGTTTAATTTTATACCTAACATCAATACCTTTGTGTTTAGTTGCGATAGCCCCTCCTCTCCGATTCTGTTTGTATTCAGGATATAAAGCCCCTCTTGGCCTTCTCCCATAGATTCCATCATAACAAACTATGACGGTTGAGAGTGGATTGATTTCAGCAATTTTCATTTGTAGGTAGGTAATATCATAAGCAAAAAGCCGAAACAAATTAGCATCTCTCACTTCAGTAGTGATTTTGTTCATCTTTTTTTGTTCCCACCAATATTTCATATTCTTTCTTTTTGGGTTGGGAAACCAATGTTTTTCAAATCTGCCAACGAAATAGCCTCCATCAATGAGTATAGTAGTCATACCTTCACTATCAGGCGGGTTTCCATTTAATACTTTGCATGGATTTAACCATAATCAAGTAGTAATCGGTAATTTCTTCTCAACTTCTTTAAGGCCAAGAGTTGTGATAGAATATCCACACCCACAGTCGTAAGAATCATATTTAGAATAATATCGTAATGTGATGATTCTTCTTACACTTGAGCAGATAGGACAGGTAGGCATATTATCACTCCAAGTAGTAAGATTCAATAACATCTTCACTAATCATCAATTTATGTCATCACCAATATAAGTCTTTTCATATTGAATATGTGACTGAGGCATCAGGTCCACTAATTCCAAGAAGTCTGACTGCAATATTATTTCCCTCAGCCTCAATAGCGGGATTCTTTTCATTGGCAATAACTATTTTTGTTTCACCTGTATTCAAGTCATTGACTCTTGCCTTTAGTTCCCATCCATTATTAATGATGATATAAAATCCGTCACCTTCTGCGAGAATAACTACATTTCCATCTGCATCCCAACTCCCTCCGATAGAAAAATTGGCCTTGAGGATTCCATAAGTATCATTATCTAAAATCTCTTTCAAACTTACTTTATTTTTCTCTTCAGCATTAAAATTGAGTAAATTATAGTCAAATGCTAAATGTCCGAATACCATTTCACTCACCCATCTTGCTTAATTGCTTTTTTAGACCCTTATATCTCATCCGATAATAGAGAGCAATAACTCCTAATACTCCAAATGCAATTCCTGTGCTTTTTTCAACATCTATGTTTGTATCTCCGAGTTTCATATAATCATCCTCTCTTACTAAGTAAATATTTCGCCCCTACAAGTAATGCAATACTGCCCCCAATTAGTCCATAAGGTAAATCACGCATACTATCAGATAACTTTGTTGAAAGTCCTGCCTCGCAAACGCCATCATTGTTCAACCCGTAGCCCTCATTACAATCTCCACAAGAGCCATCATCCATAACTAAGCGGTTGATGTCATCACAAGTATAGGTGCATAAAGAATCATCAATATAATCACTATCACCTGAATAATTAGTGGCAGACTCATCCCCACACCCTAAAGAAACCTGTTGAGTTTTATCAACCCAATAATGATTACCGGGTAATTGATTACTCCCATTACATTGAGCCATCTCTTTTGTCAAATGACTAATTACCTCTCCATTCCTCAGTTTTTTCGGAGTAAATCCGGCACTCACATTCCAATATGGCTTAGTAGGGTGGCAAATATCTCTCCATTTTCCATCAATGTTGAGTGTCAATGTCGTAGTTGGAATGGATGAATTAGAACTCACACTACTATCCCAATAGGATATGGTATGAACGAAGTCATTACCCGATTCAATAGTTTCAGGTGCATTTGTTAAGTATCCTTCTTCTGTTATTCGTTCTCCGTTTGGTAGTGTTTGTAGTTTTTTAGTTTCTGTTTCACCTTTGAAATGTGAGGAATTATAAGACTCTATCTGAGTAAAATTAGTTGCCGAAACCATAGGCATAGGATTAGAACTTCTTCGCCATCCTCCAAGTTCCCATGTTTGTTCTCCAACGACCATAATTCAAAATTAACTATTTAGATAGATAAAGGTGATGGTTTGAAATACCAAACATTATCGCCCAAAGAATATTTTAAGTCCAATCGCAGAAGCAATAATGAGGCTCACCTTTCCTACATTTTCAGTAATGGTATTTTTAATTTGTTCACCTGAACTCAACTGACAAACCCCATCCCTCAATTCATAATCCCCTCCACATGAATCACTACAACTCCCATCATCATTCGGGATTCTATTCACATCTATGCACTCATACATACATAATGAATTATCCACATAATCAGCAGATGTTGTATAGTTCGTTGCAGTATCAAGACCACAACCTACTGAATAGTTCTGAGTTTTATCAATCCAATAATGATTTCCTTCTGCATCACATTTATTATTCCCATACCCATCAACTGCCCTGCCATGAGTTATATCATCTGCCTTAGTTTCAACAGTCGTAAATGCTGTGCTACCTAATGTTGCTCTAATATTGGGGCATATTTCTTTCCACCGTTTATCAAACTCAATAGTTAATGCAGTCTTACTACTATTAGAATAAACAATCCCATGAACAAAATCATCATCACCCAACTCTAATGGGGCATTTGTGAAGTATCCACCCTCAGTAAGTCTTTTTCCTGTGGGTAGTTTTTGCATAGGTTCGGATTCTTCTTCGCTTTGGAACAAGGTTGGAGTATTGACACCCCCATTAATTCCAATATGAAGGTCATTCCATCCGAGATTACCTAAACTCATAATTTTAATCCATGCCATCCGATTGTTAAAGTTATCGCTTCAGATAATTCTGATAATATATGAAATTAAAGATTTTACACATTAATTTCTGAATAGAAACCGAAACTATTATAAGGTATGAGGACAAAAGTTCCCATTTGTTGATTTCGGAGATTAGGTCTAAACACTTCATAGTTAGTAGTAGGCTCGCAGTATGCCTTTTAGTAATTTCGTGAGTCTCAGAAGAAAACTATCTTAACCGGGTAGTTCTGATAACTTAATGTTAGATACGCCAAAACTCCAAACAATCACCTCCCAATCGTATTGGTTTCAATCAAAAACTTTAACATACAATGCACCTAATTCAAAATTATGGTTTATCCTTATACTCCGTTTAATCACAGTTCTCCATACGATGTGATTACACAAATCATACTCCCTTTTGATGATTCGGCTAAATCCCCTGTATGGCCTGAATCAATCGTTTCAATACGCAACAATGCAATTAGAGATTTATTGTTCAAATATTCTGAGGAGGAACAAGAAAATTATGAACCCGGCGACGAGTTATATCTATCAAAAATGTTTGTTTATTGTGCCAAAATCATTGAGGGATTTTTGAATGAATGTGCGAATAAGTATGGAGTTAATGATTCAAAAGAACTAAAATCAAAATTCATAAATCATTTTTTACGACGATTAGTGAGTATCGGAGAGTATAATACACACTCTGAATATCTCGTCACTTGGTCTGTAAGTGGTGGGTGGGCAATCAACTATTATGGTGGTATCTATCATAATGCTCTTAATCAAGAATTTCCAAACCTAACCAATAATGAGATAGCGAACCTTTACCAATGTGCATTAAGTTTTTATTCTTGCGAGTTGCTATGTTATTTATTAAACAAGAAGATAGATAGGGGAAATAGCATCATTGATTGGTTGGATAGAATATTTCCTCCACCTTCAGTTCTCAAAAATGTTAATGATTGGAGGACTATTGATTCAGGGTCAATCCCTCAACAACTACCTGAATTAGAAAATATACTTAATTCAGCGACCTATGGCTTGTCAAGTAATGGAGGGCGTTGGAATGGCGCAAGTCGGATTTCTCTCGCATACTTTTCAGCATACATGACTAAGGATAAATTGGCATGGGCAGATGATGGCCGATACATAACCCACTTTTCTGATGCTGAATTAATGCCTGAATATCTAACCCTACTTTCTATATTTCCTGATTTAGAATCAAAAATTAGGTTTTCCGGAGTGGAATCAAATATTGATAGGATTTCTGCTATACTATTGAAGAATTGGGAGAAAAATAGATTTAGTGTGTATGCAAAGGTATCTATAAGTAATAATTTGAATAGGGATTGGGCAATAACAAGCGCAGGTTTTCAATTGATACCCCCACCTGATATGCCTCTAAACTCATCAGCCGCTACAATCACCCTCAATTACTCAGTTAGCGGATTCTTAAATTAAATAAATAATGGCGGGCATGACAGGAATTGAACCCGTATCTTCGGCTTAGAAGGCCAAAATGCTATCCATTACACCACACACCCACATTATTTTCAGTTAGTATTTGGCGGGCATACAGGGAATTGAACCCCGATTTTCGGTTTAGGAAACCAATGTGCTATCCATTACACTATACGCCCTAAGTTATCTCAAGCATAGCAATTTACTCACCATGTCTTAATAATTGAATTGGTGGAGATGGCGGGACTTGAACCCGCAGTCTTTTGGCTCGCAACCAAATGTTTTTCCATTAAACTACATCCCCGTAGTTACCCCTTATTGTTGAATGATATAAACTTATCGGTCATTTGACTCGGTAGGGGCAGATACTAATGTGTATCGCACATACCGTTGTCCGGTTAAATCAGTCTTATGTTCATGGTTGAAAACATATCCTTCTTCTTTCAAATCACATATTCTTCGTGGTAATGCCCGAATCTTATAGACTGCTTGAGCCTCAACATTACTGATGCTTTCTGTATTTTCAAAATGTATTTTCAACATTTGCTTTTGCGTTTTTTTAGTCTTTCTTTGTTCCATTGTTTTCCCTCTCTATTTTATCCTAATCATCCTTACCCTTATTAACTTTGTGGATTATCTCTTTCTTTAGTGATTTCAATAAGTGTTCAATAACACTCACAGTCCAACCGTTGCCGACCATTGACCTTCTCACAGATACAGGGTATCCTGTGGTGTAGTCTTTAGGGAGGGTTTGAAGTGCCTCTATCTCTTGCATATTCAATAGCCTCCAATCCTCTCCCTGTGTTAGTTCGGTATAAGCATTTGGGTGTCGGCCTGTTTTGAATTTTGTTATTATTGAGTCTTTATCTGCTGTGGTTAAGCAACCACTCTTGGTAGGATTTTGCCTTACTTCAACGCATTGAGTGTATGGTAAATCTTTATTATGGTCACTCCTTTTGTTTGTATGTGGGTCAATTCTTCGCCCACTTATGGATGCTGAGTTCCATTCATTATTTGAAGTGAGGATGCTTGCTAATTTGATTCCTGCATCTTGGGGCATACTGTTATCCCAATTCATCCAATAAACTCTTGTCCTCAATTGAGCCGAAACTAATGATGAGTTGATAATCATAGGCTCAACTCCTACATACTCAGTAATTTTTTCTATCCATTCGGCTCTCATCTTTACATTTTCTAATAGAAAATATTTTGGTTTGTAGTGATTAAGAATCTCCAAAAAAGTATAAAATAATTTGCTCTTTGAGTGGTTAAAGTTTTCTTGATTACCTGAGCAACTAAATCCCTGACAAGGACTCCCTGCAAGGATAAGGTCTATGTCTTCTAATGCCCATTCTTTCCAATCATTTATATCTCCTAATTGTATTGTATTTGGGAATCTTTTACTCACTAAATCGTTGGCATTTTTATCAATTTCAGAGGCATAGTATTGAAGGTATTCCATCCCTATATTATCAAGGGCTAATCGGCCACAACTTATTCCATCAAATAAACTTAACACATTTTTTAACATATCACTCATCCTCCTCAGATTTCATGTTTGTCAATAAATGAACTATAACATCAATCGTAAAACTATTTCCAATCATTTTATATCTTTGAGTTTTTGATACTCCAAAAGTATAATCGTCAGGAATAGTTTGGAGTCGTTCACACTCTATGGGTGTGAGCATAGTAAGGTCGGATTGAGAATACTCTCCAAAGACGGTAGCCTTAGCAGGTCGCCCATCACCATTTGCACCCTTGTAGTATGAGGCAGTCAAACATCCCAACTTATCTCCATTGGGGGGAACAACCCTTCTTGGTAAATCTCCTTTGGCTTTTCGGACAGTAGCCATTTCATATTTTGAATCCTCAAATACTGACTTTCCACTAATTTGTAAGTCAGATGGTTGAATGATATTCGGAATATTAGTCCAATACAATCTTCGTCTATTTTGTCCTGATAATAATGCCGAATTAATTTCTGTGGGTTCAACACCTAATTTTTGAGTTATGAACTCTTGACATTGCCGATTCATTTTCACATTCTCCAATAAGAAGTATTTTGGTTTACACTCATCAAGTATTCTAAAAAAATGATGAATCAATGCACTCCTCACATCGTCAAAATCTAATCGTTCCCCAATTAAACTGAATCCTTGACATGGTGAGCCTCCTATCAACAATTCTATCTCAGGTAACTGTGTTGCATCAATTTTTGACACATCACCTAAATTAATATTGTCCGAGTAATGATTCTCAACAATTTTAAGACACCACTCATCAATCTCGGATGAAAAATAATTATCGTAGTCAATCCCAATCCTATCAAGGGCTAATCGGGCGCAACTAATTCCATCAAATAGGCTCAGAATATTTTTACCCATAAACACTACTTAGGCTACAACCCTTATTAGTGTTTCTAAGCAGGTGTTGGTAGGTAGGACTTTTCATTGACCATCAAATCTATTGCGGCTTGATTAGAGATTCCCTCAATCATACCCACTACATTCATTCCCATCCAAATCATATTGACTAATACAGGTGCAAGGGCATTATGGTAATATGCAGTTGCTAATAATCCTGATGAACCGACGAAACTTATACTATGGTATAGGAATGAAGTATTACTGACCCATCCCCTTGATACTGCGATAACTGCGCTCAGTTGTAGTGCGCCACCGAAGTATCCCACACCGTCTAAGATTTTCCGCCCATACTTTTCCTCTAAGTAGGCTCTATACTCTTTCATATTGCTGAGTGCTTTCCAACCTAAATAGCCACCAACGAAGATTGTTCCTATGATTACGGCATCCATGTGTATCCCTCAAAAATATTAATAACCGCTAATTACGCCTGACTTCTGCAAGAATACATTGGCGGCATATAATCCGCCTACGACCATTCCTACATCAACAAGAACACATTTCATAGATTTATCCCTGATTGATGGGACAACATTAATTAGTCCACCTGCTACTGCGGCTAATGCGCCCGTATAGGCAATTGAATATGTGGTTACTCCTTCTTTTGCATAGTATTCCATAGGTAGTGATAGGGGGTTCATAAGTTTAGTTTTGATATTTTGAATGTTAAAGTTATCGTTTCAAATTATGTTCAGCATATGTAAAAACTTGCAGACATTTAACCTACAAATGAATGGATAAAACAAAAAGGTTATAAGGGATGAGAACTAAATTTGCTAAAACTTTGGATAATATTGTCTCCCTAAATTATGATAAAATCTCCATAGGCACTCAGTCAATCGTTTAGAGATTCAGTAATTAATACTACCCGGTTAGTAATCAAAGCATCAGGGCCATCATAATTATTTCTTTTTCATTAGGGTGGCAACAATGGCGATAGCAATTAAGCCACCACCTGCATAGAGGATTGTGTTATCTTTCGCACTTTCCGCAACACAAGTGCCATATGTAGCATTATCTGTGTCTTCATCAACTATGAATCCTTCAATACAAGTCCCACAACGCCCACCTATGCCATCTTTTTGATTCATGCTTGCACAAGTGATACATTCATCATCATCATTTACCATGAATCCATCTAAACATTCGCCGCAATTTTCATCCTCAGTTTCAACTCTATTCAAGTCCGAACAGGATTCTTTATTATTTTCAATATCACTTTTAATCCACTTCGCCGCTTCACCTTCAAGATGGAAAATATATCCTCTAAACTCCTGACCTACTCCATTAAGGTATTGGCCTTCTAAGAGTCTGAATTGTTTGTCAGTATTAATCCATGTTTTTTTGATTACTCCATCCTTTGAGGCAGTAGTTTCAACATCAAAATAATATATACCTCCATACTTCGGGTCTAATCCATCAACATGATAATCTATTCTATCATTACTGAGGCTGTGAGTAATAACATAATCAAGATATTGAGTTGTCCTTACCGCAGGATTATTGATAAATCCAAGAGTTGTGCTTTGGTCTTTCCAAACAAAATCACCATCCTCACTTTTGAATGCTAAATTAGGCATAACATGGCCGTAATTAAATATATCAATGCCAAACATATTGTAAGGATAATTTATCCTGAATGTTAAAGGTTCACTTTAGTAATGCAACTACTAATATAAGTGCGACCCCACCAATACCTGCATACAGGAGAGTATTATCAACTACAATACATTCTCCGTAGGTATCACTGTTTGTATCTTCATCTAATGCGTATCCCTCATCACAGTCTCCACATGAGTTATCTGTATTGGTTATTCGGTTTTCACCTGCACAGTCGGGAGGGGTGAGGATTACCACAATCTTTTTCACAGCATCATTCATGTTTGAAAATGAGGTAAAACAATCCACATTTAGAGGACCGCTTAATTCCTTAGTATCTCCCTCCCCGTCAGTTAGGCTTGTGTATAGCACTACTTCATATCCTTCAGGAATGGAAATCGCTGAGGCCATTTGGTGAGTTTCCGAGAGTTCATTATCTCCTTCAACCAATGTATGACTCCACCCATCTGCAAAGTTATCATCTGCATCTCCGCTATCAAGACAATGTTCATAAATTGTAGGCATAGTAACGATATAATCTGCCCATTCAGCCCGTTTCATCCCCACAGTAGGGAGAGTATAGCCTCCGTATCCAAACTCATTAATGCCGAACATGGATAATGATTTTCAAATCAGCCTGTTAAAGTTATCGCTTATTGGGATTTGTATTAGTCGGAATATCAATGGACTTTATATTAACAAAATCCTTACAGACTTCACAGAAAACTTTCCCATCCTCAGTGTCAGGGTCAGACGAATGTAATCCATGACTACAAACTCCTTTAATGAGGGGCAACCATACTCTCAATGTAGGTAAATACCCTATTTGAGTAGTGGCGAGTAACCCACAATCAAAACAATGAGTCAAGTTAATTGGGTGGGAGGTATCTCCCTCCGAACTCTCCTCAGAAAATAGATTATCAGCATCACAGTTTATACAATTCTGTTTTTGAGTTTTGAGATTCATAACTACACCTCAAAAATCAAAGAAAACCCATCGGGTCAAATCAGGATTAAATGCGGCCTCATCAACTAAACACATAAACTCCTTTAATTCATCAAATGAATCAAACATAAAATTGAAATCCATAATTCCAAATAGCCAATTCGGGGCTTTTTTCTTTCCTCCCTCAATGACTACAAGTGTTGGCTTTCTTTGTTGAAGGCTATTTATGAGTTCATGGATTGTCCCACACATCGGAACTTCAGGATTAATATATACTACTACGCAGTCTGCAATATCAGTCATTCTCAAATCAACATGGCAAATTGCCTTCATTTGTTCGGAGAGTTCAAAGAATCGCCCCATCTTCTTGAGTTCCATCATCTTACTTTTTTCCTCACCTACTTCACCATATGAGGCATAATTGATGGGCTTATCGCATGGGTCAAGGGGTAACATACCCTTATCACTAAGGAATGGTTTCATCATATCTCTCCACCCAATACCATCATCTTTTGCATGGTCTATTGGACCTGCAAGATAGACTCTTAATCCTTTCAATCTGTTGGGGTTTGTCTGTTTCTTTTTATTGATTTCTTTTGTCATCTCATTCACCACATATTCTGCTTCTGCATCCTTTCCCATCTTGACACCTATTTGTAAATTTGTTCAACCACCCTTAAGAACCTTTCTTATTTTTGGCTAATATTAAATCCACTCATTTTGATGTTGCGGAGAGTTTCCTTAGCCTGAGAGTAATCAGAAAAATTAGAAGTAATTGGCATCCCATCACCATCCACTACCCACCACTCACTTACACCCAATGCAGTTAGCATTTCTAACTTACATTCTGTTAAGTATTGAGATATGAACTCTTGAACAATTTTAGTAGGAGTTAAGTAATGCCTTGAAATCCAATTATTTGAAAAATAAACATTTAGTATCACTACATTATATTCCGCCATAGAAAACTCATCAACTTCAAACCTCATAGTATCACCGTATTATTCTTTTAATTTGTCTAAGTTTAATCTCTAACTGTTTGATTCGTCTTTCTAAAGTTTTTACTTTCAGTTCTAATCGTTTAGTATTATCATCTTTTACAATCATTGTATTCCCTCACTATACTTCAATCTCAAACACTATCGGCAGATGATTTGAGAAATCAGTATCAATTACTCTTACGCCAAACACCCTTATATCACTATTGGATAGTATCCTACATACTTGATGTTTTGGCTTCGCTCTTGGGTAATTATTCGGCGTTGGGATGAGGAATAAACTACATGATTGCATCACTGATGCCAACTCCTTATTATTTCGGAGATTAAACTCCCCCACTACTATGTATTTAGTTTGAATATTTCTATTGATTCTTGATTCAATAAACTCTATTTGTTCCTTTCTTGTTTTTCTCCGCCTTGAGAGATTAATGGATAATAATGATACATCTCCATAGTCCACCTCAAAGCAATAAGTATTAGGAGTCATCATCAAAGTCCTTGTAATAGATTTCCCGAAGATTGCAGTTGAGTGTGGAGTTCCATCAGTATAAGATAAGTATGGATTCAGCGAGGGGGAATCTTGAATCAGATTAGTATTCATCATCTCAATCTGTGGAACTTTCCCATTACCTATGAATTTTATTTGATGAGCCATCATCAAGTCAGGCATAATTTGTCGTTTAAGTATTTTTAATTTTTGAATATTAATATATTGCCGAGCAACACCTTTCCGCATCCACCGGAACGGATTCAGTTTAGAAACTAACCCTCTTGATTCAAATAAAAAGTATCCAACATTTACAGACATTATTCTCATCATCAAACCTCTGATTACTCAAGTTAATGATAGTCATTTGTTCTCACTAATAAGTTTTCGCATTATTTTTTTACGCCACATTTACTGCATTGGAGGGGTGAATATAATTGATTTTCCCGACTCCATTCATGGTCGCAATTAGCATTGAGGAAAGCATAAGATTCACTTAGTAGTTTCCAAATAGCATTCTGTTCAATTTGGAGTAATACCAAGTTATGCTCACATCCCTTCAATCTAATCTGCAATTTCTCATTATTGAGTATTTCCGATTCAACTGTGGGTGTTTTCCCACCATCATTAGAGTCCATAATTAATTCAGGTTGATACTAAGTATATCAAACTTGGGTATAATCATTATGTCGTGATGCAATTATAATATTCAAAACTTGATTACCTGTATAGGTTCTTGACTTTGTATCAATTGCGACAATAATTTCAGGATTTTTCATAGCCATCATAACCACAGTCTCAGGTCTCCAATACCATTTCACCTGAACTCCATTTCCTTGCATATCCTGACAATATACCTTTAATAACATTTTTTCTGAAGTGAAGTTTGAGTCTTCTTGCTCATCCACTAAGAATAATACTCCGGCCTCAATCATGCCCCCACCTCAAGATACATCCGTAATGTCTTCAACCCCACATTCGTTGGTGTCTCAACCGTTACATGATTCAATACTTCGTCAGGGTGGTCTTCAGCCCAATTATCATCCGTAGTTTGCATAGTATCTGCCCTCATAGTGGTAAGTATGGTATTCATTTTATCTTGCCCATGAACTTGAATAAACTCAGCCTTACAGATTTCACAAAACTTTAGTGTTCTTGCCAATTCATCATTGAGGTATTTCTCAGGCCAATTTGTATTCTCTTGGTCTTCTCCACACCTATTCTGTTGATTTGGGCCGACCATGTGTAATACAGGAGGTTTCATATTTATTCCTTACCTACATAATCCTCATGGTCTTGAGGTAATCTATGCCGTCTTCGTTCCATGAGGTTATGAATCAATTTTCCTGCACTAATTATACCCTCATTGAATCTCTTTTCAGCAATTGTATCTCCATTAGGGACTAATTCTGTTTTCAAATCATCAACATATTCTGCCACTAATTCAGAATCAAGAATCGTCTTGAATACTTCATATTCAACATGGATTTGAGTTTTTGCTCGCATCAATAAACATCTCCATTAGATTTAACTTTGGTATCTTCATAGGGAGAGATTAGTCTTCGGTATAGTTCCAATTTACAACACTCTAATGAACCAACTACGGCATTAAGGGTTTGGTATCTCTCTCCTTGTCTATCTAAGGTTTTCTTGATAATAGTAGTAATGATGTAGTTCAAATCCCCCGCAGGATAAAATCCATCCATCCCACTTAGATTAAGTTGAAGGACAATATCATCAATGGCTTTTTCGTATTTTTTTCGGTCAATCTTAGTTATGTATGGCATTATTTTCATCTCCTTTATCTATTACTCCCCAATTGATATGGGGCTTTGAACATCTCACACACAGATAGATTCCCTGTGTAGGTGAACTAAACTCATCTGTATAGCCAAACTTGGAACATCCATCACAATTTACAGTTCCACTAATTCTAATTTCAGACATTTTTATCACTCCTATTGTTTTATTCTTCTTTCACCTTTATGAATCTTTCCCTATCAAGGACACATCATTTTTCCGATTTTGAGGTTTGTTTGACTAATATATAAGTCTCCTACCAATTTATCAGTTTTATTATCTGCCCCTGTTGCTCTTATTTGAATAATTATTGGGGAGGATATATTTTGGAATACTTGTGTATGTGTGCTATCATTCATTTGAACCTCCACACTAAATATAGTTTCATTATTGTGAATTAGACTATAATTCACAACTCCTTGATTCCAAAATGTCGGAGTATGAAAGAAACCTAATAAGTCCACAGTCATATTTAGTTCCCCTGTCCCATTAAATGTGATTGTTGAGGTATTGCCTGAACTCATAGGATTGATATTCCAAAATTGATATGAGTGATTTTCTTGACCTTCAAACATCACCTCAGTTGTGCAACGGTTCTCAGTGGTTTGCACTTCAGTAGGTTTTAGGATACATCCACTCAATAGGATTGTAATTACTAAATAGATTTGTAACTTGTGGGTCTTACTTAGGCTCATCATAATTATCCAATCTATCCATTACCTTTATGAAGTTTGCTCATCGGGTAATTGAATAAAACTTATTAATTGAGGCTACAAGTTTTAATCCCTCATCCATCATACACAGCCGTTCATCCCTATGCCCATCAATAAGGTAATCTGAAATTGCAGTCAATACTTGAGCATAATGTTTCCGATTAATTGGAAACTCATAAACATCATCATTTATGAGTAATCTATTGGTGTATAGTCCTGTTAATTTAGCCGAACCCTTATCTCCTATGAAATGTAAGTTCACATCAAATGATTTATTTGGAGTGGCTACTGTATATGTAATCACACCCAACCCACCATCAACAAAATTAAAGTTGATGATTCCTGTATCTTCAACTTCGGTATATTTGTGAGCATAATCTCCAATACTGCCCGACTCAATTACGATTTCCCCTCCTAAGTATGAGATTAAATCAAGATGGTGAATAAACTCATTAAATAGTGGACCACCTTCTTCTTCAAGTTTGCCTCTCCAATTTGCGGCTTCGTAATATCCCTTGTTCCGATTCCAAAATACTCCAACATTTGCTACTCTTATCTTTCCGATAGATTCCCAACTATTTTTCAAAACATTTACTGAGGGTAAAAACCTCAATGGATAATTGACAAAAATCGGAATCTCTCCTATACCATCCTTTACTCTTTGTTCTTGGATATTTTGTAACTTATCAATATGCTCACTTTTAATAACCACAGGCTTCTCCACTAAAATAGGAGTCCCCGCAAATGGATATTGAGTCATAGCCTTTTCAAGCATAGGATAGTGCAGATTATTTGGAGTTGCTATAATCAATAAATCAATCTCAGGGCAACTTTCAATAAACTCATCATAATCTGTTACTAAGCAACTTTCATCAAGCCCATCAGGTAAATCATCAGCCTGAATGTAGGGGTCACAAATATATGCTAATTCTAATCTATCATTCTCTATGATATTTATACAATGTTGTTTCCCTATATGCCCATACCCTACTACTGCTACTTTCATTTTAGTTATCTCCTTTATTTTTTGTTTGTTTTCCGCAATCTAAACACAGAATATAACCTGTTGCCTTTAATTGATATGTTCTCACATCACAGTTACAGTTCCGTTTATTTTCACTCATATTTCTCACTCCAAACATCTGATAAAACTATTTATAACTGTGGTTGCCATTCCCAAATCCATAAATTGACTTATGGGTAATGCAATAATTGATTCAGTCATTTTTCTCGCCACAGGATATTCTCTGTCGGCATCATCGTCACCCATAATATAATCAGAAACAAGATTCCCATAAGCAACGGTGCAACCTACACCCATAAGTTTCATATGATTTATGACTGTTTGAACATCATTTTTTAGCAGTTTAATACCAAACAAGTGATATGTATGATTTCTTATGGGCTTACCTGATTCAGCGAACCCATAAGGTAACTCAATTAATCCTTGTGCTTCAAGTGGCGCAAAACTATCAAGGTATTTTTGAGCAATCTCCATCCTATTCATTTGGTGTTCATTAAATAGATTTACATTCATCAATGCAATACTCGCTTGAAACTCACTTAACCTAAAATTACCTGCAACACCCATAACTCCTTCTTTTGGGTATCGCCCATTATCTCTCATTCGGGTTAGACCCTTAACATATGCGTCTTTACAGGTAATGAATCCTCCATCTCCTGCACATGATAAGTTTTTGGTCGGATATAATGAATAACAACCCATATCCACAACCGGATGTGCGCCTACATGATACTCTCCGTTATACGCCCCAAATGCTTGAGCGCAATCATCAATCACGCAAAACCCATACTTTTCTTTTATGGGTTCAAGTGCATCTAAATCCGCACTGATTCCGAAGATATGCACAGGCACTACTGCGTCAATATCCTTATGTAGTTCACACAGTCGTTCCACCTCACCCATATCTATGCACAGTGTTATTGGGTCAATGTCGCAATAAATTACTTCAATGCCTAAAAACTTTGCGGCCATTGGGGTTGCAGAAAAAGTAAATGGGGTGGTGAGAATCTTTTTCACTCCACTCAATTTATATGCCATAATTAGTGCTGATGTTCCTGAGTTTACTGATACGCAATTTTCGGCATTTGTATATTCACAGACTGCCGCCTCAAACTCTTTAGCCTTTGACCCATTTACGAATTGGCCCGATTCAATTACTTCAGTTAAACACTTGATTAACAATTCTTTATCATAGTCCACTAATGTTCTTGGTATCATAATTGGATATGGGTGATGCAACCTTATTAAAGGATTCGGTTTTAGGGTGTCTTTGGGTGATGGATATGTTCAGGTAATATGTCCTCTCGGTTTTCCTTACCCTCTCCGAAGTGTGTTATTGGTTCTTCAATCCCTACCAACCAATTTCTCTTTAGAAATGCCCCATGTGAGGGTTCTTCTTTCAGATGGATAAAATAGGAATCTTTGTGGGTATATATTTTTCTATTACTCTCTTCTTCAAAAAATCTCAAAGCAAATTGAGCATCAGTTCCATTACCATTCCATGAACATTGGAACGGATACTTAAGCCAAATATCCCTTGACATTCCTGTAAAAGACCATCCCGCAAAATAAGTTTCAAAGTAGGCATCTCCCATATCATTAACCTCTTCTTGACTCATAAGGTATGGAGGGAACAGGTGTAGTCCTTGCACCCGATATTTCCAAAAATCATATTCTCTATGTTTATTTAATTTCTCATAAAATGATTTGTGTTTAGTGTATGATTCTTCAACAATCATATTCTCTATACCTACATATTTTATTTGTTGTGTGATATGTTGAATATCAAGGGGTGACTTAAGCAAGGGGAGTTTCATTAGACTCAAATTAACATAATTAGAGGTTTGATACAATTTACAATATCCGGTCACTACTTCACCTGCATATAACTTAGGTCTTAGCACATCAAGAGGCTTATTATCCACCACCACATCATCTGCAATAATCCAATAATAGTCATAGTCAGTCTCGTTGATAAAATCATTCAAAACAAGTTCTAATTCCATCTCCGTATATCCTCTAAACCAAACCTTTTCAATATCAAGTGTGTTTAATGACTCAATCGCTTCAGGGATGGCTCTCGGTTGGAGTATCATTAAAATCTCTTTAGGATTTTTCATCATACTTTCACATCCTTGAACATCCTACTTGGAGTATAGTGCTTTCTTGAATTATTATGCTCTAAATGGTGGAATACAATATCTTGTCCTAATACGCCCCAACAGAAAAATGAATTATTAAACGAGGCAGTATTACCATCAAACGAAACCTTTTTATCCACAATCAATAACTGAAGATTTTTGCCTTCACCTTGATGCCTATGGAAAAAAGCCCCCACCTCCTGATAGTTCAATATAGGCAACCCCATTACCATAGCAAAGGGTTTCCCCAAATCATACAATCTCTCAAATACTTTTAATTTCATAGTAAATGGAGGATTAGAAACTATGTAATCATAATCCTCATCAGGCTCATATACAAAGAAATCCTCTCCACTCCAAATGTGGCTGTGGATGACCTTAAACCCTGCACCTCTTAAGCCCAAAACAAACTCACTATTTTCAGTATCAAAAGGACACCAAATAGTAATCAATTCAGGAGGAACATCAAATGTATTCGGATTGGTTTTCAAGTAAGGAATAATAGCGTCGGATAAAATAGTGGGTGTATAATACTCATCTTTTTCATTCCATGCAGACTTTCTCAGCCATGTGTGTTCCTCAACCATTAGTCAATTCCTCCTCGCTACCTTCACTTTCGGAATCTTCAACACTTTCTTGTAGGTCTGTTGATTTTAATTCCTCTCTAAGTTCCTTAATAGACCCCCAAATATGTGACACCCCATAGATAGTGCTTTGTTGTTTTTTATTCAACGCCCTCAAAGCCATTTGATTCATATAATATGCAATCAATTGAAGCAACAAAATTCCAATCAATAATCCAATAACAATCTCATTCATTTATTTCAATCTCCCTATTTTCTTGACAGTCTTCACAGTAATCTTCTTCAGGTTCTTTTCCCTCTTCACAATCGCAGAAGTATAGTGAGCAATTCGTGGGTGTGCAGTAATCCACTTGATGAGCCGAATCTCCTGACCCACCCTCACACCAACATTCACAATCATCGTGCGCCCTATGGCCGCAATCTAATTCAGGGTCATGGTAATCATCATATGCACCCCAATCCATCCCATCAGGATAGTTACTCATACTCAAAATAATCCCTCATCATAATAAATAACTCTTTGCTTACCTCGTTTACCACTATGTTGATGGAACTCCCGAATATCATCCATAATTTCTGCATTTTTATTAGTAATTAACTTCTTAAACCTAAGTTTATCAGAATCATTCTCACCAATCCACCGATAACCTTTTAACCGATGAGTGTTAATCTTGTGGAACTTAGCGGGATTTCCACACACAACTAAGTATGGGAATACATCTTTAGTCAATACAGAACCCATACCCACCATAGAATTAGAACCTACAACTGTTTTTTGATGCACCATAGAACCTGAACCCATATTAACATTATTCATAATAACACACTCACCCGCAAGAATAACCTTATGGGAGAATGTATTATCATTCCCTATAATACAATCATGTGAAATGTGGATACCTGCCATAAACAAATTACCATCTCCAATCGTAGTAGGGTGCATATCTGTTGCCCCTGTGATTACACTATGAGGTCCAATAATATTATCATTCCCAATAATGACTGATTCTCCTGTTTTCTTACTCCTATGTTCTGCGGGAGAGCCAATAACTGTTCCTGTTTGGATAAGGTTATTTTTCCCAATAGTTGCAGGTCCATGAATCACACAGAATGGCTCTATGATGGTATCTTCACCTACCTTGACCTTACCCCAAATCTGTGCTTTAGGGTGTATATATCCTTTCGTCATAATGTGTATTTATTCTGTCAGGTATTTAACAGTTATCACTAAATTACTGACTCAAAAATCAATATCATCATTCGCATGGAATGGGACAACCTTTGCCTCTCTGTTTTGAATATTATACAAAGTCAGGAATCCTTTCTGTGACGCATAACCAAGCATATTCATAAAGTCAGTTTGTCCTTGCATAGTTGATGACACTACACATGGAACTCCCCGATACCATTCAAAAGCATGGCTATGTGTGTGTCCTGTGACAAAAATATCAGGCACATCTGTTATTACCATATCATCCTGTTGCTCAGGAGATAGCGCACTTCTCTCCCCCCATTGGGGTGTCATATGTCTTCGCTTCAACATCTCCTTCATACCCTCAATGGAGTTCTCATAAGTAACATGGTCTAATTTAGGAATGATGTCATCCATGCCTTGCCCATGATATGCCAATAGTTCAATTCCACTTAAGTTTGCTCGGCAAGGATTACCTGTGTGGATGGCTGAATTAAATTGTTGTTGAATAGTATGTTCAAGCATAGGTTGTGGTTGTGCAGGTCTGACTGCATCGTGGTTTCCGGGTAATATTATTGGAGTAATGTGGTCGGGCAACAAATCAAGTTTTCTTGCCGCCATCTCATATTGGTCGTATGCGTTATCAAAGATTAGGTTATTTTCCTGACCCGGATAAATCCCGATACCATCACAAACATCACCCGCCATCACAAGATATTTGATATTCTTGGCAAGGTCATCTTCATTCATCCACTTCATCATTTTATCCCATGTATCTTCAAGGAAATATTTTGAACCCATGTGAATGTCAGAAATGAATGCAATGGAAACGGGGTCAAAATCTTTACCCCCTTTATTGATATGTTTGGGTAATACATCTCCGAACTGAACTCTATCAATCCAAAAAATATCTGAGTCCTTACCATATGAGCCTGTGATGCCTATTACATCATCAACCAATAGTGATTGGGATGCAGAATCTTCTTTCCGAACAAATGCAGACATCACACCTGATTTATCTTCTATCTCAATCATTATTCCTCCTGATTTTGTTCTTCTGTGTGAAGTCACAATTCCAATGATGTTATAACTTCTATATCTCTTTTTTTCTTTATCAACTTCTGATATAGTATTGCTCTCCCTAAATCCACATTGGTTTCTTAGGATTTTTCGTATAGCATCATACCGATTAGTAAATAGATTTACAATATCAACAAGGCTACTGCCTTTTCTATCGTCACCTACAATTTTTCCAACATCAATGTCTGTTGAAAAATCTGATGCGATTCCATCCCACGCATCTCTCACATCATCAACCTTTCTTGGATTGATTGGGGGAATATTATTTATTGCATCACTCATCATCATACCCTCTATATATTAGGTAACTACACATTTCGTATTTAGCCTTTTCGTAGGAATCCACACTAAGCATTAAGGAAAATATTCAATTCATCCTTCAATATCTCTTCGGCCATTTCAGCCTCTTCAAATGTTGTTGCACCTGTGATAACACATCGGCCACTTGAGAATATGAGGAATACTACTGAAGGGTCATCTAATCTATAAATTAGACCGGGAAATTGTTCAGGCTCATATTCAGTTTTATCAAATGGTAAATATAGCATCAGGTTTGACAAATCAATCTTTCCTTTCACCTCACTTGATAGGTCAGAAGTCATCACAATATTGTGGAGATTAACTTCACAGTCCTGTTCAGGCCATAGTGTAAAGTTATGATTAGTTAGGTCTTCTCGGAGTCTTTTGAATGCTATGTGGACTGCATCAACTGTTTTTGCCCCTGTCGCTACTGCCTTGCCACTCCTAAATAACAATAAACATACCTTTGGGTTAGTCACTCTATATACCATACCCGGAAATTGCTCTTGTTCATAGGGTATCATTAATTCATCTGCTACTGCATTCACATCAATACTATCCGTTAGTCTCATGGAGGCCACGATATTTACTACTTTCGCCATAATGGTAAATCATAGTAGTGAGGTATTTAAGTGTTTCCCTAATAGTTTCCTTTTTGAGTTCTATTAGAGGATTTAGTTGGTAGTTTAGTCTCCATAGAATAAGTCTGTTTAAGTCTTAAACGATAAACTTCATCAATACCTACAAATAATGAATAAGTCAGAAATGTATAATAACACACCATGAAACTCCATATTACTACCCACTCAATCATACTATTTACCTCCACAGTGGGGGCAAACAGTAAGGCTGAATGGAAAAATACCATCACAGGATACACACTTCATTAGTCCTTGTATTCTCAACATCTCAGTTGCATCCATGTCAAAACCTCGTTTCTGATAATCAGATTTTTTGGAATCTCTATTCCTCCACCCCTTATCTCGTTTCTTGTTTCGTTTATCGTATTCATCTGACAAATAATCACCTCAATTAAACATAGGGTCAAACTCATCTATTTTATTTTGATATACTGCCCCATACCTAAAATTCAATGTTTGAGTGATGAAATCAAAAGCAAAGAAATGAATAATATCTTCATTAATGCTATCCACATTTCCTTCAAAATATCTTATTAATTCTTTGATTCCCTTGCGTATGAGGTTTATAAACTCTCCCTCATCCAAGTCAGTAACTTGGGTTGTTAGACCCTCTATAATTCGGGCTACTGAATCATTTAATTCGCCTTCATATGTTCCATCTGTGTTTTCTATATAATTTTCAAATATCAATCCCTTAAGTTTGCTTATTTGTCTTAGGATTTGAGTATCCGTTAGATTTATTGAACTATCCATATCATCACCACCTACTGATATATAGATATTACTCTTCTTCACTATTGGGTGATGTTAGTAATTCCGTAGGTTCTTGTTTATTCTGGATGAGTTGTAATAAGTCATCTATTAAATCGGCTTGAGTATTAAATACAAAATCAAAGTATCTAAATAGCCATGCACCGACGATGAATGTGATTATAATATTTATCAGGATTATCCATAGAGTTTCCATAATTTTAGACCCCCACATAAAATCTTGAATCAAGTCCACAATCATCACAATCTCCATCATAGGAGGTAGGTATAACATTATCAAAATTATCCGGTGAGTCTTCAATAAATATACAAATATTACATACATTCATTCCGGTTGGAGGGACTTCTCCAACGAAATATGGAGGAATCAAATCAGTGTCCTCCACACACACATACATTCCGGTAGGTGATAATTTATAGCCACTATCTTGAGCAAGTTTATCTGCGGTTTCCATCAGTTTCAATCGTTCAGAATTACATGACATACAGTTGTGCTTGCCCTGAAATTCAGGTCTATGTTTTAGGGGTCGTATGCACTTCATATTACCACACCCTCATCATAATAAATGATGAAATAAATACTGCTGATATGGATGCACAAGTTCTAAACAATGCCATCCACCCCATATATTTATCTAATACAGATACATTATTACCTCCACCATTATCATATGTGGATAATCGTTCAAATGTAAGTTCACCCTCACTTAATATTTTATCCTCAGTATATGGCGGTAAGTCTTCAAATGCAGATTCACTCCTCTCTAATAAGTTATCCACATCATTTGCACCAATAGTATCTTGTAAATAATCAAACATTAGGTAATATTCCCTCTCAATTTGTTCATAATATGTTTCATTACTCAATTCAAACTCTTGAGTATTAATCACCACTCTATCAGATTGAGTATCACTAACTACTGAATATCCCGACCCATTCAAATAAGATTCAATATCACTCATATCTTCACCCGTAAATAACTTATCACTTACTTTAGACTCTTGTATTGTTTCATTTCCGGTGATGTCAAATCCCAATTCATCATCAGGTATTTCAAAATCATTCACAATTGCATACCCATGCTTATGAAATAGGTTTTTGAAGTTCATCATATCATCCATACTAAATCTCGTTTTTATTTTATTTTCACTCATCTATAATCACCATTTCCTTGTATCTTATGTCTCAGTGTTCTATCCTTTACCTTTATCAAGTTTAGGGTAGCCACCTCATCAAGTGTCATTCCTATCTCATTAGCAAGATTAGCAATATACCACAGGACATCTCCTAATTCATACCCTATATCTCTCTTAACTTCTGCAATTGGAATTGAATCTCTCATCATTTTTTTCATCTTTTCTGCAATCTCTCCTGACTCTCCAACCAATCCTAAGACTGCATAAGTTAGGCCATCCTCTTTGGGATAAATTGCAGTATTTATTGCCTCTTTTTGATATTCATTTAATTCCATATTAATCCCTCATAGGTGGTGATGATGTTTTCCCTCTTCACCTAAAATCCAACAAGCAATAAACATCCCTATTGCTGAGAATGCGAGAAGCCCCGCAGTAAGGTATGCAGTCTCGTAAATCGCCGCAATCATTTCTATGAGGTGGAATGTTCCATCCAATCCTAAGAACCAACTAAGACCTCGTTTGATAAGACTTGGATTTTCCACACAATCGCCTCAAATATATTTCACTACTTGATTTTGTTTTGACTCACTCTTCTTCATCATCGGATTCACCCATCAACATTACTTGCCCCTGCTTAGGAGGTATATATTTAGTAAAATCACGCTCTAATTTCTTAATCTGTTTTTTAGTAGGTTTCTTACTTCGGTTAAATCTTTCACTATTAAGTGTTGGGAGTTTGAGTGGTTTTGATTTCACATAAATAGTTCCATCTTGGTTCAATCGGACTCTATGCACAGGAGTAATAATTCCTCCATCACTACCATATGTTGTGCAAGTCCTACACAATCCCTTGTGATTAGTTTGCGATTCACAGTCTATACATTTCCAAATTATATTCGTCATAGTTTTCAATCCCTCCACTAAGTATATAGTATTTACTCATCAGTCAGTATTTCTTTCTTGAATCTATCTAAGTTTGATTCAAAGATTAATTGATACCCTGAGTCTGATTCTTCTGCAATTGAGATGATTGTTTCATTATTTTTGAGTGATGCAACATAATTAAATAGGATTGGAGGAAAATCTGCATCCTCCACCACATCAACAGTGAAAATCAACGAATTAACTCGTTTCATATTATTCCATTGTATTTCTAAATCATTAATTGATATTGTATCATCATTAACTGTTGCATTTTGATGTTGAAACCAAGACATAAGCCCCTCATCACTACAAAGAGTCTCAGAATTATACTGCACTACAAGCACCATTGACATTTTTTCCATACTCCCTATTATTCCGCACACCTTATTAAACTTACTTATGGAATAA